>CAAGKR010449226.1_pt1 | contig 20081 bp, 19 predicted proteins | sample 2556971 | NCBI WGS metagenome assembly CAAGKR01 (sample SAMEA5207829, study PRJEB30636) | soil metagenome | biome: forest; feature: boreal; material: soil | place: USA | collected 2011-09 | depth 1 m | reverse complement strand
GTGGCTAGGGACGGAATCGAACCGCCGACACGCGGATTTTCAGTCCGCTGCTCTACCAACTGAGCTACCTAGCCGCAACGGGCTCGCGCCCGGATTGAACAATTAAAACCCGTCTGTCGCTCTTATCAACGGCTGAAGACCACTACTTGGCCGTGGGAGCTTTCCCGTGCGCCGCCGTAATCACCGACTTCACCCCTCCCCGAATGTTGAAGTCGCCGACGACTCGCATCCACTTGGGCTTGGACGTCGCCACGAGATCGTCCAGAATCCGGTTGACCGCGCGCTCATAAAAGATCCCGTCATTCCGGTAGCTCCACAGATAGAGCTTGAGGCTTTTGAGCTCGATGCACTTTGCCGCGGGAATGTACGTGATGCGAATGGTTCCGAAGTCCGGCGCGCCTCCCTTTAGAAGCGCGAGCTCCTCCGCGTCGCTCTCTATTCCGCCCAGCGGGCAAAGAGATGTGAACTCCGAGCAATCCATGTGGATCTCGTAGTCGCGGTTTGCGTAGGGATTGTCGAAGGTCTCGAGAAGCTCTGGTCTGGGCATCCACGAACGATGCACCGATGACCGGCGCGGATCAATCCGCTTGAATCACTCGTCGCGCAGCTTTCGCGACATCTCCTCGAGCAGTCGTTTCTCGTCTTTCGTCAGGCTATTGATGCCGTGCTGCGAGATCTTGTCCAGCACCAGGTTCACCCTCGCTGCGTACTCCTTGGGTGACTCCTGCTTCGGCACGTGCTGCAATGGCTTGCTCTCGCGGAGGACGACCGCGTTGCTCCTCGCCACTACCTCGTCGACGCTGCGCGCCTGGTCACGCATCGATGATCGATTTCTCGGCACCGCTCGCGGCATGTCTTCCGGTTCTTCCGGAACCGCGGAAACCCAACCCTTCACGCGGGTAAGTCCCCCCAATGAGGAGACCTTGAGAAAGATCCAGCCGAACGCCATTCCACCGACGTGCGCCGTCCAGTCGATTCCGGAGCTGGGTGAGAGCGCGAAGATGATGTTCATCCCGATCATTGCCGCGATCAGCCAGCGCGATTTCATCGGGATCACGCCGAAGAGATACACTTCTTCATCGGGCCACCGCAGTGCGTAGGCGACGAGTACGCCGCTGATGGCCCCCGAGGCTCCGATCACCGCGGTATGCTGCGCGAACGCCAGGTGCGCGAACGCGCCCCCCAATCCACACCAGAGATAGAATCGGACGAAGCTGCGGGTGCCCCACGCCTGCTCCAGCCTGGGGCCGAACATCCAGAGCGTGAACATGTTGAACGCGAGGTGAGCGAGCCACGCGTGCACGAACATGTACGTCAGGACGGTCCACCAGGCACTCGGGAACCGTGCCGGATCGAGCGCGAGCGCCGAGTAGATGGCATCCGGTCCAAACAGCGTGAGCTGCAGGAAATAGACGCCGATGTTCAGCGCCAGCAGCCACTGAACAGCGCGCGTCATGCGCGGAGATTCCGGTGCCTCGTACAGCTCGCTCATTCGGGCCTGCTACAAAAGGACTACATCCTAAGACACAACTGGCGTCGAAGGGTTCCTGGGAATGCCTACTCGACAGCGAGCTTTACTATCCGCTCGCACAGCTCGGGAAAGCTGATTCCCATCGCCGCGGCGCCCTGTGGTATCAGACTGAGCTCGGTCATCCCGGGCAACGTGTTTGCCTCCAGGCAATAAAACTCGCCTTCACTCGTGAGTCTGAAATCTATCCGGGCGCACCCTCCCAGCTTGAGAGCCTTGAAGGCCGCCAGCGCCTGCTGCTGAACTCTCTCGGTAGCTTCACGCGAGATCTTCGCCGGGAATTCTTCCGTGGCCATGCCCGGAGTGTATTTGCATTCGTAGTCGTATATCTCGTGTTTCGGGATGATTTCCCCGACTGGTAACGCAATGTTCCCCAGAACGCCCACAGTGAGCTCGCGCCCCGGTACGAAGCGCTCGATGATGACTTCGCTGTCGTACTTGCTTGCTTCCTTGACGGCGCGCACCAGATCTTCCCGCTTCTTCACCACCGAGAGACCCACCGTGGATCCTTCCTTCGAGGGTTTTACCACCACCGGCAGTCCCAGCATTCCCTCTACCTGCTCGATCGTCGCGGGCGCCATGAGCCAGTCAGCGGTATTCACATCCGCTGCACGGAAGAGTCTTTTCGAGAGATCCTTGTCCATCGCCAACGCGCTCGAAAGGTGCCCGCTTCCCGTGTACTTCACGTGCGCCATGTCCAGCAGCGCCTGGATAGTACCGTCCTCGCCCTGACCGCCGTGAAGCCCGAGGAACACGACATCCGCGTCCTTGATCTCCTTCATCGAAGTCAGATTCGGCAGGAACGTTCCTTCGGCGAATTTCGAGAGTGATTCGAGAGAAGGGGGCTTCGTGCCGACCTTCCCGGTGCTCAGCTCACGCTCCTCGGCGTCACTGATCGCGCCCCGCGCTGGATCGAGAGCGGTGACCTTGTGTCCGCGGCTGCGTAGCGCCCCCACGATGCGAATTCCTGATGCGAGCGAGACGTTCCGTTCGGACGACGTTCCGCCCATGAGTACCGTAATCTTCATTACTCTGGAGTTCCTGTTTCTTAGCGTGACATCATGAAGTGCAGCATGTCGGATCGTGTGACGATTCCCTGCACGACTCCGTGCTCCTGTACCAGCACCGCCGGGTTCGCTTTGGAGAGCAGCTTGACCACACTGTCTACCGGCTGATCCGAAGCGACCATCGGAAATGGCGAATCCATTATCTCGCTGATGGTGGTGTCGAGCAGCTTGGGATTCTCGAGACTCTTCTGCGAGAGCGACCAGTCGCTCACCGAGCCGATGCAGTTCGATCCATCCATGACCGGAAGCTGTGACACGTCGTGCAGGCTCATGAGACCGATCGCCTGCCGGACGGTCGCGCCAGGCGCGACGCTCACTACCGACGGCGCGGTTCCGTTCTTTCTGCCAAGCACTGTGTGCAGAGCGACCCTTGGCGCATCGAGCATCTGGTTCTCCCGCATCCACTCGTCGCTGTAAAGCTTGGAGAGATATCGCTCGCCGGTGTCGCAAAGAATCGTCACTACCAGCGCGTTCGGATCGTCGAGCTCGCGCGCAATTTTGAGCGCCACGGAAGTGATCAGGCCGGACGATCCACCGACAAACAAGCCTTCTTCGCGCGTAAGTCTTCGCGCCATGGCGAATGCTTCCTTGTCGCTGACCGTGTAGTACTCGTCGATCAGTCTCATGTCGAGGGTTCCGGGAACCTTGTCCTGTCCGATTCCCTCGATTTTGTACGGCGTTCCCTCGATCTTGTGCTTGCCCTTGCTCCGCCAGTACTCAGCCAGTATCGAGCCGGCAGGATCACCGGCGATGACCTTAACCTTCTTGTTCCGCTCCTTTAGGTAGCGGCCAACGCCAGTGATGGTGCCGCCCGTTCCAGCGGCGGCGACGAAGTGCGTGATCTTGCCGTCCGTCTGCTGCCACAGCTCGGGGCCCGTTGTGGCATAGTGCGCTTCGGGATTTGCGTCGTTGTAGAATTGGTCGGCCAGAATCGCGTTGGGTATCTCCGACGCAATCCGCTTCGCCATCATCAGGTAGTGGTCGGGATGATCCGGCGGTACGGCTGTAGGGGTGACGATCACGTCGGCGCCGAATGCTTTCAGCAGGCGGACCTTCTCCTGCGACATTTTGTCGGGCATCGTGAAGATGCACTTGTACCCGCGGAGCGCGGCGGCAATTGCCAGACCGACGCCGGTGTTGCCGCTCGTGCCTTCGACGATCGTTCCGCCGGGCTTGAGCTTTCCTTCCCTTTCCGCGCGCTCGATGATGGGCAATCCGATTCGATCCTTGACCGACCCGCCCGGATTGAAGAACTCCGCCTTCGCGTAGATCGGAGTGCGGATCCCCCGCGTCACGTGATTCAATCTGATCAACGGCGTCCACCCGATTGTCTCGAGGACGTTGTCGTAGGGCTTACGGTTCCGCTCTTGCTTCATCTAGCGGGTAGTTTTGCGCTTCGTCGTGCTGCTGGCGGCGGTGGAGTCCCGCTTGATGACCGAATCGCCCGCGAGCGGCGGCGCATCGGGATGCCGGAAGAACACCGGAAGAAGAATTGACACCGGCACTGGCTGACCCCGGGTCTTCGCCGGATCGAACTTCAGGTCGCGGGAGCCTTTCATCGCGGCGGAGTCGAGCGCGCTGAATCCGGACGTCTCCGCGACGCGGGTTGAGTCAGAGACTATGGCACCATTGCTGTCGATGTAGATGCGCAACGTGACGTTGCCCTGGACCTTTTGCGCATAAAGTGCCGGCGGATATCGAAATGGTAGTTCCTTGTTGAGCATTACAGGAGCAAGATCCGGCTGTCTGCCAACCGTTTGAAAGGGCAAGCTGGATCCTTCTCCGTTCTTGCACGCTCCGGCAGTCATCAACAGAAACAAAGCGAAGGAGCTTCTTAGTCTCGCGGTCATCCTCAGACTTTCTCCTCTTCCTGCTTCGCTTCATCGACAAGGCGGGCAAGCATTTCCAGAGCCTGGATCGGTGTCATGCTGTTTGGTTCCATTTTTCTCAGTTGTTGAATGACGGGATGTGTCATCAACCCGAATAGAGCCAATTGATCCTCCGTATTGACGAGCGGCGTTCGTGGGGCGTGTCCTGACCGGGGCACGATCTGTTCCGCTTCGAGCAGCCTCAACAGCTCCCTTGCGCGCTTGAGGACCGTTGGTGGGAGTCCCGCCAGTCTTCCGACTTCGATTCCATACGAGCGGTCCGCGCCGCCCGGCTGAAGCCGATGCAGAAAGAGAACCTCGTCGCCAACTTCACGCACCTGCACATTATAGTTGCGAACTGCTACTAAAGTATCGGCCAGCTGTGTCAACTCATGATAATGGGTGGCGAAGGCAGTTTTGCAGCCGACCACATCGTGCAAATGCTCGCTCACCGACCAGGCGATCGAGATTCCATCATAGGTAGACGTCCCTCGGCCAATCTCGTCCAGCAGCACCAGGCTCCGCTTCGTGGCCGCGTGCAGGATGGCGCTCGTCTCGGACATTTCTACCATGAACGTTGACTGGCCGCGAACGAGGTTGTCGCTCGCGCCAACACGCGTGAACAGACGATCGACGACTCCGATCCTCGCTCGTGATGCCGGCACGAAGCTGCCGGCTTGCGCCATGAGCACGATCAGGCCGACCTGACGAAGAATCGTCGACTTACCTGCCATGTTTGGGCCGGTAAGAATGATCATCCGAGCATCTTCGGTGAGAACGACGTCGTTCGGGATGAATTTCTCGCGCGGCATCATTCGCTCGACGACCGGATGACGACCTGCCGTGATCTCCAGTGCGAAATCATCCGTCAGCTCCGGCCGCACGTAACCTTCTCTTTGCGCGACCTCGGCCAATGATGCGAGCACATCGAGCTCGGCGATTATCCTCGCCACCGACTGTAGGCGTGCTATCTCGCCAGCTACTCGCGAGCGTAACGATTCGAATAGCTCACGTTCCCGAACTTCCACACGCTCGGCGGCGGTTAGTACTCGCTCCTCGTATTCCTTGAGCGAGGGTGTGACATATCGCTCCGCTCCTGCGAGCGTCTGCCGCCGCTGGTAGTCGCTCGGGACGAGATGCGAGTTGCTGTTGCTCACCTCGATGAAATAGCCGAACACTTTATTGTATCCGACTTTGAGCGTGCCTATTCCGGTGCGTGCCCGCTCTTCAGCCTGGATCCTGGCGATACCATCCTTGCCGCCATCCCGAAGCGCTCTCCACTCGTCGAGAGCGCTGTCTACTCCCTCGCGAATGCTGGGCTCATCTCCGATCGCGACGGGAGGGCGGTCGACCAGCGTATTCTGGAGCTCCCCGCACAGATCACCGCACGTATCCCATAACGCGATGTGCTTGTCGAATGCCGGCTTCCCTTTGTGCGTTGCCAGCAAGCGAGCTCGATCTAGCGCCGATTCCAGCAAAGGCAGGCGCGCCATGGAATCACCAAGTGCGCGCAGCTCCCGTGGAGAAACGCGTCCGGCCGCAGTCTTTCCCGCCAGTCGCTCTACATCGCGCACGCCGTCGAGAGCTTCACGCATCGAGCTCCGAATGAGCGTGTCGCATAGAACATCAACCGCGCCGAGCCGTGCATTGATGAGGGTGCGTTCCACGAGAGGGGCGAGGAGCCACTGCCGCAGCAGTCGCGCGCCCATGGGCGTGAGAGTGCGATCGAGAACCCCGAGCAGCGTTCCCGAGGTTTCACCGCCTCGCATTGATTCGACTAGCTCGAGGTTCCGTCTCGTCATCTCGTCGAGCGGCATACTGCCGCCCGATCGTTCGATTATCGGGCGAGCGAGATGTGGCGTACCACTTGGTTGAAGCTCATCGAGGTACCGGAGCAGACCGCCGGCGGCTCCCAAGCTGGCTCGATCGTCTGCTTCGATCCCGAAAGCGTCCAGCGAGCTCACGCGAAAGTGCTCGACAAGCTGGTCGCGGCCAAGATCCGGGTCGAACTCCCAACCCTCCCTCTCCGTGACCATCGGCCCCTCTTCACCAGGCGGGCTCTTCAGTCTGTGAACGAGATTGGAGCCGCGTGCCACGATCACCTCACGCGGGCTGAATCTCGATAGCGCCGATTCCAGATCCGCCGCCGGTGATACCGCCAGCCTCAGCTCGCCCGTTGAGAGGTCCGCGGCGGCGATCCCCACCAGATCACCCTCACGATTGAGGGCGCAGAGATAGTTGTTGCGTGTCCCATCCAGCAAATCGTCGGAAAAGGCGGCGCCCGGAGTAATAGTCTCCACGACTTCCCGTTTCACGATGCCCTTGGCGAATTTGGGATCCTCGGTCTGTTCGCAGATGGAGACCCTGAATCCCTGCTGGATCAGCCGGCGGAGATATTCTCCAGCGGCTTTGACGGGAACGCCGGCGAGAGGAACCTCACTCGCGCCTCCGTTGTTCCTCGATGTGAGCGTGAGACCGAGTGTTCTCGAGGCAACTTCGGCATCCTCGTAGAACATTTCGTAAAACTCGCCCATCCGGAAGAATAGAATCGCGTCCTGATGGCGCGATTTTATCTCCCGGTATTGCTGCATCAGTGGAGTTGATGCGGGGCGGCTCACCGTTCTGGCGCCCGCACCACGAATCCGGTCATGTGCTTCGCTTTGATTTTCACCAGCGCTTTCTCTGCGTCGCTCGCCGTAGAGTACCGTCCTATCCTCACCCGGAACGGTATGGTATCTCCATCCACTCGTGCCCGGTAGCCTCGCTTGACGAGACTTGAAGCAAGTTTTTGTGCGTCAGGCTTGTGATTGTACGCGGCCACTTGAACCGAGTACTTGCTGCCGATGGGAGATGGTGCGCTTGTATTGGAGACGGCCGTGGTTGGGGAAGATTTTGGCGGTACAGGTGGATCAACGACGCTCAGCTTCGCCTCCGACGATGATGCTCTCGCCGGAATGGTGTCGGCTGGTTTGATCACTGGATCTGCACTATTCCCCGCATTTATGGCAGGAGTAGATGCCGTCACTGGCGCAGCCTGGGCAGGAGGTGCTGCGTCTGCGGTTGGCGGCTTGGACGTGTTTACAGTTGGTGGTTTAACCGAAGCGACTGACGTTGGCGTCGACGGACAGCGCTGACCCTGGTACTGAATCTGATTTCGCAATTCGATTTCGTCGTCGCCGGTTTCCGAGAGTGCGTTTGCGTTCGCGGCGCAGGCATTTGGTATGTCGTTTTTCTCGAAGAAGACGCGCGCTGTCCAGTAGTTCGCTCTAGCCAGCGATTTGCTCCGCGGATAATCGCGGGGAATGCGCTGTAGGTGAGCGAGCGCGCCATCACGATCACCCCGTGCCAGCTCGAGCTGCGCCAGACGGAGCAGGGCATCTTCAGCCTGAGGTGCCAGCGGGTAATCCACCACTATGTGCTTGTAATCACTCTCAGCATCTGCTGCATTGGAAGCGAGGGACGCCCTCCAGAAAAGCGCCTCTGGGTATAGCCGTGCCCCGGGTGGTGTAGCGGCCAGCACAGAGTCGATTACCGCCCTTCCGGCGGCGCCATTCCCGTCGCTTACCAGCGTCTGGGCCCTTATAAAGACCGGATCGGTCGGTCGCGGAGCGGCCTGCGCCGTCGCCAGCGTGGCGACGCAAGATGCGATTGCAACACCAAGAAGTTCCCATCTAAACATCTCACCACTCTCCTATTGGCTCATGCGGCAGCGATTCTCTCGTCGGCTGCACACAGGCTGAGTATTACGGTGGCCAGCAATTGTTCGTCGGAAGAGACTCTGCTCTCCTTTAAGGCGATGTCTGCCTCGAGCAGGGCGTTGAGAGCCCGATCGAGCGCATCGCGGGTCCAGCGTTCCGCAGCACGTGTCCATGTCCCGGCGGCCGATCCCCAGGGGCGCCCCGTATAAGCACCTGTCTCTCTAAGGAGATCAAAGTATTCCTGGGAGAGGCGAGCTCGGGACAGCCCTTCGTCCAGCTTTGCGCGCCCCCACGAGATTGCCAGCATTTGTGTCGTCAATGCCATGACGATTGAGACGCCCGTCGTTTTCGGTTGAGCAAGAATGTGAGGAACGAGCTCCAGGGCGCGTGAAACATTTCGATCGGCAACGGCATCCAGAAGGTCAGCCTGTGTTTCCCCCCGCGTTACGCCGACAACCGCGGCTACGGCATCTTCCCCGATCTCTTCACCCCTGCCTTCCACATAGCTCGCGAGCTTATCAAGCTCTCCCGCGAGTTGGTGCAAATCACTTCCGACTGCGGCTTGGAGAAGCTCGATCGCCGGCCCGCTTATTCCGATCTTGAGCTCGGTCGTCGCATGGTGCGCGATCCATTTTGGAATTCTGTCACCGGTCAACGGCTCAAACCGCAGTTGAGTGGTCGAGGCGGAGAACGCCGAGTCAGACTTCGACGCTGCGGCTGAGGTTAGAATGAGCAGAAGGTCCGGTGCAGGGTGCTTCAGGTACTGATCGAGCACTTTGCGTGAGTCCTTCCTGAGCGCATCCGCGTCGCGAACGACTATTACTCTCCGATCCGCCATCATCGGTGGGGTCGAAAGCAAGACACTGAGAGTCTCTGGGTCGAGATCAGCGCCTCTTCTGACATCGAGGTTGAAGTCCCGGGAGCCCGGGTCGAGGGCGGCTTCGGTCAGCTGCCGTACGGCGTCGTCCTTTTGATAGTCGTCGTCGCCCGAGATGTAATAAGCGCCGTTGAAAGACCGGCGCTTGATGGCATCACGTAACGTCTTGAGCGAGGAGACGGACATCCTCGAAATATACGGCGGCTCTAGAGGGCTGCCGATGGCGGTTTGAGCGCTACCGCGTGTAGTTCGCGAGCTCGAGCTTGGAGTGCGCGAATCGAACCGGAACCTGCTCGGCGAAGAGAGCTGCCGGCCAGAACGTGAGCCCTGCGGAGACAGACGTGACTATCGCCGGTGTCGAAGTGGTAATTGGTGTGAACTCCGGCTCTGGGAGGCTGGCGACGACAGGAGGCATCACGAGGTCGCGCGGAGAGTCGGATCGGTAAAGGGTGGTAGCGATATATCCCAGCATTGCCGCACTTGCCAATGTCGCAGCGATTGCTCCACGCCTCAGATTGCGCTGCGTGGTGGCAAACAGATCCTCGCACGGGAATTCCCGATGGATACGCGCCTCGAGCCGTTCTGAGAAGTCCGCGGACAGCTCGATTGAGGGGAGATTCCGGAACAGGAGAAGCGCACGACGGATCTTTGCATCCTGCTTCGCGCAGTTCTCGCATTCGCTTAGGTGTCGCTGCATGCGAACGAGCTCGATACCGGCAACGGTATCGTCTACGAAAGCGACGTGCTTCTCACAAAACTCGCGACAATCCATGGAGACGGGTTGAGGGTTCGGTAACAGGTACCCACCAGCAGGGCGCCTGTTCCCAAACCGTCAGCCCTAATCTACATATGGGGCAATGATTTCCGCGAATGAGTTCCTTGCCCGATTCAGCCGTGATTTTACCGTGCCGAGGTTGCAGTCGGTGATCTCCGCTATCTCCTCGTAAGACTTGCCCTCGAGCTCCCGCAGAATGAAGACATTCCGATGATGCTCGGGCAGCTTCGCCACGCTTTCCTCGACGATCTCCCTAAGGTGACGCTTCCGGTACATGTCGTCCGGACGTGAATTGGGGTCCTCAAACTGAAGAGGACGATCCTCATCCTGGAAGTTCTTCTGTACCGTCTGGAAGAGCACCAGCGGATTGCGCGATCTGTTGCGAAGCTCGTTCTTGGCCAGGTTCGAGGCGATGGTGTAGACCCAGGTCGAAAACTTCTTCGAGCGGTCAAAACGGTGCAGATGGCGGTAGACGCGAATGAATACCTCCTGCACCAGATCCTCCGCCTTCTCGCGATCCCCGATCGTGCGATAGACGAAGTTCAAGAGACGGGTCTGATAACGGGTCACGAGCTCGGAAAAGGCGCGCTCTTCCCCACCAAGGAAAGCAGTCACGACGGCTGAGTCATCCATCGCCTGCAATCGTTCCCTGACGGTCGCACCTTCTGCGGCAACCATTTGCTTACGGACGATGTCAGCCATTTTACTCTCCTATATGTGAGAGACGTTCACGACACATATGTCGTGCACATCTCTGCTGGAACTTTTTCCACTACCTTATATTGCACGGGACATGCCGAGTGGCCCTTACTCTTAACCACTTGTCACTAAAGGACTTGCATCGATGGACTTAAGCCTGAGCTTGTCCATATTCTGCAAGTCTGTCCTATTTACATGACATGTCAGCGTCTTTTCATTGATTAGACGCCAATTTGGCCTGAGGGGTTAATGGCCGGTGCGAAATCCCGCTGCGAACAACAGACCGAGCGCCGTCTTCGCGTCCTGGATCTCGCCGGTTTCAACCATCTGCAGAGCTTGCGAGAGCAGCATCGGTTGCAATTCGAGAAATTCATCCGCTTCATGCTTAGTCTCTCCGGTGGTCAGTCCGGTTGCCATGAAGAGATGAATTTTTTCGTCTGTGAATCCGGGAGTCGTGTACATCGTGAAGAGCTGTTCCATGCGCTCCGCGGAGCAGCCCGTCTCTTCTTTGAGCTCCCTCAAAGCGCAGTCACGAGGATTTTCCCCGGCATTTAGCCGTCCGGCTGGGATCTCATACAGGTAGCCCTCAGCCGCGTATCGGTACTGCCGGATCAACAGGACCTGGGGATCCTCTCCGGCCGGGTTACTGATGAAGGGAACCACTGCGCTCGCGCCCGGATGCCGCACCATCTCCATCTCCCCGATCGACCCGTCGGGGAATCGAACCGTATCCACATCCAGCGATATGACCCTGCCGGTGTAGACGCGCCGGGAATCTATCCGCCCGGGACGATTTTCTTCGCTCCCTTTCACTCTCAGGCGTTGTGGACGGTCACTTCACCCAGATCGGGGTCGACCAGAGAGCTGCGAACGATCCCGGCATCGCCGACCACTACTGTCTGAAGCAGCTCGGGATGAAGGTGCGATTTCGCTGCCTCGAGAACCGCGTCGTCCGACACATTGTGAATATTCGCCCGATAAGAATCGTAGTAATCCGCCGGCAGGTCGTAGATCGCCATGGTGGCGAGAGCTGACGCGATTGCGGACGTCGTCTCGTAGCGAATAGGGAATACTCCCTCCAGATAGTCCCGGGCCAGAGAAAGCTCTTCCGCGGAGATCTTCTCACTGCGGATCCTGTCGATCTCGAGGAGGATTTCCCGCAGCGCCGATGCTGTGACCTCGCTTTCCACGGCTGTGGAAATCACAAACGGGCCTGGCCCTCTCCGCCAGTCATAGAATGAGGAGGCGCCGTAGGTGTAGCCATGCTCTTCACGAAGATTGAGATTGATCCGTGAACCGAAAAGTCCGCCAAGCACGGCGTTCATCACAAGTGTAGGGAAGAAGTCTGGATGCTTCCTCGGCAGGCCAACATGTCCTACACGCAGCTCGGATTGCGGTGCGTCCGGTTTGTTCACGATATGGGTGCTCTTCCGATTTCTGCGCGCTTTCGCTGACGGCGTGTGCTTGCTGGAAGATCCGCTTGGCCACTGCCGGGACGCGTCAGTAATCAGCTCCCTGGCATTTTCCGGCGAGATATCCCCGGCAACTATTACTGTCGTAGCTCCCGAGTTATAGTTCGCGCGGTAGAACTGCTCGACATCCGCTCGCGTCAACGAGCTGACGCTTTCGGTGCTTCCCTCGTCCGGTCTGGAGTAGCGCGATTCATCAGCGTAGAGAAATTCCGCGAACTTCTCATCTGCCAGTCCGCGTGGCTCGGTTTCGAGTTGTAGAATTTCCGCGAGTCTCTCGGCCTTGAGTCTTTCGACCTCGCGTTCCGGGAAAACGGGGCTGCTGATCGCTTCACCGAGTAGCCGGGTTGCCTCCTCCAGCTTATCGGAAAGGACGGTGATCTTCAGGAACGCGCTGTCCCAGTCCGCACCCGAATCGAGAGACGTGCCCAGCTGCTCAAACTTCTCAGCCAGCTCGGCTCCATCATGCTGGCTTGTCCCTTCGAGCAATGCGGCTGCCGTGAGTGCCGCGATTCCCTCCTTGCCACGGGGCTCATTCGTCGATCCCGCATCGACCAGCACCAGCACAGTTACGAGAGGAAGTTTGGAGACTGGTGCCGTGATCAACCTCATTCCCGTCGGTAGTATCTCGTTCTTGAAATGGGGGAAGCGATAGCTCCGTGGTGGTCCTGGTTTTGGACGAAGAGATGTAACCATCAGCCTGTGCCGGCGGCTGCCAGGACACGTTCTGATTCGACTCCTTCTCTCGGCACGTAAATGAGGTTCGCCCTGTTGTTTTCTCCGAAGCGCTCCGAGATGATCTCGTTTACACGCTCAGTTGTGACGGCACGGTAGCGGTCGGCTTGTTCGTTTATGAGTTCCGGCTCTCCAAAATAGGTCGCGAACATCGACAGCCTGTCCGCTCGCTCGCCCGCGGACTGCAGGGACGCTGTGAGGTCGGTTTCGATCAACGAGATTGCCCTTTGCACCTCCGATTTGAAAACGCCTTCACGATAGAGATGATCGATCTCTCGGTCTACCTCCTCTTCGAGCTGAGTCGCGCTCGTTTCGGGACGTGCGGTGACATCGACAACGAGAAGATCAGTGCCCTTTGCCAGATCGAAAGTGAAGGCCGACGCATCGGCTGCAACCTGTCGCTCGCGAACGAGGGAACGATGCAGCCGGCTGCCTCGCCTAAGACCCAACAGCGCAGAAGTGACACTGGCGGCGTAATACGCCTCGCTTCCAAACACCGGAGAGCGGAACGCCATGAACAGCCGGGGGAGACTGACGCTATCGTAGACGAGTTCTCTTAGCCGTCCGCCGAAAACTGGCGGAAGATTCATCGGCGGTAGCGGTGGTTTCCCCTTTCCTCGGGGAATCGAACCGAAGTAGTCGTTGACCAGTCTCCGCGTTTCGGCCGAATCGAAATCGCCCGCGATCGAGAGAACGGCATTGTCGGGTGTGTAGTACGTCGCGAAGAACTGCGCGACATCGTCCAGAGACGCCGCTGAGAGATCGTCCATTGATCCGATGAGCGAATGCTGAAACGGATGCGAAGACGGAAAGACGAGCTCCTGCATTTTCTCGAGGAATGTGCCATACGGCTGGTTGTCCACGGACCAGCGTCGTTCGTTCTTGACGACATCGCGTTGGGTGTCCAGTTTCGCCTGCGTCATCGCCGGCAACAGCTCGCCCATCCGATCGGCTTCCAGCCACAGTGCGACCGCGAGCTCATTGGAGGGGACTGTCTCGAAGTAGTTCGTTCGCTCCAGCCAGGTCGATCCGTTCAACGTTCCGCCTGCTCGTTGAATGAGCTCGAAGTGTTCGTTGGATCCCACGTGCGCGGATCCCTGAAAGAGCATGTGCTCGAACAAGTGGGCGAAACCAGTCCTGCCCATTTTCTCGTTGGCGGATCCCACGTGGTACCAGAGGTTCACGGCCACGATCGGGGCGGTCTGATCCTCGGACAGGGTTACGAACAGCCCGTTATCGAGACGAAAGGTTTCTACCGGAATTCGCATTGTCGTAAATTGCCCGCCATGCAAAGCCACTGGAACCCCCTCAGCGTTCACATGTGATTGCCGCTCTGGTTGTGCTCGCGCTGTTGCTCGGCTTGCTGGCTCTCCTTTGGCGATCCCAGGAGAGAATTCTCTTCCAGCCTCCCCGGCTTTACGGGAATCCCATCGAGTCCGGCCGGGTGAGCTACCGAGCGTCAGACGGTCAGCTCCTTGCCGGTTTCATCGTTGGCGATCCGCGGGCTGCGTCCGGGGTTCTTCTCTGCTTTCACGGAAACGCCGAGCTCGCGATGTGGCAGCTGGACTGGGCCCATTCTGTCGGGAAACAGACCGGGTTTGCAGTAATGTTGGCTGAATACCGCGGGTACATGTCCCTCGGCGGGACTCCGACCTATTCAACTACAAAGCTCGACGCGCTGGCGGCTTACGATTATCTGGGCTCTGAATTCGGCTTAGATCGCGCGCGGATCGCTTACTTCGGCCATTCACTAGGCAGTGCTGTAGCGGCTGAGCTGGCTGAGGTTCACCATCCCCGGGCGCTACTGCTCCAATCTCCTTTCTCCTCCGCACGCGCGATGGCAAGGTTGATCGTGACGCTTCCGGTCGCTTTGCTATGGAGAGCCATCTCACGCATTCACTTTGACACAGTAAGAGCAGTGTCACACCTGGATGTTCCCGTATCCGTATCACACGGTAAGCGTGATCGAATCGTTCCCCTCGGGATGGGGCTCGAGGTGTATGATGCAGCAAAGGTGAAGGGCAATCTCCTTGTCGTGGAGAAAGCCGGCCACAGCGACATCGCTGACGTTGCCGGAGAGGAATACTGGAAATGGATCACCGCGGCCTTGAAGGCGCCGGGCTGAAGGCCAATTCGTGGTAAAAAAAAGGCCTGGTCCCGTATACGGATCAGGCCTCTTTCCATTCCGAAAGTTCTACTGAATCGGCTGCCCCGACATATCTCTGATCGAGATTGGTCCCACGTTCACCGACTTCAAACCCTGCTCGATTGTTTTTCGGTCACCGACTATGACGACTGCCAGGGAGCCAGGATTGATATACTGTTGCGCGACCCGATTTACATCGGCCTGAGTTACCGACTCAATGTTCTGCACGTAGTTGTTGTAGTAGTCGAAGGGCAGACCGTAGAGAGCAACCGGCACCAGCGCGGCAGCGATTTGCTGCGTCGTCTCGAAATTGCCCGGAAGCTGAAGCTGCAGGTATCGCTTTGCCCGAGAAAGTTCGTCGACGGGAACCGACTGACGGATCCCGTTCAGCTCCTTCATGAACTCGAGCAGCGCTGAATCCGTCTTGGCGGCAACGATTTCAGCCGACGCCGTAAAGGGACCGGCAGCTCGCCGCATGTCGAACCGCGAGCTGGCGCCGTAGGTATATCCCCGGGTCTCCCGCAGATTCTGATTCAGCCTGCTGCTGAATGATCCGCCGAGGATCGTGTTCATCACGGTGAGCGCGAAGTAATCCTTTGTCGAGCGTGGAACGCCCACACCGCCGATCCGGAAGGAGGACTGGGCTGCGCCTGGCTTGTCAATGAGATAGATCGTAGTCGCGGCGGATTTTGGCGCCTCGCCGTACGTAACCTGAGGAATATCGCCGCGTTGCCAGCCGCCGAAGAGCGAGTTGATCTTCTGTTCAACCTGGTCCGGGGTTACGTCACCGACGACAATCAGCGTCGCGTTGTTCGGCTTGAAATTGGTCTGGTAGTACGATTGAAGATCGGTGGAAGTGAGAGACTTAACGGACGCTTCAGTTCCTATCGAGGCCAATCCGTACGGGTGCCCATTTCCATAGATGATCGCCGGGAATACAAGGTTTGCGATTGCCGGCCCTTGATCCCTGAGCTGCAGAAGATCAGTCAGGCGGTTCTTTCTCAAGCGCTCGAACTCGCTCGATGGAAAGGACGGATGAAGCGCTACATCCGCGAACAGCGCGAGGGCACTGTCCATCTGTGCCGTTGGAGTGTGCAGCGACAGAGTACTCGACTCCCAGCTGCTCGTCGGCGCCAGGCTGATTCCGAGGAAAGCCGCCTGATCCGCGATGTCGAGGCTCTTGCGAGTGGTAGTGCCCTCGCGCAGCATGGAAGCCGTCAGGTTGGCGACTCCCATCCTTCCAGCTGGGTCCGCAGTGCTGCCACTGCCAACAAGTAGTACGAAATCGGCGAGAGGCAGCTCGTGCTGCTCGACGATCAGCAGCTTCAGGCCGTTCGCGAGCTGTCTCGTGACAATCGGTGGGAGAGACACAGCGTGAGGTGGGCCAAGCTCGGGGGGCTTGGTCCGGTCAACCGTTCCCTGCGCCGCGGCAATCGAGCGAGTGCCGATTAGAGCGACCATTGCGGCGCTCAGCGTGTACAATACTCTCACGGCGCTCATCGACCACCTCCGCTTGCAGTCAACATCATCTCTTTCTTACCCTCCGGTACAACGGTCAAAACGATCTTGGGGCGACCGAGATAGGTTCTCGCAACTCGCTGAACGTCGGCGCTGGTTACACGCTCGTACCGCGCTGCATCCTGCTGTACGTAGTCCGGATTGCCGGCGATATAGTTGTAGTAATTCAGCCTCTCTGCCTTTCCGAGCACGCTGGCCAACCGGTTGAGAAAGCTTGCCTTATACGAGTTCTGCGCTCGCTGGAGCTCACGAGTCGTGACTCCTTTGTCGATGACATTCGCGATCTCTGTCTCAACTAGTCGATCTATGTCTGCCACCTTCTGCCCGGGCTTGGGGGTGACGTCGATCTGGAACTTGCCGTCCAGACGTCCGCCATCCTGAAATGCGCCGACGTCCTGCGCCACTTGAAGCTCGTATACCAGCTTTTTGTAAAGTCGCGAGTTCTTGTCGTTGGCGACTATCTGCGCAAGAATATCCAGCGCGGCATCGTCCTTTGAGAGATCCTTGACCGAGTGCCACGTATAAAAGAGGCGCGGCAGCTGTACCCGATCCTCGAGCACCAGGAAGGTATCGCGGGGAATCACGACTGCCGGAACTGTCATTCGCCGCTGGATAGCAGGCCCACGTGGAATGCTGCCGAAGTATTGCGCAACCAGCTTCTTGACCGTCACGGGGTCGAAATCCCCGGCAATCGCTAAAGTCGCGTTGTTCGGAGCGTAGTACGTCTTGAAGAAATTCTGCACATCGGTGAGTGAAGCCGCACTCAGGTCGGTCATCGATCCAATCACCGGCCACGAGTATGGGTGCGACTTTGGATAGAGCGCGGCGAGAATCGTTTCATCCGCTCGGCCGTACGGAACGTTATCGACGCGCTGACGCCGTTCATTCTTGACGACATCCCGCTGCAGATTGATTTTCGCGAGGTCCATGGTTGGCAGGAGAAACCCCATACGGTCTGAATCGAGCCAAAGCGCCAGCGGCAGGGCATTGGACGGTAGGGTTTCATAGTAGTTGGTCCGGTCTTCAGTCGTCGATCCGTTGTTATTGGCGCCGGCTGATTCCAGCAGCTGATCGAACGCGCCGACCGGAACGTGCTGGGACCCCATGAACATGATGTGCTCGAAGAGATGAGCAAACCCTGTCCGGCCGATCTGCTCGTCTCCGGAGCCAACGTGATACCAGGTGTCGACGGCCACGATGGGAGTAGAGTGGTCCTCGTGGAGGATCACCTCGAGCCCGTTGGGCAGAGTGTATTTCTCGAACTGGATCCGGGGCGTTGCCTGGGCATTTATCGCGGACGCTGCCAGTGTACCGACGAATAAGTAGCCCAAGGCAACTAATATGGGTTTGCTCTTCACAGCTTCCTCTCGAAAAAGAAGGCCATAGGGGCCTTGAGTGATTCGCTGAAAATATACTTCCATCGCTCTTCCCGATTCGGTGAGATTGGGCTCGTGCGGGTAGGAGAGGTGTAGGGCGTAAATCCGAAGCGTCTTGCCAGAATTCTGAGTCGCAGCATGTGAAACGGATCGCTGACCAGAAGTGCGCTCTGTAGACCGCGAACCTCCAGCATGCCCGCTACCGCCCGCATCGACTCGCTGGTGGTCCGTCCTTCGTTCTCCACCAGGATGGCGCTGTCAGGCACTCCGTGTTTCTTCGCGTAGTTTCTTCCCACCGCTGCTTCGCTGGTGGTGTCGCCCGAGCCTGTTCCACCCGTCAGAATCAGCAGCGAAGCAAGACGACGGTTCCAGAGATCCAGGGCATGATCGAGGCGGGCACGCAATACCGGTGACGGTTTGCCGGCGTACTGCGCTGCTCCCAGGACTACTATCGCCTGCGCCGGCCTCGCTTCATCCCGCGAGCTCCACACCAGAACCGCCGCAGCCGATATTAGCCACAGGCAGAAAACCGTCACCACGCTGATCGTCAGAATTCGACGCGCGATCCTGATTGCTCGTTTCGCTTTCTCCGCCCGCCTCATTCGTGGAAGCTATGCTAGAATGCACGGCGCGTGTGAGGCTCGGGACAGTCGACGGAGTACCCCAAAGCCGTAAGCTCCACCTTGAATTCGTCCTGAACCGGCGCCTCTCCGTGCACCAGCCATATCGGTCCAAGACTCGGAGACTTGTCCTTCACTCGACCGAGCCATGCGATCATTTCCGTCCGGTCGGCATGTGCGCTGTAGCCATCGATGACCTCAACGCGCGCGTGAAGAGGGACGTCTTCGCCGAATATGTGAAGTATTGGTTGCCTCTCCACCACTCTGCGGCCGAGTGTGTGCTCGGCTTGGAAGCCGACGACGAGTATCGTGTTGCGAGGATCGCCCGCGCCCTGGGCGAGGTGGTGAAGAATCCGGCCGTTCTCCATCATCCCCGAGGCGGCAATGATGATCATTGGCCCATGCGCGCGTGAGACCGCCTTTGATTCCTCCACGTCACGCGTGTAGTGAAGAAGATCGAACCGAAATAGATCCTTGGCCTTTTGGACCATCTCCTCGGAATGATCGAAACTCTCCGGGTGCATCTCGAAGACCGTGGTGGTATCGATCGCCAGCGGGCTGTCCACGTAGATGGGTATCGAGGGAATCGCTCCCTCTTGCGCCAGTGAGTGGAGCGCATAGATCATCTCCTGGGTCCGTCCGACTGCGAAGGCGGGGATGAGAACACGGCCGCCTCGTGCGGCTGTTTCGCGAACTACCTGGGCGAGCTGGGCCTTGGCTCCTTCTACAGACTCGTGATCCCGGTTTCCGTACGTCGACTCCATGATCAGCGCATCGGCGCCTCCAGGAGGAACGGGGTCACGGATGATCGCGAGTCCGGTGCGGCCAATGTCTCCAGAGAAGACAAGCCGTTTGGTTTTCCCTCCTTCTGTACAGTCGACTAGGACCGAGGCGGATCCGAGTATGTGTCCCGCGTCGACGTAGGTGGCCTTCACTCCGGGCACCACGTCGAACGGCCTGTTGTAGGAGACGCCAACCATGAGGTCCATGGTGCGGACTGCGTGACGGATTCCATACAGCGGCTCGATGAAATCCTTGTGTTTCTTCGCGAGAAATTCGGCGTCCTTCTCCTGGATATGCGCCGAATCGGCGAGCATCACCGCGCACAGATCGCGCGTTGCCGAGGTAGCCCAGATTGCCTTCGAATATCCTTCGGCAATAAGATAGGGAAGGCGGCCCGAGTGGTCGATGTGCGCGTGGGACAGAACGACCGCGTCGAGATCGTTGATCGGCAGAGGAAGCTTGTGGTTTTTGTCGGCGGACTCCTGCCGCCTTCCCTGAAACATCCCGCAATCGAGCGCGATCGTATATCCGTTTACGTGCAGCAGGTGGCAGGAACCGGTGACTTCCCGTGCTGCCCCGACGAACGTTATCTCCAAATGCTAGCCTTCTGCCACGGCATCGCGCTGAAAGAGGATCGTGACACGCTGCTCGTCCTGAGACATTAACGCGGGCTCCCAGCCGCCTCTGCTTCGCTCGTTCAGGAGATCGGTGAGGGTATCCTCGTCTTCTCGCGTATGTCGCGTCAGCTTGACCACCACAGCCTGGTATTCTTTCATCAGGAGTTAGAGATTATGAGCCGATGAACATCCACAATGCCGAAGCTGGAGTCCTGGGGCTAGAATGATCGAGCGGGTCAAGGAATTCCCCACGCTGACTATTATCCGGCATCCTCTCGTTCAGCACAAGCTAACGATTCTGCGCG
>CAAGKR010415844.1_pt1 | contig 20113 bp, 17 predicted proteins | sample 2556971 | NCBI WGS metagenome assembly CAAGKR01 (sample SAMEA5207829, study PRJEB30636) | soil metagenome | biome: forest; feature: boreal; material: soil | place: USA | collected 2011-09 | depth 1 m | reverse complement strand
TTTTGATTCCTTTAAATGCAAATCAAGTTCGTAAAGATTTGTATGGAGGACGGTGAAACTAAGAGCAGCCAGACTACTTCGCCGCCATCGCTCCGACCATGGATTCGAATATCTTGAAGCCGTCCGTGCCTCCAAGTTCGGCCTCGCTGGCACGTTCGGGGTGCGGCATCATTCCAAGCACATTTCGTCCTGGATTGCAGATACCGGCAATATTATCCAGTGATCCGTTTGGATTCGCGGTCTCCGAAATCTGGCCATCGTTAGTTGTATATCGAAACACGACTAGATTTTCTCGTTGCAGCTTGTCCAATGTAGAGGAATCACAAAAGTAGTTGCCTTCCATGTGGCCAATTGGAATGGTCAAGACCTCATGTGGCAGACACGCGTTGGTGAAGGGGGTGTCCGAATTCTCCACTCGGATGTGTACCGGCTTGCAGATGTATTTGAGACCGGCATTTCGCAATAATGCTCCGGGCAACATTCCAGACTCGCATAAGATCTGAAATCCATTACAAATTCCCAACACGAGCCCGCCGCTGCCGGCGAACTTTTGGACCGCCTCCATTACTGGTGAAAATTTAGCAATGGCCCCAGTACGCAAATAGTCTCCGTAAGCAAATCCGCCGGGAACGATTATGACATCGCAGTTTTCGAGGTTGTGGGACTCATGCCAAAGGAAGGTGGCTGGTTGCTTCGCGACGTGGCGAACCGTCCAATAGGCATCGTGATCGCAATTGGAACCAGGAAAGATGATGACCCCAACTTTCATCCTGTTTTCCTCATTTATTAGGCTGGATTTGAGTTTAACATGATGCAAATTCCGGCTCGAAATCGCATAGCGGCACATGGCAGAGTAAACCTGGCTGATATGATTGAAAAATATCCAAATGGCTTCTACCGCGAACGATATTCAGACCAAAGTTGACCCGCTTTTGCTCGAGGTGGCGGATGTCGTCAACACGACGCTCGACCTCGATACCACTTTGCGCCGGGTGGCGGAATTGGTCCGTAAGGTCATCGACTATGAGATTTTCGCAATCCTTCTTCTGCACGAAAGAACTCAAGATTTGCGATTTCGCTTCCAAGTGGGCTATCCCGCGGAGTTAGCGGAGCGCCTCACGATTAAGGTGGGCGAAGGGGTGACTGGAATTGCCGCGCAACGGCGGGAGGCAGTACTGGTCCATGATGTCTCGCAAGAGCCGCAATACATCTCGGCGGTTCCGGGCGTGCGTTCCGAGTTGGCAGTCCCGCTGATCGTGAAGAATCGCGTCATCGGCGTAATCGACATCGAGTCCATTCATCCCAATCACTTTACCGAGGAGCATAAGCAACTGCTTACGCTGATTGGTTCCCGGATGGCGATCGGAATCGAGAACGCGCGGCTGCATACTCGAATGTCGAAGCAGGCACGCACGCTGCTTTTGCTCAATGAAATTGCGCGCGAACTCACTTCCATTCTGAACCTTGATGAACTCTTCAAGCACATTGGCGAGCTGTTGAGCCGCCTGATCGATTATCAGATGTTCAGCATTCTGCTGCTCGACGCGAGCGGCGAAAAACTTCAACATCGCTTTTCCCTGCGGTTTAAAGAGAATATTCATCTCAAGCACGATATTCCGCTGGAACTTGGCATTGTGGGATACGCCGCTCGTCATCGCCAGGCCGTGCTGGTTCGTGACGTTAAGAAAGAGCCTCGTTACATTGAGACCAATCCTGAAACCCGGTCGGAGCTGGTGGTTCCCCTTATTTATAAGGAGAAGGTAATTGGGGTGTTGGACCTCGAACATACGCGGCGAGGATTTTTCACCGAGGATCACCAGCGCACGATTACTACTCTGGCTGCGCAGGTGGCGATTGCCATTGAAAACGCAAGGCTCTATGAGGAGATTGAACGTCAAGAGAAGCGGCTGGAGCGCGATCTGGCGATGGCGCGCGAACTGCAGTTCCGGCTTCTTCCACAATCGCGGCCGAAGCTGGCGAACCTGGAAATCGCGGCGAGGTTTACCCCGGCGAGGGCTATTGGCGGAGATCTCTACGATTTTGTTAGCTACTCTTATTCGCGAACCGCGATTGTAATCGGAGATGTCAGCGGCAAAGGCGCTCCGGCAGCCATTTTTGCGGCACTGGTGAGTGGAATTCTCCGGTCCCATGCGCCGATCGAGCCTGGGCCAGCGGAAATGTTGTCCGCCGTGAATTACTCCTTGGTTGAGCGGAAAATTGAGGCCCAGTTCGTTTCCATTATTTACGCCGTTTGGGATGATGCCACGTTGACTCTACAAGTCGCGAACTCAGGCCTGCCGCGCCCGGTGTACTGCCACGATGGCAAAGTCGATATCATCGAGGCGACGGGAATGCCGTTAGGATTGTTTGAAGACCCGGAATATGACGAGCTTTCCTTTAAAGCAAACCCCGGAGACATGTTCGTATTTTTTAGCGACGGGATTCTGGACGCTACAAATACAAAAGGAGAGCTATTCGGACGCACTCGAGCCGAAAAAGTGATTTCCGAATGTTCTCAAAATTCCGCGGAGTCTGTAGTCAATTCTCTGTTTAAAGCGGCTTCCGAACACGCCTTGGGGGTCGAAACCTTTGACGATCAAACGGTGGTGGCGATTAAAGTCAAACGCGCTCCAGGGAAGTCGAAGTGAAGGAGCGAAACTCGAAGTTGCAGGGCCGCCCGCCCGGTTTTGTTTTCCGCGAAAGCCGTGGGTCCGCCGCGACAACTCTTCATTGCGAAAGCCTGCCTGTTGCAGGACTTGCCCAACGCTTCGGCACGCCACTTTATGTCTACTCTGCGTCAACCATCCGGCAGCGGATCGCAGCCTTTGAGCAGGCATTCCGCAATGTCCCGCATACGATTTGCTATTCGGTGAAAGCGAATTCGAATCTCAGCATTCTGAGGCTTTTGGCAAAAACGGGTTGCGGCTTTGATGTAGTTTCGGGAGGCGAACTGGCTCGCGTAATGCGTGCGGATAAGCGGGCCGCCAATCGAGTTGTGTTCTCTGGAGTGGGTAAGACTCAAGAGGAAATGCTGGCGGCTATCCGAGCCGGTATTTTGCTTTTCAATTTGGAAAGCGAGTCGGAGTTGCGTGTGCTTGCGGATTGCGCAGATCAAGCGAAGCGGTCGGCGCAGATTGCTTTTAGGGTGAACCCCGATGTTCCCGCTGAGACGCATCCCTACATTTCCACCGGGCTCCAAAAGCATAAGTTCGGAGTCCCCATTGGCGAGGCTCGCGGACTTTATGCAAAAGCAGCAGCGGCTAAGCGGCTGAAGGTTGCAGGAGTCAGCGTCCACATCGGGTCCCAGATTACGGACATGAAACCGTTTGCCGCGGCCATGGAGCGCGTTGCCGAGTTGGTGGAACAGCTTCGCTCGGATGGTCATCGAATTGAATATGTGGATGCCGGCGGAGGACTCGGCATCTCGTACGAGAATGGTTCGACTGGGATCGAGGCTTCAGTTGCCGAATACGCTGAGGCGCTGCTCCGGCCGTTGCGGAAACTTGGGGTTCATCTTTTGCTGGAACCGGGCCGCTCGATTGTTGCGGCCGCCGGAGTTCTGCTCACCCGTGTGCTTTACAAAAAGTGGAATGGAGCAAAACAGTTTCTGGTCGTGGACGCGGCCATGAATGACCTTGTACGGCCATCGCTATACCAGGCGTATCACGAGATTGTTGCAGTAAATGGAAAAGGGGCGTTGTCGTATGAAACCGTAGATGTTGTGGGTCCCATATGCGAGACCGGCGATTTTTTCGCGCGAGACCGAGACCTGCCTGCTGTAAATGAAGGAGACTTGCTGGCCATCTTGGATACGGGCGCTTACGGAATGGTGCTGGCATCGAATTACAACACCCGGCCTCGTGCGGCAGAAGTATTGGTCGATAGAAAGTCGGCGAAAGTTATCAGGCGGCGAGAGACCATTGCGGACCTGTTGCGGCAGGAAGCTTAGTAGGGAAGACTGCCTCGGGACGATTGCTTTCGGAATGAAAGATTCGTCAGAGAAGTTTACCGTTGCCCCCACTTTAGCTTATTGCGGAGCACATCAAAGAACGTTCCCTTGATGCGCATGAGTCTCACGTGATGGTCGGATTTACGGCAAAGAATGCGGTCCCCGTCGTAAATCGGCATACCAATCTGGCCGTCAATGCTCAAATACGCCTCATCCTGCCCGGTATTGACCACGATTTCAATCTTGGCGGTGTCACAAACCACGAGCGGACGATGCGTCAGCGAGTGGGCGGAGACCGGAGTGATTATCAGCGCGTCAACCGAAGGCATTACGATAGGCCCACCGGCAGCCAGCGAGTAGGCGGTGGAACCTGTCGGGGTTGAGACAATCAAGCTGTCGGCCTTATAACTCGAGACAAAAAGACCGTCGATAAACACTTCGCAATAGTTCAGGCGGGCGATTGTGCCTTTGCCCATGACCACATCGTTCAATGCGTGGTAGTGGGCAACCGAGGCTTCCTTACGAATAATCTCGCAACGCACCATGGAACGCGTTTCCACCGTGCAGCGGTCTTCCTCGATACCCTTGAGCGTTGGATACAACTCTTCAAGCGGCACTTCTGTGAGAAAGCCAAGCGATCCGAGATTGACGCCAAGGATCGGAATGCCGGCCTTCGCAACGGCGCGCGCTGCGGAAAGCAGGGTCCCGTCCCCTCCCAATACGACCACAAACTTAAGCGGCAGCACACCCATTTGCTCTCGCGAAAGGGTTTCGACTCCGGCGGCGTAGGGTGCGGTCTCGGGGTCGACGACGATCTGGTATTGGTGCTGACGAAACCAGTCGAGAAGGCCTGGGACAATGTCTGCCAACTCCGGCTTGCCCGGTTTGGAAACGATGCCTACCGACTTGACCGGGGATGGATTGTTGCTATCGGCTTTCCCGCTATTCATATTGAAGTTTGAATTGTACAGAAATATTTCAGAAAGATTGCATGGCTACGGGCGGGGCAGGCAAGCTTCCGCGAACTCAGAACGATCCGTACAATAGGAACTCGCGATTGCCTTCCGCGCCCAGAATCGGAGACTCGATGACATCCGTTTCTTTGCAATGCAAAGCCAGCAGTGAATTACGAACTTTCTCGACGGATGCGTTTTGCGCTTCGACATTGCGGACAATGCCGCCTTTTTCCACGTATTTACGATTCACTTCAAACTGAGGTTTTACCAGGATCACTATCTGCCGTGCTGCCGGTCTCTCGGGAAACGCGGCTCTAATTACTGCGGGCGCCACTAGTGTCGCGGAAATAAAAGAGACATCCATCGCGATAAAGTCCACGTCCTCGGCGAGTTGGTCCGGCGAGAGATAACGCGCGTTCGTCTTCTCCAGTAGACGGACGCGAGAATCCTGGCGAAGACGGAAATCGATTTGGCCGTATCCCGTATCCACCGCAATCACGCGAGCCGCACCGTGCTGCAAAAGACAGTCGGTGAATCCGCCGGTGGAAGCGCCCACATCCAGGCAGGTTTTTCCGTGCACGTCAATCTTCCAGTGGGCGAGAGCGTTCTCAAGTTTGAGCCCGCCGCGGCTAACATACTTCGCCTCTTCCTTATTTAATCGAACAGTTACGTCTTCCGCGATTAAAATGCCTGCCTTTTCGGTTTTCTGATCATCGACCAGAACTCTACCAGCCAAAATCAGCGCCTGGGCTCGTTCAAGGGATGGGGCGAGACCTCGCTCAACCACTAATTTGTCGAGTCTGATTTTCAGAATGACTCCGCTGCCTATGCTTAAAAACACGGTTTCGACAATGCCGCACCCAACTCAGTGCAAGCTGTAGAAATAATTCTTAATAAACCACTTGTGCCGATCCGGCCGCCTTTTTCCACAGAATTATGCACAGCGGTGTTGAAAACTCCTGCGACGGAAAGTTTGACAAAAAAAGCCGCCTGGTAAGGCGGCTTAATCTCTGCTGTGACTACACTAGCCGGCAACTTCTTCAAGCAGTTTCTGATCGATATCGAAATTAGAATGCAGGTTCTGCACATCGTCGTGGTCTTCCAATGCTTCCATCAGTCGAATCATCGTGGCGGCGTGAGCGCCTTCGAGCTTGATGTAGTTCTGCGGAATCATGGTCACGCTTGACGACGTGACCTGGAAACCTGCCTTCTTGATCGCTTCGAGCACGGCTTCATAGGTCGAAGTTTCGGTTAAGACTTCCCAATTTTCGCCGTCGTCGTGGATGTCTTCGGCGCCGGCTTCGAGCGCGACGGCCATCAAATCGTCTTCCTTCGCCGAAGCTTTCGGAATCACAATGTCGCCTTTCTTATGGAACATGTAAGAAACCGCACCGGCGTCGGCCATGTTGCCGCCGTTCTTGCCAAACGCGTGCCGAATCTCGCTCACGGTTCGATTTCGATTGTCGGTATTGATGTCGAGGAGAACCGCCACGCCGCCGGGTCCGTAGCCTTCGAGCGAGAACTCTTCGTAGGTCGCGCCCGGCAATTCTCCGGTGCCGCGCTGAATGGCCCGCTTGATGTTGTCGGCGGGCATATTCTCGGATTTTGCCGCGAGGATGGCGCCCCGCAGCCGGGGATTGGTGTCCGGGTCCCCGCCGCCGTTCTTGGCAGCGATGCCGATTTCTTTGATCAGGCGGGTGAAGATTTTGCCGCGCTTGGCGTCTAACGCGCCCTTTTTATGTTTGATTGTCGCCCATTTTGAGTGTCCAGACATGGATAGACCTCGCCTTCACTAAACTGGAATTGCACAGGATTCACCGCAGGAAAAGTTCAAAAGATCACCTCAAAACAAACGCAGGCGAAAGGAAAGTATAGCACGGTCACCAGTGGCATTGGCTGTCTCTCTTTATGCCGGCTCGCCTCTCGCGGATGTCTGAGTCCCGGGCGTCGCCGTTCAAAGCCGCTCCAACAGCATCGCCATTCCCTGACCAACGCCGACGCACATTGAGGCTATGGCGTAACGTCCGCCGGTTCGCTGCAATTGGCGGGACGCGGTCAAGGCCAATCGCGCGCCGCTCATTCCCAGTGGATGGCCAAGCGCTATGGCACCGCCATTTGGATTTACTTTCTCGCTGTCGTCGGGCAATTCGAATGCGCGGGTCACAGCTAAAGCTTGCGCGGCGAACGCCTCGTTCAATTCGAGCAGATCGATATCAGTGATCGATAGCTTCACGCGATCCAACAATTTCTTCATCGCCGAGATCGGACCGATACCCATCATCCGCGGTTCCACCCCGGCTGAGGCGGCGCCCACTATCCGCGCCAGAGGAGTTAATCCAAATTGGGCGGCGGCTTTCTCTGAAGCGACAAACATGGCGCATGCGCCGTCATTGATTCCCGAGGAATTGCCAGCGGTCACGGTGCCGTTCTCGCGAAACGGCGTGGGAAGCTTTGACAGTGCTTCGAGTGAAGTATTCGGGCGCGGATGTTCGTCATCAGACACCATTTTGTCCACGCCTTTTGGTCCGGGGACTGTTACCGGAACTATTTCCTGCGCGAAGAATCCCGCCTTCTTCGCCATCGCTGTGCGTTGCTGCGATTGAAGTGCGAATTGATCCTGCGAGCGACGATCAATGTTGTAAGCCTCGGCAACGTTCTCAGCGGTCTCGCCCATGGAATCAGTTCCGTAGCGCTTCTTGATAATGGGATTAATGAACCTCCAGCCGAGGGTGGTGTCGTAAATTTCCGCATTCCGCGAAAATGCGACATTCGCTTTGGCCATGACAAATGGAGAGCGACTCATGCTTTCGACACCCCCGGCGATGGCTAACGCGATCTCATCGGCGGCGATGCCTCTAGCCGCGGCGGCAACGGCTTCCATTCCGGAGGCGCATAGCCGGTTCACGGTGACGGCGGGAACGGTGTGCGGAATGTCTGCGATTAAAGCCGCCATGCGTGCGACGTTGCGATTATCTTCCCCCGCCTGATTCACGCATCCGAGGATGACTTCGTCCACGGCTTGCCAATCACCGTGAGGGAATCGTTGCCGCAAGGCAGCTAATGGGACTGCGGCGAGATCGTCGGTGCGAACCTGAGCCAGCGCTCCGGCATAGCGCCCGATCGGAGTGCGCAATCCTTCGCAAATAAATGCAGCCGCCATGTCAGGCCTCCACTAACTTTACGGTTTCGTCATCGCGCTGTCACCTTGAAGCACACGATGGATGGATAGTGGGTCAGTTTCAATTCCCACAGTGCTCGCGGCAAGAGCTAGCCAGGGTAAACCTAACCCGGGCATGAACATCGGTTTGGCTTAGAATACGCGGTGATGAAGCCGTGCGTTTGCAATGGCAGCAATGACAATTGTCGCTACTGCTCAGGGTCGGGGTATGTACCTGACAAAAAAACCCTACCGAAGGGCATTCCTGGGAATCCGTATATCGGCATGAAACCTGCCGCCATTCCACGACTCGATCCAAAGATTGAGGACGAAATCGTGAGAGATATTTTGGCTCGGGAAGCAGAAAGGAACAGATTACAGGCATGCGGAGAGGAAAGGCGGAAGAGGGCTTTGGTCGGCACGTTACTTCTGGTGGTCATTCTGTTTCTGGTCTTGTTTTCTCGGCGATGCGTGCCCAAACAGTGTCGGGGTTGGTCGATGCTCAGTTGAAGGGATCGTCGATTAGCTCGTACTGACCATCGCCTAGGCGGAAGGCTTTTGGCTGAGTGCCCCTCAGTACATAATTACCCTTCTCTTTCCCATCCCTACTTACTGACTGATTGGCTGGCACGGTTCGGATGGTATTTGGACGGAACTGCCGCTTGAGATGCGGCAGGATGTCGGCAACGCACCATTGGCGGGGAATGCGTCCTTCGTTACGTAGATTCCGAACCGACTCCCAGAACGTCACGGTCGCATGTTACACCCCGCCTGTGAAAAACGAAACTGACCCACTACCGACGGATGGATACACTTGCGTAAAGATGCAATAATTGTCATCCATATAACTGTCGAGAGGCCCGCAACGTCATGGAAGAGCGCGAATTTTTCGATGAACGCACAGAAAAGAAGCCAGCCAATCTAAATTGTCCCAGTTGTCATCAGTCCGACACATACGAAGTGTCGTGGGTGGTGCGCACCAAGAAGCGGCAGCTATCGGGACGCGCGGATGAACGGGATCGCGCCCGTTTCGCCAAGGCCAAGTCCTACATGCTGCGCAAAGATGACATGATGGCCTGCAAGAACGTGCGCTGCCGCAAACGGTTCGAGATATCGGGGTTGCAGTCGGTGGTATTCACGGAGTAAACGGGAAAAGCGCGGCGTGCCTGGTTTGCTCAGGTTGGGTCTGTGGGCGATACTGTCGAACGATTGCAGTATCGGCCCTTTGAGTTCAGGAGCATTTAGTGAAGATTTTGGTATGCATAAAGCAAGTGCCTCAAAAAGACGCTCCGCTCAAGCTGAACGAATCCGGCACATGGATTCGCGAAGATGTTTCTTATGAGGTCAACGAGCCGGATGCATTTGCGCTGGAAGAGGCGCTGCGGCAGAAGGAAAAGCACGGCGGGGAAGTCGTGGCGATCACCGCTGGTCCGGCACGCTCGCAGCAGGTCTTGCGGGAGGCTTTGGCCAAAGGCGCTGATCGCGCTATCCATCTCGAAGACAATGCGTTCGTCAGCTTAGACGCTTTCAACACCGCGCGGGCATTTGCCGCCGCTATTAAAGATGAACAATTCGATCTCATTTTCACCGGCCTGCAATCCGACGATTATGGCTATGCGCAAACCGGCGTAATTCTCGCCGAACTGCTGGGCTGGCCGCATGCGACCATTATTATGCAGATTGAGAAAAGCGACGCTGGCATCCGCGTGAAGCGCGAACTCGAAGCCGGATATTTTCAATTCGTGGATATTCCGCTGCCCGCGGTGCTTACGATTCAGTCCGGGATCAACAAACTTCGGTACGCTACTCTTATCGGAATCAAACAGGCTAAGAACAAGCCGATGCGCAAAGTGCCATTCGAGGAAGTGAAGTCTGCGGTGACGGGCAACTTACAGAAACTTGAACGGATGTACGTGCCGGAGAAAACAAAAAATACCGAATACCTGGAGGGGACGCCTTCTGAAATCGCGAAGAAGCTGGTGGATAAGTTGCGTAATGAAGTCCACGTGCTGTAATCAGACGGTTCGGAGAGCATCTAAATAGCTATGGCTGGAAAAGACCTGATGAAAATGGAAGAAGCGGCAATGGCCGGCGAAGAGCGCGTCGGTTCGGTAATGATGACGGTTGGCAAAGTTCTGCTCTGGTTCGCTTTTATTTTGTGCTCGTTTGTTTATGTTGGCTTGCGGAGTGGTTCTCACATGTGGATGTGGTGGGTGCTGGGGCAGGGAACGTTGGGCCTCATCCTCCTTGGAGTCGGCGCGCACAAACGGGGAAGCCTGACTGAATAAATGTGGCGCGGGCACTCTTGCCCGCGAAAAGCCGGTAGCCACGTTTGATTTTTTAGTCTTCAGGAGGTTCGCGGGCAAGAGTGCCCGCGCCACACACGCATCAATATGCCCGACAGCATCCTCGCTATTCTAGAACAACGCCAAGGTAAACTAAGCCGCGTTTCATGGGAGACCCTCGCCGCTGGGCAGGCGATATCTGCGGAGACCGGATGGACGCTCGAAGCTGCGGTTGTGGGAAGTGGCATTGAAGGTCTCGCCACCGAAGTGGCGGCCAAGAAAATTTCCAAAGCGTATGCGGTCGAATCGGCGAGGCTTGAGCCCTATACTCCTGACGGATTCGTGGTTGCGCTAAAACAGTTTCTTCAATCAAGGCAGCCTAAACTGGTCCTGCTTCCGCATACTTATCAGGTTCGCGATTTCATCCCCAAACTCGCCACTGCCATGGAAAGCACCGTGATCAGCGATTGCATTGGCTACAAGAAAAATGGTGACCGGTTGGTGTTCACGCGCCAGATGTTCCAGGGAAAATTTGTCGCCGACGTGAGCTTTGCCTGTAACCCGCCTTGGTTCGTGACCTTTCAGAATGGTGCATTTCGAGGAGACAAAGTTGAAGCTGGAACCGCTGCTGCTCCCGCTGAGATCGTTAATGCGGAAATTGCGGACAGCGTTGTTCGCACCAAGCCGCAGGAAGTATTCAAAGAGGCGAAACAAGCCATCGACTTAACGCAGGCGGAGATCATTGTTTCCGTTGGCCGCGGCATTAAAGAACAGAAGAACATCGAAATCGCGAAGCAGCTCGCGGACGCCCTGGGCGGAGAAATCGCAGCCTCACGTCCAATTTGCGATTCAGGATGGTTGCCCATGGATCGCCAGGTAGGATCTTCGGGGCAGACGGTGGCCCCCAAGCTGTATCTGGCATTGGGCATCAGCGGAGCCATTCAGCACGTCGTCGGCATGAAGGGCGCACGAACCATCATCGCGATCAACAAAGACTCCGAAGCGCCGATCTTCGAGATCGCGGATTATGCCGTGGTGGGGAATTTGTTTGATGTAGTGCCGCCGCTGATTGAAGAAGTGAAGAAGTTGAAGGCCGGAGGGTAACTTCGTCGTCACAGACTGACGCTGACGAGTGTAGATAGAAATCCGTTGTCATTCCGAACCGGCTTCAGCCAGTGAGGAATCTGCTGTTAGGCTGGTTGACAGAAAAGATAAGTAAGGACATGTACGGCCATCTCACAGAGGTGTTTGAAGGAGTACCGGAGTCCGAGGGTGGCGGCTATGTCGCTTATGTAGCAGAACTGCCCGGAGCAATTTCCGAAGGCGATACGCTCGAAGAGGCCCGCAACAATCTGCGTGATGCGATCGCGCTGCTTCTGGAAGCGGATCATCCGTGAACTCATATCCTTTGCTTCCGGTGTTAATACCAACCGTTGCTGCAGTGGTCTCTTGGTTTGTCGGTAGTTGGCTAGCAGCAAGACGTGATCGCGCGAATAAACGCCGGGAAATAAGGATTCACTACTTGGTCGAAGCGTACAGGCGCTTGGCAACCGCTGCAGAACCCCCAGAAACCAATGCGGCTTACCTTAGGGACTTGGATTCCGCAATTGTCGATATCCAGCTATTCGGCAGCGCAAATCAAATAGTATCCGCGCAAAGGTTCGGCAGGCAACTGGCAGAGCAGTGGGTCGGCCAAGTACACGAATTACTGTCAAGTCTCAGGGATGATTTGAGGAAGGAGTTGAAGTTGCAGCGCGTCGAGGGCCCGATTGTGGTTCTACGAGCCACCTTTGACGAAAAGAGAAGAAATGATCAGCCATTAAATCCGTGGCTAAGAGTTTGTCGGCTGAGTGCTGAAGGCTAACTGCTAAATGCTGATTTTCCGTAAGCCGCTTGAAAACATTGACCGCCCACAGATGCCCGCCGATGTTGTGATCGTTGGTGGAGGGCCATCCGGGATGGCTTGCGCTCTGCGGCTTTCTCAACTCATCGATCGGCACAATGCTGGGAATCCAAGTTCACAATTCAGCAAAGAAAATATTTACGTTCTCGAAAAAGCCCGCGAAGTCGGCCAGCACTGTTTATCGGGAGCGCTTCTCGATCCGCGATCCATGCGCGAATTGCTTCCCGGCTTCGAAAAAGAAGCTCCGCTCGACGCGGAAGTGGCGAAAGAATCGGTTTATTTTCTGACCGAAAAAGGCAAATTCAAATTTCCGATCACCCCGCATCCACTTCGAGATCACGGCAATTACGTCATCTCGCTCAATCGCTTTGTGAAATGGATGGGCAGCAAAGTTGAAGAGGCCGGAATCACCGTTTTTACGGGATTCGCGGGATCGGAATTATTGTTCGACACCAATCGCGTAACCGGCGTTCGCACCGACGACAAGGGAATAGATAAGCAGAATCAGCCCAAGTCGAATTTCGAGCCGGGATACGACCTCAACGCAAAAATTGTTATCCTCGCCGAAGGTCCCCGCGGCTCGCTAACTAAGCAGCTCATCGCGAAATTCGATCTAGCGAAAGACCGCAATCCGCAAACCTACGGCCAAGGGATAAAAGAATTGTGGGAGGTTCCCGCCGGCAGAATCGCCGCGGGCGAAGTGATCTACACGATGGGATGGCCGCTCACCCCCAAGGAATATGGGGGCGCATGGATTTACGGCGGCAAAGACAATGTCGTGTCTCTTGGATTCGTAACTGGACTTGACTATCTCGATCCGCGACTCGATCCGCAGCATGTGCTTCAGGATTTTAAGCAGCATCCGTTCGCGGCGAAACTCCTCGAAGGCGGAAAGATGATTCGCTACGGCGCGAAATCGCTCCCCTATGGCGGATGGTGGGCGATTCCGCCTTTGGCTGGCAATGGCTGGATGATTATCGGCGACTCGGCGGGTTTTCTGAATTCGCAGCGCTTGAAGGGAATTCATCTTGCCATTAAGAGCGGAATGCTCGCCGCCGAAACTGCATTCGAGGCGCTGAAGTCGTCGGATTTCTCGGCCGCCAAACTCGGAGACTTTCAGAAGCGTGTGGAAAGTAGTTGGATCAAAGAAGAGCTTTGGAAGGTACGCAACTTTCACCAGGAATTCGAGCACGGCTTTTGGACAGGCATGTTTCATGCTGGATTGCAGCAGTTCACGGGAGGGCGCGGGTTGCGAAATCGGTATGCCGCAACTCCTGGACACACGCGCATGAAGAAGCTCGCCGATCTGCCGGCCGATGGCGGCGGCGAAGCTCATCTTCTCGGTCCGGCAAAGGGCGACGGAAAGCTGACGTTCGATAAGCTCACCGATCTCTACCATTCCGGCACAAAGCATGAAGAAGATCAGCCCTCGCACCTGATCATTCACGACACTAATATCTGCAACACTCGCTGCATCAAAGAATTCGGCAGTCCCTGCCAACATTTCTGTCCCGCAAATGTTTACGAAATGGTGGATGACGCCGCGCAGCCTCACGGGAAACGCATCAGCTTGAATCCGTCGAACTGCGTACATTGCAAGACGTGCGATATTCAGGATCCGTACCAGATCATCACCTGGGTGCCACCGGAGGGCGGCGGCGGCCCGAACTATGACGGCATGTGAAGGCTAGAAGTAAGTAGAATCCCCGCATAACACAAGCGGAGACTTATGGAGATCAAATATCCGTGAGGTCTTCACGACTATTTAGAAGCCCGACACGCTCACTGTCGAAGGTCGCCTGCATCCTACACGGTTTTCGCGTGCATCCTTGATCCGGTGGAAGCTCTCGGTATCTATCAACAGTAACCGAAGGTTATCCGCAAGGCGTATCCCAATTGCGGTCTTTACGCCAGGAACACCGAGCTTCTGGCGAATAAAATCGTTCCCCAAGCCACTTGCGCGAAGATTAAAGACCAGAACATCGCAAGACAAAAGTAAAAGAAGTTAGGACCGGAAGCGGCAAAGGCAATCCGTTGAAGTTAGCGGCACGACTCAGAACGTCAATTGGAAGCCGGCCTGAGCCGCAAATGGAATTCCGACGTTCGTGCCGGGGCCGAAGAAATCCCCAAGCGTTCCTGCCGGAACTCGGAGCCAATTCAAACTAGCAATAGACTGCATCACGCTGCAAGACGGCGGATTCATGCAAAGCGCGGTGGCATTGGAGAGGTCATTGACTGGGCTGGGCAAGGCCGCAATATTAGTGACGTAATTGGCACCGGCGTTGGAACGATTAAAGACATTGAAAAATTCGGCAAAGGGACGAAGCGTGATGCTGTCTCTAAACTTGATGGGGCGGCTCACACGTAGGTCGACTTGCATGTAACCTTTTCCGCGAAATTCATCCATTGTGGTCTGGACGCCATTGATCACGGCACGATCATTCAAAGAATTGCCGTCATTATTTATGTCTACGGGAGTAGTCAACGTGAACGGGCGCGCGCTTTCAAATTGTGAAACCGTGCTCACTTCGAAGGCTCCCGGCAAATGCAAGACTCCCGAGATCACCGCGCGATGGCGAACGTCTTCTCCCGAAGGCCCGTGATCTCCCGGTCCAAAAGCATTGTTTACATCGCTCACGCCATTCACGTAATCGAATAGTTCGCCCAACGTTGCTCCCCACGTGGTTGCGCTCGCAAGCGTGTAATAGGCATTTAGCTCAAAGCGATTTGAGAAGCTGTGCCGAATCTGAAATGCAAGTCCGTTATAGCTCGAACGGTTGCCCGATCTGAAAACTGAAACGTTGGGAGCATTTGCGGGAAGCGTAAATCCTGCCACATATTCATACCGCTGGTATTGATGATTGCCTTCCTGATGTTCAAATTGAACATTCAGCAGCCATGAGTCTCCGAACTTGTGCTCGACTGCCGCACTCGTTTGCAGCGCGTAGGGAGTGCGATAGTGCGGATCGATCAACGCGCCTTGTCCGCTGTAAGGGCCGCCATTCACGGCTTGGAGCGCGTTTACCCAGCCATTCTGCGACAGATCGTTGTAGTACATTCCAATTCCGGCGCGAATCACGGTATTCACCGATCCGCCTGGAGCGTAGGCAATTTCCAAACGTGGCGCGAACGCTTTACGGTAGTCATGCGGAATCCCATTCACCAGCGGGATTCCCAGGCTCTGCAATTGCTGGTATGCCCAATTGTGCGATTGATCCAGTCCGCTGGCATTGAACAAGCCGAAGGTTGTGTCATAGCGCAAGCCATAATTCAGGGTAAACGAAGGAGTGATTCGCCACGAGTCCTGCGCATACGCTCCCAGCCTCTGAACATTCTGCGAGAAGTGTCCGTTGATCGCGCCTGAATCCTGGCAGATCGTATTAGGAGAGGCATCTGCTGTGCAGTTGTAGTCGGAGACGAATTGTTGCGGGTTCGCCAGATAAAAGCTCGGATCGTTCACAAAAGCGTGAAGACTCTCAGGATCTCCCGCCAGCGATCCGCCAAAGACCGGCTCGTGAATAAAGTTAATCCCAAAGTGCGGAGAATGTGACTTCATGCTATGACTCACGTCATAACGCATCTGGTACTTCTGCTGTTGTCGCTGAATGGGGAACGCCGTGATGGGAGTGACGAATTGATTGTCTCCGTAGGTTTCGAATCCGGAGATGGTTTGGCTGGTGGCGCTGAAGGGAAATGCCAGCGCCTGCCCTATATTTGAATTCCGCAGTTTCGAGTGATCGAATCCGTTGGCTTGTAGTGTGAGATTGCCCAGCCAGGTTGAATTGAACTGGAACTGGTTATCGAGCAGCACACTGTAATAATTCGAGCGCGTGAAGGCGCCCGTAGACGGCAACGTAGATTGCTGAACCAGGTCGTTCGCCGTGTGATTGCGGTCGAGCGATCCACGCAGAAACCATTGCGATCTGGCAGACTGCGTGTAATCGATACGCGTGGTAAAGAGAGTATCGCGAAAAGGAACGCCAACGGATGTGGGAAGCGGGATCGAACTAACGCCTGGAATCAATCCCTGCGCAGCGAGTTGGGAAAGCGCATTGAACTGTGTCTGGCTAGTGGCGCTGTAGGCGACGCTTCCGTCTTCGTTTACGTATTCAAGCGAAGAAAAAAACCAAAGCTTATTGCGCTTTATCGGGCCGCCCAGCGCGACCACGCCATCCTCGCGCGAGTATGGCTGTTTTGGATCGGGTTCGGGATTATCGATTGCGTTCCGCGCGTTGAGGGCGGTATTGCGCACAAACAAAGACGACGATCCGTGCCATTCGTTGGTCCCGCGGCGAGTGCTGATGATTACTGAACCGCCATTGGTACGCGATGTGTCCGCGTTCATCTGCGCGGTACGGACTGAGAATTCCTCAATCGCCTCCGGAGAATAATTCTGCAAAAAGCCGCCAATGTAATCGTCGTTGTTGTCCCCGCCGTCGACTGACAAGTCCACATCAAGCCCGGAGCTGCCAGCGAAGGATACGGCGGTGATGCGTGCCTTGGTCGGATCGGACGGCTCGACGGGTTCCGTCATCGGCGCGAGGAAGGCGATGTTGGCGAAACTGCGGTGGGCCAGCGGAACCGATTCTAATTCGCCGGAGGGAACAACAGTGCTGATCTCGCTGCTGGTAGTTTCGATCGTCAGCGGAGTCCGGCCTTTGACCTCAACGGATTGCTTGAGCTGTCCCGGCCTGAGCGTCAACGAAATACTGGCTGTTGCGCTGACATTCACATCGACTTCGGTTGCAACTTCCGCGAATCCAGCGGCGCTTACGCGCACTTGATAACGTCCCGGAAGTAGAGATTGGATTTCAAAGTCTCCCTCGCGGCTCGCCACAGTTTGCCGCTTGAACGATGTTGCTGGCTGAGTCAGGGTGACGGTGGCATCGGCGATACGCGCCCCAGTAGAATCGACCACTTTTCCGACTAACGATCCTCTTGGATTCTGCCCATGAAGCGAGGAGGCGGCGAGCGTTATCGCAATGACATACAAATAAACACTGTACTGCCGAAGGATTTTCGTTCGATGGAGCGCCTGGAGTACGCGCCCCGCCGGACGGGCGAAACGCCCGTCCCTCCATCGCTGTGAGGGGGATAATTCAGAGTCTGTCATGGCGCTCAAAACAGCGCACGTCCCAGAATCGGGCGATTCGCGCGCTAAACGGAGTACGAAACGTCTTCACCAGCAACTATCTCTGTGACCGCTGAATTCACGGAGGGCGCGGCCATCGCACCCTTGTTTCCACGCCTCATAGCCACGATTCCCGTACGCACCATTTCCAGGACGCCGTAGGGACGCAGCACTTCAAGAAGCCCATCGATTTTGTCCTCGGTGCCCGTAATTTCTATGGTGAGCGAGTCGGGAGCGACATCGACCACGCGGGCGCGGAACACGCTTGCCAGTTCCAGCACGTGGGACCGTGCATCGTGGGTGGCCGCGACCTTGACCATGGCGAGGTCGCGGATGATCGCAGGCGACTCGGTAATGTTTTCGACTAGCAGCACGTTCACTAGTTTGTAGAGATTCGCTTCGATGCGGCGGGCCTGATCGTAGTCGGCGTCTACAGTGATTGTCATCCGTGAGACCTCGGGCTTCTCGGTTCGGCCGACGGTTAGGGAGTCAATATTGAAGGCGCGGCGGCGGAATAGGGATGCGACGCGGGTGAGGACTCCGGGTTTGTTTTCGACGTAAACGACGTAGGTGTTCATCATGAGATTTTCACCATGCGATCTGTCAGCCTGTCACCGCAGCGGCTAAAGCCGGCGCTCAAATAATTTGTTTACCGCAGCGGTAAACCGCTTGCGCCGCCCAAAATCAACATCAACCGCAACAAGATCAACGTCAACTGCGGCGGACAAGAGTTTCCTCCCCACATTTACTCGTCGTCGGCGGTTTCCACCAGCGGGGTCGGGCGCCGGATCATGTCATTGAGAGCGGCTCCAGCGGCGACCATCGGATAGACGGTGTCTTCCTGCTCGACGCGGAAATCGATCACCACCGGTCCATTATGTTCACGAACGGATCTTACCGTCGGGACGACCTGCGAACGTTCTCTGACGGTAATTCCTCTCATTCCGTAAGCCTCAGCCAGCTTCGCGAAATCGGGGTTTAGCAGGGGCGTCGCGGCGTAATTCCGCTCGTAAAAAAATTCCTGCCACTGCCGGACCATCCCAAGATAACCGTTGTTGATGATCGCAACATTGACTTTTATTTTCTCTTGCATGATGGTGGCCAGCTCGCAGAGCGTCATCTGGAAGCCGCCATCGCCGACGATGACCCAAACCTCCGCATCAGGACGGGCCACTTTGGCGCCAATTGCTGCCGGTAGGGCGAAGCCCATGGTTCCGAGGCCGCCGGACGTGATCAGCGAACGCGGCTGCTCATGTTTGTAATATTGCGCTTCCCACATCTGGTGCTGGCCGACGTCGGTGACCACGATTGTGTTGCTTTCTTTGGTCTCCCGCCAGAGATCGTTAATTACGTGCGCGGCGTAGAGATGTCCGTTGTCCGGAAGGTTTTGTATATCGCGCACCGCGGCATCGCCTTTAAGTCCATCAATGTGGTGAAGCCATTCGCCGCGATCGGGAGATTCGATTTTCGGCAACAACTCATGCAGAACCTCGCGAAGATCGCCGACTAAAGCAACATCTACCTTGACGTTCTTGTTGACCTCGGCGGGATCAACTTCCACGTGGATCTTTTTGGCGTTCGGAGCGTAGGTCTTCAGATTTCCGGTAACCCGGTCGTCGAAGCGCATGCCGAGGGCAATGAGGAGATCAGCTTCCTGGATGGTGTGGTTTACCCACGCCTCGCCGTGCATTCCCATCATTCCCAGGTTCAGGGGATGAGAAGCGGGGATCACCCCAAGGCCCAACAAGGTTAGCGCAACCGGAATGCCCCCACGTTCCGCAAGCGTGATGACTTCCCGCATTGCGCCCGAGATCAAAATTCCGTGACCGGCAAGAATTACCGGACGCTTCGCCGCGTGAATCAAATCAAGAGCTTTCTTATATTCCTCGGGAGCGGGAGAAAGATCGGGCCGGTAGCCGGGCATCTGCGGCTTTGCGGCGTCCCAATCGAACTCGCACGTCGATTGCTGCGCATCTTTTGTGATATCCACCAGGACCGGCCCTGGGCGGCCGGATCGCGCAACGTAGGCTGCTTCGCGAATGGTGCGCGCCACTTCATCAGCCCGGGTCACGAGGTAATTGTGCTTCGTGATGGGAAGAGTTATGCCGGTAATGTCGGTTTCCTGAAAGGCGTCGGAACCAATCAGCTTGCTGCCGACCTGGCCGGTGATACAAAGAATGGGCGACGAGTCCAACATGGCGGTTGCAATGCCCGTCACCATATTGGTGGCGCCGGGGCCGGAAGTCGCTACGGCGACGCCGAGTTGACCTGTTGCTCGCGCATAACCATCGGCCATGTGGGTAGCGCCCTGCTCGTGCCGCACTAGAATGTGATGGATTTTGCTGTGCTTCAATGCGTCGTAGGCCGGCAGAATTGCGCCACCGGGATATCCGAAAACGTGTTTCACGCCTTCGCGCTCCAGGCACTCCCAAAGAATGCCTGCACCAGTCATTGTTTTTTTTGCGGTTTTTTTTGGATCGTTCATTTCATTTCTCTCGTTAGTGAAAAGGTCCATAAAACAAAACCCACCCGGATCGCGCTTTCAGGTGGGTTCAGAGCTTTTGAATTGGTTCGATATCAGCTCGTCCCCGCCTTCTGGACCGGAACAGGTACAGTCACTCGCACCCAGCTACAAACTCGAAGGTCAATTCGGTCAACAATTCTGCTGGAGATCATTTTCGCGTATCCAAAGGTCTTCTTACAGTATCGAAAATGGTTATCGGACTGCAAGC
>CAAGKR010019761.1_pt1 | contig 20128 bp, 9 predicted proteins | sample 2556971 | NCBI WGS metagenome assembly CAAGKR01 (sample SAMEA5207829, study PRJEB30636) | soil metagenome | biome: forest; feature: boreal; material: soil | place: USA | collected 2011-09 | depth 1 m | reverse complement strand
GCCTATGTTGTTGAAAAACTCTTGAACTGAACGCTTTCATTGATTGTCTGATTTCTCAGGCAAATCAAGGGAGATTTCTCAGATGATGGGACAAAACGGCGGCAGCCAGGACCGTTTGTTTTACGCGTTTAACCTAGAAAGTCATGTTCCTGCCAATCACCTGCTGCGCGGTATCGATAAGTTTCTTGACCTGACGGACCTGCGCAGCTATCTCGCCCCTTTCTACAGCCACACGGGCCGCCCCTCGATCGATCCTGAGCTGATGATCCGGATGCTGATCATCGGCTACTGCTTTGGGATCCGCTCGGAGCGGCGGTTGTGCGAAGAAGTGCACTTGAACCTGGCGTATCGCTGGTTCTGCCGGCTCGGGCTGGAGGATGCGGTGCCGGAGCATTCCACGTTCTCGAAGAACCGGCACGGCCGCTTTCGTGAGAGCGATACCTTCCGGCATGTGTTTGAGACCGTGCTCAAGCGATGCATGAGCGAGGGCCTGGTCGGGGGCGAGGGTTTTGCGATCGACGCGAGCGTGGTGAAGGCCGACGCGGCTCGCCCCAGCGCGATCCCCGGTAGTGCCATGGACCGGCAGGCTTTTGGCCCCGCGCAGGCGAGTCGCGCGGTGCGCGAGTACCTAGACGGAATCGAGGCCGAGGGCCGCCCCGAGACGCAGCGTAAGAGCCTCTCGACCACTGATCCGGCAGCCGAGTGGACATGCGCTCCGGGAGGGCCGGCGTTCTTCGCGTATTCGACGAACTATCTGGTTGATGTGCGCTATGGAGTGATTGTCGATGTCGAAGCGACCAGCGCGAACAGAATCAAGGAGGTGGATGCGACGCGGACCATGATTGATCGGGTCGAGCGCCGTTTTAACATCAAGCCGAAGCGCCTGATTGGCGATACGGCTTATGGAACCGCACCGCTGCTGCACTGGATGGTCGAGGAGAAAGGAATAGAGCCGCACGTGCCGGTGTGGGAGAGATACCAGCGCACTGATGGCTTAATCTCGAGCGATGCCTTCCGCTGGGACGAAGAGCGCGACGAATACCGCTGCCCGCAGAGCCATCCACTACGGCGCGAGTGGCGCGCCTTCAACGAGCCGCGAACGCACATCACCAAGGCCGACACGATCATCTATCGATCGCGGACATCTGACTGCAAGGGTTGCCCGCTCAAGAGTCGCTGTTGCCCAAGCACGCCGATCCGCAAAATCGTCCGTAGTATCTACGAACCTGCGCGAGAGGTCGCACGCGCACTGGCGCAGACGCAGGCCTACCAACGCTCGCGCAAGGAGCGAAAAAAAGTCGAGATGCTCTTTGCACACCTCAAGCGCATCCTGAATCTTAGGCGCTTGCGATTGCGCGGACCGAGCGGCGCGCACGATGAATTCCTGCTCGCTGCCATTGCGCAGAACCTCAGGTGAATGGCGAAGCGACTATGTCCACCGGTACCAATACCAGCGTTCGCAGCCACGTAGACGCTCAAAATGGTTGGTGTTGGTCGAAAAGGCGGTGATCAGACCACCGCAATCGAAAACGACCGACGCCGAACCCCCGGCTTGGCTAAATCTACGGAAATATCGGCTTTTTTAGGCCGAGTTTTTCAACAGAATAGGCCAATTTGAGACATTCGATAGGTAAATTGGCCTTGGGAAGCTGACATTCGTACCGGACCGATTTCACTTGATTGCCGAATGCGAAGTGGCCCGATCAGCGCACGTATCCAAAGGTTACAATTACACGTGACAAGGTAGCGAGTACAGCATCTCGGAACGGTCGCAGCGCACCGGTTCCGCCGTCAGATTTAGGCGTCGAGAAAATTTCTCGTGATCCAGCGGGTCAAGGGGGCTTGATCTCATGCGATACGGAGACTGGGTCTGCTATTTGCAAAGGAGCGAACGGATGCCGTCATTGACTGACATGCAGTGGCTGCAGTTGAGCGCTCTGCTCACTGAGGCACTCGACCTTCCGGAGACTGGTCGGCACGCCTGGCTGGGGGCGCTGAGAGCACGCGACCCCCAAATGGCCTCGCTGGTAGTGCGGTCCCTGGATGCGCGCGGTAGTGAAGGGTTTTCGACTTTTCTTTCGGGTCTCGCCCCCGGACTGGCCGAGACGCTGACATCTGCGACGTTGACCGGGCGTCAGATCGGCGCCTACGTGATCGACGCCGAGGTCGGCCACGGCGGCATGGGAAGTGTATGGCGGGCTCATCGCACTGATGGCCGTTTTGATGCAACCGTCGCGATCAAGTTCGTGCATGTCAGCTGGATCGGCAAAGGGGGCGACCAACGTTTCCGGCAGGAAGGCAGCGTGCTCGCGCGGCTCAGCCACCCGAATATCGCCCGGATCCTCGACGCTGGCGTGCTCGACGGCAGCCAGCCGTACTTGGTACTCGAATACGTCGAAGGCGAGTCGATCGACATCTACTGCGAACATTTGAAGCTTTCGGCGCGCGAGCGTATCCGAGTGTTCCTAAGCGTGCTGCAAGCCGTCGCGCACGCGCACGCTAATCTGATCGTGCATCGGGATATCAAACCCAGCAACGTACTCGTTACCCACGAAGGGGTCGTCAAGCTACTCGACTTTGGCATTGCCAAGCTCCTGGACGATGACCCTAACAGCGCACCGCTGACCCGCATGAGCGCCATGGCGCTCACGCCGCAGTATTCCGCGCCCGAGCAATTGCTGGGCAACCCAGTGACAACTGCAACGGACGTGTACGCACTCGGTTTGATGTTATATCTATTGCTGACAGGGCGCGAACCGACTGCCACTGCAGGGAATTCCCGTGCGGACTTGATCCAAGCGGTCCTGACGACGGATCCACCGCGTGCCTCCCTTGCCGCGAGTTTGCCCGCCATCGACGGCCGCTCACTCGTCGGCGACCTCGACAATATCTTGCACAAAGCGCTCAAAAAAGCGCCTGCCGAGCGCTATGAATCGGCCGCAGCCTTTGCCGAGGATCTGCGCCGCTATCTGGAGAGCGAGCCCGTTCGGGCTAGGCCCGATACGGTGGCCTATCGCACGAGGAAGTTCATCGCGCGGCACCGCGTTGGGACGGCACTGGCAACCGTAGCGGTGATCGCCCTGAGCGCGAGCGTCGTCCTGAGCGCCGCACAGGCGCGACGTGCGATCGCGGAAAGCGCCAGAGCTGATGAGGCCGCGCGGCGCGCTCAGGAGCAGCGGGACCTTGCGCTCGAAGGAGTCGGTGAGGCGCAGGATCTGGCGCAATTGACTACCTTTCTGCTGGGTGAGGCGTTGCCCGACGATCGACCGGACTTCACCGGTAAAGTGTTGCTGCGCGGCCTGAACATGGTTCGCGCCGCCACTACGGTCCCGTTATCCCGACGTGCAGCAATGCTCGAAGAGATAGGCGTGCGATTCGAGAACAATCGCGACTACGAGCACGCGGCGCAGGTTTTTGGCGAAGCGCATCGCTTGGCCCTGCAGGGGTCCGATCCAGGCCTCAAGAGCCTTACGGCCTGCCATTTAGGTCTTATCAACGCTGATCAGGGCAATGTGGCCGCCGGCGCCAGTGTTATCAATCAGGCACTCGCCGGGATTCCGAACGAGAAGCGGTATGCCAACCCAAGAATCGTCTGCTACCTCGCCAAGAGTCAAGTTGACCGGCAGGCGGGGAAATCCGAGATCGAGGCACTCGAAACGGCCAAACGCTATCTCGCGGACCTGATGGTCCCCGATTGGGGATTGGAATCAGTGCTTCTAACCATCCTGAGCGGCGCTTACGCCAATGAAATGCGGGTCCCAGATGCGCTGCGAACGTACGCCCGCCGGCAGCAGATATTAGAGCAATCGGGCCTGATTCAGTCTCGCGATGCAGTTGTGCTGTTTTCCGATCAAACCGTGTTGGCCTGGAAGATTGGCCGGCCGCTCGATGCGACTCGCCATCTCAGCCGGTCACAGGAGCTCAATCGTGAGCGAGGCACGCTGAACGTCGACGATACTGTTGCGTTGTTGCTGAAGGCGCGCATTGCGGCACAATTGGGCGACAACTCCGGCGCGGTGGGAGGTTATGGGAACGCCATTCAGTCAGCGCGGCGGCAGGGCGATGTGCCGGTCGAGAACATCGCGCTCGGCGAGCAGGTGTCCGCGCTGGTTAAGGGTAGTGACTATGCGCGCGCAGAGCAGGCGCTCGCGGAAGCCGAGCGGATCTTGTCTACGCGTCTTCCACACGAGCACTGGATTTTTGGATTGCTGCGCATGCAATCGGCGTTGTTGGCCGAACACCGCGGTGACAAAGGCGGCGCACAGCGCCTGGCTGACGAAGCCGTCGCACTGTTCGAATCAATTCCTACGAGGTCGTATCAGTTCCCCATCGCTCTTGTCCAGCGCGCGGGCCTTGAGCAACGGGCCGGAAGGTATCCAGCAGCGCTCGCGGATGCGACCCGAGCGCTCAAGATCTACGACAGGACGTTCGGCGATAGCGTCCGATCTGCCAGCGTCGGCGACGCTTGGATGGCGGCGGGGCTCGCGTCGGCGGCCACTGGTGATAACCAGTCAGCGCGTCAGCGCTTTGCGTATGCCGCCGACCACTATGAGTCGAGCCTGGGTCCTGACCACGCCAAAACCCAAACCGCCCGGCGCGCTGTGCGGGCCAACGTGACGGAGCCCAATGGAAACTAAGCTCAACGATCCGCTGTTCGCACTATATTACCGCGAGCTACGCGAACTCGCCGAGCGTCAGCTCAAGCGCAGTGCTGGCGTCGCGGTGAGTCCAACGACGTTGCTGCATGAGGCCTATCTCGACATGGCCCAACGGGATGCGCAGTTTGCCGACCAGAACCGGTTTATGGGGTACGCGGCCCGCGTCATGCGCGGGCTAATCATCGATTTGGTGCGTGAGCGCCGCGCTCTGAGGCGTGGGTTCGGCTTCCATATTACTCAGGTGCCAACCGAATTGGGTGAGGCGGCGCCTGAGGAGCGTGAACTTGTGCAGTTGTCGGATGCGCTTGATGAGCTTGCGGAGCGCGATTCGCGGCTCGCCGAACTTGTGGACCTTAAGTATTTCTGCGGCTATTCATTTGCCGAAATCGGGCTCCTCCACGGTGTCTCCGAACGCACGGTACAGCGCGACTGGGAGAAAGCTAGAACATTGCTATATCAGCAGATCCAATCCTAAGCGGCCGCGGACCCGGTCGGATTAGATTCAGCCCGCCTATGGCGAGAGATCCCATTCCCGTGGGGTACACCCGGCAGGCATTCGACCGCAATAGTTGTCGCTTGTTAACTTTAACACCAGAGGTGCCGTGACAACGCTCGTGCGGGGCGCGCGGATGGTGGTTTGAGCAAAGCCTGCCAATGATGTCGTGTTTGACTCGCAGATTCCGATACTTGAGACATGACCCAAGTACCGCCGGCCGAGCGACAGCCGCAGGTTCCGATACATGGGAACCATCGGCAAATATATATCCCGGGAGATTACAGATGAAAAAGACAGCTCTTAGCGAAGCAATGTGTGGTAGGGCGGTTGTGGCCCTGGTGCCGCTGGCGACCTTCGCCTTAGGTTTGGCTTTCGCATCAATATCACTCGCTCAAAACGCCATCACGGATTGGCACGCCGTCATGGAAACCACAGTGGCCGCTACCGGACGAAAGAATGTGGTCGCGCTGCCGTATTTCGCCTATGTCGATGTGGCGATGTACGACGCCGTCAATTCGATCGATGGTCGTTTTCAACCGTTTGCCGTTAGCGTCCATGCACCGCCCGGGGCATCTAAGGATGCCGCCGCCGCCACTGCTGCGCATGATGTCTTGGTTAACCTCTTTCCCGCACAAAAGTATCCTGCCCAAGCGCCCACCTTTGAGACGGCCTTAGCCACGTCGTTGGCGGCCATCGCGGACGGCCAGAGCAAGACCGACGGCATCAACGTCGGCAAGGCGGTCGCCGCGCAATGGCTAGCGCTGCGTGCCGGCGACGGGCTTGAGGCGGCCATCACCTTTACTCCGGGGCATGGCCCGGGCATATGGGAACCCGTGCCGACCTACCCGGCTTCGCCACCGACCATACCGGCGCCGGTGGGCGTATGGATGAGACAATTCAAACCGTTTGCGATGACCAGTGCGGACCAATTCTTAGCCGATGTCGCTCCGCCGCTCACATTGACGAGCGCCGCCTGGGCGCGGGATTTTAATTTGACAAAGGACTATGGGGCACTCAACAGCACGGTGCGCACGTCCGCGCAAACGGAGATTGGACTTTTTTGGACTGATAACGCAGCGGCGCAAGACAGCCGTTCATTCCGCGCTCTAGTGGCCAGCCAGAGTCTGGACACGGCGGCGGCAGCTCGTCTTGGTGCGATGTATACGGTGGCGGCATCTGATGCGGGCACCGCCTGCATGAATGCCAAGTATCACTTTGCGTTCTGGCGCCCTTACACGGCGATTCATGACGCAGATACGGACAACAATCCAAGTACCGTCGCCGACCCCAACTGGATACCGCTCGCGCCAACGCCAGGTCACCCTGAGTATCCGTCCAATCATGCCTGTGTCACCGAGGCCGTCATGGAGGTGTTTTCGGAGTTTTTCGATTCTGACGGGATTCCGTACAAAATCACGAGCACGGTCACCGGGACCACGCATTCCTTCACCAGCTTCGAGGATGTGGTGACGGAGGTGGGCAATGCCCGAATCTTTGGCGGTATGCACTTTCGTCACGCCGTCAAAGAGGGGAACCGCCTGGGCCGCAAGGTCGCTGAGTACGTACTAAAGACTCACTTCCAACCTAAAGATGAATAGTCCCTGACCGACGGGTGGGCCGCTGTGTTCGAGCAGCGGCCCACCGCAGCACCGGCGACCGTTCCGAGGAACCGAACTCGCTACCTACATTCTGCGCTATCGGACCTTGTCGTGGTACCCGAGCGCAAGTACACCAAAATGGCCAAAGACCGCGCGAAGTTAAATCGCGCGCACTTCACACCACAAGCTGAAATGGCTTGGAGGAGGTCGGCGAGTACATCGCGCTCGACAGTCCTAAGCGCGCTGTCTCGTTCATTCGCGAGATACGGCAACACTGCGAGAAGATCGCCGACGGACCGCATCACTACGTGGCGCGTCCAGACCTGGGCGACGCGATACGGATTTGCGCACACGTGTCCGGAGTTCTCGGCAGCTAGTGATCCATTGATCGCTATTCGCGTTGCGTGGCTGCCGAAGCGCTTCGATCCTTTCGGCATCTATCGCCCCCAAGCAATATTTTTTGACGGTAGACTTGACGGTAAAATTGGCACGCCCCGACACGAAGTTTCCTGCTTTCAAATGCTTACGAGTGCTGGAAACGATTGAGTGGGAATAATTCATAGCCTATCGCCATCTATCGCCCACTATCGCTGCAGACACCTAAGTATTTGAATAATAATAATTAACCTCTCGCCATCTATCGCCTCCAAGCAAATCGTTTTGACGGGCGGTAAATCTGACGGTAAAACTCTTCTGAGCATTCTGCTGTAGAAATTTACCGACAGAAAAATTCCAAACGGCGCGAAAGTCTGCAATTAAAGGCGTGTTCGCAATTGGGCATCGCAGGGCTTGGGGAATCCTTGAGTTATAGCGCCAGCTTCTTTGGAAGGTCATCCGGCCGAGTTCGGCCAAGCAGCGACGACGCTCGCCAACCGAATCTGCTCGCCGAAGCAACAGAAGCCCCGGCCTGTATTAGCTGATCGTGCTCCTGGGCAGCGCGACATATCAAAGCCCAGACAAACCCGCATGCGAGGCCCCATTTGAGAACACGGCGAGGCGGCCCGAGGTGCTGGCGTAAAGTTCGAGGCGGCACCGAAACGGTCTAGGGGGTAGCATAGGTTTTATGGAACTGCACGAATACCTAACTATGCTTGCGGAGCAGCTTTCACACGAACTGCGCCCAATCCTGAGCATAAGAGTAGTTACCAATAATTCAGACCTTTTCGCCGCAAAGAACACTCGGGTTATGAAGGGCGCCTACTTACGCCAATGAGCCATATGCCAGGCGACTCGCCCGAAACCAGCTCTGGCGCCTTCATGGTCGGCGATCTGCACGTTGACGTCGGACAGCAACGTGTCACTCGCGCAGGCAGCGACATCGCCTTGCCCAATCTGTCGTTCCGACTTCTCGTGGCATTGATTCGTGCCGCGCCGAATGTGCTCAGCAACGATTCGTTGATGACGCAGGTTTGGCCCGGCCTCGTGGTCAGCCCGGAGACGGTCAATAAGCGCGTGAATCTACTCCGCGAGGCAATCGGCGATGACTCCCGCGAGCCGCGCTACATCGCAGGAATACGCAGCCGGGGCTACCGGCTGATTGCCCCGTTATCTGCGGCGAGCGGTAGTACGGCGCCCCTGCTGAATCTGCCGGCCCCCCTGGCGCAGGTCGCTCGACCGCCGGACGAAATGCCAATCCCGCCTGTCCCAATGCAGCCGCCGCCAACGGCTGCGCCGAAGTCGCGATGGCCATTGGGACGCTGGGTCGTGTTCTCGTTCCTCGCGACAGGATTGCTTGCCGTCGCCGCTAACGGTATTCGATGGACCGCTCGGCACCCGCATCAGGCTGCGATTGCAGTGCCTGCGAGTTCCCCGGCAGCGGTCGGGGCACTGGCGCGTACCGTAGCGGTATTGCGCTTTGACAGCATCAGCGCTGAGGCGGCAGACGCTTATCTGGCGCAGGGGCTCCCGGAAATGATTCTCAACCGTCTGTCCCGCATCAGTGGACTGTCGGTCATAGCGCGCAACTCTTCATTCGCACTCGACACCAAGACCATCGATTCCCGCGAAATAGGCAGGCGCCTCAATTCTGGTTATCTGATCGATGGCAGCGTGCAACGCAAAGCCGATCGTTTGCGCGTGGCGGTACAGCTGGTCGACACTGCGGCAGGTACTCAGGTGTGGTCCGCTCATTTCGACCGGGCCTTGAGCGATATTTTTAGCGTGGAGGACGAGATCGCAAACCAGGTCGCTGACGCGCTCTCGGCGCACCTCGGTGGCCTCGATCCCAAACCGGTGCCCAATGAGCGCAGCAGCAATATCGAGGCTTACCTTGCGTATTTGCGGGGTCGAACGCTCTTGGGCCGCTTCACCGTGGCAGAATCTGATTCCGCGGTGCCGTACTTTGAGAGGGCCACCACACTGGATCCGAAATTCGCAGCGGCCTACGCCTCACTGTACGACGCGCACCTGCAAGCAGCCGATCAACGTCACGAGGATCTGGCACCGATGCGGCAGCGATACCGCCCCTTGATCGATCGGGCGCTGGCGATCGATCCAAATTCCGGGACCGCTTATTTTGCGAGGGCGATGTGGGGCAACGGTTCGTACGAGGCGCGCGACGCTGACTTTCGCCAGGGTGTCGCGCTCGATCCGAGCAACGGCCGCGGTCTCACAGCCTACGCCGAGTTCCTGGACTCAGACTATGATCGCCCCGAGGAAGCTGCGCGTGTCCTGCAGCGCGCCTTGTGGATCGATCCGATGTCGCCGCGCGCTCACTTTCATGCCGCTATGCGCAGCCTCGACGAAGGCGGTGCAAATATGGTTGAGAACAACATGCTCGGCGTATTGGAGCTCGATCCGGATTTTGTGCCGGCGCTGCAACGCCTTGGGAAATACCGCTGGCTGCTCCACGACAGGCTGACCGAAGCTGTTCAGATTCTTGAGCATGCCATCGCGCTCGATCCGGCCAATCCTTGGCTGCGACACACGGCCATGGCCGTCTATCTGGACCTGGGAGAGGAGCAGGCGGCACGCGAGGTCGCTGCGGGAACCCCGCAAAGTGCGCGTGCCACAGGGCTGCTGTCGATGTATGTGGGTGATTGGCGCGCGGCCGCACGTGCCGCATACGACGACGCAGGCTGGACCTACGATTTTTGCGAAAACTGGCGGGCGTCCGAAGCCCTGCGCGACTATGCGTTGAGGACTGGGGAGCTGACCCGTGCGATCGCATTTATTAAGTTGAAGTACTATTTTGAAGACGCTCCCGCAGCGCACCTGGATGTGTGCAACTGCCGTGCTGCCATTGTACTGTCGCAGCTCCTGACGGCGCAGGGACACCCACAACAGGGAGTGGACCTGCGCCATGCGGCGGCGACATGGAACGACGTCAATGCAGCGAAGTATGCTGGAGACGCACGCCGGATACGCGCCGAGGCACTGTTGCTGGACGACAAAAAAGATGCGGCGCTGGCCGAGCTGGCGGCATCATTTCCTGGCGGCAACTACGTGCAGTGGTGGTACACCCTGAACTTCGATCCGGTGTGGTTGCCGCTGCACAATGACTCGCGGTTCCAAGCCATCGAAGCGGACGTACGGAGGCACATCGATGCGCAGCGCAACGAACTTGAAGCGCTGCGGCGAAACGGCCTTGTTCCGCGGCGTGGCCCTACAGCCGTTGCACGCTGAGCAGGAACTGTGCTGACGGGGGGAAAAGCTGCAATTTGCTTACGAGCCGCGAGCCTCGGGCTCCTCATGCACCCATCCGGTCTGGCCTTCGCGCAGTCCGAGCCTGCCGAATCGTCTGGGTCCAAAACTGAGGACGTCAGCGAGTTGGAGGAACTGGTCGTCACCGGAAGCCACATCCGCGGCACGGAGGCTGCAGGATCTAAGTTGATCGTCATCAGCCGTGAGCAGATCGACGCCAGTGGCTACGGGCGGGTTGAGGACGTGTTGGCGACTGTGACGCAGAACGTCAATCGGGCCAACGCAGCGGTTGGCGGTGGAGAACAGGTCGACAACTCAAATCGTGGAGCCGAGGTGCAATTGCGCGGCCTGGGTGTCGGTACGACATTGACGCTGGTCAATGGCCAACGTCAGGGGGCAAGCGGCTCGCAGGGAACCTTCACGGACGTATCGAGCATTCCGGTGTCGGCTATTGACCGCATCGAGATCCTGCCGGAGGGGGCCGCCGCGCTCTACGGCTCCGATGCCATTGGCGGGGTCGTGAATATTATCCTGCGCAAAAACTTTGAAGGGATCGAAGCGCGGGTGCGGGGGAGTTCGACAGACAGCGATGCGTCCGAGCGGTCGGCTGCGTTGCTACTGGGTCATGTTGGATCGCGTGGCAATGTCCTCGCGGGCTTCCAGTTCAACGACAGCGATGCTCTGCCCTGCAGTGCACGAGCCTATTGCGCCGCCAACGGCGATTTCAGGAGCTTGGGCGGCATTGACTTGCGTGGCTTCGGCGGCAATCCAGGCACCATCCTCGATCCGCACACGCTGGCACCCATCGCCGCTATCCCGCACGGCCAGGACGGAACGCAGCTAACCGCCGCGCAGCTCATCCCAGGCGCCGCCAACTACACGAACAGCGTAATCGACAACGACATTCTGCCCAAACAGAGTATGCGCAGCGCTTTTGCCAGTGCGTCCTACCATCTGACGGACAAATGGGAATTATCGGCTGACGGCCATTACTCCTCGCGGTCGTTCAAATCCACCTACCCGCAGCCCACAGGTGACTTCCTGGTGCCCGCGAGCAATGCATTCAATCATCTGGGCGGCCCGGTGAACGTGGCCTACGATTTCACGCCGGATTTCGGTCCCGTGGTCGACAGTGGGCCGACTGAGATGTCCTTTGGGTCGGCTGCCCTCAAGGGCGTGCTGCCACATGGGTGGCAAGTCAACCTCGCGGCGGCGTATGCGAAGGCGTCGACGGATTTTGTGGAGTCGAATGTGCTTAATTATGACGCCATCGATGCGGCGCTCAACCGCTCCGATCCGGCAACGGCGCTCAACATCTTTGGGGACGGTTCGCACACGAACCCTACTGCCCTCGCCGCGCTACGCAACCAGAACACCGTCTCTGATGCTTTGAATGTCTTTACGACCGTGTCGGCCAACGTGATCGCCGATGGACCGCTCTTCAAGGGACGCGCAGGTGACGTCCGGCTCGCCGTCGGGGGTGAGTTCCGACACGAGCATTCCACCGGTCTTAATATCGCGGACGGCCCCGAGAACCGGGCACGACTGGTTCGCTCGGGATTCTTCGAGCTCGCGGTGCCGATCGTGGGGCCACCAGCAGCCGCGTCCACCGATCGTCTGGACCTATCGCTCGCCGGTCGCTATGACAGTTATAGCGATGCCGGCAGCACTTTCAATCCGAAAGTGGGCTTTAGCTGGCAGCCGTTCGCACTCGCGAAGATACGTGGTAACTGGGGAACCGCATTCCGTGCACCGCCATTCTTTTGGAGTAATCGCGATGAGTTGGGTGATACCGCAATTGCGAGCGTTGTCGATCCGCGCTCTTCTACCGGGTATTCGCGTGCACTCGAGCTTTTTGGTCCGCAGCCGGATCTTCAGCCGGAGACGGCGCGTAGCTGGACCGTTGGCGTGGACTTGACACCCCCGGCCATCCAACACCTTTTACTGTCGCTGACGTACTTCGATATCGACTACCAGGGCAAGATCCATAACCCAGGCCCCTACGCTGCGATCTTCCTCACCCAGGAGGCGCAATACGCGTCTCTCATCACACGCAATCCGACTCAGGCGCAGATCGCTGCCGTTTGCAACAAACCACCACTCTCCGGCGGGGAATGCAATCAACCGATCGCCGCCATTCTGGACAACCGGTTTCGCAATCTTGCCAGCCTCACGACGCGGGGCGTGGATGCGACCCTGGACTATTTTCGAGACACGGCGTGGGGCAAGGTGAGGTCCAGCCTGAACGGCACCTACACGATTGACCAGAAACAGCAGATCACTCCTGCGGCGCCGGTCTTCGACCTGGTGGACACCGTCGGCAATCCGTTGAGCTTGCGGCTGGTCGAGAACCTCTCCTGGTCGCTCAGGGGCTGGACCGCCCAGACAACCGTCAACTACACCGGTGCCTACCGGGACCCTGGGTCGATCCCGGCGCGAAGAGTCGATTCGTGGACGACGGTCGACGTCAATGTCGGTTACCAGTTCGACGGTGGCTCAGGCTGGCGCGCCAATACACACACCAATCTCGGAATAATCAACGTTTTCGACCAGCGCCCGCCCTTCGTCAACCAGTTTGACCTGACGTCGGGCACGCTGGGGTACGACGCGGCCAATGCCACGCTGCTCGGCAGAGGGGTCAGCCTGCAGGTGGTGAAGCGCTGGGGGCTGTGAGCCCCGTCGGAGTCACCCTGAAGCGGGTTCGGGACACACCGAAAACCAGATTGCCCAAGCTCCTCCTGAAATCTTCCGGAAAACAGGAAGCCGCGTTCCCGCCATATTCATGCTTGCCGAGGCGATTTGCGTAACAAATGACCCCTACTGGCATACCGTCAATAGGGGATATTCATGTTGCGTACCGGTGGACTTGTGATTGCGGTGGCGTTGCTCATGGTTGCTTGTGGCGGCGGCGGTGGTAACTCCGCTCCCCATGACCTTCAATATTCAGTCGGTGCCGGGCAAGTCGGCAGCCCCTTAGGTCCCTACCCGCCGAGTGTCAGCGGCACGGTGACCGGATATACCGTGAGTCCGGCTCTGCCGGCAGGTTTGACGCTTGACCCCACCTCCGGGGTGATCTCGGGGACGCCGGTCGCAGCGTCGTCCGGAACCTACACCGTCACGGCGAGCAATGGGGCGGGCACAGCAACGGCAGCCCTGACCTTGGTGATACACGGACCACCCACTGGCCTGACCTACACCGGTCCCGTGACCGGTACGGTGGGTGCGGCGTTCACGCCGTTGACCCCAACGTTCAGCGGCGATGCTGACTACTTTTCTGTCTATCCCCCGCTTCCCGCCGGCCTGGTGCTTGATCCGGCGACCGGTATCGTCTCCGGCACTCCAACCAGCGCGAGGCCTTCCCTCGCGTATACCGTCGTGGCCAGCAGCAGTAAGTACGGCGGCGGCGGCGACGGCTTCCAATTGTTACTGACCGTTGATCCGCCACCCGCCGGGACCGCGGTCAGCGGAGTGTTTCGCAGTGACACCGTCATCGGCCTTGGCTATGTGTCGGGCACGCACCGCGGTGTGACCGACACGAGCGGCGCGTTTACGTACGAACAGGGCCAGGGCATTACCTTCTTCGTCGGGGCCGTGAGCATTGGCGCAGTACCCACGGCAAAGAATTTGGTGACCCCGGTGGATCTCGTCGTCCAGGGCACCGGCGCCTCCAACCGCGTCTTGAACGTGGTGCGATTTCTCATGATGCTGGACCATGACGGTAATATAAATAATGGTATTCAGGTCTCGGCCGCCGTGACTGCAGCGGCGGCGAGTTGGGCGCCCGTGGACTTCGACACGACGGACCTGCCGACAGCCCTTGGCCCGATCATTCAGCAAGCGAGTGCCGCAGACGGCGTGTCCCACGTATTGCCCGATGCGGCCACCGCGCAGGCGCATCTACGTACGGCGTTCTACTGCACCCGCTCCGGTACCTACTCCGGCACATTTAATTCGCGTTTGGGGCCCCCGAACAGCGGTGGCTTCGTAACGACCGTGTTCCCGGACGGCAGCATGCACTCCATCGCCGATGCCGGAGGCTCCTCGGCGTTCGATGTCCAGACCAACGATGCCGTGAGCCCGTTGCTCGATGCCACCTTCGCGCAGAGCACTGCAAGCCCCAGCGTGAGCCTCGAGGGTTCTTTCGTTGATGCAACCTACCTCAGTGGCACCTTTTCTGTCTCCCCCGACGCGGGCAATTTTCAGGCTGCCGGCGACGCGAGCGTCACCGTGAACTATAAATTTGCCGGGACCTACACGAGCACGCCCAACGACTCAAGCAGCTCAAGCTCGGGGGCTGTCAATCTTGCGATGAATGACTCAAACGGGGTCTCAGGAAGCGTGCCCTACGTTCTTAGCGGTACGGTGTCAGGCAACACGTTCACGGGAACGGTACGTGTCAGGGGCCCGGGTTATCTTTTTTTGTATTCTACGTTCTTTCCGGTTTCTGGAACCTACTCGAACACCGCTGCCGGGGCCACATTGGATGGCCAGTACAGCACGGATAGTTCGGTAGTCACGTTCTCCGCGGTCGGCTGCCGGGCGAACTAGGCGCGTGGCGAACGCGTGGCCTGGACATCGCGATGCCGGGCGCCAGGGGTCATCTGGCGGGTCGGCCCGATTTCGGGCTTTGGCCATGAGGCGCGTCGTTGCGCTACTGACCGTGTGCGCCCTAGCCGCCGGCGGCGGCGGCGAGCCGAGTTCACCGGTGGCACCGAGGTTGATCTACAACGGTTCGATCCCTTTTCCGGCGGTAGTCGGCGAGGCAATCGCACTGACTCCCGCCGTATCGGGCAGACCCGATCAATACAACGTGACTCCCGCCTTACCGGCGGGCTTGTTGCTCAATCAGCGGAGCGGGGTCATATCGGGTACGCCGACGAAGGCGAGCGCCGCGGCGACTTTTGTCGTGAGCGCCACTGGCGCAGGAATTCGCGCCACATTTCCTCTGGTACTCAGCGTGACCGAGCCGCCGCATGGCCTCTCCTACAGCAGCCCGGTCAGCGCGACCGTGGGTGCAGCACTTGCACCGCTGAGCCCGAGCATCGCGGGCAGCGTTGATCGCTACGCCGTTTCGCCACCGCTGCCTCCTGGACTTGTACTCAATGGTTCAAGTGGAATCCTCTCGGGCACGCCAACGGAGGCAAGGAGCTTGTCGCCCTATACGATCACGGCGGACAGTCTCGCCGGCAGCTCGCGCTTCGTTCTCGTGCTGACGGTGACGCCGTCGCAGTCAGGAACCATGGCGAGGCAAGGCCCGACGACCGGAACCCGATTCTGACTCGTCGACGTATTTTCGCGGGCTGGGGTTTCATCGGCGCTCCGGGCCGTTCCGACACAAGACGTAGCCACTCAGTCGATCGGAGCAGTGCGCCTGCTGAGGTTTGAATCGTAGGCCTGTGGCGGAGGGTCGAACAGGCTGATTGCGCTCATACGCTTTTCTTTCGCGGATTTCATTTTCCGCACCTCACGTGTTCTTCGATCCCGAATCTTACCTGGGCGCATATGTGTTTACAGCGTGCTACTGCGCCGCTTGTTTGGTGGTGACAGGAAAATGGCCTATCACTGTCCGCGTGACCGGTGACAATTAGAAATGCCGGTCGGAAGAATTAATTGACGCCGGCCAGTCCGCGTCCTATCAGCGTCTGCCGGCCACTTGGCGCATGATCTGTCAAAACCCTTTCGGCATCTATCGGCTTCTATCGCCCCCAAGCAACATTTTTTGCCGGTAGACCTGAGGGAAAAATTGGCGCGCCCCGCCACGAAGTCGTCTACTTTCAATTGTTTACAGGTGCTGGAGACGATCGAGTGGGAGTGAGTCGTACCAAGCCCGCTGGACCACTGCGTTGGCGCATTGGCTTGCCTCAGGGCCGATAAGCGGTGACGCCGAGGCCGACCAGGCGGACGCATGCCGGACATGCCTCCATAGTGGCCATTCGCACTCACACTCGACCCACGCTTTCGCAGTAGCAGGCCTCGCCTCGTGACCTAATGCTCGGTCACGCACTCGTCCGTTCATGGCTTGCGACGTCGCCGTGACCATCCCTGGCGGGTTTCCTCTCAGTTACCGGTTAATAGATGGAAAGCCCATCTCGACTGAGACAAGTTTATGCCTTGGCGCCCAACACACCATTCCCCAGCCCTTAAAATTGCAATCGTCGGAGGCGGCATAGCCTCGTTCGTGGCTGGTATAACGCTCCGGGAAAGGCTGCCGAATGCCGCGATCACACTGTACTCCGCCGTAGGAGAGACGATGATCGGAGGCCAATTGGCGAGTTGGAATGAGCAGGGGTATCCGGTAGAGCACGGGTTGCATGCGCTGTTCGGCTTCTATGATCACATACTTCCCATTCTGAAAAAGATTGGGGCGTACGAGAATTTGACTCGCAGCAAGGAGCATATTTTCGTCAACGAGCGGGGCGCGATTCATCGCTTCGACCTCCGCAACTGGCCAGCGACCTACCGCGGATTCACTGCTGCCGAGAAGATGCGTTTGCTCGCCGCCGGTCCCGCGATCGGCAAGCTTGTGCTCGATGTCAAGCGAAAGGGCTTCGTCGTTTTCGATGCTTATGATCAACGCGATCTGCGGGCGCTTGCGCGCAAGCATGGGGTGCCTGAGTCGGTGTTGCAAAGCGGGTTCTTCCGGCAGTTCTACGAAGCAGCCTTCAATGCGCCGTCCGAACTCTCCGCGGCGGTCGCGCTCGAGTCGATCTACAAGATCTTCTCCAAAAAATGGCACTACTACTTCAACTCGCCGACGAGGCAGAGCATCATCGCCCCGCTGCAACGCCATTTCACTGATTGTTGCCGCGGTAGGATCGAGTTCGACCACAAGCTCATTAAGGTTCGGACGGACGACGTCGGCGTCCGGGTGGTGGGGCTGGATTTCGAGAATCAGGTCACGGGCGGCCGACTTTCGGTCGAAGCGGACGAATACGTTCTTGCACTCGGGCTCGAGGACTTCAAGCTGGTGGACTTTGGCGCGATTGCGGCCAAGCACGACTATTTCCGGAACGTGCACAAGCTGCAGACAGTGTCGAGCTTCTCCATCCAAGCCTGGTTCAAAGACGACCCTGTCCCGCCCGGAATCGACAGCATGGTCACCGGCATGCCTCAGCCTTTCGGGATCCTCTGCCCGATCACGCGGGTGCGTGCGACGCCACCACCGGAGGAACTCCCGCTCCGGCACGAGATCATCGCGACCGGACCGGAACGAGGATATGAAGACATTCCTGACGAGGTCATCAAGGCGGGCTTCATCAAAGGGCTCCGCGACGCAGGTTTCAGGATCCCGGACGACTCGACGCACATGCACGTTGTCCTGCGGCGCAATCGCGAATCATTCCACCGCTACCTGCTGACCCGGCCGGGTGAACTGCATTGGCGGCCCCCACATCAAAGCCCGCTGGAGAACCTCTGTCTCGCAGGCGCGTGGGTGCGCAACGAGTTCGCCCTTCCTTGCGTGGATTCGGCGGCCGAGGGCGCAATCAAGGTCGCCGGGTTCATCGCAGCGCGCGCCGTCGCCCCACGGGAAAATGCGGAGGTGCGGCGGTTCACCGGGATGCCTCGCAGCGCGCCACTCGTGCTGCCGCCGCCGTACCGCTTCCCGCGCTCCACGGGCTCGTTCTTCCTTCTGGATGCGAACCCCGAGCGTCTGACCGAAGCGATCTCTCCCGATCTGAAACTGTTTCCCGGGCTTAGCCGCAGGATTCTTTTCGGAGTCTTGCGCCACGAGGATGTGCACGCTCAATGCGATCCAAGTGGCGCGCAATACAGCTATAACGAAGTGTTGCTTGCGGCGTTCGTTCGGGAAAAAGGTCTTAATCGGATCGGTAGAATGGGACTCTACCCGATCTGTCTCTATGTCGATGACGACACGGCGATGGCCGCCGGGCGCGAAGTTTATGGCTTTCCCAAGAAGATGGCTCGCATCGAGCTCGGCGCGCACGAGATAAGCGTGGTCCGATGCGGCCTTGCGCCCGAAGCGGCGCCCGGGCCCGTGCAACCGATCAAGGTGATGAGCGCTCACTGGTCTGCCAATCCGCAAGCGGGACCTTCGGCATTCGAGGTGCCTTCAGGCAGAGCGCCGCACGCACCGAAACCACCCATCGCCCTGCCACTGTTGGGAGACTTAGCTCGGCTGATGGTTTTCTACAATACCCGGCACATGACACAGCCCGGAGCACGCAATTGCATAAGCTCCGACCTAAGCCAGCTCACGAAAGTCGCGTTGGCGGACGTCGAGGTGCGCCGTGTGTCGTCATTACATGACCTTCGCTTGCGAGTAGACGCGTCGGTCAATGACCCGGTTTACCTGCTTATGCAAGCAGACAGCGACGCAGCCGAGATCCGCGCGGGTTGGGGCGTTAAGGTGGAATTGGCTTTTTCCATGGGAACTGCGCGGATCGTCGGGGGTGTTCAGAAGACACGCGATACGCACGCGCTTGGCCAGATACTGCGTGATAGTCGTGAGCTAGGGTAGTGCTTCTGCGCGCGACAATTTGTAGAGCGACATCACTTGGACGGTATTTCTGACGGTATTGTGGACACTGCTCTTCTGAAATTTCTCTTGCATCAGCAAGTTACGACGCCAAGAGACTATTGAGTGGGAGTGAGTCTTTTACCAATCGGCGTTACTTTCCGAAGCTTGGATCGAGCGGTGCGCTCTTCGGGAATCTTTGTAACCCACCTGGTGTTGCCGCTCTTGCCAACCGCCTTGTCAGGAGCAGCGCCAGCGACATCTTGGGCGAGAAAGGCGGTTGTAGCCAGCAACGAGCCGGACAGGGTTAGGATCATCGTCCGTGGCATTGGTCGTCTATTTCTCGCTCCTGCTTACCGTCGGCTCAGGCGCCATCGCGTCATTATTTTGCTTGATAAGATCGTCCGGGCGAATCTCGTCCTCCGGCATGGGGGGTGGATTGGGGATGGGGGGCCCGGAGTTCTCCGTGGGAATTGAAGGCTCCTTGCCGGGATCCGCGGGATGCTCCGCCATCCGCTCGGTTTGAACCCGCTCGGAGGTAGACCATCCGCCGCCCAGATCATTGATCAAAGTGACGCTCGCGGTGAGCTCGCGCAGCTGAATCTGCAATTCCGCCTCGCGAGTGCTCAGAAAGGCATTTTGCGCGACGATGACATTCGCGTAGCTGTCGACGCCATTGCGATATAGCACGATCGTCAGTTCCACCGCGCGCTTCGCCGCCACCGTGGCTCTGTGTGCCTGCGTCAGTTCTTGCGACAAGATTCGGAGCGCCGCCAGATTGTCCTCCACGGATTGGAATGCGCTCAACACGGTTTGCCGATAAGTGGCCACCTGGCTGTCGTTGAGCGCCCGCGCCTGGGCGACCGCTGCGCGACGCGCACCACCGTCGAACAGCACTTGCGCCACGCTCGGTCCCACGGACCAGAACCGGTTAGGCAAGTCGAACAAACTGCCCAAGGTCGTCGACTCGTAGCCGGCTGAGCCGGTCAGCATAAGGCTGGGGAAATATGCGGCGCGGGCTACGCCGATCTGGGCATTCGACTGCGCCACTTGCCGCTCCGCGGCGGCGATGTCCGGCCTGCGTTCGAGAAGATCGGAAGGCACACCCACCGGCATGGTCGGCAGCTGCTGATTGAGGTGTCTATACGGAATTGAAAATTTGGCGGGAGCGACGCCGATCAAGACCGCGATCGCATGCTCGTACTGAGCCCGAGCGACGCCGACATCGGTCGCCTGCGCCATTGCCGACTCGAGTTGT
>CAAGKR010077931.1_pt1 | contig 20142 bp, 26 predicted proteins | sample 2556971 | NCBI WGS metagenome assembly CAAGKR01 (sample SAMEA5207829, study PRJEB30636) | soil metagenome | biome: forest; feature: boreal; material: soil | place: USA | collected 2011-09 | depth 1 m | reverse complement strand
CCGCATGAACCAGACCAGGGAGCTCCCCGACAACCCTGCCGTCAGGGGCATGCTCAAGGCCGTGGACTTCCTCGTCGCGGTCGAAGGCGAGCCCTACCTGCGTCCGAAGCGCAGCCGCTACAAGATCTGGCGCTCCCGTTCCGACAAAAAGCACAAGAGGGGCAACTGATGCAGCTCCACGATCTGAAACCCGCCGCGGGAGCGCACCGCAAGTCTCGGCGCATCGGTCGCGGGACCGGCTCGGGGCGGGGTAAGACCTCAGGGCGCGGCCAGAAAGGGCAGAACGCCCGCAGCGAGGGCTTTCGCATCGGATTCGAAGGTGGCCAGATGCCGCTGTCGCAGCGCCTCCCGAAGCTGCCCGGATTCACCAACCCCTTCAAGAAGACCTACTCGGTGGTCAACCTCTCCAAGCTGCGCATGTTCGCCGACGGGGCCAAGGTCGATGCCACGTCATTGATCGAAGCCGGGCTCGCGCGTCCGGGTGAGGAGGTCAAGATCCTCGGCACGGGTGACCTCAAGCGCAAGCTCACGGTCGAGGCTCACGCGTTCAGCCTCAGCGCGCGTGCGGCTATCGAGGCACGTGGCGGCAGCGTCACGGTCCTGGGCGAGCCGAGAAAGATCGGCCCGAGGCGGACCGCCGCCAAGACCGCCAAGCGAACCCCTCCGCCCGAAGCACCCGAGCCCGAAGCGGAGAAAGCGCCGTCCGGGGAGGCCGCTCCCCCCGACTCTTAAGCCATGAACCTGCTCGAGGCGTTGATCAACGCTGTCCGGCTGCCGGAGCTTCGCAACAAGCTCCTGTTCACGGGTGGGATCCTGGTCTTCTTCAGGCTCTTCGCCAACGTCGCCGTCCCCGGCGCGAGCCAGACCGCTCTGGCGCAGCTCTTCAACTCTCAGGCCCTCCTCGGGCTGTTGGACCTCTTCTCCGGCGGCGGCCTCTCACGCTTCAGCGTGGTCGCGATGGGGATGAACCCGTACATCAACGCCACCATCATCATGCAGTTGATGACGGTGATCTCCGAGCGCATCAAGGAGATCTCCAAGGAGGGCGAGGCGGGGCGCCGGCGGATCACGCGCTGGAGCCGCTACCTGACGGTCGCCCTCGGCGCCGGGCAGGCATATGGGTTCACCGTCCTGTTCCAGAACACCAGCCCGTCCATCCTCGGACCGCTTGACTGGTTCCAACGCTTGCAGATCGTGCTGGTCCTCACAGCGGGGACGATCATGCTGATGTGGTTCGGTGAGCTGATCACCGAATACGGAATCGGCAACGGTGTGTCGCTGATCATCTTCGCCGGGATCATCGGGCGGGGACCGCAGGGCATCGCGGCGGTCTTCACAGCCCACTCCACGGGTGGCGGGCTGGCCGACTACGTGCCTTTCATCCTGTTCGGCTTGATCGCGCTGGCGATGACCGCGGTGGTCATCGAGGTCCAGCAAGCGGTGAGGAAGATCCCCATCCAGTCGGCTCAGCGCACGGTCGGCCTGAAGCAGGTTCAGAGCCGGGCGAGCTTCCTGCCACTGCGCGTAAACCACGCGGGCGTGATCCCGATCATCTTCGCGATCTCGGTGATGTTCCTGCCCACCATCGTGGCCAACTACTTCACCGGCGCTCCGCCCGCGACCTGGTACTACAGAGCCGCGGCCTGGGTCCGGGGCAACTTTGCGCCGGATACCGCGAACGTGCCGATGGCCGTCACGTACAACGCGCTTTACTTCGCGCTCACGTTCGGGTTCACTTACTTCTACACGGCGATCACGTTTGAGGTCAACGACGTCGCCGACAACCTCAAACGCTACTCGAGCTTCATCCCTGGCATCCGGCCTGGCCGGCCGACTGCGGACTACCTCGCTTCGGTCATGAATCGGGTCACATTCGCCGGCGCCACCTTCCTCGGCTTCATCACCGTCATCCTTCCGATCGCCACCTCCAAGATCTCTGGCATCCCGCACCAGCAGATGTATCTGGGCGGTACCGCGATCCTGATCGTCGTCGGCGTGGCTCTGGATACGATGAAACAGCTGCAGACCCAGCTGGTCATGCGCCAGTACCGCGGCTTCATCAGATGAGGCTAATCTCCTCTCCCCTCGGGGGAGCGGGTCGGGGAGAAGGGTCGGAGTGGGCAGGGGCCGCCGAGTGAACCTTCTCCTGTATGGAGCTCCCGGCAGCGGCAAGGGCACGCAGGCGAACATGCTGCGCTCACGGTTCGGCATCCCACACATCGCCACCGGCGACATGCTGCGCGCCGAGATCCAGCGCGGCACGGCGCTCGGGCGTCAGGCCCAGCCGATCCTCGCCATCGGAGGCTACGTTCCGGACGACATCATGATCGGGATGATCCGCAATCGGTTGAGACAGCCGGACTGCGGGAGTGGCTTCATCATCGACGGGTTCCCACGCACCGTCCCGCAGGCTGAGGCGCTGGATGCCCTGATGGGAGAGCTGGGCCGGAACTTCGACCGGGTGCTGTACCTCAAGGTCGAGACCCCGGAGCTGATCCGCCGCCTGTCCGGACGGCTGGTGTGCCCTGCGTGTCAGCGCACGTATCCACCCGCCAGCGAGAAGTGCCAGGGCGACAGCACACCGCTGGTCCAGAGGGAGGACGACAAGCCGGAGGCGGTGAAGCCGCGGATCGAAATCTATTTGAACAAGACGATCCCGGTGCTGGACCACTATCGCGGAGGGGGCTTGGTTTCCGAGATCGACGGCCGGGGCACAATTGAGGAGATCAGCAGGCTGGTGTTGGAGGCAGTCGGTCGTGGCAGCGTCACCTCCCTGCTTGGCGGTGACGGAACCGCCGCGGGCTCGGAGAAGTCGCCGCGATGATCAATCTGAAGACTGCCCACGAGATCGACCTCATGGCCCGGGCGGGCACCCTGCTCGCCTCGGTGCTGCCGCACCTGAGGGACGCATGCCAACCGGGCGTGCGCACGATCGAACTCGACCGCATCGCGGAACGGCTCATACGAGACGGGGGCGCGACGCCGGGGTTCCTCGGCTATCACGGCTTTCCGGGCTCGATCTGTGTCTCCATCAACGACGAGGCGGTGCATGGCATCCCCGGCAACCGCCGCGTGGTCGCCGGCGACCTCGTCAGCCTCGACCTCGGCCTGGTGCTCGACGGGTTCTGGGCGGATGTCGGCATCACCGTCGGGGCGGGCAATATCACCAAGGAGGCCGAGCGGCTGCTCAAGGTCACTGAGGATGCCCTTTACGTCGGGATCGCAAAGGCCAAGCCCGGGGGCTGGCTCGGCGACATCTCGTCGGCGATCCAGAACCATGTCGAAGCCGCCGGGTTCTCGGTCATCCGCCAGTTCGTCGGCCACGGCATCGGCCGGCAGATGCACGAGGACCCTCAAGTGCCCAACTTCGGCGTGCCCGGGACCCCGCCTCGACTCAAAGCCGGGATGACCCTGGCCATCGAGCCGATGGTCAACGCCGGCTCCCACGAGGTGTACATGAAGCCGGATGGCTGGACGATCTGCACCGTCGACGGCGCTTTGTCGGCGTACTTCGAGCACACGGTCGCGATCACGGAAAACGGGCCCCTGATCCTCACGGCCCAGCCCCGCACCAACGGCCACCGCCCGGCGAATCGTTGACCGAGCCCCCCTCAAGTGGTTTGCGGTACAATTGCCGTTCGTGCCCCAGCGTCCCTCGATCGTGAAGGGGGTCGTGGTGGAGCCTCTTCCCAATGGCGTCTACCGGGTTGAGCTCGAGAACGGGGCCAAGGTCCTCGCTCACGTTGCCGATCGCGCAGGCACCCATTTCACCCGGCTCCTCGCCGGGGACAAGGTGGGGGTCGAGCTTGCGAGCAGCGATCGTTCGCGAGGGCGCATTCGAGAGATTTGGAGATGAAGGTACGGCCGTCAGTCAAGAAGATGTGCTCGAGCTGCAAGGTGATCCGGCGGAATGGGGTGGTGCGCGTCATCTGCTCCAAGACGCCGAAGCACAAGCAGCGTCAGGGTTAGGTCAGGAGGAACTGGGCTAAATGGCGCGAATCGCCGGCATCGACATACCCCCGCAGAAGAGGGTGGTCATCTCGCTCGTGTACATCCACGGGATCGGCCGAACCACGGCTGAGAAGCTGGTGAGAATGGCCAACATCAACCCGGAAACCCGCGTCAAGGACCTCACCGAAGAGGAGGTCGGCCGGCTGCGACAGATCATCGACCGCATGGCCTCCGCCAAAGAGGTTCTCATCGAGGGGGACCTCCGGCGTGAGGTGGCGATGAACATCAAGCGGATGACCGAGATCGGCTCCTATCGCGGCGGCCGCCACCGCCGAGGCCTTCCCGTCCGCGGTCAGCGCACGCGCACCAACGCTCGTGGTCGGCGCGGTCCGAAGCGCGCAGTCGCGGGCAAGAAGAAGGTGAAAGCGGGCAAGTGACAAAAGCCAAGAAAGTCGTTCGGACGCGGCGCCGCGAGCGCAAGAACGTGGTCGCCGGTCAGGCCCACATCCAAAGCACGTTCAACAACACGATCATCTCGATCACCGACGTGGACGGGAACGTCATCTCGTGGGGCTCGGCCGGAGCGCAGGGCTTCAAGGGCAGCCGCAAGTCGACACCGTTCGCGGCCCAGGTCACCGCTGAGGCGACCGCCAAGAGAGCCCTCGAGCACGGGATGCGCTCGATCGAGGTCTTCGTTCGGGGCCCAGGTGCCGGCCGGGAGGCAGCCATCCGCTCCCTCCAGGCGACGGGGCTGGAGGTCAACGCGATCACCGACGTGACGCCGATCCCGCACAACGGCTGCCGCCCGCCCAAGCGGCGCAGAGTCTAGGAATGGCGAACTACAGCGGCCCGGTCTGTCGCTTCTGCCGCCGAGAGGGCGCCAAGCTGTACCTCAAGGGCGAGCGATGCTACACGCCCAAGTGCGCCATCGAGCGCCGCGCCTTTGCCCCCGGCATGCACGGGCAGGCACGCAAGCGCAAGACGTCGGACTACGGTCTGCAGCTCCGCGCCAAGCAGAAGGCGCGGCGTACCTACGGGCTGCTCGAGAAGCAGTTCAGGAACTACTTCGAACTGGCCGAGCGCGAGCCGGGCGTCACCGGTCTGAACCTGCTGCGCCACCTCGAGCTGCGGCTCGACAACGTGGTCTACCGGCTAGGCTTGGGCGCCTCGCGCAAGCAGTCGCGGCAGCTGGTCTCTCATCGTCACTTCGAAGTCAACGGAAAGACAGTCAACGTGCCCTCGTACCAGCTCAAGCCCGGTGACGTGCTCAAGGTCAGACCGGCCAACGGGGTCATCGACGTGGCGCTGGAGGCGTCCAAGGTCCGCCCGGTTCCGTCGTGGCTTGCCTTCAGCGCCGAAGAGAAGTCAGGCAAGATCCTCGCCCGACCAGATCGTCACGAGATGGAGACGGGCGTCGAAGAGCAGTTGATCGTCGAGTTCTACTCAAGGTAAAGGGACGGAGGTTAAGTACCCAATTGTCGATTGATACGCAGATGACTGTCACCCCGCAGGTCAAGAAGCTCGAAACGAGCGCGAACTACGGCAAGTTTGACATCGAGCCGCTCGACCCGGGCTTCGGTACGACGCTCGGCAACACACTCCGACGAGTGCTGCTCTCTTCGCTGTGGGGGGCGGCGGTGACCTCGATCCAGATTGACGGGGTCGCGCACGAGTTCACGGCCATCCCGCATGTGAAAGAGGACGTGACGGAGGTCATCCTGAACCTCAAGAATCTCTGCCTCAAGAGCTTCACCGAGGACCCCGTGACCCTGCTCCTGGACGTCAAGGGGCCGGCCGAGGTGCACGCCTCACACATCCAGGCTTCTTCCGACGTGGAGATCGTTAACCCCGACCTCTACATCTGCACGCTGGCGGCCAAGGGCCACCTCCGCATGGAGCTCAACGTCGAGCGTGGCAAGGGCTACGTCCCCGCCGATCGCAACAAGCGCGAGGGCCAGCCGATCGGCGTCATCCCGATCGACGCCATCTTCTCCCCGGTCCAGAAGGCCAACTTCACCGTCGAGAAGACCCGTGTGGGCCAGTCGACCGACTATGACCGGCTTCTGATCGAGGTCTGGACAGACGGCACGATGTCGCCCGAGGACGCCGTGAGCCACGCTGCTTCCCTCTTCACCCAGCACCTGGAGCTGTTCGTGCGCTTTGGGGACTCAATCGCCAAGCGCGAGGCCGAGCTCCGCGGCGAGAAGACCGGACAGAACCGCCTGATGGACACGCCCATCGAGGAGCTGGACCTTTCCGTGCGCGCTTTCAACTGCCTCAAGGCCAACGATATCCAGACGGTCGGGCAGCTGCTCCAGAAAAGAGAGGAAGACCTGCTGGCGTTGCGCAACTTCGGGCGGAAGTCGCTCGACGAGATCAAGGAGAAGCTCGTCGAGAAGGGCTTCATCAAGCCCGAGGAGATGGGCACCGTCCTTCGCGGCTAGATGAGGCATCAAAAGAGCGGTCGCCACTTCAACCGAGACACCGACGCACGCAAGGCGCTGATGCGGAACCTGTGCACGTCGCTGCTCGAGAGCGGACGGATAACGACCACCGAGGCCAAAGCCAAGGAGCTTCGCCGGTGGGTCGAGCGCTTGATCACGACCGCGAAGGCCCAAGACCTCAGCGCGCGCCGCCGGGTGAGCGAGGAGGTCTCCAAGCCGGAGGTCGTCGAGCGGCTTTTCTCCAACCTGCTCCCCCGCCTGGCCGAGCGGCCGGGAGGCTACACGCGCATCGTGCGCAAAGGACCACGGCTGGGCGACGCGGCCCCGATGGTCATCGTGGAACTGGTCGACTAAATTCCCCTCCCCGCTTGGCGGGGAGGCGCGCATTAAATCAAATCACATCCGATTTGCGCGGGTGGGGAGATCGGAGCTGGCGTTTCGGCGGAAAGCACAAGTTAAAAAGTGAATATGAAGGTCGTGCTGGAGTACGACGGCAGCGGGTTCGCCGGCTGGCAGCAGCAGACGCACGGGCGCACCGTGGAAGCCGAGCTGAAGCGCGCGCTGCGTGAGCTGACGGGCGCCGAGCACAAGGTTTACGCCGCTGGGCGAACCGACGCCGGCGCTCACGCTGAGGGCCAGGTGGTCAGCTTTCAGACGGACGGGCGGATCTCGGCGCAGCGAATGGTGGCGGCTCTCAACGCTCGCCTGCCGGCCGACGTGGCGGTGCTGACGGCCGAAGTCGTTCCTGACGACTTCCACGCGCGCTACTCCGCACGCTGGAGGCGCTACCGATACCGCTACCTGGACCGCAGGGCCAGGCCCGCACTCGAACGGGGCCGGTGCTGGCAGGTGGTCGGTCCGCTGGACGTCGATGCGATGTCCGCGGCTGCGAAGGCGCTCGTCGGCATGCACGACTGGACCAGCTACTGCTCGGCTTCCGAGCCGCCCGGTGCGAGGGAGCGCGAGATGCGTTCCATCACGGTGGTGCGGCGAGGCGATTTCGTTGAGCTGGAGCTGGAGGCGGAGGGCTTCCTTCGCGGCCTTGCGCGGAGCATCGCAGGCGCTCTCGCGGACGTGGGTCGCGGCCGGCGGCCGCCGGAGTGGGTGGGCGAGGTGCTCAGAGCGCGCGACCGGCGATTGGCGGCTCGCACGGCGCCCGCCGGAGGCCTGACATTGGTGAAAGTGATTTACTGAAGGATCTCAATTGAGCAAACAGAAGACATGGACGGCGAAAACCGCAGACTTGAAGTCTGATTGGTTCGTGGTCGACGCCACGGATCAGGTTTTGGGCCGCCTTGCGAGCTGCGTGGCCAAGATCCTTCGTGGCAAGCACAAGCCCACGTTCACGCCACACCTGAACACAGGCGACCACGTCGTGATCATCAACGCGGCGAAGACAAAGGTCACCGGTGCCAAGCTCACAGGCAAGGAGTACACCCGCTACACGGGATACCCCGGCGGCCTGCGCAAGCGAACGCTGCAGCGGGCCCAAGAGTTAGACCCCACTTTCCCATTGATGAACGCAGTCAAGGGAATGCTGCAGCACAACACGCTCGGGGCAGACATGCTCACCCGACTTCGCATCTATGCCGGGGCCGAGCATGGGCACCAGGCCCAGAAGCCGAAGGTGATCACCTTCGACTCCAAGGGGGACATCAAGCTTGGCTGAAGCCTTTCTCAGGGGAACCGGGCGTCGCAAGAACGCCGTCGCACGCGTGCGAATCCAGCCCGGCGAAGGCCGCGTGGTGATCAACGACAAGGACACGCTCGCGTACCTTGGCCGGAGGGTCCTCGAGATGGCGGCCCTGGCGCCGCTGCGCATCACGAGCACGGAGCGCAAGTTCGACATCAGCGTTAAGGTGGTCGGTGGCGGTACGAGCGGCCAGGCGGGCGCGATCTCGCATGGCATCGCCCGTGCGCTCATCAAGTACGACCCTGACTTCCGGCCCGCCCTCAAGAAGGCTGGTCTGCTCACGCGCGACGCGAGGATGAAGGAGCGCAAGAAGTACGGGCTGAAGCGAGCTCGGAAGGCTCCCCAATACACCAAGCGTTAGACCCCATCACCCCTTCACGGCGACTGGACTGGCCCGACTGTCGGAACACGCGTGACCTCGGTGGTCTGCCTCGGCCGGGCGGCTTCACACGACCCGGCGTTCTCGTCCGCTCCGACAACGTAGGGAGCCTCAACAGCGCAGGACAGGAGGCGATGGTCGCTTACGGAGTGACCACCGTCATCGACCTGAGGAGCGAGTCCGAGGTGGCGTCGTCCCCCGGCCCATTCGCCCTGCCGGCGTCAAATGGCGGTCGGCCGGCCTATCTGCACCTGCCCTTGGTCGACGACGCGACCATGCTCAAGCTGGCCGAGGCCCCGAAGATGTTCGATCGGTACCTGATGATGCTCGAGCATCGGCATGCCAGCTTCGGCGAGATCTTCAGAACCTTGGCGCAGGCCGAGGGCACCGTCGTCTTCCATTGCTTCGCAGGCAAGGACCGGACCGGCATGGTCGCGGCGATGAGCCTCGCCCTCGCCGATGTGAACGTCGATGCGATCGCCGCGGATTACGCCGAGACGGATTCGCAGTTGGCCGCCAGGTATGAGGAATGGCTTGCGGCGGCCTCGCCGGAGCAGTGGCAGGAGATGCGCGACGACCTGCGCTGCCCGCCGGAGCGGATAGTCGGCGTCCTGGAGCACCTCGACCAGCGATGGGGGGGAGTGGAGGGATACCTGGAGTCGGCGGGGATGTCGGCGACAGAGATCACGCGCCTGCGATCAAAACTGACGAGCTGACAAAGTGCCGCTTGATTTCTCCGCTGCGCGCTACGAAGGGGACCAACCCCGGCTCGCATTGCACTAGGTCCGCCTGTTAATTGCGTGCCGATGGCGAGGGGATGCTCGCCGTCCCACTTTCGAATTCGTCGCAGCGGCAAGAAGTCCAGGCGGCCGCGCCGCAGCCTGATCGCGGTTCAGGCGAACATGGTCTCGACCGTTCGCGCCAGCGACTGAAGCGGCTTGCGATAAACGTCCAATCGCCGGTGGTGTTGGCTGCCCGGCTGCAGCTCTAAAACGAACCACGCTCCCTCAATTCGGCCGAGGCCGGCGATCTCGGTGCTCGGAATTACCAGGCAGTCGTCTTGGAAACGGCCTTCATCGCGGTCCCAGCTCAAGACAAATACGAACGTGGTGGGTGTGGGCCGGAAGCTGGAGCGCCTGATGTGGACGCGATTCTCGAGATGCCGCTCGTCCCACCCGGCGGTCTTGACCTGCACGCCCAGGAAACGCCTCGTCGCGACATGCCGCGCGAGCACCTCCACGGTCTCCAGGTCCGGAAAGGGACGGAACAGGTTGAGTGACTCCGCTTCCGCCAGGCGGCGGATGACCTCTGCCTCACCCAGGAACCCCTCGCGTCCTCGATCCAGGGGGGCCGCACCTCGGTCGCCATCCTTTGCAATCCCCAGCCCGGCCGCCGCTCCAAAGCGATCGGCCAGGCGCTCGCGCGCAACCAGGAACGGCGTCCAGTGCGAGGTCCCGCCGGAGTGCATCTCGAACGCCGCCGTCAGGTACTCGCGCCCATCCACGACATCGTGCGCGGCGAGCCTGCGAAACGTGGCTTCGTCGACCACCAGGACCATCGGCCCCAGTTGCTCCCCGTCAACGAGGGCAGCCACGATCAGCGCCGTGTCGTCCACCATGCTGCTGGCCGTGACGGTGATGTGGACCTGGCCGGCCGGTGTCAACTCCGTCCGACCCTTGACCTGGACCGCGATGTAAGCCCCATCGCCCAGCCGGTGCACGACGCCATCGATTCCGAGGTCGCGCAGCGGCAGGAAAACATGCAGCTCGCCCATGGACTGGCGTATCAGCTCACCCCAGACCTTGAACTCAGCCACCTGGCCGGCGGCAAGGGTGTGTCCGTGATGCCAGCGCGCGTCGGTGTCCATCGGGCGCCATTGTGCGACGCCGCCGCGACTACGACACGACCGATTGTCTCGGGCCTTAACGGGCAGGGTTGGCGTTGTGCCTGGCGGCATTGAGAATCCTGAGCGACAGATTTCAAGCCACTCAGGAGGGATCGCGGTGAAGGACAAGGCACGCGTCGTCAAGCAGCTGTACAGGCTCAGCGTGGAGCCGCGCGTGGTGGATCAGCTGGCCAAGCTGGCCACCCGTCTGGGCGAGCCCCGGAGCCGTCTCGCCACCCGTTTGTTTACCGACTCGGTCATGTCCGCCAAGGCGCCAGCCAGGCCGGCAAAACCGAACCGGTCGGAGACGAAAGTTCCACGCTAACATCGCCGCGTGCGCACCTTGTCCGCGATGCTGCGCTGGCGAGCGCGGCGACGTCCTGACTTTCCCATCACCTGGTACCAGGGAAAGGAGCGTACGTACGACCAGATGAACCGGACGAGCGCCGAGCTCGCGGCTGGACTGGTGAAGGGGCTACGGATGGAGCCTGGGGACCGCGTCGCGATCCTGGACAAGAACTCCGACGATTGCATCGAGCTTCTGTTCGCGCTCGACAAGGCTGGCGCCGTGGCTTGCCCGATCAACTGGCGTTTGACGGCGCCCGAGGTGGCGAAGGTTGTAGGCGACGCGGACCCCAAGGCGCTGGTGATCAGCGACGACCTCCGCCAGAACGCCGACCAGGTCTCCTGCCGGGTACTCGGAACGGCGAACTCCCGCGCGTGAAGGGTGGCGACGCCCCCCGACGCGAGGTCGACTTCGTCGAAATGATCCCTCGCAACCCAAGCGGGAAGATCCTGAAGAAGGACCTTCGGGCGCCGTACTGGGCGGGCAAGGAGCGCAGCGTCCACTGACACCCGCGGCGCCGATCACGGGCGATAAACGGGCCGGTTGATCGCTTTCAGGCGGGCCTAAACTAATGCCTGGTGGGAGGCCCTTGATTTACGTACGATCGCGCCGGTCCATCGTGACCTTCGGAGCGTTCGGCTTGGCCTGGGCGCTCGTGTTCGCGCTCCTCGCGGCGGGCGCGATGCGGGTGCCCGGCGGCTGGGTGTCCGCGGTCGCGCTCGGGGGCGGCTCGCTCGGCGGCTTGGGCACGGTGGCCTGGGCCGGGCTGCAGATCCGTTCCTGGCCTTCGGGCAAGCTGGGGTTCTTCCGCGACCGCATCCTCGTTATCCAGGGCCGGCATGAGATGAGGGCACTCTGGTCGCTGATGGAGACGGTGACCCTGTCCGACCCCAACTCCTGGCCCAGGATCCGCCTGACCGATCGCTTGACGATCCACTTCCGCAATGAGGCCCCACTCGGATTCAAGCCGGCGCAGTTTGGGCTTCAGCCCGCCGCCTGCCGCGACCTGATCCTCCGGCTGCGCGACGACGCTCGCCTGCGCGCCCGGCTGCCCGAATTCGACTCGGTGCGCGACCTGGCGGTCTCGCCGGTGGTGGCCGGGGAGTTGATCGAGCCCCGTTTTTAGCATCGGGGCAGAATGATCCCTGCTGTGAGAGCTCGCACGCTCGAGGACCGTGACTTCCTTGATGTCGCCGATCTCGACCCCGCCGAGCTGCGTGGGGTCCTCGACCTTGGGCACCGGATCAAAGCGGGCCGCTGGGCAGAGCACTCCCTTGAGGGCCGCCACATCGCCATGCTCTTTCAGAGGCCGTCGCATCGTACTCGCGTCTCGTTCGAGGTGGGGATCGCACGCCTTGGCGGAACGACCACCACGCTCACGGAGCAGGACGTACAGCTGGGCGTGCGCGAGACGGTGGGCGACGCGGCGCGCGTCCTCGACCGCTACGTGGATGGGATCGTGGCGCGGTTGCGCACACACGACGACCTGCTCGAGCTCGCGGCGGCTGCGGAGAAGCCGGTCATCAACGCCCTGACCGATCGCTCCCATCCATGCCAGATCCTGGCCGACCTGATGACACTTGAGGAAGTGCGCGGTCCACTGGCCAAGCAGCATGTCGTGTACATCGGCGACGGCAACAACATCGCGACCTCCCTCATCGAAGCGGCGGCGCTGCTCGAGTTCCCTCTGACCGTGATCGGCCCACACGGCTACCAGCCAAAGGCTTCGGTGCTGGAGCGTGCCCGCGACCTCTGCCCGGGAACGCTCAGGGTTACGCTGACCAGCGACCTCGGAATGCTCCCGGGCGCGACGGCCATCTACACGGACGTCTGGGCATCAATGGGACAGGAGAGCGAGCGAGAGACAAGGCGCAAAGCTTTTGCGGAGTACCAGGTCAGCAAGGCGCTGATGGAAGCCGCTCCGGGCGCCGTTTTCCTGCACTGCCTTCCGGCACACCGAGGCGAGGAGGTGACCGATGAGGTCATCGACGGTGCGCGATCGGTCGTCTTCGACCAGGCCGCCAACCGCCTGTACGCGCAGATGGCGCTGATGGCCGAACTCTTCGGAGGCGAGCGGTGATCCAGATCCAGCAGTTCTTTCTGCAGCTGGCAGAGGTGGTACGGCGCCTCGGTTGGGGAGAGATCATCGACGTCGCGGTCGTGGCCTTTGTCCTGTACCAGCTCCTGCGGCTGCTGCGTGGCACCCAGGGCACCCAGATCCTCGTCGGACTGGTGCTGCTGGCGGTGGTCGGCGTGGTCGCGAGCCAGCTCAACCTGGTTCTCCTGACGTGGCTTTTCAAGAATGCCGCGTTCTTCATCTTGATCGGTGTCATCGTCATGTTCCAACCCGAGCTCCGGAGGGCGCTGGATCAGCTGGGCCGCCTTGGCCACATCGGGCGTCCGCTCTCGGGCTACAACCCCCACCTCTACACCCAGGCGGTATCGGAGGCCATACGGGCGGCCGAGCGGCTGAGCTCGAGGCGTACCGGCGCCCTCATCGCGTTCGAGCGCGACGTGGGGCTCGAGGACTACGCTGCGACGGGGGTACGCATCAACGGCGAGATCTCGGCCGAGTTCCTCCAGTCGATCTTCTATCCCAATTCGCCGCTCCATGATGGAGCGGTGATCGTCCGAGGAAACCGCATCATCGCGGCCGGTTGCCTGCTGCCGCTCCCTGAAGAAGGGCTCGTCCGGGAAAGGCTGGGGACTCGCCACCGCGCCGCGCTGGGCCTGTCGCTGGCTTCAGACGCCCTGGTCCTGGTCGTCTCCGAGGAAACCGGCGCGATCTCCGTGATCGAGGAAGGCAAGATCACGCGCAACCTCGACGGCGAGGGCCTCCGGCGGGTGGTCAGCGTCAGGGTGCCGGCGCCACTGTCAGCAGGGAACGGGTTCCTGGGACGCCGAAAGTGAGCTTGATCACCGACAGCTGGCGTCTCAAGCTGCTGGCTGTCGGGCTCGCGGTGCTGATGCTGGGAGCCGTCGCGTTCTCGCAGAACCCGCCGACGTCGAGGACGTTCCCGCAGGTCCCCATCGCGTACACGGGTACCGGGCCTGGCGCGGTCCCGGCGAACCTCATCCTGATCAACCCGCCGACCACGACCAACGTCACCATCACCGGCTTGGCCGACACGATCAGCTCCGTGACCAGCGGCAGCATCGTCGCGTCCTTCGATTTCACCAAGGTCACCCCCGGTCCCAGCGTTAAGGTCAACCTGATTGTCAAATCCCTCATCACCGGCGCCTCGATTCAGGACCCGAGCGTGCCCATTGCCCTCAGCATCGACAAGCGCACCGCGGTCAAGCTGGCCGTGGAGGTCCGTACCCCACGCGTGACTCCAGGCTGGCAGGTCACCGTGACGGAAGCCCGATGCCCCGGCTCGCCATGCACGGTCACCTTCACCGGTCCTTCGACCTTGGAGGCCAACCTGAAGGCGTACGCTGACTTCCCCAATCCGGTCGAAAACAGCTCCTACGACATCCTCACTCAGCCCGTCGTGCTGGTCCAGAACGGCGCGCTCCTCGACGTGACCAAGGTCACAACCGTGCCGAAGACCACCCTGGACATCACCACGGTCGCGATTCACATCGAAGCCAAGACGGGCACGTCGAGCCGGCAGGTCGTCCTGATCGACGCGCCGCCGACCCATGGTCCCCCGTCGGGCTACCGCGTGACGGGCGTCACTGTCAACCCACTTGCGGTCGTGATCAGCGGTTCGGCTGACGCCTTGGTCAAGATCACCACGATCACGCTGCCCCCTGTCGACCTGAGCAGCTTTACCTCGGTCGCCACGTTCAAAGTCACGATCCCCTACCCCGATGGGATCGCCGGGTCGGTTGCGGTCGCGAACGTCACTTATTCGATCGCGGCCAACCCGAACGTCCAGCCGACGCCGACGCCTTCCGCGTAGCATCTGTAACCTGACTCAGGTCATCGCCGTTCAACGCAGCAGCAGTCGCAGAAACCCCTGGTAGGAGTTCTTTGAATATGTGCGGAATCATCGGTTACCTCGGCGGCCGCGAGGCGACGCCCATCCTCATGGAGAGCTTGAAGCGCCTCGAATACCGTGGCTACGACTCAGCAGGCGTGGCGGTGCTGGAGATGCCAAAGGCGGGTTCAGCCCGCCGCACGAGCATGACCAAGTCCGAGGCCAAGGTGGACACACTGATCGAGAAGCTCAAGGCGAACATGCCCTCGGGCAAGCTCGGGATCGGCCACACGCGCTGGGCCACCCACGGCAAGCCGACTTACATCAACGCGCACCCGCACACCGACTGCCACAACAAGATCTTTGTCGTCCACAACGGAATCATCGAGAACTTCGCCGAGCTCAAGGCTGAGCTGCAGGCGGCCGGCCACGAGTTCACCTCCGACACAGACAGCGAGGTGGTCCCACATCTCATCGAGGCCAACTACAAGGGCGATTTCCTTGCCGCGGTCCGGGCCGCCTTGCTCCGGATCCGAGGCGCCTATGCCCTGGCCATGTTCTCGACCGACGACCCGGAGCTCCTCATCGGCGCCCGACTCAATGCGCCTCTCGTGGTCGGCCTTGGCGGCGGCGAGTACTACATCGCCTCCGACATCACGGCCATCATTCCGTACACCAAGCGCGTGCTCGTGCTCGGCGAGGGTGAGGTGGCGGCGGTCACGCCGTTAGGCGTCGCGGTCTCCACTCTCGACGGCGTCAGCGTCGAGCCCAAGCTCATCCACGTCGACTGGGACGTGAGCCAGGCTCAAAAGGGCGGCTTCGCGCACTTCATGCTCAAGGAGATACATGAGGCGCCTGAGACCGTCGCCAATGCCATGCGCGGCCGGCTGACGGATGACGGTGCCGTCTCGTTCCGCGACTTCGACATCCCCGACGAGGAGCTGCGGCGCTACCGAGAGGTGGTGTTGCTCGGCATGGGCACTTCGCTCCACGCGGCCATGATCGGCGAGTACGTGATCGAGGACTGGGCCGGCATCCCGGCGCGAGCTGTGGACGCCTCGGAGTTCAGATATCGGCGGCCGACGTTCGGGACGGACACCTTGGCGGTGGTGGTCACGCAATCAGGCGAGACCGCCGACACGCTGGTGGGTCTTCACCAGGCCAAGGAGCGTGGGGCGCTGACGGTGGCGGTCACCAACGTGGTCGCGAGCTCTGCGGCACGCGACGCCGATGGCGCCATCTACCTGCACGCGGGTCCGGAGATCGGGGTCGCGTCCACAAAGACCTTTCTCGCGCATATCGTCAGCCTGTACCTGCTCGGGCTGCGCCTGGCTACGGTCAACGGGCGCGTGTCCCTCGAGCGCCGTCGCGAGCTGGTGGCGAGCCTGCGCGCGCTCCCCGACCAGGTGCGAGCGATTCTCGATCGTGATAACGAGATCGCCTCGATGGCGCATCGATACAGCCGGTATCGCAACTTCATGTACGCCGGCCGCGGGCTCGGTTACCCGGTGGCGCTGGAAGGCGCGCTCAAGCTCAAGGAGATCTCCTACATCCACGCTGAGGGCACCACCGGCGGCGAGCTGAAGCACGGCCCAATCGCTCTCGTCGACACGGACTTTCCCGTCATCGCCGTGTGCACCGCGAGCGCGACCAAGATCAAGATGGTCAGCAACGTCCACGAGATCGTCGCCCGCGACGCCCCGGTGCTGGCCCTGGTCACCGCCGGTGACCACTCGCTGGACGGCGTAGCCACCGACGTGTTCGTGATGCCGGCTGTCGAGGAGGGGGTCGGCGCGATCCTGAACACAGTCCTCCTCCAGCTGTTCGCCTACCACGTCGCAGTCGAGCTGGGCGAGGACGTCGACCAACCCCGCAACCTGGCCAAAAGCGTCACAGTCGAGTAGCCCCCTCCCCGCTTGGCGGGGAGGCGCGCATTGAGTCAAAGCGCATCAGCTTTGCGCGGGTGGGGAGAACCAAGCTTGCAGCCACCGCGCAGAGCAGTTCCCCTCCCCGCTTGGCGGGGAGGCGCGCATTAATCAAATCCCCACCCCTTTGCGCGGGTGGGGACGTCCAGCTGGCAACCACCGCGCAGAGACGACAATTAGGTAGATGCAGCGCATTGGAGTGGATGCCGTCTCGGTCGACCGTGTCGCACTGGCGGTCAAGCGGTCGGGCCCGGGTTTCCTGCGCAAGGTCTACACGCCCGCCGAGGTGGCCTACTGCGCCGGCAACTCCGAGCGCCTCGCCGGCCGCTGGGCGGCCAAGGAGGCGGTGATCAAGTGCTTCGACGGCACCGGCATCTGCTTCCCCCGCCGCCGGATCGAGGTACTGCCCGGTCCGAACGGTGCGCCACGGGTGCGGCTGCTGGGCAATGACCGCGGCGCCCGCGTGGAGGGGAGCATCACCCACCACAGCGCCCTGGCCGTGGCCACCGCACACCTCGAGATTCCCGAGGCGACCGCCGGCCTCCTGCCTGCCCCTGAGTCGGTCCTCCTGCCCGGGCGGCCGGTGGACGCCCACAAGGGCACGTTCGGGACGGTCGTCGTCCTCGCCGGCAGCCTGGGGTTCACCGGCGCCGCATACCTGGCGGCGACGGCCGCGGCAAGGACCGGCGCCGGCCTGGTGAGACTGCTGGTCGCCGACAGCATTTACCCCATCCTTGCGGCCAAGTGCACTGAGGTGATGGCGACGCCCGTCCCGGAGGTCGCCCCGGGCGCGGTCGGCCATGCGGCCTATGACTCCGTTCTGCGCCACCTGGCCACAGCCGAGGCCGGCGTCATCGGACCGGGGCTCGGCCGAGACCGCTCCACCTGGCGCCTGGTTCTCGACCTGCTGCACCATGTCTCATGTCCGCTTGTCCTCGACGCGGACGCTCTCAACGCCCTGTCCGACTCTCCCCGCTGGAAGGGCCGCCTGGGGAAGGGCCGGGTGCTTACGCCCCACCCCGGAGAGATGGCGCGGCTGACGGGCAAGACGGTCGAGGCGATCGCCTCCGACCGTGTCGCCGCGGCGCGCAAGGCCGCCAAGGAGTGGGGAGCCGTTGTCGTCCTCAAGGGCGCAAGGACCGTGGTCGCGCACCCGGACGGGCGCTGCAGCGAGGACCCGCACGAGGTGCCCGCGCTTGCAACCGGCGGGACCGGCGACGTCCTGTCGGGAATGATCGGTGGCTTGATCGCGCAGGGTGCGGAGCCCTACGCCGCTGCCGTCACGGGCGTCTACATCCATGCGGCCGCCGGCCGCCGCCTTTCACAGCGGTTCGGCGAATCGGGAATGCTGGCCGGCGATCTGCTCCTCGAGATCCCACAAGTCATGAACGTGCTGCGCCAGGGCGGGCTCTGACCACCGCACTGCGCTGGGCGGAGATCGACCTCGGTGCTGTGCGTTCCAACGCTGCCCGCGTGCTTGCGCACCTCCCCAAGGGCGCCAAGCTGCTCGCGGTGGTCAAGGCCAATGGTTACGGCCACGGCGCGGTAGCGGTGGCGCGGGCCGCTCTTGACGGCGGCGCTTCCGGGCTGGCGGTGGCGACCCTGGAGGAGGCGCACGACCTGAGCACGCTGGTGAGGGCGGACCAGGTCTTGGTGATGGGCGGCTTGACCCCGGATCAGGCTCCCGCGGCGGCCGCCACAGGCTGCAGCATCGCGGTCTCCAGCTTCGAGTTTGCCAAGGCACTGGGCGACCGCGACGAGGTGGTCCCGGTTCATCTCGACATCGACACCGGCATGGGTCGCTTCGGCTGCACCCTGGATGAGGCGCCCGCGCTGGCCAAGTTTATCGAGGACTCGCCTGCGCTTCGGCTCGCGGGCACGTGGACCCACTTCGCGTCGGCCGGCTCCGACGCCACGATGACGAGAAGCCAGTTCGACCGCTTCATCGATGCGCTGGCCACGTTCGAAGTCGATCCCGGTTTGCGCCACGCCTGCAACTCGGCCGGCGCGCTGCACTTCCCGGAGTTCGCACTGGATGCGGTTCGCTCCGGCATCGCCCTTTACGGCTGCGAGTGGCCCGGCACCCGCGCCGCGATGGCCTTGCGCTCGGTGGTCACGCACGTGAGGACACTCGGAGCGGGGGAGACCGTGGGCTACGGCGCCACGTGGCGGTCGTCGGGAAAGTCGCGGGTGGCGACCGTCGCGATCGGCTATGCCGACGGCGTGTTCCGTGCTCGATCCAATCGCGGCCACGTGCTGGTGCGCGGGCACCGGGCTCCCTTGATTGGCGCTGTGAGCATGGACGCGATCACGGTCGACGTCACCGACGTTCCCGGCGTCCAGGTCGGCGACGCCGCGACCCTCATCGGAGAAGACCAGGGCGAGCGCATCCGAGCCGAGGATGTGGCGGGGTGGTCAAACACCATCTCCTACGAGGTGCTGACGTCCGTCGGACCCCGGGTGGAAAGGCGCTACTTCCCCTCCCCCTAGGGTTGGGGAGAGGGGTCGGAGCTGGCTGCGGAATAACAAAGCGCCATCCGTCGATTCAAGATGACGCAAGGCAGGTGAATCTAAACTGGCAGTACTGATGGCGGAAAGTCCCGCACGAACTGCCTTCGCAGAAGAGGCATTGACCCATCTCGACACGCTGTACCGGGGCGCGCTCCGGCTCACCCGCGATCCCGATTCGGCCCAGGACCTGGTCCAGGATGCTTACCTTCGCGCTCTCCGCTACCAGCACAGCTACCAGCAAGGCACGAACATGAAGGCCTGGCTGTTCGCGATCATGCGAAATCTCTTCTGGGACCGCTTCAAGGGCTCACGGAAAGAAGACGTGAGCTTGGACGACGTCGGTGAGTTCGTCCTGTACGACAAGCTTCGAGACGAGGGCGCCAGGCCCGAGGCTGACGTCTTGGACAAGCTCGCCGCATCCGAGGTCGTGACCGCAGTCGAAAAGCTGCCGCCTCTGCACCGCGAGGTGGTCCTGCTGGTGGACGTCGAGCGCTTCTCATACAAGGACGCGGCGCAAACGCTGGGCGTCCCGATCGGCACCGTTATGTCGCGCCTGCACCGCGCGAGGCAGCAACTTCAAAGATCCCTCTATGACTATGCGGTCGAATCCGGTATCGTCCGCGCCAGCGGCACCAAGGAGGTGCCCCAGCAATGAACTGCAGCGACTGCAAGGAGAAGCTCGACCGCTACGTGGACCGTGAGCTGAATGTCACCGAGGTCCTCGAACTGAAGCTGCACCTGGAAGGGTGCCCGCCCTGCGCGGACCAATACGAGTTCCAGGCCCACCTTAGCCGGCTCGTCAAGGTCTCGTGCGATCGGGACAAGGTCCCTCCCGCCTTCAGGGAGAAGCTCCGCCAGATCCTCCTGTAGCCGCCGTCACGGGGGCCGGTCGCCCGGGTCCCACTCATATCGCCAGCGTGGCAGGGTTGGCCGGGGTTTCCCGGCCATGACTTTGTCCCTAAGGTCTCAAAGCGTGGCCAGGAGAAACTCTGCGAAAATCCAATCCCCCGGAAAGAGAGCAGGCGCGTCGGCGAAGCCGACCCGGCGATGAGAGGGAACCATCCGGGTTCCCTCTCATACTT
>CAAGKR010023982.1_pt1 | contig 20181 bp, 26 predicted proteins | sample 2556971 | NCBI WGS metagenome assembly CAAGKR01 (sample SAMEA5207829, study PRJEB30636) | soil metagenome | biome: forest; feature: boreal; material: soil | place: USA | collected 2011-09 | depth 1 m | reverse complement strand
TTGGGGCATGAGCAATCGGGTTTGCGCCCAGTATTGATATTGAGCAATGATGTTTTTAACGAGAGGATGCAAATCGTAATAGCAATTGCACTTACAAGCAAGCAACCGAGATTTAATTTTCCTCTAGCACTTGAAATAGATTCTGCTGAACTTTCTAAAAAATCATGGGCATTAATGGGTCAAGTCCGGACCCTATCTGCGGAACGAATCGGGAAAAAGCTTGGATTGGTAAGCATAGAGGAATTAGATCAAATAATAGAGGGTCTAAATGAAATTATCGGCACCTAACCACGGGGTGAAGCTGACGGCTCGCCTGCCATAATACGTGAGGCCCCGAACTTATCAAGGAGATCTCTATGCGCCCGATGTTTCTATCCGAAGTCGAGCACAGCCATTCCGGAGGCCCTTACGCCCACCTGATCAATAAGCTTCAAGCAGCGGGTGACCCAGTTCCGCAGATTATGCACCTGTTTGCCTACAAGCCGGACCGAACGGATTTCCTGTCACGGTTCACCCAAAGTGTGATGCGCGGGCCCTCTCCGTTACCGGCAGGTCTCCGCGAGCTAATCGCGGCTTTTACCTCCCGGCGTAACGACTGTCTGTTCTGAATCGGCTCTCACGCCGCGGTCGCGGCATCCTTGTTGGGCAATCGCTCGTTGGTCGACGCGGTGTTGGAAGATTATCAAACGGCTCCAATAAGCGAACGGGAGAAGGCACTGTTTGCATTCATCGAGAAGATGAACCGGCAGTCCAGTTGCCTGCAGAAGGAGGACATAGAGGAAGTAAAAGTCGCAGGCTGGAGCGATGAGGAGATGTACGATGCCATCACTGTGTGCGCACTCTTCAATTTTTACAATAAATGGATCGACGCCACGGGTGTGAGCGATATGACTGCCGCTGCCTATGCAGTCTCCGGAGAACGGCTGGCAACCTTCGGCTACGTACCGCGCGATATCCCCGCGAGGTGAACTGCGTCGCGCATAGTATGGTGATGTGTGGCGGCGATCGCCTGATTCGCGAGGAGAAGGCGCCTAACTACCGGTAGATAAGGATAACATGAGACCAAGAGATGAAATAAATAGCCGGAAGAAATTGTATTTGACCTTGGTGGCTGTTGGTTTTTCTGCCATGGCGATATTGGCATTTGCCGAGAAATATATTCCGGCTGTATTATTCAAGTCATTATTATATAGCTCGATTTCATTGTTCCTTATCGGAAACATCCTTATGTACATCGGAATCAGGTGCCCAAAGTGCAAGGCGATATTGGGATATGTCATCGTTTTTTCCGCCGGAAAAGCCGATCAGTGTCCACGCTGCAGAATAAATTTCGATGACGATTTTCCCCCTTGACGCGGCGCGGCAAATCCTGTTAGATATGGTCCTTTGATTTCGAGGGGAAGGTCTGCGAGATGAAAACGACGAAGATGCTGACCAGGGATCCTGCCGACCAAACGTGGTACGTCGTGGACGCCGAGGGAAAGGTGCTCGGCCGAATGGCGACGAAAATCGCCGACGTCCTGCGCGGCAAGCACAAGCCGACGTTCACGCCCAATTCCGACATGGGCGATTTCGTCATCGTGGTGAACGCCGACAAGGTGAAGCTCACCGGGAAGAAGATGACGGGGAAAGTATACTACAGCCACTCCGGATTCATGGGCGGCCTCAAGTCCACCACCCCCGAGAAAGTGCTCGGGAGTGCGCACCCGGAGCGGATCGTCGAATGGGCGGTCCGCGGGATGCTCCCGAAAACGCGCCTGGGCGACCGGCTCTTCACCAAGCTCAAGGTCTATGTGGGGCCGGAACGCCCGCACAAGGCGCAGCTGCCGAAGGTTTTGGCCGTCAACGAATAGGAGGAACCACCGCACCATGGCTCAAGCGAAAATTTACGCCACGGGGAAACGGAAGACCGCGGTCGCCCGCGTCTACATCAAGGCGGGGGCCGGTCGCATCACCGTCAACGGCCGCGAGTTCGAGGAGTATTTCCCGGTGCTGGCGCTTCGCGCGGTCGCAACGCAGCCCCTGGTCCTGGTCGGAAAGCGCACGAGCATCGACGTCGACGTGAACATCGGCGGCGGCGGCCCCATGTCCCAGGCCGAGTCGATCAAGTTCGGCATCGCGAAGGCGCTGCAGATCGAGAACCCCGAGCTGCGGACGCAGTTGAAGCGCGCCGGGTTGCTGACTCGCGACGCGCGGATCAAGGAGCGGAAAAAGTACGGCCAGCCGGGGGCGCGGAAACGGTTCCAGTTCTCCAAGCGGTAAGCCGCGGAAGGGGCGAAGACGCCCCGAATCGGACGATCTCCCGAAGGGGAAGGCCGGGCAACCCGCCTTCCTCTTCTTTTTTGTCCGTGGGGTGAAGCCGGCGGGCGTTTCTCCCGGCGAAACCTTATACAATGGGAAAGATGGGAAAACGGATGAAGCGCGTGGCGATCTTCGGGGCGACCGGGTACACCGGTTTCGAGCTGATCCGGCTGCTCCTGTCCCACCCGGGGGTGAACATCTCCGTCCTCACCTCGGAGCAGTACTCCTCGCAGCCCCTCGAGCAGGCGTTCCCTCCGTTCAAGGGGAAGCTTGCCGGCGTCTCCTTCGGGAAGATGGAGCGTCTTCTCTCCGCGGAGTTTGACGTCGCTTTCCTCGCCCTGCCGCACACCTTGTCGTCCTCGGTCGCGGGGCCGCTCCTGTCCAGGGGCATTCCGGTGATCGACCTGTCGGCCGATTTCCGGTTCCGCAGCATCCCGCTGTACGAGTCGGTCTACGGGGTCGCCCACAAGAGTCCGGCCCTCGCCGCGAAGGCGGTCTACGGCCTGCCCGAGATCCACCGGGCGCGGATCCGGAAGACACGCCTTGCCGCCGTCCCGGGCTGTTTCCCCACCGCGGTGATCCTGGGGCTGTACCCGCTCCTCGAGGAAGGGCTCGTCGACCGGAAGGGGATCGTGGCCGATTGCAAGACCGGCGTTTCCGGCGGCGGGCGGGGGCCCGCTCTCGGCTTTCACTACCCGGAGGTCGAGGGAGGCGTCCGGCCGTACGGTCTTCCCAGGCACCGCCACAACTCGGAGATGGACCAGGAGCTGTCGCTTGCGGCGGGGGAACCGGTGGGGATCACCTTCGTCCCTCACCTGATGCCGATGGTCCGCGGTATCCTCGCCACCTGCTACGCCATGGCGAAGGCGAAAGTGACCGCGAAGGACGTGGAGGCGGCCTACCGGAAACGGTACGGGAAAGAGCCGTTCGTCCGCCTGTTGCCGCCGGGGCTGCTTCCGTCCACGAAGGACGTGCGGGGGAGCAACTTCTGCGACATCGCCTGGCGGGTGGACGAGAAGAGCCGCCGCGTGGTGGTCGTCTCCGTCATCGACAACCTGGTGAAGGGCGCGGCCGGGGCGGCGGTGCAATGCTTCAACCTGATGTCGGGATTCCCCGAGGAGGAGGGGCTCCGGGCGATGCCCCTGTTCCCGTGAGCGCGACAGGGACGGGCGGCCGCGTCGCCGTGGTGATCCCCGCCCGCTACGGCGCGACGCGGCTGCCGGGGAAGCCGCTGGCCGAAATCGACGGCCGCCCGATGATATGGTATGTCTGGAGCAAGGCGAGCGCCGCGAAGATCCCGTCGCGCGTCGTGGTCGCCACCGACGACGAGCGGATCGCTTCGGTGGTGCGCGGGTTCGGGGGCGAGGCGGTTCTTACCTCCCCCGAATGCGCCTCCGGAACCGACCGGGTCGCCGAGGCGGCCCGCGGGATGGACGAGGAGATCCTGATCAACCTGCAGGGGGACGAGCCGCTGATGCACCCGTCGGTCATCGACGCGGTGGCCGCGCCCCTGCTCGCCGAGCCGGACGTCCTGATGTCGACGGCGGCCCTCCTTCAGGTCGACCCGGTGGAATACGCGCGCGCCTCGGTGGTCAAGGTGGTGGTCGACGCCAGGGGCGACGCGCTCTACTTCTCCCGCTCCCCGGTTCCGCACTACCGGGACACGGGAACGGGGCCGTACCGGAAGCACCTCGGGATCTACGGCTACCGGCGGGAGTTCCTTTTCCGCGTCGCGGCCCTGCGGCCCTCCCCCCTCGAGGAGGCGGAGCGGCTCGAGCAGTTGCGCGTGCTGCAGGCGGGGTACCGGATCCGCGTGGTCGACGTCGCGCACGACTCGGTGGGTGTGGACACCCCCGAGGATCTGAAAGCCGTGGAGGAGAGGGTATGCGGGCCGAAAAGGCGGTGAAGCCGAAGTTCATCTTCGTGACCGGCGGCGTCGTCTCGTCGTTGGGAAAGGGGCTCGCGGCGGCCTCGATCGGCGCCCTGATGGAAGCCCGGGGCCTCAAGATCACGATGCTGAAGCTCGACCCGTACATCAACGTGGACCCGGGCACGATGAATCCCTTCCAGCACGGCGAGGTGTTCGTCACCGACGACGGCGCCGAGACCGATCTCGATCTCGGGCATTACGAGCGGTTCGTCTCCTCCCTCACGAGCAAGAAGAACAACTGCACCACCGGCAGGATCTACCACTCCGTCATCACCAAGGAGCGCCGCGGCGACTACCTCGGCGGCACGGTGCAGGTGATCCCCCACATCACCGACGAGATCAAGCGGGTCATCTACGTGGCGGCCCAGGGGTACGACCTCGCGATCGTCGAGGTGGGCGGCACGGTGGGCGACATCGAGAGCCTCCCGTTCCTCGAGGCGATCCGTCAGGTGAAGAGCGACCGCGGCAAGGAGAACGTCCTCTACGTCCACCTGACGCTCGTCCCGTACATCAAGACGGCCGGGGAGCTGAAGACCAAGCCCACCCAGCACAGCGTGAAGGAGCTGCGCTCCATCGGCATTCAGCCCGACGTCCTGCTCTGCCGGACCGACCGGCCGCTCCCGAAGGAGATCAAGGGGAAGATCGCCCTGTTCTGCAACGTCACCGAGGACGCGGTGATCACGGCGAGCGACGTCGACCTGATCTACGAGCTGCCGCTGGTCTTCCACCAGGAGGGGCTCGACGACAAGCTGATGGAGCTCCTGAACATCTGGGCGAGCGAGCCGCGCCTGGAAGATTGGGAGCGCCTCGTGGAGCGGTGGAAGAACCCGACGGGAGAGGTCACCATCGCCATCGTCGGGAAGTACGTCAACCTGAAGGAGTCGTACAAGAGCCTGAACGAGGCGCTCACCCACGGCGGGATCGCGCACCAGGTGCGGGTCCACAACCGGTACGTCGATTCCGAGGAGGTGGAGCGGCAGGGGGCGGAGGCGATGCTCAAGGGCGTCGACGGAATCCTCGTCCCCGGTGGGTTCGGCTCCCGCGGCGTGGAGGGGAAGATCGCCGCCGTCCGGTACGCCCGGGAAAACAGGATCCCGTACTTCGGGATCTGCCTCGGGATGCAGGTGGCGGTCGTCGAGTTCGCCCGGAACGTGTGCGGCCTCGCGTCGGCCACCAGCCGGGAACTGGACGGCGAGAGCGTGTGCCCGGTGATCGACCTGATGCCCGAGCAGCGCGCCGTGGAGGAGAAGGGGGCGACGATGCGCCTGGGCGCGTACCCGTGCAAGGTCCTCGAGAAGTCGCTCGCGCGGAAGGCATACGGCGCGGGCCAGGTCTCCGAGCGGCACCGGCACCGGTACGAGTTCAACAATGATTACCGCCAGGCGCTCTCCGAAAAGGGGCTGCGGATCACCGGCGTGTCGCCCGACGACCGGCTCGTCGAGATTGTGGAGATTCCCGACCACCCGTGGTTCCTCGGCTGCCAGTTCCATCCCGAGTTCCGTTCGCGGCCCCTGGTTCCGCACCCGCTGTTCCGCGACTTCATCGGCGCGGCGGCGGTCCGGGCCCGTCAGGGGACCGCTCCGTAGTGCGGGCGGGGGAACGCGTGATCCGTCGGGTCTCCATCGCGAACCGGTTCGGGGTCGGCCCCGGATGCCGGCCCCTGCTCATCGCGGGGCCGTGCGTCCTCGAGTCCGAGGAGCTCGCCCTGTCCGTCGCGGCCTTCCTCGCCGATCTCGCCGCCCGGCTCCCCGTCAACGTGGTGTTCAAGGGGTCGTTCGACAAGGCGAACCGTTCCTCCCGCGCCTCGTACCGCGGGCCGGGCGAGGTTGAGGGATTGCGCATCCTCGCGAAGGTGCGGGAGCGGCACGGCCTTCTCGTCACCACCGACGTCCACAACCCCCGGCAGGCCGTCGCGGTCGCCCTCGGGGTCGACCTGCTCCAGATCCCGGCGTTCCTGTGCCGCCAGACCGACCTGCTCGTCGCGGCGGGGGAGACGGGCGTCGCGGTGAACATCAAGAAGGGGCAGTTCATGGCGCCGTGGGACATGCGCAACGCGGTTGAGAAGGTTATCTCCACGGGCAACGAGAACGTCCTGGTGACGGAGCGGGGGACCACCTTCGGGTACAACAACCTGGTGGTCGACTTCCGGGGGCTCCCGGCGATCCGCGAGTCCATCTGCCCCGTGATCTTCGACGCCACCCACAGCGTGCAGCTTCCGGGCGGCGCGGGCAATGTCTCCTCCGGCGAGCGGAAGTACGTGGCCCCCCTGGCGCGGGCGGCCGTGGCGGCGGGCGTGGACGGCGTCTTCCTCGAGATCCACCCCGATCCGGACCGCGCGCTGTCCGACGGGCCGAACAGCCTGCCCTTGGCCGACGTGGAGCCGCTCCTGCGGACACTCCTTGCGATCCGTGCCGCGGCGGGGGAGGAGGCGACCGATGAAAAATGACCGCATCGAGCGCGCCGGCAGGGTCCTCGCCGTGGAGGCCGCGGCGATCGAGGGGCTGCGGGGAAAGCTCGACGAGCGATTCGGGAAGGCGGTGGACCTGTTGCTGGCGGCCCAGGGAAAGGTCGTCGTCTCCGGGATGGGGAAGTCGGGGCTGATCGCCCGCAAGATCGCGGCGACCCTCGCCTCCACCGGGACCCCGGCATTCTTCCTCCACCCCGCGGAGGGGATCCACGGCGACATCGGGATGGTGCGGCGCGGGGACGTGGTGATCGCCCTTTCCAATTCCGGGGAGACCGAGGAGCTCGTCCGCCTGATGCCGGTCTTCCAGCGGATGGGACTGCCGGTGATCGCCCTCACGGGGGACGCGGGCTCCACGCTCGGCCGGTACGCGGACGTGACCCTCGACGTGGGGGTGCGGGAGGAGGCGTGCCCTCTCGGGCTGGCGCCCACCGCCTCGACGACGGCGGCGCTGGCGATGGGGGACGCGCTGGCGGTCGTCCTCTTCGAGGAGAAGGGGTTCTCCGAGGAAGACTTCGCGAGGCTTCACCCCGGCGGCGCGCTGGGCCGGCGCCTGCAGACCATTTCGGACCTGATGCACACGGGGGACGAGATCCCGCTGGTCTCCCCGGACACGCCGCTGAAAGACGCCCTGTTCACGATCAGCGCGAAGCGGCTGGGGGTGACCGGCGTTGTCGACGGCGATGGGCGGCTGGTGGGGATCATCACCGACGGCGACGTCCGGCGGGCGACCTCGGCGGGCGTGGATCTTTTCAACACGACCGCGGGCGCCGTCATGACCGCTTCGCCGAAGGGGATCGCGTCGACCGAACTGGCGGCGGCGGCGTTGAGGAGAATGGAGGAGTTTTCCATCACGAGCTTGTTCGTCTTCGACCCCCGCGACCGGGGGCGCCCGGTCGGGATCGTCCACGTTCACGATCTCCTCAAGGCGGGCGTCGGATGAGCGGCCCGGTAGTGCGGCAGGGCGCCGCGGCGGGGGCGGCGCGGGTCCGCCTGTTCCTCACCGACGTCGACGGAGTGCTGACGGACGGGGGGATCGTTTACGACGCCGCCGGGGTCGAGACGAAGCGGTTCCACGTGCGGGATGGCCACGGGATCAAGATGCTGCAGCGCGCGGGGGTGGCGGTCGGGATCATCACGGGGCGCACCTCCGAGGTGGTCGCGATCCGGGCGCGGGAACTGGGGATCGACATCGTGCGGCAGGGGGCGCGCGACAAGGTGGCGGCGTGGCGGGAGATTCTCGACGGGACCGGCATCCTTCCGGCGGAGACCGCCTACGCGGGGGACGACATCGTGGATCTCCCGCTGCTTCGCGCCGTCGGGTTCTCGGCGGCGCCCTCCGACGCGGAACCGTACGTGCTCGACGCGGTGCACTTCGTCGCGTCGCGGCCCGGCGGGCACGGAGCGGTGCGGGAGATCGTCGAGTTCCTCCTCCGTTCGCGCGGGTCGTGGGACGAGGTGACCGGAAAATACTTTTCGGAGGGGGCGGTACGATGAACCTTCGCCTGCTCCCATGGGCCGCGATGGCCCTCCTGGTTCTGGTTCTCGCGGTCCGGTCCGCCCTCCCGACGAACGTCGTCGCCGTGCCGGGGGGGGGGCCGCGACCGGAGACGGCTGGCGGCGGGCCGGAGATCCGGCTGGGGCCCGTGGATGTGCGGGAACTCCACGACGACGGCTCGTGGAACCGGCTCGACGCGGAGGGGGCGGTCTACGGGTACGCAAGCAGGTCGGTCTCGGCCGGGGGTGTGACGGTTTTTCTGGGAGAGGGTTCGCCGTTCGCCGGGACGACCGTCCGCGCGCCGCGGGCGGCGTGGGATCTCGACGGGAAGACGATCGGGCTTCCCGAGGGGTGCCGGGTGGCACGAACGGGGGGGTGGACGGGGGAACTCTCCGCGGCGACGCTGGACTTGGCGGGATCGGTCCTGCGGGTCCCCGGACCGGCGAGGATCGAAGGTCCGGGCGTCTCCGTCCAGGGGAAGAACCTCGCCTGGGAATGGGTGGAAGGGAAGATCACGATGGAGTCGACCACGAGCCGCCTCTCGCCGGTGAAGGGTCCTGGTCGGAAGGGATGAGGCCAATGCGCATCTCCCGGATCTTCGCGGTCCTTTCGCTTGTCGCGGCCCTGGCCGGCGGCGCCGGGGCGCAAGAGCGCGGAGGCGAGTCCGCGCGGGAACTGGGCAGCCGCCCGATCGACGTCACCGCCGACCGCATCAGCGCCGACAGTGCGCGCAACACCGTGACCTTCGAGGGGAACGTGGTGGCGCGGCAGGCCGATGTCACGCTCCACGCCGACCGGATCCAGGCCGACTACTCCCGCGAGGCGGGGGCGATCGACCGGATCGAGGCGGAAGGCAACGTCCGGTTCGTCCAGGAGGGCCGGGAGGCGCGTTCCGCGCGGGCCACCTTCCACAACATCGAGCAGCGGATCGTCCTCTCCGGGGGCGCGACGCTTCGGCAGGGGCAGAACACCGTCAAGGGAGAGACGGTCACCATCTTCCTGCGGGAGAACCGGTCCGTGGTGACGGGCGGCAAGGACGGCGGCCGCGTCCAGGCGGTGATCAACCCCAAGGGGATCCTGGAGACGTCACCGAAGTGACCGGCCAGGAGCGCACGGGACACGATACCTACCCGCACCGGCGGCGGGGGGACCGGGAAGGGAAGTCCCTCGCGGTGGAGGGACTGCATAAACGATACCGGCGCCGGGAAGTCGTCAAGGGGGTTTCCCTCGAGGCGCGTTCCGGAGAAGTGGTGGGCCTGCTCGGCCCCAACGGCGCCGGGAAGACGACGATCTTCTACATGATGGTGGGGCTGGTCCGCCCCGACGAGGGCGAGGTGCGGCTGAACGGCGACGTCGTGACGGACCTCCCGATGCACCGCCGTGCGCGGATGGGGCTGGGCTACCTCCCCCAGGAGCCGTCCGTCTTCCGGAAACTTTCCGTTTGGGACAACATCCTCGCCTTCCTCGAGGAGACCCCCCTGCCTCCGGGGGAGCGGCGGGAGCGCTGCGAGGCGATCCTGCGCGAGATGCGCATCGGGCACGTCTCCGACACGATGGGGTACGCCCTGTCCGGCGGGGAGCGGCGCCGCGTCGAGATCGCCCGGGCGCTGGTCCTTTCGCCCGATTTCCTGTTGCTGGACGAACCGTTCGCCGGCATCGACCCGATCTCCGTGGCAGACCTCCAGCAGGTGATCCTCGGATTAAAAGAGCGCGGGATCGGGGTTATAATGACGGACCATAACGTGCGCGACACGCTCAAAGTCTGCGACCGCGCGTACATCATCTCCGAGGGGGAGATCCTCCTCGAGGGAACGCCCGGGGAGATCGCCGCGTCGGACCGGGTCCGGGAGATCTACCTGGGGGACGATTTCTCGCTCTGAGAGGCGAAGGGGCTTTGATGGCGCTGGAACTCCGACAATCTCTCAAGCTCAGCCAGCAGCTGGTGATGACCCCCCAGCTGCAGCAGGCGATCAAGCTGCTGCAGCTGTCGCGGCTCGAGCTGCAGCAGGCGGTGCGGGAGGAGCTGGAGGTCAACCCGGCGCTCGAGGAGTCGAGCGAGGAGACGGCCGAGGAGACGGCCGAGGAGGAGGCGCCGCCGTCGGCGGAGGCTTCCGCACCCCCGACCCCGGAGGAGGGGCCCACGCCGAAGGAAGGCGACGGGCTCATCGACCGCGTGGACTGGGAGTACTACTTCAACGAAGGGTCCCGCGACGGACGCGTGGATCGGGACACCGACGACGAAGACGGACGTCCCTACTACGAGAACACCCTTACGCGCCGTCCCGGCCTCACCGAGCACCTCGAGACGCAACTGCGGCTCTTGGACATCTCCGACGCCGAGCAGGAGATCGCGCTCTATCTGGTCGGCAACATCGACGAAAACGGGTATCTGAAGACGACGGCCGATGAGGCCGCGCAGGCCCTCTCGCTGCCGGCCGAAGAGGTGGAGCGCGCCATCGCGAGGGTCCAGACGCTCGATCCCCTGGGCGTCGGCGCGAGGGACCTGAGGGAGTGCCTGATGATCCAGGCGCGGGAAAGGGGCGCATCGTTCGAACTTCCCCTCCGGATCCTCGCGGACCACTTCGACCTGTTCTCCAGGGGGGACGTGGCCGGAACCGCGCGCCGGCTCAAGCTCCCGAAGGAGGCCGTCAAGGAGGCGTTCCAGAGGCTCGTCACCCTGTGGCCGAAGCCCGGCCGCGAATACTCGGGAGACGACGTCCAGTACATCATCCCCGACGTCTACCTGTTCAAGGTCGACGATCAATGGGTCATCACCCTGAACGACGACGGTCAGCCCCGGCTTCGCCTCTCCTCCTACTACCGGCGGCTGCTGACGGGAGACGCCGAGGGGCTCCCGAAGGAGGACCGGGAGTTCCTGAAACAGAAGGTCAACGCGGCGCTGTGGTTCATCAAGAGCATCGAGCAGCGCAAGCGCACCATCTATAAGGTCGTGGAGAGCATCGTAAAGCTGCAGCGCGACTTTCTCGAGAAGGGGCCCGGCCACCTGCGGCCCCTGACGCTGCGGGACGTCGCCGAGGACATCGAGATGCACGAGTCCACCGTGTCGAGGGTGACCAGCGGCAAGTACGTGAACACCCCCCACGGGATCTTCGAGCTGAAGTACTTTTTCACCTCGGGGCTCAACCGGGAGGGGGGGGAGGAGGATATCGCCTCCAAGTCCGTCAAGGAGAAGATCCGGGAGATCATCCGCGCCGAGGGCGAGAGCAAACCGCTCAGCGACCAGGAGTTGATGCGGCTCCTGCGGAACCAGGGGATCCGGATCGCCCGGCGGACCGTGACCAAGTACCGCGCGGCGATGGGGCTGCTGGCCTCGTCGCGGCGGAGGAAGCAGTTCTGAGCGTCACAACACCGATTCCGCGGAAGGAGGAGGCACCCATGAACCAGATCAACGTGACGTTCCGGCATGTCGACCCGAGCCAGGCATTGAAGGATTACGTGACCGGGAAATTGGGAAAGATCGGGAAGGTGGTCGAAAAGTCGTTCGACGCGCACGTCACCTTGTCCGTCGAGAAGTACCGCCACATCGCCGAGGTGTTCCTGACGGCGCGGGGGATCACCATCAAGGCGTTCGAATCGACGGAAGACCTGTACTCCGCCATCGACCTCGTGTGCGACAAGGTCGAGCGCCAGTTGAAGAAGTATCGCGAGAAGCGGAAGGACAAGGGGCAGGCGGTCATCCCCGAACCGATGGTGTCCGGATCGTCCCTCACGATCGCGGAGGGGGAAGGCCGGCCAAGGATCGTCCACACGGACAACTTCCTGCCCAAGCCGATGACGGTGGAGGATGCGGCGCGCCACCTCGACCTGCTCCGGCTCGACGTGGTGATGTTCGTGAACCAGGAGACGAACCAGCCGAGCGTGGTCTTCCGGCAGCAGGACGGCAACATCGGCTTCACGGAGCCGGCGGCTCGATGAGGATACAGGACATCATTCCCCCGGGGGCCGTTGTGGACGGCCTCCTGGCGGAGACGAAGGAGGGGGTCCTTCGCGAGCTCTCGGAGGCGATCTGCCGGCGGCTCCCGGCCCTTTCCCCCGACCGCCTCACGGCAATCCTCATGGACCGCGAGGGGCTGGGGAGCACCGGAATCGGCGAAGGGGTGGCGATTCCCCACGGGAAGATCCCCGGGATCGACCGGCTGGTCGCCGTCTTCGGGCGCAGCCGCGGGGGGGTGCAGTTCGCCTCCCTCGACGGAAAGCCGGCTCGGCTCTTTTTCCTGATCCTCGCCCCGGAGAACTCCGCGGGGATGCACCTCAAGGCGCTCGCGCGCATCTCGCGGCTCCTCAAGGACCAGCGGTTCCGGGGGCGGCTCCTGGCGGCCGAGGGGGTCGAGGGGCTTTCGCAGGTTCTCCGGGAAGAAGACGAGCGCGCCTGAGCTGAAAGGAGGGGCCGTGCCGATCTCCGTGCAAGTCTTCCGGGACGAGTGCTCGGCGCCCTTGCGCCTCCGTCTCCTCGCGGGGGAGCGCGGCATGGGCCGCGGGATTGCGGGAAGCCGGATCCTGGAAGCCGGTCTGGCGATCACCGGCGAGGTCTTCCCGTCCCGGGAAGGGTGCGTCCAGGTCCTGGGCGAGACCGAGGTGGACTACTTCCGCATGCAGGATCCGGCGAGGCAGCCGGAGATCGCCGAACGCTTCTTCGCCGGCCCCCTGCCCTGCGCCGTCGTCGTCGGACGGCTCCCGGCCCCGGTTCTCTTCGTCGAAGCGGCGGAGCGGGCTTCCGTGCCCCTGTTCGCATCCGACCTCCCCGCAGCCGGTTTTCTCGAAGAGGCGGGCCGCCACCTCAACCGACTCTTCACCGAAACGGCCACGGTCCACGGCGTCCTCGTCGAGGTCATCGGTGTGGGGGTTCTCCTCTCGGGACGAAGCGGGATCGGCAAGAGCGAATGCGCCCTCGACCTCGTCCTCCGGGGTCACCGGTTCGTCGCCGACGACGTGATTCACGTCGACAAGCTTGGCCCGGCCACCCTCGTTGGCCGCGGGGACGATCTCACCTCCCACCACATGGAGATCCGGGGGCTCGGGATCATCAACGTCCGGGACCTCTTTGGCGCGACCTCGACGACACGGAAGAAGAAGATGGAACTCGTGATCCGGATCGAGGAGTGGGATCCTTCCAGGGAGTACGACCGGCTTGGCCTCGAGGACGGGACCGTCGAGATCCTCGGCGTCCGACTCCCCTCCCCTCTCATCCCGATCTCCCCCGGGCGGAACCTTGCGACGATCGTGGAGGTGGCGGTGCGGAACCATCTGCTGAAGCAGCTCGGGGTTCACTCCGCGCGGGAATTTGTCGAGCGCCAGGCGCGTCGGGCCGGGGGGAGCGGCTCCCAGTGACCGCCGTCGACGCGCGGGCGCACCGCGCCGACATCGTCGTCGTGACCGGACTGTCGGGGGCCGGGAAGAGCACGGCGATCAAGGTGTTCGAGGACCTCGGCTACTATTGCGTGGACAACCTTCCGCCGGTTCTCCTTCCCAAGATCGTCGACGTCGTCTCCGAGGCGCGGGGCGAAGGGGCCCGGGTCGCCCTCGGGATGGACATTCGGGGGAAGGAGTTCCTCCCGGATCTCTCCAGGGTTATCGACGAACTGCGGGGGGGGAGGAGCGCGGTCCACGTCCTCTTCCTCGACGCGGCGGACGAGGCGCTCGTCCGGAGGTTCAGCGAAACGCGGCGGAAGCACCCCCTCGCGGCCAGGGGCGGCGCCCTGGGCGCGATCCGGAAGGAGCGGAAGATCCTGTCGCCCCTGCGGGAGATGGCCGACGCCGTCATCGACACCTCCCAGTTCAACGTCCACCAACTTCGGGACGCCCTTGTGCGACGGTTCCGCCGCGATGGGGCCGGCGGCCTGAAGGTGACCGTCATCTCCTTCGGTTACCGGTACGGGATCCCCGTCGAGGCCGACATGGTGGTCGACGTCCGGTTTCTCGCCAACCCGAACTTCGTTCCTGCCCTCAAGCGGTTTACCGGCCTTGACCGGGGAGTCCGCGACCATGTCCTGGGGACCCGCACGACGAGGGGGTTCCTGCGCCGCCTGTCGGGTCTGTTGCTTTTCCTCCTCCCCCTCTATAGAAAGGAAGGGAAGGCGTACTTCACGCTGGGCGTCGGCTGCACCGGCGGCAGGCATCGGTCCGTCGCGGTCGCGGAGGCGCTCGGCAAGATACTCGGGAAGGGGAAGGAAGCGGCCGTCGTGGTCCACCGCGACCTGTCGCGCTCCTCCCTGCCCACCAAGGGGATGAGATGATCGGAGCGGTTGTCGTCTCCCACGGCGCTCTCGCCACGGAACTGGTGCGCGCCGCCGGGATCATCGTCGGAAAGATCGAGGGGATCGTCGCCGTCGACATTTCCCCCGACATGAGCGTCGAGGCGATCCACGACGCGGTGGAGGGGGCCGTCCGCACGGTCGAGGACGGGGACGGCGTGCTGCTTCTCACCGACATGTTCGGCGGGACGCCCTCCAACATCGGCCTGTCGTTCCTCGGCACGCACCGCGTGGAAGTCCTGACGGGGGTGAACCTGCCGATGATGGTCAAATTCCCCATGGCCCGGGAAGGGACGACGCTCGACGAACTCGCCCGCCAGCTGCAGGAGTGCGGCCAGCGCAGCATCACGATCCCGGGAGACATGCTGAAGAAGAAGGCCGAAAAGAAGCAGGAGAAGTAGCGGGATGCCCCTGGTGCTCGCCCGCATCGACTGCCGGCTGATCCACGGGCAGGTGATGGAGACGTGGGTGCCCCACACGTCCGCCGATTCCCTGATCGTCGCCAACGACGACCTGGCCGGGAACCCGTTCCTGCGCTCTGTGATGGAGCTGGCGGTTCCCCCGGCGATCCGCATCCATTTCTGTCGCCTCGACGGGGCGATTCGCGTCCTCGCCGACGCCGACCGGAACGGGGAGCGCTCCATCCTGTTGGTCGCCAGCGCGGCGGACGCGGTCACGCTCCGGAAGGCGGGGGCGGCGTTCGACCTCCTGAATATCGGAAATCTCCACTTCGCCGCGGGGAAGGTCGAGATCTCCCCGTCCGTGTTCTTCGCGCCGGAGGATTTCGACGCCCTCGAGTGGTTCCGTTCGCACGGTGTATCCGTCCTGGTCCAGGGGACGCCGTTCGAGGCGGGAACGTCGTTTGACGCGGAAAGGGAGTAGGGGTGGCCTGGCGGTTCCTCCTGGCGATCCTTCTCGGGGGGTTGTGCTACCTCGACCGGACGGCGGCGTGTCAGTTGATGCTCCACCGCCCCCTTGTCGTCGCCACGCTGATGGGCGCGATCTTCGGGAACATGGCCGCCGGCGCCCAGGTGGGGGTCGTGCTCGAGCTGATCTACCTGTCCCGGCTCCCCGTGGGGGCGTCGATCCCTCCCGACGACACGGGCGCGGCCGTGTTCGGCGGTTCGGCCGCCGCGATCGCCTCCTCCTCCATCGGGCTTGACGCGGGGAGTTTCACCGCCCTCCTGCTGCTCTCGGTCGTCGTCGCGGAAACGGGAAAAGTGGCGGACCGTTTCGTCCGGAAGGTCAACGTGCGGATCGCCCGCATCACGGCGGAGTCGGTGGACCGGGGGGATGTGCAGGCGGTGGAGCACGGACTGCTCGCCGGCCTCACCCTCTTCGCCGTGACGGGGATGGTCCTTGCCCTCGTCTTCTCGGGGGCGGGCGTGGCGGTGTCGAAGGAGTTGCTTCCCCGGTTCGGCCCCGCCAGCCGGGCGAACTTCGCCATCCTCCTGCCGGCGCTTCCGCTCCTTGGCGCCGCGTCGGTCTACTCGTGCAGCCGCACGGAGCGGACCGCCGCCGTCTTCTTCCTGACGATGGCGGCCGTTTTCGGCGCCACCGTGCTGTTTCGGTGGTCGGCATGACGATGCCGGCGCTCGCGACGCGGTCCCGGAGTGCCGTCTGGCGGCGCCAGTTCCTGCTGCAGGGGTGCTGGAACTACGAGGGGATGCAGAACGTGGGATTTGCCTACGCCATCCTGCCTGCGCTGCGCGACTTCTACGCGAACCGCCCGGAGGATGCGCTGAAGGCGGTGAAGCGGCACCTCGAGTTTTTCAACACGCAGCCGGCGATGGGGGCGTTGATTCTCGGGGCGTCGGTCCGGCTCGAGGAACGGGTCGCCGCGGGGGAGGCGGATCCTCGGGCGATCGGCACGTTCAAGGTGGGGTTGATGGGGTCGCTGGGGGCGATCGGGGACTCCTTCTTCTGGGGCGCCCTGCGGCCGATGGCGTCGGTGGCGGGGGCCCTCCTCGCGCTGCTCCATCCCCTCTTGGGGATCGCCGCCCTGCTGCTCCTCTACAACGGAGTCCACCTGACGCTTCGCTGGCGCGGTTTCGCCGCCGGCATGGAGGGACCGGAGGGCGCGGTGGGCTGGCTCAAGCGGGCGGCGCTCAACGTTCGGACCGATGACCGGAAGCTGCTGGCGGCGATCCTCGCCGGGGCGTACGCCGGGGTCTTCGCCGGGCGTTTCCTCGTTCAGGGAGGGGGCGCGCCCAACGCGCTGGCGTCCCTCCTTCTCTCCGCCGCCGCCGTGCACCTGTTCGCGGTCCTCTTCCGGAAGGCGGTCTCGCCGTCGGAGATCCTCTCGTTTCTTCTTTTCGTGGGGGTGCTGATCCTGTGGCGGTGAGTTCGGAACGCGAGTTCGACATCCTGAACCGGCTCGGCCTGCACGCCCGCGCCGCGGCGCAGCTGGTGCGCCTCGCGAACGGGTTCTCCTCAGAGATCCGCGTCGGGAAGGACGGGATGGAGGTCAACGGAAAGAGCATCATGGGCGTGCTGATGTTGGCGGCGCCGAAGGACGCGAAGATCCTGATCCGCGCGATCGGGCTGGATGCGGAAGAGGCCGTGGCGGCGATCGGGGAACTGATCGCCGGGAAGTTCGGGGAGGAGTAGGAGCGTGACGGAAGCCCGAGCGAAGATGCGAGTCCTGAAGGGGATCCCGGCGTCCGGTGGGGTCGCGATCGGGAAGGGGTTCTTCCTGAACCGGGTCCTCCCGCGGTCCGTCCGCTCGACGGTCGGCAGGGAACAGGTCGACGAGGAGGTCGCCGCCTTCCAGCGTGCGGTGGCGCGCTCCCGGGAGCAGATCCTCGCGATCCGTGACGGCGTGGAGGACGCCTCCTCGGAACATCACCAGATCCTCTCGGTCCACCTGGCCCTCCTCGAGGACTCGATGCTCGTCGAGCAGACGATCCGGACGATCCGTGAAAACCAGTTTGCCGCGGACTGGGCGTTCAACAAGGTGCTCCAGAATCTCCTCGAAACGTTCCACCGGATCGAGGATCCGTACCTGCGGGAGCGAGGACACGACCTGCGGCAGATCGGCCACCGCGTTCTCGAAAACCTCGCCGGCCGCCCCGTGGACTCGGTCGCCGCGATCCGCGACCCGGTGGTGATCGTGGCCCATGATCTCTCCCCGGCGGACACCGCGCAGATCCTGAAGAGCCCCGTGCTCGGCTTCGCCACCGACGTGGGAAGCCGGACGTCCCACACCGCGATCACGGCCCGCTCCCTGGGCATCCCGGCGGTCGTCGGGGTCGAGGGGGCGACGGAGGAGTACAGGTCCGCGGAGACGGTCATCGTCGACGGCGAGGAAGGTGTGGTCATCTTCGACCCGACGGAGGAGGCGGTCCGGGAATACCGGGAGCGACGAAAGGCCTATGCACAGCGGACCCGGGATCTGGCGAAGTTCGCGCGGCTGCCGACGGTCACGCGTGACGGGAAGACGCTGCTGCTCCTGGCGAACATCGAGTTTCCCGAGGAGGCGGACGTCGCGCTGCGCAGCGGCGCCTACGGGGTGGGGCTCTACCGCACGGAGTTCCTCTTCCTCAACCGGAAGGATCTCCCTTCCGAGGAGGAGCACTTCCAGACGTACCGGAAGGTGGCGGAGAAGTTCGTGCGCCACCCGGTCACGATCCGCACCTTCGACCTCGGCGGCGACAAGTTCGCGTCCCAGCTCGAGCTCGCCGAAGAGATGAACCCGGCGATGGGGCTGCGGGCGATCCGGTTCTGCCTGAAGGAGAAGGAAATCTTCAAGCCCCAGCTCCGTGCGATCCTGCGCGCCTCGACGTACGGGAAGGTGCGGATGATGTTCCCGATGATCTCCGGAGTGGGGGAGCTTCGGGAGGCGATGGCCGTGGTCGAGGAGGTGCGGGGGGAGCTTCGCCGCCGGCGGATCCCCTATGACAAGGAGATGCCCATCGGGATCATGATCGAGATCCCCTCCGCGGCGATCGTGGCCGACCTGCTCGCGCGGGAGGTCGGATTCTTCAGCATCGGCACGAACGACCTGATCCAGTACTCGCTGGCGATCGACCGGGTCAACGAGCACGTCTCCTATCTTTACGAGCCGCTTCACCCCGCGATCCTTCGGCTGGTCCGGCGGGTCGTGGAGGCCGGGCACGACGCCGGGATCCCGGTGGCGATGTGCGGCGAGATGGCCGGGGAGCCGCTCTACTCCTACGCGCTGCTCGGCCTCGGGCTAGACGAGCTCAGCATGAACGCCGCCGCGATCCCCCGGGTGAAGCGGATCCTCCGGAAGTCCGTGGCGTACGAGGCGAAGGAGTTCGCGGGGGCGCTGCTGCTGCACGCGACCGCGGCCGAGATCGGACGGGCGCTTCGAAAAAAAGTGGAGGACCTGTTCCCCGACGAGCGGTTTTAGAATATACTTCGTCGATTCGAATCCATTTCAGTGCTACAGGAGAGCGATGGGCATGAGCGAATTCCTTTTCACGTCCGAGTCGGTGACGGGCGGGCATCCGGACAAGGTGGCGGACCAGATCTCCGACGCGGTGCTGGACGAGATCCTCCGGCAGGATCCCCGCGGGCGGGTGGCGTGCGAGACGATGGTGACCACCGGCCTGGTCGTGGTGGCCGGGGAGATCACCACGAAGGCGATCGTCGATTTCCCCGACGTGGTCCGCAAGGCGGTGACCGATATCGGCTACACGGGGAACTCGAAGGGGTTCGACGCCCACAACTGCGCCGTGATCGTTGCGATCGACCGCCAGTCCGCCGACATCGCGCAGGGGGTCGACCGGGGCGACGAGGAGAAGCAGGGCGCCGGGGACCAGGGGATGATGTTCGGGTTCGCCTGCGACGAGACGAAGGAACTGATGCCGATGCCGATCTCCTTCGCCCACAAGATCTGCGCGCGACTCACGGAGGCGCGGGAGAAGAAAGTGCTCCCGTGGCTGCGGCCCGACGGGAAGAGCCAGGTGACGGTGCGCTACGTGGACGGCGTCCCGCGCGAGGTGACCGCGGTCGTTTGCTCCACCCAGCACGCCGAGGAGGTGGGCCGCAAGGCCCTCACCGAGGGGGTCCTGGAGGAGGTCGTCCGGAAGGCGGTGCCGAGGGAACTGTTGTCGAAGAAGGTGAAGTTCTACATCAACCCCACCGGGCGGTTCGTCGTCGGGGGGCCCCACGGCGACACGGGGCTCACCGGACGCAAGATCATCGTCGACACCTACGGGGGATACAGCCGCCACGGCGGCGGGGCGTTCTCCGGGAAGGATCCTTCCAAGGTCGATCGAAGCGCGGCGTACATGGCCCGGTACGTGGCCAAGAACGTCGTCGCCGCGGGTCTTGCGCGTAAATGCGAAGTGCAGCTCGCCTACGCCATCGGCGTCGCCGAGCCGGTGTCGATCATGGTGGAGACCTTCGGCACGGCGAAGGTCCCGGAGGAGCAGATCGGGCGCGCGGTGATGGACACCTTCGACCTGCGGCCCGCCCGGATCATCCGCGAGCTGAACCTGCTGCGCCCCATCTACCGGAAGACGGCGGCCCTCGGTCACTTCGGGCGCGAGCTCCCCGAGTTCACGTGGGAGAAAACCGACAAGGTCCGCGCGCTGCGCAAGGCGGCCGGCCACGGCGGGTGACCCTAAGTGCTGCGTTTCATAAATACGATTACGTAGACGTAGGGCGCAGCGGGGGGGTTCCACGCAGCGGCGTATGGAGCGAGGCAGCGATTGCGTCGAGCGGAATCGCAGTGAGCGGGCGAAGA
>CAAGKR010180431.1_pt1 | contig 20217 bp, 16 predicted proteins | sample 2556971 | NCBI WGS metagenome assembly CAAGKR01 (sample SAMEA5207829, study PRJEB30636) | soil metagenome | biome: forest; feature: boreal; material: soil | place: USA | collected 2011-09 | depth 1 m | reverse complement strand
GATTCGGGCCGCCAGCTTACGGGCAAATTTACGAAACGCGCTTAACTCCGGAGCCGGCAAATCCTTCCATATTGCATCGATTGCGGCGTGGCGCGACGAACGAAGTTCTTCGAGGGCGCGCTTGCCCGCGGCAGTGAGCGCGTAGGTGCGCTGGCGCCGGTCGCTGCTTGCGATCGTGACTGAGACGAGGCCCTGGTCAAGCACCTGGCGCAGAATCTTCGACACGGCAGCGGGCGAACTGTCGCGGCTGCGCGCGAACATCGACGGAATGAAATCTTCACTCGCGATCTCCTCGAGCACGCGCCACTGCTCGATGGTAAGACCCGCGTTGCGCGCCAATGCTTCGCGGCGGCGCTCGAACACGTCGGCCAGCACGCGCAACTGCTCGATCGCGCCGTGAATGTCGCTCATCTTCGCGATTCTATTGCTCTTTGGGGACTGTTGCATCGCAGATACTATTAACTATAGTTAAGTACTTCGCAAGCCGCCGCTTTCGATAGGAGGAACATCGAATGGCGTCAACTGACAGGCCGGTGAACCAGACCTGGGATCCTGAGGCCTACGCGCGTAACGCCCGTTTCGTCTCGGACCTGGGCGCACCCGTGGTCGAGTTGCTGGCGCCCCGCTCCGGCGAGCGCATACTCGATCTGGGATGTGGTGACGGGGCGCTGACCAGGAAGCTCGCTGAGCTTGGATGCGAGGTAATCGGGGTTGACGCAAGTGCGCCGCAAATCGACGCTGCTCGGCGCCTCGGACTCGACGCCCGGGTCGGCGATGGCCAGCGGCTCGATTTCGAATCCGAATTCGATGCCGTATTCAGCAACGCCGCGCTACATTGGATGAGGCAGGCCGACGCGGTCATCGCGGGCGTTCGTCGCGCGCTTAGACCCGGTGGCCGCTTCGTCGGAGAGTTTGGCGGACACGGCTGCGTTGCAACAATAAAGAATGCCCTGGTGACGGCGCTCGCAGGGCGGGGAATTGATGGCGAAGCGCTGAATCCCTGGTATTTCCCGACGGTCGAGGATTACTCGCGGCGCCTTGAGCGCGACGGTTTCTCCATCAGGTATATCGCGCTGATTCCACGCCCTACTCCGCTTCCCACCGAGATTGACGGATGGCTGCAAACCTTCGCGCAGAATTTCATCGCCCCGCTTACGGACGGCAGGCAGCGCACGGAATTTCTCGATGAGGTTCGCGAGATGCTCCGACCCACGCTTTGCGGCACTGACGGCAAATGGTTTGCCGATTACGTAAGAATTCGTTTCGCGGCGGACAAATCCGGCAACTGATTGCGATTGAGTTCTCGCCCACGGGACGGCAGAATCCGGGCGATGGACATTTTCCGCGAGTTGACCGAACACCTGCCGCGGCAAGGTCCTGGTTCAACGGAGGCGACCGCGCGAGCGCTGCGACTGGTGCGCGGGTTGCCAGCTTATCCGCGGATTCTCGACGTGGGTTGCGGTCCTGGAGCCCAGACAATCGATCTCGCGAGGGAAACCGGCGGCAGTATTATAGCTGTCGACATCAGACAACGATTCCTGGACGAGATCAATGAACGCGCCGCAGTCGCCGGGCTTGCGAAGCAAATCACCACCTCGGCGGTTTCGATGTTTGAAATGGATTTTCCTGAGGAATCATTCGATCTGATTTGGTGCGAGGGAGCGATCTATATTGCGGGATTTGCTGCCGGCCTCAGCACCTGGCGCCGCTTCCTGAAGCCGGGAGGGTCGATCGCGGTGTCGGAGTTATCATGGTTGGTGCCCGACCCGCCCGAAGAAGCTCGCGAGTATTGGAAGCGCAATTATCCCGGCATGAGATCAGTCGTGCGCGACTCTCAAATCGTCGCGGAGGCGGGCTACGAAGATCTTGAGGGATTTGTCCTTCCGCCGCAGGATTGGTGGGACAACTATTACGGACCCGGCGAAGCGCGGGTCAAGGAACTTCGCGAAAAGCACGCGGGTGACCCCGAGGCGCTGGCGATACTCGACGAGTGCCAGCGCGAATACGATCTCTTCCGCGCTCACTCAGATGCATATGGCTACGTCTTTTACGTGATGCGCAAGCCGCTCTCCTGAACTGTCACTCGCTTTCCAAAGCCGCGCTCACCGGCGTGAGTGTTCCCTGGCGCCACGCGCGCTCTTTCATGATCGCAAAGAATACTGGGACCAGGATCAACACGTGAATCGTCGACGTGATCATGCCTCCGACAATCGGCGCCGCGATTGGTTTCATTACATCTGAACCGATTCCGCTTTCCCACAGAATGGGCGCCAGGCTGAGCATCACCACTGCCACCGTCATCAGTTTGGGTCGCAGCCGCTGCACGGCTCCTTCGACTGCCGCGTTTTCGATCGCCGACTCGTCGAGCGGACCGGCGGCGATTCGCCGGTCAAGTGCCTCATGCAAATAGATCACCATCACCACCCCGGTCTCCACCGCGATACCGAACAAAGCGACGTAGCCAATCCAGACCGCGACGCTGAAGTTGAAGCCCATCATATATTGCAGCACCAACCCGCCAGTCATCGCGTACAAGCAGGGAAGTATCAGCACCGCTGCTTCCGTCGCGGATCCGAACAGCATGTAGAGCAGAAGGAAAATCAGTCCAAACACGATCGGCACGATCAGAGCGAGTCGGCTCCGAGCCCGCAACTGAAATTCGTATTCACCGGACCATTTGAGCGAATAACCGGTCGGCAATTTCAGTTGCCGCGCTAGTACGCGACGCGCACGCGCCACGTATCCTCCATAGTCCTTGCTCGCAAGATCGATGTACACGTAACCGGTCAGGAGGCCGTCTTCGTCGCGGATCATCGTGGGGCCGAGGCTAAGCTTGATCCTGGCCACCTCGCCGAGTGGGATCTGCGCGCCTGACGGAGTCATCAGTAACACGCGGCGCAACTTGTCCGGGTCGTTGCGGTAGTCGGCGAGATAGCGGACGTTTATCGGATATCGCTCGCGACCCTCCACGGTCATCGCGATATTCTCGCCGCCGATACCCGAACTTACCGCACGCTGCACGTCCCCGACCGTGAGCCCATAGCGCGCCGTCTCGGCGCGGTCGACACTGATGTCCACGTAAAATCCCTGCGACACGCGCTCAGCGAACACGCCCCGAGTTCCCTGCACCGGGGTTAGAATCTCCTCGATCTCGGAACCGAGGTGCTGAATTTCGCCCAACTCGGGCCCCTGGATTTTGATTCCCACCGGCGTCTTTATTCCCGTCAGTTCCATATCCAGGCGATTTTCCACCGGCATGGTCCACGAATTTGAAAGGCCCGGAAAATGCAGCCGCGAGTCCATCTCTGCGATCAAATGTTCGTAGGTCATCCCGGCGCGCCACTGGCCGCGCGGCTTTAACATGATGGTGGTGTCGAACATGTCCATCGGCGCGTTGTCGGTGGCGCTGTCGGATCGCCCAACCGTTCCGAACACGCTCTCGATCTCGGGGAATGAGCGGATGATCGCGTCCTGCTTTTGCAGCAGCGCGGAGGCCGAGGCGATCGAGATACCGGGCAGCGCGGTCGGCATATACAGACTCGATTCCTCGTACAGTGGAGGCATGAATTCACTACCGATTCTGAATATCAATGGAATAGTCAACGCGAGAAAGGCCAGATTCAAAACTATAGTCAGTCCACGATGACGCAGACACCATCTGATTATCGGTCTGTATATAGCCTGGGAGACCAGCGAGATCGGATTTTTTTCTTCCGGGCGCAGGTGTTTTCCGCGAATCAGCAGCACCATCAGGATCGGAACAACGGTTATCGCGAGTATCGACGAAAACGTAATCGCAAATGATTTGGTGTACGCGAGCGGCCGGAACATTCTTCCTTCCTGCGACTCCAGCATGAAAACCGGCAGGAACGAAACCACGACTATGACCAGCGAGAAAAATATCGGCCGCCCGACCTGTTTCGCGGCGCCCAGCAGGATTCGCCTGCGTTCTCGAGGAGCGACTGTCGCGCCTTCACGCTCCGCGTCGTGCATGCGCTCGGACAAATGCCGGTAGCCGTTTTCGACCATCACGATCGACGCATCGACCAGCACCCCGATTGCCAGCGCCAGACCGCCAAGCGACATGATGTTCGAACTTACCCGGAGAAAGTACATCGGGATGAACGTCGAGAGCACCGCAAGGGGCAGGGTGATGATCGGAATCAACGCGGACGGTACGTGAAACAGGAAAATGATGATCACGAGGCTGACGATAATCGCTTCCTCAATGAGGTCACGCTGCAAAGTACTAATTGACCCCTGGATCAGGCCCGCGCGATCATAGCCCGCGACGATTTCGACTCCGGGAGGCAAAATCGCTTTTAGGTCCGCGAGCTTACGCTTCACCCCATTGATTACGTTGAGCGCGTTTTCGCCGTACCGCATCACCACGATTCCGCCGACACTCTCGCCTTCGCCGTTCCATTCCGCGACTCCTTCGCGCAGATCGGGGCCAAAACTCACGACGCCGAGGTCCTTGATCAGAATCGGCGTTCCGTTTTCGCTCGCGACTGCGATCTGTTCCAGGTCGGCGAGCGAATGGATATAGCCGAGGCCGCGAACCAGGTAGTCGGCGCCTGACATCTCTAGTACCCGCCCGCCAACCTCCGCGTTGCTGTCCTGAATTTTTTCGATCACCGTTTTCAGCGGCACGCGCAGCGCGAGTAAACGGTTTGGATCGAGCTTGACCTGGTACTGCTTCACGAAGCCGCCGATGGTCGCGACTTCCGCCACGCCTGGCACCGTCTCCAGCGCATAGCGGATGTTCCAGTCCTGCAGACTCCGCAACTGGGCAAGATTCATTCGGTGGTTGCGGTCGATGATTGCGTATTCGTAGACCCAGCCTGCGCCGGTCGCGTCCGGGCCAATCGCCGGATTCACACCAGCCGGTAACCGGCCGGCAATTTGCTGCAAATACTCAATCACGCGGCTCCGCGCCCAATAGATATCGGTACCATCCTGGAATACTACGAACACATACGAATCGTTCGGCATTGTCTGCGCGCGAACTGCCTTGACGTGCGGCGCCGCGAGCATCGTAGTGACTATTGGATAAGTCACTTGATCCTCGATCACATTGGGCGGTTGCCCCACCCACTGAGTATGTACGATCACCTGGACATCGGAGATGTCCGGGAGCGCATCGAGCGAAATCCGGTTGAGCGACCATGCTCCTCCGGCCGCGACCGCAAGCGTCGCGATCAGGACCAGGAAGCGATTGCGATTGCACCAATCTATTATCCTGTCGATCATCAGGGATCCCCTACATCGACATCGGGCCGGTCACAGAGACATTGAACTGCTTGCTGGCAATCGCGCGGCCTGCTTTGGTCGCGGTGATCGTGACCTGCCAGGTTCCGCCGCTGGGAATGTCGATTGCAGCGGAATAGGCGCCATTTCGCTGATTCTTCGCCTCCGCTTGCGCGTGCATCGAAGCCATCCCCATCGCGGGTGCCGCCGCCATGAAAAAAGTGACGCTAATAGCAGCATCATCGATTGGTTTGCCCGAGCTGTCGCGAAGCTCGACTCGTAACTGGTTGGAACCACGGGTTGGCGGAGAGGGGTCGATGGTCATTTCGATCTTGGCCATGTTCTCGGGCCGCGCGAGGGCCGACTGGTCCGCATTAGTGCCAACTCCGGGCGGGGGTGGAGCGTAGGCGCCTGCCGCGGCCTGAAGCTGGCTTTCCGAATCGATCAGGAAGTTCGCCGACGCGACGATCCGATCGCCCGGCTTCAGACCCTTGAGCACGATCAGATCGTTGCCGACTCGCGGTCCAAGCTCGACTTCGGTTGGAGTCAGGTACCCATCGCCTCGATCGATAAATGCCATGTTGCGCAAGCCGGTCCGAATGACGCCGCCGTCGGGAATCACGATTTGATTTCCCAGCGGCAGGTGCAGCGCCACTCGCACGAACATCCCCGGCATCAGCATTCCTTTGCGGTTGACGAACTCGCAGCGCACTTTCGCGGTTCGCGTCATCGGATCGATTTGCGGCTGGATAAAATCGACCCGCCCGTCGAACTTTTCCCCCGGATAAGCGTCCACGGTTACGGCCGCGGGTGCTCCGACTCGGACTTTGCCGATCTGGTCCTGGAACACTGCAGCGTAAACCCACACTCGCGAGAGGTCGGTAATCGTGAAAAGCCGGGTCTCGGGTTGCACGTACATGTTGGGCAGAGCAGCCCGATCGACAATCACGCCGTTCATTGGAGCATCGATCTCGATCGAGTGGCTGGCGGTGCGCTCGCGTTGCAGGCGGACTATCTCGCGCGGCGATACGCCCCATTGCTGAAGCCGCGCCGAGGCCGATTCGACCAGCGCATCCGCGCCCGCGGCTACACCGTCGATCCGGCTTGATTGCACGCGGTTTTTTTGTTTCAGCGCAAGTAGATACTCATTCTCAGTACTCACCAGGTCAGGACTGTATACCGTGAATAGCGCCTCGCCCTTGCGAACGTACTGTCCGGTCTGATTCGCATAGACTTTCTCGATCCATCCCGGAAAACGCGTTTGCACGTATCCCTGGAGTTTCTCGTCCGCTTCGATGTTGCCGGTAGTCTCGATACTCTCAGCAACATTTCGTCGTTCCACAATTGCGAAACTTACGCCGATAGATTGCCGCCGTTCCGCCGTGAGCTGGATCGGTGCGAGAGTGACTGGCACTGGATTGTTCGATTGCGTCAATCCTAATCGCGCGAAAAAGAGTATCGCGACAAGCGCAGTGCTTACCGCGACTGAGTAATGGCGCGCGCTTAAACCGAGTATCCGCCTAAAAGTCATGGCTGGTCACCGACGATTTCTTTGAGCTTCGCGATGGCGATCTCGTGATCGGCAACCGCGCGGAAATATTCCTGTTCAAGATTCAGAACGTCGATCACGGAGGAAAGCAGCGTTTGGAAATCCACTTTGTTGCTGCTGTAGGCCGAGTACGCGGCCGCGCGGGTGGCTTCGGCTTGCGGCAAGAGACCGTCGCGGTAGAGCGCAATCAAGCGATCGGTGGTGCGAATCGCGACGACTTGCCGGCTGATACCTGAGTCGGCTTCGAGTCGCGCAGCGCGGACCTGATCTATCGCGGCTTCCTTTTCCAGCGACGCCTGCTCGACGGCCGGTTTTTGTTTGCGCCAAAAGTAAAGCGGGACTTTTGCCCCGGCGGTCAGCATGTAGTAATCGCGCAGCCCCGGTCCGGTCTTTTGGAACATGTAGCCGACCGAAAAATCGGGAATGTAGTCGTGCCGTGCGAGAGCGAGCGCGTCGTCGCTGCGGGCCGCCGTCGCGCGCGCCATGTTGAGCGCCGGCGTCGCGGCGCTCGCAAGTGCGGAAGTTCGCACGCTACCTGTGTCGAACGCGCTTGGCTTGAGGTCGCCGATTCGAATGTCGCGCGAGTCGATCTCGCGCCCGAGTATCGACTTCAGCTCCGCCTGCTGCTGATCGATCTGCTCGCGGTTCATTTCGATCTCGCGCAGCAGCGCGGTCATCTGAAGCTGAGCCTTGGTCACGTCCTGCTGAATGCCGCGCCCGACCCGGTAACCCTCTTCGGTTATCTTTTCGATGCGCTCGAGTTCCGCCCGATTCTCGATCAGCAGCATCGACACTTTGGTCAAATAAAAGAGATTGGAGCAGGCCTCGCGTACGCGCTCAGCGACGCTGCGGGTGGCGGCCTCGTAGCTGGCGCGTGCATAGTCGACGTCTTTTTCCGCCTGCTTCGCACGCAGACGAAGCTTTCCGGGGCCGGGAATTTCCTGTGTGATGCCGAATCCGCTGTAGTAGAAGTCGCTGGTTTCATACCCGGAAAAAGGTTGCGGGCTGCCGACCGTGAAATGCTGCAGCGCAAATTCCGGATCGGGAAGGGTAGATACCTGGGTCGGCATCTTGCCTTGCGCAAGCCAGTGGTTGCGCGCCGCCGCGATCATCGGACTTTGCCGCATCGCCTGGGCGACCAGCGCCTCGATATCGTCGGCCGCAGCGGTCTGAAAATTGGCTGTCGCGCCGGCAGATGGAGGCTGCTCGCCCTCCGCGCGGGCAAACCCCGCAACGGCGAGCGCGCCGAGCGCAAACATGAAGGATAACTTCAGTCGTCGAAGATCGAATGTGTGTCGCATCGTTACCGTACCCGGGTTCATGGAAATGTCCGGCGATACGCTCGCATCGCCGCGATACGAATCGGCGGACGTCATGCGCGACAAAACGCGCACGAAGCCTCAAGATTCGCGCTGGACGAAACTATAGAATCGAGTTCAGATCTGCCGGGAGCAGAGCCGTGAGAACGGATCTGGCGGAGAGCCTTCGTAAACAGGCGAGACCGCGGCACGAAAAGAGAGACTTGGGTTTGGCGGCAGAACAAAACGTACCGGGACGGTCGCCGCTTCGAGCGATGCCGTCGATATACTGGCGGGAGCAACTTCGATCGGGTCGGCGCGGGTCGAGATTGCGCAGCACTGCGTGACGTTTGCTGGTGACGGAGGCGGACAAGACGAATCGCAGCAACTAGAAGCGACGGCGTAAGAGCATCCGAGGCTGCCCCACCCGGCGACGACCGCCAGAGCAAGCATGATTGTCGCGATTCGTCTGACCACGCCAAGAGGCTAACCGCTGAGGGCGCGGCTGGCAACCGGCTATTTCGGGGCCGCGACGCGATGTCCTTTCCGAAACCCCTCACGGGTTTCGGACTTCCCGTCGGGAAAATGCGGCCTGACGGCCTGTTCGAAAAGTTTTTAGGTGAGGGTCTGCTTACAGCGCCGAGCGAAGCGAACGCGCGCTTAGGATTCTGTTCCGGACTCGTTCTGACAGAGGCGGAATCCTGACTCACGCGCGAAGGAAATCGCGCGCTGCAAGATGACCCTCACCTAGCCTCTCCCTTGCAGGAGAGGAATTTGAGAGGAGGGAGAGGAATTGGAGGCAGAGGGAGGCGGTCTCGCTTCCATTTGATTGCGAAGTGGGTTAGCTGTTGGCCTACAAATCGTTAGACACCGCGAGGATCGCAGATGGACTTTTCGCTTAGCCCCAAGGTCGAGGAATTGCGCAAGCGCGTTGGCGCTTTCATGGATCAAAATGTCTTTCCCATCGAGAAGGAAGTTCAGCGCGCGATGGGAGGTAGCGGCAACGAGGAGCCGCAAGTTCTGAAGGAGGTCCGCAAAAAAGCCAAGGCCGAAGGGCTGTGGAACCTGTTCCTTCCCGACGATCGGCACGGCGCGGGGCTCAAGAACTATGAATATGCCCCACTGTGCGAGTTGATGGGACGCACGCCGCTTGGAGCACGCGCGTTCAACTGCATGGCGCCCGACAGCGGCAACATGGAAATCCTGGCCGAGTTCGCAACTCCCGAGCAGAAAAAGAAATGGCTGCAGCCGTGCCTCGACGGCGAAATGCGCACCTGCTTCTCGATGACCGAGCCCGACACTGCGGGTTCGGATCCGACCCAGCTCAAGACCCGCGCGGTGCGCGACGGCGACAACTATGTGATCAACGGGCACAAGTGGTTTACCTCCAACGCGATTGGTTCAACCTTCGCGATTGCGATGGTGGTGACCGATCCCGACGCCGAACCGCATCGGCGCGCGAGCCAGATTATCGTCCCGATCGATACTCCGGGATTCAATCTGATCCGGCCGGTGTCGGTGATGGGTCATACCGGCGGCGGCGGACATTGCGAGATCATCTATAAAGATTGCCACGTGCCGGTGACCAATCTGCTCGGCGAGGAGGGGGGCGGCTTCGCGATTTCGCAGGCGCGACTTGGCCCCGGCCGCATTCATCACTGTATGCGCACGATCGGGATGGCGGAGCGCGCGATGGAGTTGATGTGCAAGCGCGCAAGCACGCGTTTCACGCACGGCAGCCTGCTTTCGGAAAAGTCGAACATCCAGGATTGGATCGCCGATTCGCGGATCGAGATCGACTCGTGCCGCCTGATGGTCATGCATGCGGCGTGGAAGATGGACACCGCCGGCAAGAGTGCTGCGCGCAACGAGATCGCCATGATCAAGGTGATGTGCGCGAATATGGTGATGCGGGTGCTCGACCGCGCAATCCAGGTGCACGGCGCGGCCGGCGTCAGCGACGACTTCCCGCTCGCGCGGATGTGGCGAGACAGTCGTGCGCTTCGAATCGCGGACGGTCCCGACGAAGTGCATCGCATGACGATCGCGCGGCGCGAATTCAGAAAGTATCGCTAATCGAGAGTTCCCCAATCAGGCGCCCGCGCTTGAGATCAGGTGCGGGCGCCGTTGTTTCGGGTTGCCGCGAAATTGACGGCTCGTCATTTGATCCGAATAATTTGAAGATGGCTGAAGAAGTCGAAATAGTTCCCGAATACGGCGACGTTCGCGAGGAAGAAGAACTCGACTGGAAAAAACTCGCCGACTACCTGCGCGACAAGATTCCAGGCGCCGACGCGGAGCTCACGGTCAAGCAGTTCCGCGGCGGTTCTTCCAATCTCACCTATCTGCTCCGCTTCGGCGACCGCGAGTGGGTGATGCGCCGGCCGCCGTTTGGCCCTCTGCCGGTTGGCGGTCACGACATGGGCCGCGAGTATCGCGTGCTCTCGCGCCTGTGGGAAGTCTTTCAGCCGGCGCCGCGCGGGATGCTCTATTCCGACGACGCGTCGATCATCGGTGCGCCGTTTTTCGTGATGGAGCGGCGCAACGGAATCGTCATTAGGAACCGCCAGCCGCTGCCGGTGGAGCTGCCCAGCGACCCGGCCACCTATCGCGCGATCTCCGAGGGATTCATCGATACGCTGGCCGATCTGCACGGCGTAGATTACGCGGCGATTGGACTTGGGACTCTCGGCCGCCCCGACGGATTCGTCAAACGGCAAATCACGGGATGGATGCAGCGATGGGAAAGCGCCAAGACGCGCGAAGTACCGCTGATGGAACGCCTCGGCGCGTGGTTCCTCGACAACGTGCCGGTGTCGCCGCCGCCCGCGCTCATTCATAACGACTTCTATTTGCACAATATCATGCTCGGCGCGGACAACCCCGGGAAGGTCGTGGGCGTGTTCGACTGGGAGATGTCGACGATTGGCGATCCGCTGATCGATCTCGGGACCTCGATAAATTACTGGCGCGAAAAGTCCGACCCGGTCGAGCTGATCGACAGCTCGCAGGGCGAGCCGCATACGATGCTGCCGGGATTCTTGAGCCGTGACGAATTGCTGCATCGATACTCGAAGCGCACCGGCCGCGACGTCAGCCAGATTCCGTATTACTGGGCGTGGGCGCATTGGAAGACGGCGACCGTGGTCGAGCAGATCTATGTGCGCTTCGTGCGCGGTCAGACCACCGATCCGCGCTTTGCCCTGATGGGTCCGATGGCGCCGGCGCTCGCGATCGCGGCGGCACGGGTCGCAGCCAAGCTCGGATTTAAGGAATAGAGAGCCAACCTGCGCTTCGCGATTTATCCGCGCGGACTTTAGGAGATTGTGCCGGCGATGCCCTTTTCGGCAGGCGCTAAGTAGGCTATCTAAGAAACGAAGTCGGGTATAATCTATCCCGATTCCGGAGGTTTCCACCCTTGCACGCGATCACTTACGACGCCCCAAGCACGCTCGATCAGGCGGTCGGCATCATGAAGCAGCACGGCGAGAATGCCCGCGCGTTCTGCGGCGGCACCGACATTATTATCCAGCTCCGGGCTGGAGTTCGCCGCACCGAGCACCTGGTTGACATCAAGAATATCAAGGAACTGCGCACACTCTCCTTCGATGCAAAGAAGGGACTCCGCCTCGGCGCGGCGGTCCCGTGCATCGAAATTTTCGAGAGCGAGCCGATGCATCGCCACTATCCCGGCCTGACCGAGGCGGCGCACCTGATCGGTTCATTGCAGATTCAGAACCGCGCGTCGGTCGGCGGAAATCTGTGCAACGGCTCGCCCGCCGCGGACACCACCTCGGCGCTGATCGCACTCAACGCTCGCGCCCGAATTGTCGGCCCCAAGGGCGAGCGCGAGGTCCCGGTCGAGGAGTTTGTGGTCTCCCCCGGACGCACTGTGCTGCAACCCGGCGAAATCCTGGTCGAGTTGTTGATACTGGCCCCGGCGGCGCATTCGAGCGACGCGTACCTGCGCTTCATTCCGCGCAACGAGATGGATATCGCGGTGGTTGGCGTGGGCGCCGCGGTTACCCTCGACGGCGACAAAGTGACCGCCGCGCGAATCGGACTCGGCGCGGTTGCCGCGACCCCACTGCTCGCCGACAAGGCCGCCGCTTCGTTGATCGGCAAGAAACTCGACCCGTCGGCGCTGGAAAACGCGGGCCGGCTGGCGAGCGAGAAGACTTCGCCAATCGATGACATGCGCGGCACCGCCGAATTTCGTCGCCACGTGACGGGCGTGCTGACCCGGCGTGCATTGTCGATTGCGGCCGAGCGCGCGAAAAAGAACTGAACTCGAAAAAATCAAGAACGGCGTACAAGAAATGTCAAAAAAGACCCTGGTAGAAGCAACGATTAACGGTGAGGCGGTCGAGTTCCTGTGTGAGCCGCGCCAGAGCCTGCTCGAGACCCTGCGCGACGTGGTGGAATTGACCGGCACCAAGGAAGGATGCCTGACCGGCGACTGCGGCGCGTGCAGCGTGCTGGTGGACGGCCGTGTGGTCTGCTCATGCCTGATGTTCGGTGTCGAAGCGGCGGGAAAGAACATTTCGACGGTCGAGGGCCTCGCGAGCAGTGGCGCGCTCCATTCGCTGCAGCGCAAGTTCCTCGAGCACGCGAGTCTGCAGTGCGGCATCTGCACCCCAGGGTTCCTGATGGCGGCAAAGGCGCTGCTCGATCGTAACCCGAAGCCGAGCGAGCCCGAAGTGCGCTATGCGCTGGCGGGAAATCTCTGCCGATGCACCGGCTATGACAAGATCGTCAAGGCCGTGCTCGACGCCGCGGCCGATCTCCGTCAGCAAGGCGAAGGCAAAGTAGCGGCGCGCTAGACCCGATCGAAAACTCGGACCCACGAACCCAAGAGGTTTAGACATGGCGGCATCAACTACGACGGACAATTTCAAGGTTATCGGCACCCGTCCAATTCGGCATGATGGCGTCGACAAGGTCACCGGCCGCGCCAAGTTCGGCGCCGATTACGCGTTCCCCGGGATGCTGCACGGCAAAGTGCTCCGCAGCCCGCATGCGCATGCCAATATCAAGTCGATCAATATTGAAAAAGCGGTGAAACTTCCCGGCGTAAAGGCGGTCGTAACGGCGGCTGACTTGCCGCAGGTTGCCGACAAGCTCGAGCAGGCGGGTGAGATGGCGATCAATCCGCATCACCTGTCACTCAACATCCTCGCCCGCGACAAGGTTCTGTACGACGGTCACGCGATTGCCGCGGTCGCCGCGACCAGTCCGCATATCGCCGAGGAAGCGCTCAGGCTGATCGAAGTCGAGTACGAAGTGTTGCCACCGGTCATGACCGTCGAAGCGGCGATGAAGCCGGGCGCCACGATTCTGCTCAAGGCCCTGCGCAATCAGGACGAGGGCGACAAGCAAACCAACGTCGCGCAGCATTATCAGTTCAAGCGCGGCGACCTGGCGGCAGGATTCAAGGCGGCTGACTACGTGGTCGAGCGCGAATTCAAAACCGCGATGGTCCATCAGGGATACATCGAGCCGCACAACGCGGTCGGCATGTACAACTCCGACGGCCATGCGACAATCTACTGCTCGACCCAGGGCGCCTTCGAGGTCCGTTCGCTGAGCGCGCAGGTACTCGGGATGCCGGTCGGAAAGATCAAAGTGGTGCCGGCTGAGATCGGCGGCGGATTCGGCGGCAAGACCACCGTTTATCTCGAGCCGTTGTCAGTGTTGCTCTCGAAGAAGACCGGCGCACCGGTCAAGCTGGTCATGTCGCGCTCTGAGGTGCTTCGTGCAACCGGGCCGGCATCGGGATCGAAGATCAAAGTGAAGATGGGTGCGACCAAGGAGGGCAAGCTGGTCGCGGCGGAAATCTGGATGGCATACGAGGCGGGCGCCTTCCCCGGCTCGGCGGTCGGCGCGGGGGCGATGTGCATCATCACTCCCTACAAGGTCGAAAATTTCCAGATCGACGCCTACGACGTGGTCGTCAATCGTCCCAAGACCGCGGCCTATCGCGCGCCGGGTGCGACCAACGCGGCGTTCGCGTCGGAAACCGTCATCGATGAACTCGCAGAGAAGTGCGGAATCGACCCGATCGATTTCCGAATCCAGAACGGGGTCAAGGAAGGCGACGCGCAGGTGGTTGGTCCTCCGTTCAAGCGCATCGGGTTCCTGCAGACCTGCGAAGCGATCAAGAATAGCGAACATTACAAATCCAAGCTGACTGGAAAGAATCGCGGCCGTGGCGTCGCGTCGGGCTTCTGGTTCAATGCCGGAATGCAGTCGTCGGCAACGGTGAACATCCATGCGGATGGCACCGCCAGCGTCGTGACCGGCTCTCCCGATATCGGCGGCTCACGGGTCTCGATGGCGATGATCACAGCGGAAGTGCTGGGCATGGCGGTAACCGACGTACGTCCGATCACCGGCGACACCGATTCAATCGGGCATACCGACGTGACCGGCGGTAGCCGAGTGACCTTCGCGACCGGCATGGCGGTGTTCGAAGCGGCCAAGGACGCCGAGCGCCAGTTGATCGAGCGTGCCGCCAAGGTTTGGGAAAAGAAACCGGACGAAGTCGAGTTCCGCGACGGCTCCTTCCATGCGAAAGGCAACGGCGTACCGCCGATGACGATCAAGCAGCTTGCGCCACGGCTCAGCCGCACTGGCGGACCGATCAGCGGACGAGCGAGCGTCAACGCGCGCGGCGTCGGACCGGGATTCGCGACGACTTGCATTGACGTCGAGGTCGATCCCGATACCGGCAAGGTACAGATTCTGCGCTGCACGGTCGCGCAGGATGCCGGCAAGGCAATTCATCCGAGCTACGTCGAAGGCCAGATGCAGGGTGGAACGGCGCAAGGGATCGGATGGGCGCTCAACGAGGAATACTTTTACGACGACAAGGGAAATCTACGGAACACGGGATTCCTGGACTACCGGATGCCGACCTGCCTCGATCTGCCGATGATCGAAACGAAAATCGTCGAAGAAGCAAACCCGGGACATCCGCTGGGAGTACGCGGCGTCGGCGAAGTGTCGATTGTCCCGCCAGTCGCCGCGGTTGCCAACGCGATTTACCGTGCAATTGGCGTCAGGTTGACGGAGACCCCGATGTCGCCGCCCAAAGTACTCAAGGCGATTCTCGAGGCTAGTGGCACGCAGCATTCCGCAGCGGCGGACTGATCACAAGTGATCGGAATGGGCCGGGCGCGGACGCTCGGCCCTTATTTTTTCGATGGCGACAATTGTAATTCCAGCACTGTTGCGCAAATTTACAAAAGGCGTCGAGCGCGTCGAGGTGCCCGGTAGAACGGTTCGCGATCTGGTCCGCAACCTCGAGGAAAAATTTCCCGAGATTGCAGGACAATTGGTCGAAAATGGTGACGTCAAGCCCTCAATTGCGGTCTCGATTGATGGCGAGATCGGGACCGGCGGGCTGATCGATACTGTGCGCGACGATAGCGAAGTGCATTTTATCCCTGCGCTGGGCGGCGGTCGCGCCTAATCTCGCCCGGAGCGATGCTCCGGGTTAACTACCTTCGACCGGGAGTTGGCGGCCCGAATTCGGTTGCAAGTGACCAGTACTTGCGTACAATGACGCTTGCTGGCCGGGGTTTGCCCCCCTTTTCCCGGTTGGCTACGGGCCGGATGGAGAAATCTGTCTGGCCCTAATTTTTCCGGACATTTCGCTATAACTAGTAAAGCCTGACCCAAAGCGTTTAGATGGTCAGTTTCTAATCCAAGCCGACAATCTCTCGGCCGGCACACTGTTCTGACCGTGCCGGCCTCATCCGAACTTAGCTCATGAAGACTTCGCGTACGTGGTTCACGTCATTGAATTACTTGCGGTGGCGGAAAACCAGGACCGAGCATGGTGCCAGCCGGGCAAGCTTCTCTGCCACGCTCCCAATCAGCGTAAGCCGCTCGGTCCCGATCCGGCTATGCGTCGGCAGTAAAATCAGATCGATATTATTCTGCTTGGAGTACTCGACCAGTTTCTCGACTGGGTGGCCGATTGCCGCGTGGGTAAAGACTTTGCCGGAGTTTCCAAAGTTGTCTTTCTTGATCCGCGCGAGTTCCTCTTCAGCCTCCTTGAGCCACAGAGCCTCGCGCGTTTGCTCGCGCGACTTGTCGAAGATGGTGAAATGGGGCGCGACTATGTGCGCGATATGTAATTCTGCGCTAATTTCATTCGCCAACTCCTGCGCCGCGCGCATCGCATCCATTGAGTAGTCGGAGAAATCGATCGGTGCAAGAATCTTCTTTACTTCGTGAATCATCTTAGCCTCTCAGAAAAACGCGCGATAATGAGGGCATTACCACGGGTTTGCTGACCCTGCAAACGCGGGCCGGTCTGTGCCATTATCCAGACGTACCGTCAGCTCGGCCCGAGGTCGCAGAGAACAACAGAGGGAAGGCTTTTTCCATGAAGGGAACGGTGTTTTATGGTCCGCACGACGTTCGCGTCGAACGAGTCGATGACCCCGCGATTCAAGCACCGACCGACGCTGTCGTGCGCATCACTCGCGCCGGAATTTGCTGCTCCGACCTGCACTTCTATGACGGCGCGTTTCCGATCGAGCCAGGCTTCACGCTTGGTCATGAAGGCGTCGGCGTGATCGAGGAAGTCGGACGTAATGTCGATCGTCTCAAAAAAGGTCAGCGCGTGGTCGTGTCGGGATTAGTCGCATGCGGGAGATGCTTTTACTGCCGCCGCGGGCAGCCGTCGCAATGTTCCGAGAGCGGCTCGGCAGTTTTCGGCTACGGCAAAAACTCCGCCGGCAAACTCGGCTGGCTCGGGGGTGAGCAGTCGGAGGCGGTACGGGTGCCGATGGCCGATTACACCTGCTATCCGCTGCCCGACGCGATCGATGACGACGTCGCCGTCTTCCTCGCCGACATCCTACCTACCAGTTTCTTCGGCGCGGTCAATGGTAACATCCGCCCGGGCGACACGGTCGCGATCTTCGGATGCGGGCCGGTCGGACTATGCGCGGTCATGAGTGCGAAACTCTTCGGCCCGGCCGAAGTGATCGCCGTCGACAGCATCCCATATCGACTCGAACTGGCGCGCAAACTCGGCGCCACGCCGGTCGAGGCTGCAAACGCACACCAGACCATCCTCGACCGGACCGATGGGCGGGGCGCCGACGTGGCGATCGAAGCGGTCGGCAACGAAGGCGCGCTAAGCGCCGCGATCATGGCAGTGCGCGGCGGGGGCACGGTCTCGGTGATCGGCGTGTTCGGTGCGCCGTCGTTCAATTTCCCGATCGGCTACGCGTTCGCGCGCGACCTGACTTTCCGCATCGGACTTGCAAATATCAACGCGCACATCCCCGAGCTGGCGCGCCTGATCGAACGGGGTACGCTCGACCCGCGCCCGCTCATCAGTCATGTGATGCCGCTCGATGACGCGGCCAAAGGCTACGAAATTTTCAACGCGCGCAAAGACAACGTCATGAAGGTGCTGCTCAAGCCCTGAGAGCCCAACACGACCCAAGTTTCTGCAAAGAGGTAATCGCGATGGCGGACAACGTACTAAAAGTTCGAGTCGACGGCGAGTTGGCATACATTGGACTCAATCGCCCGGAAAAACGAAACGCAATCAACCAGGCGATGCTCCGCGCAATACCGGAGGCGCTCGACGAACTCGATCGTCCCGATGTGCGCGCGATTATTATCTACGGTGAAGGGCAGGCGTTTTCGGCCGGCATCGATTTCAGCTCGCTCACCAATGACACGGGCGCCAGCGGCGGTCAGGGTGGCGGCCCGGACCTGCCGCGCTTTCGGCGGTTCGTGGCCGAGTCGCAAGCCTCGCTCAACCGGCTGGAGAATATCGAAAAGCCGGTAATCGCGGCGCTGCATGGTTTTGTCGGCGGACTCGGGCTCGAGCTTGCGCTCGCTTGTGACGCCAGGATTGCGGCGGCCAACGCGCGGCTCGGGATGCCCGAAGTCCGAATCGGTCTGGTGCCGGATGTCGGTGGCACCACTCGGCTCACTCGCATCGTCGGCTACGCGCGCGCGAAGGAACTGATCATGACGGCACGAATGATCGACGCGGTCGAGGCGGAACGAATCGGGCTGGTGAATCGCACGGTCGCCGAGGGAGCACATCTGGCGGCCGCGGAGGAACTGGCGCGCGAGATGGCGCGCAATGCGCCGCTCGCGGTTGGCCTGGCCAAGCGGATCATCGATCGCGGATATGGCCTCGACAAGATGACCTTTCAGGAATTGGAGGTTCTCGCGCAGAGTTCTCTGCTCACCACCGAAGACTTTCGCGAAGGCGCCTCGGCGCTGGCGCAGCGGCGCGATCCGAAATTCAAGGGGCGCTGAGACGAATCTCGAATCCAGCTTCGAAGGTCTCGCCTGGAGCGAGTTCGCGCGCTCCGGCTGATACTCCACGCGCCGCAAGATTGAACGCGTCGGGCGCGCAGGTATACGGCTCGAGCGCGACCAGCGGGCTGTCGCGCGGCGCATAGACCACAAAATCGCCAAACACCGGATCGGCGCGCACTTCGATTCCGAGCTTCAGCACCGGATCGATCAGCCGCGCCCGCACACCGGCAGCGTCTTTGGCCGGCGCCATCCGGAATACATCATCGTAGGTTGCATTGTGGAGCTGGCGCGGTGCGCGCAGATCGTACTTTCCTGCCAACGGCTCGAGCGTGCCGGTCGTATTCATGCGCGCGTCAAGTACCCAACGACTGTCGGCGTCAAGCTGCAGTTGGAGCGCATCGCGGCTGCCGCCATCGCCGAGCGGCGCATGAAAATAGGGATGAGCGCCGAACCCGAACGGCATCGCATTGTTTCCGGTGTTGCGAACGCGCGCGCGCAACCGCAGTCCATTACCTACTTCGTAGTCTATTTCGAGTACGAAGGGCCAATGCCATATAGCGTCGAGAGCAGGATGCTCGGCGGAGTCGAGTATGGTCTTGACGAAGTAGGGTCCGCGGCGCTCGATCCGAAACGCTTGCTCGCAGGCAAATCCGTGAATTGCATTTCCGCGCGCCGGTTCGTTGACCGGCAACCTATATTCGTCCCCCTTGAATACGAAGCGAGCATTCGCGATGCGGCCGGGCCAGGGAAATAGAATCGGAATACCACCGCGATGGGGATGCACGCGCCATGCGTCGGGGCTTGCCGGACCCGCCACGACCTCCAATCCGCCAACCCGGTAGCTGAGACATTGGCATCCCGCTTCCGGCACTATCACCGCGCGCTCGCCCTGCGCTTCGAGAGTGACTATTTCCACGAGCTGCAGCTTGACTTAAGTGTTTACCGAGGCTCCACGAGCGTCACGAAGAAGTGGAGTTCATGATCAGGCGAGCGCCACTTGAGCGCATCGAAGATGCGTCCGGTATATTCGAACAATCTCGATACGGCCGATGCAGTACAACGCTCTCGCGCCCATGCCGCGCCGGGCTTTGAAGATACCTTTAGCGCTCGCGCCCTCCGCGACGTTCGCCGCCACCGCCTCCGCTGCCACCACCGCTGCGCGCCTGCGCTTCGTTGACGCGAATCGGGCGGCCCTTGATATCGCGGCCGTTCAACTTCTTGATCGCGCCTTCCGCTGCCTCGTCGGTCGCCATCTCCACGAAGCCGAACCCTCGTGAGCGGTTAGTTGCCCGGTCGATGATGACTTGGGAGCTGTCAACCTTTCCTGCTTCAGAAAATACATCAAGCAAGTCCTGGTCGGTTACAGTCCAAGCCAGATTCCCAACATACAATCTGCGACCCATTACTCTCTCCTACGCGCGCATCAGTTAAGTCCCCTCACCTGAAATGTCTCTGATTGCGGTCGGAGACCGGTACCTGTCGAATAGACACTCTAGTGGTGGGACTACATCCAGGGCGCGCATCTAATCCAAATTCCGGCACTGCTTATATCATCGTGGCAAAGTCAAAAATAGCTCCGTTTTTAGGTTTGACGATAATTTGGCTTCGAGCAGAAGGTCATTTGTTGGGAGCGCGTTCATTTGAAGGGAATGATTTTTTCGAACACTTCTGACCGTTAAATAGTGTTTTAGCTATCAACTTTCGGTGTTTGAGGTGTTTTAGGATGATGTTCGAGGCCAATGTGAAGGAATGGGTTTGAAAATCGCACTTCTATGCAATCTTAACTTTATTTAGTCTAAAGACGATTATACTATC
>CAAGKR010090011.1_pt1 | contig 20229 bp, 20 predicted proteins | sample 2556971 | NCBI WGS metagenome assembly CAAGKR01 (sample SAMEA5207829, study PRJEB30636) | soil metagenome | biome: forest; feature: boreal; material: soil | place: USA | collected 2011-09 | depth 1 m | reverse complement strand
GGCGTCCCGTAGTTCTTTACGATCTCACGGAAGGCCGGCGGTCGGCGGGTGATGCGGCTCTTTACGGCCGGCCTAACGATCCGAAGGATTTTGCGGAACAAGTGATGAAACTCCTGGATTCCGAGCCTTTGCGCCGCGAGCTCGGCGAGCGCGGGCGCAAACGAATCGAAGAAAGCTTGAACTGGGATATAGAAAAGAAAGCGTTGCTTGCGGCCTATGAGACCGCAATGCGATAGTGCAGCCAATCTGCATTGAGTTCGCGCAACGCTGCCCAGCTTAACTTGCGCCACGACCGAGCAGCACAACCGGAATTGTCTTAACCAATATTTTCCAGTCGAGCAAAGGCGACCAATTATCGATATATTCGAGGTCGAGTTCCATCCAGCGTTTGAAATTGAGCTTATTTCGGCCTTCTAGCGCCCAAAGGCAAGTGAGCCCGGGATGCATCCGCAGGCGGCGCCGCTGCCAGCGTTCGTATTTCTCCACTTCTTCAGGCAGAGGCGGGCGCGGCCCCACGAAAGACATATCACCCTTCAGGATGTTCACCAACTGCGGCAGCTCATCCAGGCTGAACTTGCGCATGAACGCTCCCACAGCGGTGCAGCGCGGGTCGTTCCTGATCTTAAAAACCGGGCCATCCATTTCGTTCAAAGCCGCGAGCTCTTCGCGCAACAGATCGGCGTCCGCTTGCATGGACCGGAATTTGTACACAGTAAATTTTCTTCCTCCCAGGCCACAGCGCGTCTGCCGGTAAAAGACGGGGCCGCGCGAGGTAAGTTTGATGAGAAGCGCCAACACCAGGAAGAGCGGCGAAAGCACAACCAAAAATGCCAGGGCCATCAGAAAATCCAGGACGCGCTTGAAGAGCAGGAGGTCTTCATTTTCCGGAGTCGTGGAGAAGGTAAGCATGGGCATTTCATGCAGGCGCTCCAGGCGGATCTTGGAAATGACGTGCGGCAAAAAGCTAAGCAGGAGGCGTGTTTTCACACCCTCCTCCTCGCAGAGCAGGAGAGTTTGTTGCAGGTCTTCTAATTCATTTTTCGCCACAGCAAATACGACTTCGTCGATCACCTGCCGGCGAAGGATCTCGGGGATTTTGTCCAGGGAATAGACCGGATAATCGCGACGCAGGCTGGGAGCGCCGAATGCACAGGGCTGCGATGAGCCTGCCGGCGCCGGAAAGTTCAGAGAAGCTCCCACCCGGACAAGAGCAAACAGCCGCATCCCGCGGCGCTCGTTAGCTTCGATAATGTGCGCAATCTCGAGCGCCTCGGGCGTGCTTCCCACCAGTAGAAAATAGTGGAGGCCTGCAAATGTCTGGCGCAACGGCTCGCTCAGGCGGCGGCCGAGCAGCCGGAACGCAATCATGGCCACGAGATCGATCGCGGCGTAAAAGCCCAGCAACAACCGGCTGATGTAAATGAGCTTGAGCGCGGATGTAAACGCAAAGAGCAGCGTTGTGGCAATGAACCCGACTTTGATGGGGTCAGCAAAGGCGCGACGCAGTTCCTCTTCGCGGATTTCATGGTAGATGCCGGCCATGATTCCCACACTCATCCAGAGGCCAATAGCCAATGGAACAATCCAGAGGTAATAGGAAAGTGGGTACAAAGGCCGCGGAGTGACGAGGTAGGATCGAATCCAATGGGCCAGCGCGAAGCTCGCGACCGCGAGCAGCCCGTCTGCCGCGAGATAAAACAAACCAATCACCCGGTTGTGGCGTGAAACCATTGGCCTGCACCCCGGTCCATAGAAACTTTGATTATCTTATCAGAAATGGGTCTGGAGACAGACTTTGAGAGATCCTCCGCTTTACCGCCCGCCGAACCTTTCAAGGAACTTCATTACGCAGGAGGACGATACCGCCTTCCCTTCCAGGGGACGCCGGAGCCGAAAACACTCTTGAACATCGAGTTCAGCGCGATACCCGAATAAAATATTGCCGCCAGCGGCAAAGTGCAAACATAAGGGATGGGCACGCGGAGAAGAATCAGGACCGGCAAATAAATCAAAGCACTTTCGATGCAGGCCGCGATGGCCAGCGCCAATGCGGTTCCGCCGGGCGATGAATGACCGGGATGGGCGCCTCGAAGGACGAGAACAATTAAAGCGACCGAGGGCAAAACGCCCACCACGGTTCCCACCATGACGCCGCCAGCAATCTTCGCCACCGAAAATCCCGCGCCTTCAAATGCGCTTCGGCTTAAGCCTTCCCAAAGTTCTCCCAGCCCGCTGTACATGCGGGTATAAAAGAGGCCCCGGCTTGCCGCCAGGTAAATGCGGCGACCGTGCTTTTTGAAGCGCTCCGCCATTCGGAGGTCTTCCACCACCGTGTCTTTCAGGGGCGCATAACCGCCCAAGGCCTCAAAATCGTCGCGGCGCATCAAGATGAAAGCTCCGGCTGCGAGAGCGCGGGGAAAATTCGGACGGTTCACCAGGCGCATCGGATAGAGTGTCGAGAGAAGTAAAGTGAATGCGGGCAGAATAACCTTTTCCCAAAATCCACCCAATTCAAACTCCGGGATCAGCGAGACGAGTTGGGCGTCCTTTTCCAATGCCAGAGAAATTGCCAGCCTTAATATTTCGGGATGAAAAACCACGTCGGCGTCGGTAGCCAGAATCCACTCCCCGGTTGCGGCGCGAGCGGCAAGGCTTAAGGCGTGGACTTTGCCAGTCCAGCCGTCGGGCAACTCTCGGTTGTGAATCAAGCGAACCGGGGCGCGGCCGGCAGGACTGGCGGACCATTCATCGGCGATGCGGCCTGTCCCGTCGGTTGAGGCGTCATCCACAACAATCACTTCGTAATCGGGATAATTGAGCTTGACGAACGATTCGAGGGCGGCAGGGAGCGCTTCTTCCTCATTGCGCGCCGGAACGATGATGGAGACTTTGGGCTCGCGGCCCGGAATCCCACCTGCTTGGCCCGGCCGCAGGATGGTGGCCCCGCTCGCGCACCAGACCAAAAAAATCGCCAGGGCAAACCAGAGCAGGAGAGAAGCGCCCAGAAGAACTTCCAAAATGAACATAGAAAAACCCTGATGACTATAAAAATCGCCGCCCGAAAACTCAAGCTCGTCATTTTTGTGACGAGCACTTAAGCTATGCTAGACTCACGTTTTTTCCGAGCGAAATTTTCTGATAGCCCATTGGGAGGTCAAATCTCTGGCCTTAACTCTGCCGGTTGAGATCTTCGCGTTCTTTGCGGCGTTACTCGGAGTACAGAGCATTGCCGCGCTTCGCGATGGCTATCGTTTCCTCCGCTATGTGCGCCGCAGCCGCCAACAACCGCCGGGGAACTTTACCCCACCCGCCGCGTTGATCATTCCTTGCAAGGGAGTCGATGCAGACTTTGAGTCGAACCTCACGCGATTTCTGACGCAGGATTATCCAAACTATCAATTGATCTTTGTTGTTGCCACACTGAAGGACGCAGCCTTCGCCGCACTCACTTCCTTGTTGGAAAAAGTGAACAAGCCAAGCGCGCCGCACGCTCACCCCGCGCCCAGGACCGCGCTACTCATCGCGGGGCATTCCGAGGTACGCGGCGAAAAAGTGAACAATCTCTTGTGCGGGCTTGGCGCCGTGGACCCCGCCGCGGAAGTCTTGGCCTTCGCGGACGCGGACGCCCGTCCCGGCAAAGACTGGTTGCGGTCGCTCGTCGCGCCGCTCGAGGCCCAGAGCGTAACGGTGAGCACAGGCTTTCGCTGGTACCTTCCCGGCCCGGGTTTTGTCTCCCAGTTGCGAGCGGCGTGGGACACCTCGGTGGCCACTCTGCTTGGTGAGCACCGCCATAATTTCGCCTGGGGCGGCTCCATGGCTCTCCGGGTTTCGGATTTCAAGCGGCTCCAGATCGCTGAACGTTATTGGGCGCACACGGTCAGCGACGATTACGCTATCCTGCGCGCGGTGCGGGACGATCACGGCTGGATTCGCTTCGAGCCGCGCTGCCTTGTCGCGTCCCGCGAGGACTCTACTTTTCAGGAGTTCCTGAGTTGGTCAAACCGTCAAATCATTCTCACGCGCGTTTACGCCACGCGCCTGTGGCGGCTGGGGCTCGCCGCGCATGGTCTTTTTTGCTTAACGTTCCTCCTGGGCGTGGCCTTGATGGCGTTTCCCTCAACTTCAACGCAGGCGCGGATCGGAATTGGGATGGTGCTGCTCACGATTCTTGCCCTAGGATTTGTTAAAGGACGTCTGCGCACGGTGGTGGCGCGTGAAATTTTTCCCGAAGATCACACGACTCTCAATCGCTACGGCGCCCGTTACTGGCAACTGACCCCGCTGGTTCCGTGGATCATGTTGTTCAATTTTGTGGTGGCGGGCTTCACGCGCCGCATCGAGTGGCGCGGTGCGGAGTACGAACTGCGCTCAATAGATGAGGTCAAAGTGCTGAGGCGGGATGCGTGCTGAAGCGGGCGGCCCAATCAATTTTACCGCCCCTTTTCGGATGGTTTACCTTTCTGCCGGTGTGTGTGCCGCGTCGCGAGTGACAGTTTTTTCTTCGTAGCCGGGACATCCTCCGGTTCGATCGATGGCGTCCCGTGGGCGAGAACCTGGTCAAAGAGAGTTTCGCGCCCACCCGGCGGCTTTTTTTTCTTTGCGCCATCCTGGTGGAGGTAAGGATGTTCGGTCAGGCAAGTCTGGCAAATGACCTTTGCCACTTTCCCATCCATCATGCTTGCGATGGCGTGGTTCAGGAGCAGTTTACACCGCGGACAATAGTCATCAATCAAGTCGCCCAAACGCGCAGTCTGTCCAGTCATTGCACATCCCTCAAACGATATAACGTCACACAAACATCTTTGGGTTCGACGCATTATAGCGCCCCGAATTCAAAAATCAACTCAACAGGAAAGAAATTTGAGACGCGGCTTGAATTGACACTCCGCGGGCAATACGGTTATTCTGGCTCTTCGCTCGACAACGCGCATCTAATAGCTGTTGGGTCATCGAGGCCCGGCGAGCCCTGCGCCGTGATCTGAGGGCGATGGTTGGCCGCACAGAATTGGCCGGTGCCCAACGCAGTAGTTCAGAGTTTGCTTTTGAGGTCCACCGGTGGCGGCAAGCGGACTAGACCTCATCCCCAAGAATTTTTATGCGAAGAATTAATCTACAGTTCGGATTGATTTCTCGCCGCATGGCGCGGCTGCTCCTGCTGCCTTTTCTACAGGGCCCCGAGGAGATTCTTGTTGGCGGGCAGGCAGTGATCGAAGGTGTGATGATGCGCTCCCCGCACAGTTTTGCGGTCGCGGTGCGGCGGCCCGACGGCTCCTTAGCCGTCACGCAAGAATTTCTGGACCGGCCTTCAGAGAAGCATCCGTGGCTCAAATATCCCATATTGCGAGGGCTGGGGGTTTTGGGGCAAGCGATGGTGCTGGGGATTCGGGCGCTGCGATATTCCGCTGAGGCGGCCCTGGAAGACCCTGAAGCGCCGGCCCCGGCTCAAAAGGCAGAGAAGAAACCTGAGTTGAACAACTGGCTTTTAGCGCTGAACCTGGCGTTCTCGCTGGGTTTTTTTATTCTGTTTTACAAATTCTTGCCGCTTTATCTCGCCACACTTCTAAAAGACCGCTGGGAGCCCGCGGAAAATCTGATCGTTTTCAATCTGGTGGACGGCGCCATCCGCATCTTCCTTTTTTTGGGCTTTCTCACCGCGCTCGCGCAATGGAAAGACATCAAGAGGTTGTTCCAATATCACGGAGCTGAGCATAAAGTCGTCTGGTGTTTTGAGAGATTCGGTCGCACCGACCTCGACTCCGCCCGTCAATGCACACGCTTCCATCCCCGCTGCGGGACGAGTTTTCTGCTGGTAGTGATGGTGATCTCGATGGTTGTTTACATGTTATTGCCTTTCCGATCTTTTGCCGGGAGGCTGGCCGGGCGGATTCTATTGTTGCCGGTAATTGCCGGTGTGTCTTATGAGTTCATCCGGTTCGCCGCGAAATCCAGCGGACACCTCTGGCAATGGGCCTCGCAGCCGGGCCTGTGGTTGCAACGCATCACCACCCGCGAGCCCAACGACGGGCAGCTCGAGACCGCCATCAAGGCATTGGATACCGCGATGGAGATGGAAAAAAGCCGGGGCGGAGAACTCGTCGTGGCGTAAGCGGACCTTCATAATTTCATGCAATATTTGGATAAGCTGGCAGAAATCGAAAAGAGGTATGACGAGCTAACATCGCAGCTCAGCAACCCACAGGTGTTGGCTGATCCCGCGCTTTACCAGAAAGCAGCGAGAGCCCACGCCGAGCTTCGCAGTGTTGTGGAAAAATACCGCGAATGGCAGCGGCTGGACAAATCACTGGCCCAGACCAAAACACTTATCGGAGAGTCTTCCTCAGATCCTGAAATGAAGGCGCTCGCCCACGAAGAGTTGGAACAACAGCAAACGCAAGTCGCGCAGATGGAAGAAGAACTGAAAGTCTTGCTGCTGCCGCGGGACCCGAACGACGAAAAAAACGTGGTGCTCGAAATTCGCGCCGGAACGGGCGGCGACGAGGCCACGCTCTTCGCCCAGGAAATGTTTCGTTTGTACTCGCGCTACGCGGAGACGCAGGGCTGGCGCGTGGAAGAGCTCTCCTCCAGCGCTTCGGCCGTGGGCGGATTGAAAGAAGTGATCGCGCTGATTGAAGGCCGCAAGGTTTACAGCCGGCTCAAATACGAGAGCGGCGTTCACCGGGTGCAACGCGTCCCCGCCACCGAACAGCAGGGACGCATCCACACTTCTGCCATCACGGTGGCCGTCCTGCCGGAGGCTGACGAGGTGGAAATCCAGATCGATCCCAAGGATATTCGCGTGGATACGTTTTGCTCTTCCGGCCCCGGCGGGCAATCCGTGAACACCACTTACTCGGCAGTGCGCATCACTCACCTGCCTACCCAAACCATCGTCTCTTGCCAGGATGAGAAGTCGCAGATCAAAAACCGCGCCAAGGCCATGCGCGTGCTCCGGTCGCGCTTGTACGAAATGAAGCTTCAGGAACAGCAAAAGCAGATCGGTGATGAGCGCCGGTCCCAAATCGGCTCAGGAGACCGCAGCGAAAAAATCCGGACCTACAATTTTCCCCAGAACCGCGTGACGGACCACCGCATTGGGCTCACCATCCACCAACTCGACCGGGTGATGGACGGCAAGCTTGATGAAATTATTGAGGCGCTTGTCACTCACTACCAGACTGAGAAACTCAAGCAGCCACCTCCAAAACACCCGGGTGATGAGGCGCCGCATCTGGGCGCACGCGCTTAAAACCTATCGGGACGCGGAGTGAAATGTGGCCTCGCTGAATTCGCTCTTAATTCATCATGAGTTCTTTCCCGGGAAAGGCCTGGGGAGAGAAGATCATATGCGTTGCCTAGCCGCCCCATGGAACTTCGCGCCGCGCTTCGAGCTGGCCTTAATACGCTCTTAGAGAATCATGTGCCATCCGCCCAACTCGCGGCGGACCTCCTGCTGATGCACGTTCTCGACCGCGACCGCGGCTACATCCACGCCCATCTGGAGGTCGAGATCTCCGCCGAAGTTGCCGAGAGATATTTCCGGTTGATTGCCGAACGGACCACGGGCAAGCCCACGCAATACATCACGGGCCATCAGGAATTCTGGGGTTTAGACTTTGAAGTTTCGCCCGATGTGCTGATCCCGCGTCCCGAAACCGAGCACATCGTCGAGGCTGTCATCGAACTGGCTTGCCGCCAGGGCGTGCCGAATGACGCGCGCTTGCGGATAGCGGACGTCGGCACGGGCTCCGGATGTATCGCTCTGGCACTCGCCTCGGAATTTCCCCGCGCCGTGCTTTTCGGCGCTGATGTTTCACGTCCGGCGTTAGTGGTGGCCTCAGGGAACGCAATTCGGCTGGGGATGCCGCAGCGCGTGAAATTTCTGGAGAGCGATTTACTCGCCCGATTCCTTGACACCGATTTTCTATCCTCCTTCGATTTCGTCGTCTCCAATCCCCCTTACGTCGCGCTTGCCGAACTGGACAAGGTGCAGCGCGAGGTCCGCGATTTTGAGCCGCGTCTTGCCTGGGGCGGCCTTGAGCGCGGTGACGAAATGTATCGGCGCCTGTTTCCCCAGGCGCTGCAAGCGCTCAAGCCCGGCGGGTACGTGGTGGTGGAGATTGGTTACAATATGCGCGAGGCGGTTTTGTCGCTGCTCACCGAAGGTTGGACGGACGTGGAGGTGCGGCCGGATTTGGCCGGTATTCCGCGTGTGATTATCAGCCGAAAACCGCAGTAGTCATAAGGCTGTAAAGGACGATGGTCAATGGCCCGATGACTCAATCGCTCAATCACCCAATCCGCCAAATCCTCCACGTCGACATGGACGCTTTCTTTGTCTCGGTGGAGGAGCTTGAAGATACCTCGCTCATAGGCAAGGCCGTGGTGGTAGGCGCGGACCCGGACGGGCGCGGCGTGGTGGCGGCGGCTAGCTACGAGGCGCGCAGGTTCGGAGTCCACTCCGCGCAGCCGATTGGGCAAGCGAAAAAGCTGTGCCCTCATGCCATTTTCCTGCGCGGGCACTATGAAAAATACCGGGAGTATTCGGAAAAGATTTACCGGATCTTCGGCGAGTTTACTCCCATCGTCGAAATGGTTTCGATTGACGAAGCCTACCTTGACTTGACCGGCTGCGAGCGGCTATATGGCTCGGTCTTCGGAGCCGCCGACCGTCTGGTCCGGGCGGTAAAAGACAAAACAAAGCTGAACTGTTCCGTCGGCTCTTCCACTTCGCACCTGGTTTCGAAAATCGCTTCCGACCAGGCTAAACCCCACGGGCTGCTTCACGTGCTTCCGGGCTGCGAAGCGAAATTCCTGGCGCCGCTGCCCGTCCGCCGCATGCCCGGTATCGGCAAAGTCACGGAGCCGCAACTTCTATCGCTCGGGATTTCCACCATCGGCGATCTTCAGGCGTTTGGCGGCGAGCGATTAACCGAGCGGTTTGGAAAATGGGGCGAATATCTTTATACGAAATCGCGCGGCGAGGATATTGAGGCTTACGCTTACGAGGAAGAACCCAAATCCATCAGCCACGAGACAACTTTTGACGCGGATACGACAGATGTTGAAGAAGTCGAGCGGACACTTTCTTACCTTACGCAACTCGTCGCGAGGCGGCTGCGCGACCACAAATTGTTTGCGCGCACCGTAGGGCTGAAACTCCGCTACGCCGACTTTGAGACGCTCACCCGCGACGTCACGCTCGACGAGCCCACTCATCTGGATTCTGTTATCTTCGCAAACGTGCTTCGTCTTTTGGATAGCGCCTGGAGCCGGCGGCGCAAGGTTCGCCTTGTGGGTGTGCGGGCTTCGAATCTCGAGCGAGCTGTTTTCCAACTTAATCTGCTTGAAGCGCCGAAGCGTGAGAAACTCGATCGGGTCTTCGATGCGGCGGACAAGCTCCGCGAGCGCTACGGATTTGATGCGTTAAAACTGGCGCGTTCGCTCGAGCCTGGTGAAGAACCTGCCAAGCGCAAACCGCGGCGGCGGTTTTTAGGGCGAGAGTAATGAGGAGAACTTTACCCACATCCAATTCAAATCTGCGGGTTCCGCCTGGCATGAGCCGGGCACTTTCGCGATTTCGTGGGAGGAAATTATGAAGTCAGCTTATCTCGACATCGAGACGAACTACACGGGTCAATTCACAGACCAACGTTTATTCAAGGACTGCAAGAATCACAAGATTACGGTGATCGGCATCAGGCTCATGAGCGGCGCAGACGAATCCTTCCTCCAGCTTGTCGGAGATGACGTAACCAGATTGAAATTAATCGCAGCGCTCGAGGGAGTCAATCGCCTCGTGACTTTCAATGGTCGCTCCATACCCGACAAGGTGAAGGGCTACACGGGATTTGACTTCCCCGTCGTCGCCGCGCAACTGGGCGTTGTGCTGGACAAGGAATTCAAACACACCGACCTGTGCCCTGAATGCTGGAAGGCTGGTTATTGGGGAGGCTTGAAGAAAGTTGAGCAAGCGCTGGGACTCAGGAGAGAACTACCCGGCAAAGACGGGGCGTGGGCTGACGATACTTGGAAGAAATATAAAGCGTCAGGAAATGAGCGTTATCTCAATGAACTGCTGGCTTATAACAAAGAAGACGTATTCATGCTTCGTCGTATTGAGGAGGCGATTCTGAAGTTCTAACTGATGGTGCGGATTTACAGGAGAACTCCGCTCCGGTGAGTTAAGGATTAGCCTTTGCTTTGGCCTGGAGGTCAGCAAGAATGCTCATGAGCGTCCCGTCGCGCTTCGCGTCTTCGAAAAATTGCTTCAGCGCTTCGATCGCCTGGTCTCTGGCATCAGCCTCCGTACCGGCGCGCACGGTGATATTGACCTCCGGAACCGAGGCGCCGCAAACCCCGCCTTCCTGCTTGATTTGGACTTTGAACGAAAGTTTCTCCGTAGTTTTTTGTGTAGAGATAACTGTTTTGCCCATATCCCGCGAATTGTACGCCCGTCGGGGCTCGCCACAAATTAATTCTGATGGCGCTGGCAGCAGTCTGGTTTCTGTGAGGCGGCGAGTTTGTCATTATATGTCCTGCATCACAATTCAGAATTCATAATTCAGCCTTCACACTTCGGCCTCCACCCTTCCTTCTGGCCTTGCGCCCTTTTGAGGAATGGGCTGTAATACATTTCGATGGACACGAAGCTGAACTCGATGGGCCAAGCTGCCATGGTAATTGTGCGCCGGCTGCGCGATGAAGGCCGCCAGGCGTACTTCGTGGGTGGGTGTGTGCGCGATCTGCTGATGGGCCGCGAGCCCAAAGACTTCGATGTTTCCACCGATGCCACACCGGACGAGGTGCTTGGACTTTTTCCCGAAAGCCTGACCGTGGGGGCTCAATTCGGTGTGGTGATTGTGCCTGGTGAAGCGGGTAACGTGGAGGTTGCGACCTTCAGGAGCGACGGCATCTACACCGACGGACGCCACCCGAATGAAGTCCTGTACGCGAAGACGGCTCAGGAAGATGTGCTACGGCGCGACTTTACCATCAACGGTCTGCTCTACGATCCGATGGAAGACCGCGTACTGGACTACGTCGGAGGCCAGGCGGATATTCGCTCCCAGCGCCTGCGCACCATCGGCGACCCCACGCAACGCTTCAGTGAAGACCACCTGCGCATGTTACGCGCCGTGCGCTTTGCCGCGCGTTTCAGCTTCACGATTGACCCAGAGGCTCTCGAAGCGATCCGAAGACTTGCTCCGGAGATTCGCGAGGTGAGCGCGGAGCGGGTGCGCGACGAAATAGTGAAGATTCTCACCGAAGGGCAGGCGCGCCGTGGATTCGAGCTTCTGGACGATGCCGCGCTGCTCAAAGAAGTCCTGCCAGAAATAAAAGCCCTGCAAGGCGTGGCGCAGCCCCCGGAGTTTCATCCCGAGGGCGACGTGTGGGTTCACACGCTGATGATGCTCGAGGGCCTCTCCAGCCCGGTGAATGTGAAAACCGTTTCGTCGGCGCTGGCGCTGGGCGTGCTCCTTCACGACGTGGGAAAGCCGGCCACGTTCACGATTCGCGAGCGCATCCGCTTTGATAACCATGTGGAAGTGGGCGCCAGGATGGCAGAAGTGATTTGCGGCCGCCTGCGGCTGTCTGCCCGCGATGCGGAGCGAGTGGTGGAGCTCGTGCGCCATCATCTGAGGTTCAAGGATTTTCCCCAAATGCGGCGGGCCACTCAATTGCGTTTCATCCGCATGGAAGGATTTCGGGAGCACCTGGAACTGCACCGGCTCGATTGCCTTTCCAGCCACCGCAATCTTGAGAATTACGAGCTCGCCCGGCGCATTCTTGAAGAAACCCCCTCCGAGGTAATCAAGCCCTTGCCGCTCCTGCGCGGCGGCGACCTTATCGCGGAGGGTTATCAGGCCGGGCCGCTCTTCAAGACGATCCTGCGGGCCGTGGAAGACGCACAGCTCGAAGGGAAAATTCAAACGCGGGAGGAGGCTATGCGGCTGGTGGAGGAACAGTTCCCGCGGCCACCGAGGTGAAAGTTGAGGGGACTGGAGCGACCTGCGGCCCCGCTTGACAAAGGGTTGATAATGCTAACAGTGATAGTACACCTGATGGAAATCCTGCTTGAAAGGACCGCCTGAATGGCGACATCGAAGCGCGTCGGCTATGCAGTTGTGGGACTGGGCAGCCTTGCCGAAAGGGCGGTATTGCCGGCTTTCCGTCACAGTAAAAAGGCCAGACTGGTGGCCCTGGTGAGCGGCAATGAAAAGAAGGCTGCGCGCCTGGCGGCGAAGTTCGGGGCGAGTGACTATTATTCCTATGAGGACTTTTCCCTCTGCCTGAGCCATCCCCATGTTGAGGCAGTTTTCATTACCACGGCCAACGGCACACACGCCGAATACTCCGAGCGCGCGGCGGCGGCGGGCAAACACGTTCTGTGCGAAAAGCCCATGGCTAATACGGTGGATGAATGCCAGCGCATGATTGAGGCCTGCCGGGTGAATCATGTTCGTTTGATGATTGCCTATCGAAAATATTTTGAGCCTGCCAGCGTGGCCTTGAAAAAGCTGGTGACGAGCGGAAAACTTGGACGGTTAAAAATAATCCATTCAGCGTTCACGATTTTCCTTCCGCCCGGAAAGAAAGTTCCCGCGTGGCATTTTGACCGGAAACTTGCGGGCGGCGGATCGCTGGTGGATGTGGGCGTCTACTGCGTGAACACCACTCGATGGTTAACGGACCAGGAGCCCGTGGAGGCAATGGCTTACTCGTGGACGGTGGATCCGGTGCGGTTCAATGAAGTTGAGGAGAACATAGCATTTCGGCTCACTTTTCCTGAGGGTTTGGTGCTCCAGGCCACCTCCAGTTATGGCGCCGCGCAGGCATCCTTCCTTCATGTGCATGGCGAAAAAGGCTGGGCGGCACTCGACCCGGCGTACGCTTATGACGAGGAGCGCCGGTTGTTTGGCAAGATCGGCGGCCGCTGGTTCGAAAAGAAATTCAAGGTGATGGACGAGTTTGCTCTGGAACTTGATGCCTTCTCTGATTGCATCCGCTGCAAGCGCGACCCCGCACCCGACGGCCACGAAGGATTGCGCGACGTCGTAGTGATGCAGGCCATTTACCGGTCCGCCCGTGAAAATCGCCCCGTACCCGTTAACGTTCCTTATGCCGTCCCTTTGGAGCCTCGGCCCTGAATGGTGGATCTTGTCTCACTGTATCAGGCGGTTGAGTGCGGCGGGGGGAGACAAAGGTAGGCAACATCATTTCGTTTCAGCCCTCGCCTTACAGTCCGAGCTCGCGCGAAAGTTTTTCGGGGTCGTAAGGTGAGCAGTGGAATGTCCGCCCGTCAACTTCGAAGGTCGGCACGCGCCGCTTTCCATCATTGGCGTGGATCACAAAATCGGCGGCGCCCGGCGTCTTCTCAATATTGATTTCCTCGAAAGAAACATTACGCTCGTTCAAAAACCATTTAGCGCGGAAACAATCGCCGCAGTATTGTGTCGTATACATGCGAATTTTCTGACTCGGTGTTGCCATCTTTTTCCTCTTGTCGCCTCTCACCTTTCGGGTATTCGGCGCAAACTTTTTTGTCGCCTTTTTGCCACAGAAAAGCCCTGCGATCGATGCGGCCCGATCCTGGAGGGGTTCATTAAGATTAGATGCTGAGATCCCGATTTCGATGCGGACAGGGGGACGCTAGGTTCGCTTTCGCTCCGCGACTTCCAGGCGCGTCATTGCCCGTTCGAGAGCCAAGCGGGCGCGCCCCATCTCGATATCCACATTTAAGAGTTTGCTCAGGCGATCCTCGGCTCGTTGCTTGGCACGTTTGGCGCGCTCGACGTCGATCTCTCCGGCGCGCTCGGCAGTTTCGGCCAGCACAATCACCCGGTCTCCCAACACCTCGACAAAACCCCAATTTACGGCGAGGTAGTGCGTGACGTTTCCCTGTGTGTAAGAAAGCTCACCGACCTTCAGGAGAGAAAGCAATGGCGCGTGCCCGGGAAGAATTCCCATGTAGCCCTCTTTGCCTGGGACCGAAATGGCGATCACCTTATCGCGAGCCACCTGGCGGTTCGGCGTCACGATTTCGAGATGAATTTCGGTGGGAAGTGTTTCAACTGCCATTCTTTATACCGCCGTCTTGAGTTTTTCAGCTTTTTCGATTGCCTCTTCGATGGTGCCGACCATGTAGAACGCCTGCTCGGGAATGTCGTCGTGCTTTCCTTCCACCACCTCTTTAAAGCTGCGGATTGTATCTTCAAGTTTCACGTACTTGCCTTCGAGGCCGGTAAACTGCTGGGCCACGAAAAATGGTTGCGACAGGAAGCGCTGAATTTTGCGCGCGCGTGCTACGGTGATCTTGTCTTCGTCGGAAAGTTCGTCGATGCCCAGAATTGCGATGATGTCCTGCAAGTCTTTGTACTTTTGCAGAGTGGACTTCACCGTGCGCGCCACGTTGTAATGTTCCACGCCCACGATGCGCGGGTCGAGCAGCCGGGAAGTGGAGGCCAGGGGGTCCACGGCGGGATAAATGCCCAACTCGGAAATCTGCCGCGACAGAACGGTGGTGGCGTCCAAGTGCGAGAACGTGGTGGCGGGCGCGGGGTCGGTTAAATCGTCGGCAGGAACGTAGATTGCCTGGACGGAAGTGATGGACCCCTTCTTGGTGGACGTGATGCGCTCCTGCAGCTCACCCATTTCAGAGGAGAGGTTGGGCTGGTAGCCCACAGCGGATGGCATGCGGCCAAGCAGCGCCGATACTTCCGCGCCTGCCTGCGTAAATCGAAAAATGTTGTCGATGAATAGAAGAACGTCCTGGCCGGCGACGTCGCGGAAATATTCGGCTACCGTCAGGCCCGTCAAGCCGACGCGGAGCCGCGCGCCGGGAGGTTCCGTCATCTGGCCGTAAATGAGGGCCGCTTTCGACTTCTCCGGATGTTCGGTGTCGATGACGCCCGATTCCTTGAATTCGAGCCACAGATCGTTTCCTTCGCGAGTTCGTTCGCCGACACCCGAAAATACTGATACGCCGCCGTGCTTCATGGCGACGTTGTTGATCAGCTCCATGATGATGACGGTTTTTCCGACTCCGGCGCCGCCGAACAATCCCGTTTTCCCGCCTTTCAAATACGGCTCGAGCAGGTCCACCACCTTGAGGCCGGTCTCAAACATTTCGAGCGTGGTGTTCTGGTCATCGAGTTCAGGCGCATGGCGGTGAATGGGAAAACGGGTGTCGCCTGCGATGGGGCCCAGCTTGTCCACTGGTTCGCCTATGACGTTCATGACGCGGCCGAGCGTGCCTCTGCCCACGGGAACGGTAATAGGCCCGCCCGTGTCGAGAACTTTCATGCCGCGCACCAAACCTTCGGTGGGCTCCATCGCCACGCATTTTACGCGCCCTTCGCCCAGGTGTTGTTCCACCTCTAGAATGAGGCTGAGGGGAATGGGAACTTTAAACCCTTCCGAAGTAACACGAAGAGCGTTATAGATGGGCGGGAGATGGCCGCCTTCAAACGCCGCCACAATAACCGGCCCAATGACCTCAACAACCTTTCCAACGTTCTGTTCTGCCATGCTTGTCCCCTTTGGGAATAGTTGATAGTCTATAGCTCATAGTTTAAGACGCTGCGTCTTACCTTCGACTCTCACCTATCGATCGTTATCTCAGACTTGGTTTTTCGCTCTTACTCTTAACTATTGACTATCAACTTTTCCCAGCTACTGCGCGCTCGCGCCGCTCACAATCTCGATAATTTCCCTGGTAATCGCGGCCTGGCGCACGCGATTCATGTTTAGAGTCAACGACTCGATTATATCTCCGGCGTTTGTGGTGGCCGCATCCATGGCGGTCATGCGCGCGGCGAACTCCGCCGCGGCGGATTCGAGCAGAGCGCGATAGACTTCAATCTCAATGTAACGTTCCAGGAGAATCTTAAAAATTTCCTCCGGCGGCTCCTCGTAAATGTAGTCGATCAGGACTTCGCCCTCGCGCGCCTTCATGGGCTTGATGGGCAAATAGCGTTCCACCGTCAATCGCTGCACCATCAGGGATTTGGACTCGTTATAGATAAAGTCGACGGCGTCCACTTCCTCCTTGGTGTAAAGGTCGACGATGGTTTGCGCGATCTCCTGCGCGTGTGAAAATTCGAGACGACTGAAGATGTTGGCATAGTCACCGATCATCGGCATACCGCGCTTGCGATAAAAATCGCGCCCCTTGCGCCCCACTGCGATCATGGAAATTTTCTGATCATGGTGTTCAGCCACATAGTTCTGCGCGGCGCGGATCAGGTTGGTATTGAAGGCGCCGGCGAGTCCTTTGTCCCCGGACACCAGGACGAGCAAGACGTTTTTGATGGCACGCTCTTTGAGAAGAGGGTGAACGCGCTGCTCCACGCGCGCCGTCAAGCTGCCCAGCAAGGCAAGCATCTGGTTCGCGTAAGGCCGAGCATTCAAAACCCGCTCTTGTGCCTTGCGCAGGCGCGCGGCCGCCACCATCTTCATGGCTCGCGTGATTTGCTGCGTGTTTTTCACCGACCGAATGCGGCGGCGAATGTCGAGTACGTTAGCCACTCTTCTTATCTCCGGCTGCGGCTTTCTCTGCAGGTAGGGCGGCGGGCGGCGGCTCTTTCGCCTTTTTGTCTGCCACAAATTTCACTTTAAACTCGTCCAGCACTTTCTTAACCTCGGCTCGCAGTGGGTCGTCGAACTGTTTCTTTTCGAGTATCTGCTTCGCCAATGCAGGATATGAAGAATCCATGAAGTCGTAGAGTCCCTTCTCAAACGGCAGGCAGTCTTCCACCGCCAAGTCATCCAAAAAGCCCTTGGTGCCGGCAAAGATGATCACGATCTGCTTTTCCACCGGGACTGGTTTGTACTGATCCTGCTTCAAGATTTCCACCAGGCGTTTGCCCCGGTTGAGTTGCTGCTGGGTGGCCTTATCGAGGTCGCTGCCAAACTGGGCGAAGACAGCCAGTTCGCGGTATTGGGCTAGGTCAAGACGCAGCGTGCCCGCCACTTGCTTCATAGCCTTAATCTGGGCGTTACCGCCGACTCGCGAAACCGATATGCCCACGTTGATGGCCGGCCGGATGCCGGAGTGGAAGAGGTCCGACTCCAGAAAGATCTGGCCGTCAGTGATGGAGATAACGTTGGTGGGGATGTAGGCGGAAACGTCACCGGCCTGCGTCTCAATGATGGGAAGCGCGGTAAGCGATCCGCCGCCGGTTTCTTTGCTCAGCTTCGCGGCACGCTCGAGCAACCTGGAGTGAAGATAGAAAACGTCGCCCGGGTACGCCTCGCGACCCGGAGGCCGCCGGAGCAGCAAGGAAATCTCACGGTACGAAACCGCGTGTTTCGAGAGATCGTCATAGATGCACAAGGCGTGGCGGCCGTGGTCGCGGAAGTATTCGCCAATGGCGCATCCGGCATAAGGAGCGATGTACTGCATGGGCGCGGGGTCTGAGGATCCCGCTTCAACCACAATGCTATATTTCATCGCGTCATGCTCTTCCAGCGTTTTAATTACCTGGGCGATCGTCGAGCGTTTTTGTCCGATGGCCACGTAGATGCAAATCACGCCGCTGTCCCGCTGATTCAGAATCGTATCGATGACGATAGCCGTCTTTCCAGTCTGCCGGTCACCGATAATCAGTTCGCGCTGACCACGCCCGATGGGGATCATGCCGTCGATGGCCTTCAGTCCTGTCTGCAGTGGTTCGCGGACGGGTTGGCGATCCACCACGCCGGGCGCCAGCCTCTCAATATTGTTGAATTGGTCCGTCAGAATGGGTCCCTTAGCATCTGTGGGGCGCCCTAACGCGTCCACCACGCGGCCAATGAGGGCATCACCGACCGGCACGGACATGATCCGCCCTGTGCGCTTAACCGTGTCACCTTCTTGGATTTTGGTGTAATCGCCCAGCAGCACCGCGCTCACCTGATCTTCTTCGAGGTTCAAGGCCAGCCCGGCCACCTCGTGGGGAAAATCGAGCAACTCGCCCGCCATGCAATTGTCCAGACCGTGGATGCGCGCCACGCCGTCTCCAATGGAAAGCACCGTGCCCACCTCGGTGACGGTGACACTGCGGTCATAATTCTCTATTTGCTCGCGGATGATCTTGGTGATTTCGTCGGCTTTAATTTGTGCCATGCTGTCCCCCGGAAGGTAGTAGGTGGCACGTCGGAGGTTGGGAAGAGCCTTCCCCAATCAGCGACTTCCCCCACATTCGACCTATCACCTAATGCCTATCTCTTTAGCAACTGCTCGCGGATCCGCTCCAGATGTCCACGTACCGATCCGTCGTACACGGTGCTCTGTATCTTGGCCAGAATTCCGCCCAATAGCTCGCCATCCAAGCTAAACTCCATGGCCACTTGCTTTCGGGTGACCTCTTCAAAGCGAGCACGCAATGCCTCCTGTTCGGCTTCAGAGAGACCCGTGGCGGATAAAACTTTCACCTCGACAACCCCCAACCGCTCGTTGGCGATCTTGGCGAACGCCGGGCAGATCTCGCCCAGCAGCCCGATTCGGTAGTTGGTGACGAGGACGCGCAAAAAACTCGCCGTGACCTTCGATACCACGAGACGAGCCAGAATCGCTTCCAGGACCTTAACCTTTTTCTCGAGGGAAATGGCTGGCGTGTCAAAAACATCGCGGAGGTCAGCGCTCTCCTGATAGGAGGCAAAGAAATTTTTGAGCTCACCGAGAACTACACGGTAGTCGCCCGCCTGGCTCACGACGTCCGCCAGCGCGCGCGCGTATCGGTTGGCAACGGCTATCGCCACGATTAAGAATCCTTCCATCCCACAAAGCGTTTCGGCCTGCTCGTGTTACGCCGGTCAGTTCCTATTCTGTTTCGCGTCAAGCTTGGCGACAAACTGGCTCACCAGCCGGCTCCGCATTGCATCGTCGAGGCGACCGCGAATCATCTGCTCGGCCTGCTTCACCGCCTCTCCGGCGATGAAAAACCTCAGCTCGAGCTTCGCGGCTCGTGTGGTGGTTTCCATGCGCGAGCGGGCGGATTCCAGCATCTTTTCCGTTTCGGCCGCCGCTGCCTGCTGCACGCGCTGGCGCTCCGCTCCCATTTCCCGCGCCGCCGAAATTTTAAATGCGGCAATTTCTTCTTCCAGGTGTCGCAACTTTTCTTCAATGGCGGTCAGCCGCGCCTGGGATGCTTCCAAAGCTTTGCGGCCCTCCTCCAGGCTTCCCTGAATGTCCGCCGACCGTTGAGCGAAGAATTCGGCGAGCGGCTTGCGGAGCACAAATACCAGCCCTCCCACGAGAAGGATAAAATTGATGGTCTTGTAAATAAGTTCCTTGGTTTCAGTTTTACTTTCTTCCGCTTCTCCCTCGGGCGGCGCCAGGAATATCGCCGCCAACCTGGGGACGCCGATACCGCGAGTAGAGACGGGCTCCAGCCCGGCAGATGCCGCCCTAAAGGGCGGTACTATACGCCCCCGTAAATTTGCCCAGACCTGGACTGGCAGTCCCAGCAAGGATGCGCAGAATAATGGCAGCAGCAAAGCGCGCCGACGTGTATTGCTCAAGGTCGGGCTCCCCCATGCTTATCAGCGGATAAGCCATTGCCCAACACGGCTTCCATGATTTCACTGGCCATGGATTTTGATGATTGGCCCAGCTCGCGTTTGGCTGCTTCTACCTGAGCCGCGAGATCAAGCTGCGCGTCGCGCACCAGGACATCGGACTGCTCGCGCCCCTTTTGCAGCGTGCCCTCGCGTTCCTTGAGCCCCGCTTGCCGGTCAGCTTCACGTTGGCGGTAAACTTCCTGCCGCGCCGCTTGGAATGCCAACTCATATTCCCGTGTCTTCGCTTCCGCCGCCGCCGTTTGCTCGCGCGCCCGAGCCAGAGCGCCGGTGGTCATTGCTTCGCGTTGCTTCAAGACGCTGATGAGGGGACGAAAGAATATCTTGCTGAGGATGACCAGAAGAAGGAAAACAAAGATGACGGTCGGAATACTTTGGACAAAAAGCTGTCCAAGCTGGCTTAGGATTGCGCCCATGTAAGGTGATCAGCCTTTGTGAGATTTCCGACTAGTTGTAAAGACGTAGGAAACTAACACGGACGTTCAAGAACTGTCAAGAACAGCCGTCTTTTTTGTCAAAGCTCTTTAGAAATGTCCCCCTTTTCTTTTGGTTTTTGTTCTTGGCTTTGTCGTTGGCCTTGCACGGAGCTCTCCCCTCCACCCCTCACCGGGCCGCCCCTCGCCACGGGTGGTCCGCCGGGGGCACCCACTTCCGCTTCGCCAAGCGCGG
>CAAGKR010004836.1_pt1 | contig 20238 bp, 18 predicted proteins | sample 2556971 | NCBI WGS metagenome assembly CAAGKR01 (sample SAMEA5207829, study PRJEB30636) | soil metagenome | biome: forest; feature: boreal; material: soil | place: USA | collected 2011-09 | depth 1 m | reverse complement strand
GATCGCGATGACGTGCAGTGCGCGGTTGAGCTGGCGGTTGCCGCCGCGGTGGAGGCGGTGGCGGTCGCGTCGCCCAGAGGATGCGGGTATCGGCGCGACGCCCGCCATCCTGGCGAAATGGGGGTCGCTGGCGAAGCGCTCGGCGCCAGCAGTCTGCCCAATCAGGATCGCGGCACAGAGCGGGCCACAGCCGGTCTCGGCAATTAGCTCCGGGCGATGCACGCGGATGACGTCACGCAGCTCGCGCTTGAGCGTCTCAGTTTCCCGGGTCAGCGCAGCGATGCGCTTGACCTGCTCGCGAGCGACGCGAACCCTGGCCGTCTGTGGCAGCGCTCTGAGCCGACGGGTGATGCACTGCAGCTGGCCGGGATAGTCGAGCTTGCGCGAGGGGATCTTCACCTCGAGCTCGGGGTCGAGGACGACGAGATTCCAGCGCAGCCGATTGATCAGCCGCGTGCGCTCGACAACCAGGATCTCCCGGTGATCGCACAGCAGCCGGATCTCGACGGCCTGCTCGTCGAGGAAGGCGACGGGAAACCGCTCGATTCCCTCACGCAGTACCGCGCGGGCAATCACCCTCGCGTCGATCTGGCCGGACTTCCCCGGCTCGCGTTCTCCACGACGAGAGGCGCCCATCAGCTTCGGTGCGACACGCAGAACACGCTCGCCCGCGGCCACGAGCGAGCGCTCGAAACGCTGCGAGACATGCCGGCAGTCCTCGACTGCCCACACGATCTCCTGGCCTAGCTCGTGCGCCCAGCGCAGCCCTTCAAGATGTCCCTGGTCGGTTGCGGCGATCTCTCGCTCGGCGAGTAGCTGCCCGGTGTCGGCGTCGACGGCCGCGAGGGCGTGGGTGCGCTTGTGAGTGTCCACTCCGATGACGATCCTCCGTACGTCCTTTCAATCGAGGTCTCATTTGGGTGGACCTCTGGCGGACAGTTCTGAGTGGGGGCGGTTGCCACGCTCCTATCAAGTCACGCCACAGGTCCCGGACGACGGTGGGCGACACAACGGCCGTAGGTCAGGCACGACGCCGACAGACAGACTACGAGTCAGCCCACCGCCGGCCCGGACCTAACCGGCCAGTCGGACGCCAACACAACGGCCACAGAAAGCACGGTCTCAGCAAGCTGAGACGACATGACTCTGAGCGCCGTGCCGCTGGCGCCGCCATCCGGGCGTCTGGCACTCTCGCACTCACAGACTAGATGCACGGGGTGCAGAACTGCACCACCTTGACTCGGCAGTCGCAGTGCCTCGCGCCGCTGAAAAGATCTTGGCCGGTTCGCCGAGTTCGCGGTCAGTAGGGGTATGGACGACGCCACCTCGACTGCCTCACCGACTGCATGAGTCGCATCCAGATCAGCCTCCCGGAGGAGGCTATCGGCCAGCTACGCGCCGCTGCGGCCACGACGGGCGAGCCGACTTCGCGGGTGGCGGCGCGGCTGTTGCTATCCGCGCTGGCCGGTGACAGCACTGCCCGACCTCGCGTGGCTCCCTCGCCGGAGCCCCAGCCGGAGCGGGATCAGCCGAAGCCAAGGCCAAAGCGGGGAAGCCCTCCCTGGCTGGAGCCGTTCGACGAGGACGAGGCGTGCGTTTGGCGGCAGGAGATGTGGGGTTCGATCCTTGCGCTCTGCCGCCGTTATCCGGCCGCGCTCGGACGGCTCGCCGAGGAGTGGTGGTTGGACTCGCGATTGGTCGAGCTGCTGTCCTGCATGGCGACGTGGCGCACGAACATCGATGCCGCCAGCGAAGACCCGCGCGAGGAGTTCGCGTTCCACACTGCCTTGCAACAGATCGCGCGCCTGGTCGACCAGACGCCAGGAGGCGAGCGCCGCTTCAAGATCGGCCCGATGCCGGTGGACTGGGGCAAAGCGCGGTTCGGTAGTTGAGCGTTGGCGTGGGGCTTCGAGCCTGAACGCCGCCTCCCAGCGCCTCCGCGCCTTCGACTAACCCGCGACCAGGGCAGAGAGTCAACGCCTGTTTCGCCCGCCCGCGTTGGTGGCGTTTTTACTGGGCTGCGAAGCGTGCAGTTTTGACCCCCATTTGGTACCTGCGAGTGGTACCCGCGCCCCTCGTCGGCCGCTTGCCGACGACCCAGAAATGAAAAAATCCCGCGATTAGCAGGGCTCTTTGCGAAGCGGCTGAAGGGATTCGAACCCTCGACCTTCTGCATGGCAAGCAGACGCTCTAGCCAGCTGAGCTACAGCCGCGCGGCGGCAAACTATAGACCAGGGGCGTGTGCAGCGCCGAGTTGGCGGGCACGAGCTCGCTTGTGACGAGGCCGTGCTCGGAGGTCAGCTCGTCGACGAGTGGAAACAGGGCGGCTATGCGCTCGGGGGTGTCGATCGCGATGGTCACGACCGGTACGTGGCGGCGGATCGAGAGGAGCCTGTCGCCGTGGGGGGCGTGGTTGCCGTGGAAGCCCCAGATCCCGCGCAGCGATGTGGCGCCGGCTGCGTTTGCGGCGCGTAGGCGCCGGACGAGCTCGAGGTATACAGGTCTGTTCTCGTGGCGGGCCGCCTCAGAGGTGACGATCGTGAGCTTGTGACGGGGATCGACGCCGTGTCCGCCCGACTGCGACTTGTGCGGTGCTTGCAGAAGCATGCCGTCGCGCTTGCACACCCGCACTCGCTCCAGCGTAAAGGAGGGCTCACGCAAGGATTCCTTGAGGCGCGGCAGGGCGTCGGCGATTCGCTGGGAGTCTCCGACGCTCATGACCATCAGGGGCACGCTCGCGTTGCGCGCGAAAAAGCGTGCCCGTCGTCGCTCGCCATGCCTGGTTCCGTCCACCCCGAGCAACACGGTTGCTCCGTCCACCCCGCCCTCGTGAAGCGCCTGGCACACGGTCGCGAACGCCGGTGAGCCGTTCACACGCTCGTGGCGTCCGATGTAGACGGTCAGCTTCGTGGCGTCGCCCGGCATCGCTGCCCACTCGTGCTCTTCTTCCGGGGCCCTGAGTGCCTCGCCAGCCCCGACGCCAGCCCCGACGCCGGCGTCGCACAGGCGGGCGCGCTCGAGTGTGACCAGGCCCTCCTTGCCGATTGGGCTCACGTCTCGCAGGAGCGCTTCGATTCGCTCGCGACTGTCGATGACCACCGATACGAGTGGGAGGTCTTCGGAGAGCGTCAGTAGGCGGTCGGTGCGCCGGCGGTGCTTGGCGCCAAAGCCTTGGACCCCCCGCAGCAGGATGCTGCTGCGGATCTCGTGGCGTGCATGGATGTCGAGCAACTCGTCGGCGAGCAGTCGTCCCCGAATGCGATTGCGCTCGCCGAAGTACGTTGTGAGCTTCAGCGCGTCCTCGCTCACAACGCCACGCCGATCGACCTACCCAGCTCCGCGGCGGCAATCCCCACGACGACACTCACGAGCACGTTGAGCGCGCCCGCCAACAGCTGTCCGTCCTCGCCCAGGCGGTGGGTCTCGAGCATCCATGTCGAGAACGTCGTGTACGAGCCGATCGCGGCCGACCCCACGAGCAGCAACGCTTCACCCGAGAGCGCCATGCCGGTCAGCAGTCCGAGGACGAGCGCCCCGCTCGCGTTCACCGCGAGCGTCCCCAGCGGGAAGCTCGAGGAACTGCGCGAGGAGACGGCTCCGTCGAGCAGGAACCGCGCGAGCGATCCGAGGCTCCCGAGGATTGCCACGCCTATCCACGCTGGAGCGCTCATTTCGCTCGCTGCTCGTCGTGGGGCGCTGGCGCGCTCATCTTGTTCGCCGCCGGTCGGACCGCGCGGGCGCGCTCATGGAGGCGCTCATGCGAGGGCCCTCACGCGACGTACGAGTGCGGACGAGGCGAACACGGCGAGGTATCCGCCGAGCACACTCGCGAGCAGGTACCCGGCGGCGAGGCCGTAGCTGTGATGGTCGGCCATCCTCAGCAACTCGATCTGCACGGTCGAGAAGGTCGTGAGCGCTCCGCACAGCCCCGTCCCAAGCAGCGGCCGGCGCAAGGTGGAGACGGGCAGGCGCTCCTGGAGACGTGTCACGAAGTAACCGAGCATCAATGCTCCTGCGATGTTCACAGCGAACGTCGCCCACGGCCACCTGCCGGCGTCTGCCGGCAACACTTGGGCCACGCCTATCCGCATGAGCGCCCCGAGGGCGCCACCGCACGCGATCGCGAGCAACTCGGCGCGATCAATGGCGGGACTGGAGGCGTTCTGGTGTGTTTCGCTGGAAGGTGCTATTTGGTGAGCCTTTGTCGGTGCTGTGTCCTGTGCTCTGTTGTGTAGGTCGCGCCGGCTCGCACCTTAAGGCTCACACCAGATAGTTCGAGGGCGTCGTCGCCGGGCGGGCGACCGATCGATACATCTTCGCTGTGGGTGTGCGCGTGCGAGTTCAACCAGTGGGCGCGCGTGCGCTCGGCACATACCGGCCCCCATCGCCTCGGAGGAGCATTCCCCTCAACTCCAGTTCGGCGAGCGTGACCGCGATCTCGTCGGACTTGGCGCCAAGTGCCACGAGCTTTTCGATCGTGTCCCCTCCGTGGGCTACGCGCTCAAGTACTCGCGCCAGGCGCGGTTCGAGTGCGATCGACGCGGTCGCCGCCGGGTCGATCGCGTCGCCCACGCCCACGCCGTAGAGGACATCGAGCGCGTCCTGTGGGCCTCTCACCAGCCTCGCGCCGCGCATCAGGAGCGAGTTCGTCCCTCTCGATGTGGACGAGCTCACGCGTCCGGGCACCGCCGCCACGTGTCTCCCGCGCGAGCCGGCGACATGCGCGCAAGCCAACTCCCATGGCTTCTCCGTGGCCTCGACCACAATCACCATCTGAGCGAGCAGCGCGAGCGTGCGGGTGCGCGCGAGCTGCCACCAGCGGCGGCCACGCTGGCTACAGCGGATTTCGGAGATCGCGCAGCCGCCTTCGAGGATACGGCGGTAGAGCGGGGTGCACCAAGCGGGCGAGCAGCGCTGCACTCCGCCCGCGGTCACGGTCAACGTCTTGCCGTCGGCTTCGAGCGCCCCGGCATGTACGGCGGTCGGGATGCCTTCTGTGAGCTCGCTTGCGACGATCAGTCCAGATGCCGCGAGCCCGCGCGCAAGCTCACGGGCTATCTCCATGCCGTAGTCGCTCGCCCGGCGGGCCCCCACGATCGCCACAACCTTCTCGTCGAGCATGCCTTTCAGGCGCTCCATGCCACCGCGCACGTCGAGCGCGTGCGGGGCCAGGGGATCTTCGCGCAGACTCCTCGGATAGGAAGGGTGGTGTCGGCAGACGCTCATCGCGTCCGCCCGCTCCCGCTCCCGCTCCCGCTCCGGCTCTGGCTCTGGCTCCCATGCAGCATAAGCCGCATGCAACTCTGCTCGCCGCCGTCCACCGATCGCCTCGATCAGCTCCAGGTCCCCTAGCTCCAGAACGCCCCAGAAGCGCGACAGGTCGCGCGCCCTGAAGTCAAGTCGAACACTCAGCTTCTCCAGTAGCCACGCGCGCCGCTCGCACGCTTCACATACGCCGCTCACGCGGCCCGCCGGCCAGAGAGGCCGGCCTCCGGTCGCAGCGCCAGGGCCTTCGAGAGATGCTTGGCTTCGACTCGCTCGCGACAGGCCAGATCGGCGATCGTGCGCGCCACGCGCAGGGCACGGTGCTGGCCACGCGCGCTCAGGACGCTACCCTCGCAAGCGTGGGCCAGCATCCGCTTGCCGCCCTCGTCGAGTTTGACGTGACGGCGCAGCATCTGCGCGTCCATTTGCGCGTTAACGAGCACCCCCTCCTCCCGCAACCGTCTCGCCTGACGTTCGCGCGCCTCGGTCACCTGCTCGCGAGCGTGCGCGGAGCTCGTCGAAGACTGGTTTCTGAGATGGTCGACTGTTGAGCGCTCCATGTGCACAAGCAGGTCGATCCGGTCGAGCAGCGGGCCGCTCATGCGACGGCGGTGGCGGGCGAGGTCGGCTTCGCTACAGTGGCAACGCTCGCGCTCGCCCGCATATCCGCATGGGCACGGGTTGGTGGCGGCCATCAGCATGAACCGGGACGGGTACACAGCCGAGTGGCGCGCCCTCACGATCGCGACCCGGCCGTCCTCCAGCGGCTGGCGCAAGGCCTCGAGGGTGGGACGTGCGAACTCCGAGAGCTCGTCGAGGAACAGCACACCGTTGTGGGCGAGCACGACCTCCCCGACCCATCCGCGCCGGGCGCCACCGATCAAGCCCGCGGTCGTGATCGAATGGTGCGGTGCCCGAAACGGCCGCTCGGAGAGCATCTCACCGCCTGAGAGCCTGCCGGTGACGCTATGAATACGCATCACCTCGATCGCCTCGGAGCGCTCGAGCGGCGGCAGGATCGACGGCAAGCGTTGGGCGAGCATCGTCTTGCCCGTTCCCGGCGGCCCGCTGAGCAGGCTGTTGTGGCCGCCCGCGGCAGCGACTATGAGCGCCCTGACCGCCTCGGGGCGCCCACGCACATCGCTGAGATCCGGTCCCTGGCGCGTCGTGCCCGTGCTCGACGGTGGCCTGCTCGGCTCGGGTAGTGGGTCGGGGGCGCCACCGCTGAGCACGCGGGCGGCGCTCGACAGGCGCTGGGCGACGCCTACGGCCAAGCCATCCACGAGAGTCGCCTCGCGTGCGCGTGCGGAGCCCAGCACCAGCATGTCCAGTCCCGCCTTCATGGTCGCCTCGGCGACCGCGAGCGTGCCATGGCTGGAGCGCACCTCGCCGTCGAGCGAGAGCTCTCCAAAGAGGGCATGAGTGTCGAGCCGCTCGCGGGGGATCTGCCCGCTTGCCGCAAGCACGCCGCAGGCGAGCGCAAGGTCAAAGCCCGGTCCGATCTTCGGAATGTCGCCCGGCGCCAGGTTCGCCGTTATGCGGCGTGCCGGGAACTCATAGCCCGAGTTGAGCACCGCCGCATGAACGCGGTCGCGTGCCTCGCGCACCGCGGCGTCGGCGAGGCCGACGATCGTAAACGCCGGCAAGCCCGGCCTGATATCGACCTCCACGCTTACGGCTCGTGCGTGGAGCCCTTCGATTGTGAACGTGCGCGCCCGAGCAAGCATCTGTGCCTCCCATTGCGGTTTCCAGCAGAGGCGATTAAGCTACGGCGCGCTTGGGACGGTATTCGGCAGGCGGCCCTCAAACGCTTGTCGGACGGCCGCTGTCGAGAGCTCCGATGCGTGCCTCGCGCGCGTGAGAGGCCACTCCTTGGGAAGGCTGCGCGTTACGCCTCGCACGCGTGTGGGGCCACCTGTTCCCGCAGACGACCACGACGGGATAAGCGCGCGTACGCTGTGAGACGCCGCATGTCGAGCGATCGCCGAGCCGTGCCCCAACGTGCGCGCGTGGGGCGCCCATTTTTGGAGACCTACAACCCCGCTGGGTGGCGTACGACGTAGCCGGCCGTGGAACCCATCGAGTCCGACCAGCGCGACCCCGATTCCTGCTCGGCGATCGTGTCGAAGCGCCGCCCGTCAATCACCATCCAGGCATGTTCGGCGTTTGCGTAGATCGTGATGTGGGCGCCGGGGCCGGCCTCGCCGTAGGACTCAAGGGCGCTTGAATCCTCGGGCGAGCTGAGCAGGCCTCCGCCGTGAAGCGCGTAGGAGACCGAGCCCGAGCAGTCATAGCCGGTTGACTGGAAGGAGCCGTGGCCGCCTCCGAAGACGTACGGTCGCGTCGCGATTTCATCTGCGGCCGCGATCACGCGCTCAACGACACTCGAGCCTTCTCCGCCGGTGCTGCTGCTCGAGCCACCGGAGCCGTGCGACGCGGCGCCAGGCGGATGCAGGGTTGCGCTCTCGCCGATCCCGAGCGCGCTCCACGTTTCCGGTCCGACGACCCCGTCCACGTTGAGACCGTGGTGGGCCTGCAAGCGCTTGACCGCAACCTCGGTTTCCGTCCCGAACGTGCCGTCTGCTTCGACATGCAACGCTTCTTGCAATCGGCGCACAGCGTCTGTGCGGCTGCTCGACCCCATGCTGTGAGTCGCCTGGGCCGAATGCCGCGCCGGGGTGTTTGCGTGGCGGGCGCCAACGTGGTGCGCAGCCTTGGCGGGGTGAAGCGTAGCGTGCTCCTTGATCCCCAGGGCGCCCCAAGTTTGGCCGCCGACGACGCCGTCGACATGCAGGTGGTGGCGCGCTTGGAGACGGCGCACGGCCTGCTCTGTTTCGGGCCCGAACGTGCCGTCCACCTGTACTCCGAGCGCTTCCTGGAGGTGGACGATCGGATCCACGCCATGAGCGACCGCGCTCTCGGGACTCGCGGTCGGCGCTTGACGGGCGGTTGCGATCGCGGCGACTGTCTCGGTGGCGGCGACCGCGGCGGAGGCGATGCTCGGGGGACCGCCGGCGAGCGCGGCACTGGTCTGCGAGCCGACGACTCCGTCGACCCGCAACCCGTGGCTTGCCTGGAAAGCCTGCACCGCCGCTTCGGTGGCGGTGCCGAACACGCCGTCGACCGCGATCCCGAGCGCGTGTTGCAGGATGCGCACCTGGCGGCCTTCGCTGCCGCTCTGCAACTGGATCTGGTATTTGCTCGTGGTGGGCGACTCAGGCGCGGACGGGGCGTTGTTTTGGCTACTGCCGCTGGCGTCGGCGAGGCCGGCGGCGGGGCCGGCCGCGATTGCGATCAACGTGCCCAGCGAGACCCGGCGCGCGCGGGTGGCGGTCGGGACAAACTGCAAATCGGCGGCGCGCCGGCGGGTGCGCGAGCGCAACTGAGAAAGATCCCAAGGCTCGGTCTCGGCGAGGTTGCGCGGCGAGGGAAGACGGTTGCGGGCATCCATGAGATTGGCGAGCCGCATGGGGGAGTGGGCGGCGCGTTTGGCCGCTCTGTCTCGACGCGCCCGAGAGCGAGCGAGCGAGGCGTTCCAGGGGTCAGCAGCAGCGAGATCGCGCGGGAATCCCGACATGTGAAAAGCGTCCTTTCGGTTATCTCAGGGCGCCTACGGGGTTAGCTGTCGGGCTCGCGCACTGTGCGCTACGCCACAAACTGTGGCGATTCGCCCCCGCAGCCGATCGGCTGCACTGGGTCCCCCGCTCCCTGTCCCCGTGGGGACAAGGACTCGGCACGAACGCTGGTCAAAGTATCAGGTCCCTACGCAAGATGCATCACATGAGAAGGGTTGCAACGTTTCTTGCCGACGTTTCGATCTTGACACGTTGTTCTGTCGTCAGTAAAACCTACCGACCGCCGCGCATGATCCCATGGCGACGCAAACGCGACGCCGTGTACCTGAACGAGCGGCCGCCAGTGCTGTTCCTGATGGTGCTGCGCGTTCTGAGGGAACGGGAACGAACCTCTATCAAAACCATCCCTGGCAGGAGGGCTCGCATCATCGACCGCCGGCTCACCCCAGTAGGGTCTCATCGGCGATTAGCGAGTCAACGCGACGTGCGATGTCCTCACGGATCGCGCGGACTTCATCAAGCGGGCGTCGGCTTGGGTCGGGAAGGTTCCAGTCGAGATAGCGCTTGCCTGGGATGTAGGGGCAGGCGTCACCGCAGCCCATCGTCACGACCACATCTGCCTGCTCTGCAAGCTCGCGGGTAAGGAGTTGGGGCCGGCGGCCGGACAGGTCGATACCGAGCTCCCTCATGACCTCCACGACCTCCGGGTGGACATGCTCGGCAGGGATGGTGCCAGCGGACAATGCCGCGTGTCGTCCGACGGCGGCGCGCTCGAATAGGGCTTGGCTCATCTGTGAGCGACCGGCGTTATGAAGGCAGACGAACAGCACGGTCGCCATCGACGTGGATATCCTTAGTCGCGTGAGTGCTGGGGAGATGAAGTTGCTTGGATCCACGCACGAGCTCATAGGCGAACACGCCGATCGTGGCTCCGATCACCGGGCCCATGACATAGATCCAAAAACTGCTCCAAGTGCCAGAGGCCAACGCCGGCCCGAAAGAGCGCGCTGGGTTCATCGAGGCGCCCGTGATCGGTCCACCGAATAGCGCGTCGAGTCCCACCGTCCCGCCAATTGCGATAGCGGCGGCGGCACCGACCGCGCGAGTGTCGGTTGCAACGGAGGTAATGACGAACATCAGGAACGCCGTCAGCACGATCTCATAGGCCATCGCCGTCTCGCTGTTCACGCTCGGGAGCGTTGCGCCAAGATGCGCGGGCTTACTCGTCCATGCCGCAAGCAACAGGACCGCCGCTGCGGTCGCGCCGACGAGTTGGGCGGCTATGTAAGCAAGCGCGTCGCGGAGTGGGAAGTGCCGAGCGAGGGTGAATGCGATCGTGACACTCGGGTTGTAGTGCGCGCCGGAGAGATGTCCGCCGGCATAGATCATCACCATGATTACGAGCCCGAACACGAGGCTTATGCCGACGCCGCCGATCGAGCCGGGGTGCGTGGTATTGGTGATGATCGCGCCGCAGCCGGCGGTCACGAGCGCGAAGGTGCCGATCGCCTCCATGAACGCGCGGCGGGCGAGGTCCGGACGCTCCATCAGGCGTGCCGCTCGGGGTGGGGCTCGTCGCTGATATTCATGACGTGGATCATATTACATCGATAGACGTGAGTGTTATTGATATAAGTAGATTGATGCCCGTCGATTTGGCGTTGACCCCCAAGCAGAAGCGTGCCGCCGGCGAGCGCTGCTGCGAGCCCGTCGTCTACCCAGACGTTCAGCGCAAGGACGCACTTCGGATGGCCGAGGTCGCTAAGGCCCTCGGCGATCCGATCCGGTTGCAGCTCGTGGATGTCCTGCGCAGGCACGCCGGCAAGGTCTGCGTTTGCGAGCTCGTGCCTCTGTTCGACATCTGCCAGCCCACCCTCTCTCACCATCTTAAGAAGCTCCGCGATGCCGGGATCGTGGATTCCGAGCGTCAAGGGCTATGGGCCTACTACTACGTCCTCCCCGATGCGCTAAAGGAGCTATCCGCGTGGTTGGGCTGACCGCGACGGACACGACCGCCGATCTCTGCCGCGCGCCGGAGCAGCAACCGACATGCCGCGAACCGAGCGCAACGGCCGACCGCGGCGGCCACGATAAGGGGCCGCGGCTGCACGCGAGCATGCGGCAAGCATCCGCGCACGGAAGCCGGGTGACTGGCGGAACTTCGAGCTTCTAGCTGCCAGCGAACGTAAGGGCTATTCCTGTCGCAGACGCCACCAACCGCGGCCATTCTTGAGTTGCCCAACCGACCATATTGCGTTAACCGTCGATCACGCAAATGGCATCCGTCGCGCAACCCCATCCCGCGCGGTTTCAGGTCGGCCTCCTCGCGTCGCTACTCGCGATGGGCGCCCTAGCCTGGCTGCCGACGAACGAGCGCATGATCGGGATGGACTCCGGTCCCGGAACAGACCCGGGGACCCTCGGCTTCTACGTCGTGTCGTGGGTCGTGATGATGGCCGCGATGATGTTTCCATCGATCGCACCGATGGTGCTGACGTTCGCATTCGTCCAGCGCCGCCGGCGTGATCGCGGCGCCGTCGATCGCACCGTCTCCTCATGGGTGTTCGTGGCCGGCTATCTCCTTACGTGGACCGCGTTCGGGCTGGCCGCCTATGGCCTGTACGTGGGTGTGCGTTCGTTCTCGATCCCTGAGCTCTCGTGGCATCGCGGCGGTCCCTACCTCGCCGGTGGTGTTCTGATCGCGGCGGCGATCTACCAACTCACGCCGGCCAAGGACGCCTGCCTGAGTCGCTGCCGCGCACCGCTTGACTTCGTGTTCACCCACTGGCACGAGGGGCCTTCAGGGGCGCTGCGGATGGGTGTCGTTCACGGCGCGTGGTGCGTCGGCTGCTGCTGGGGATTGATGGCGGCGCTGTTCGCACTCGGCGTTATGAGCGTGCCGTGGATGGTCGTCATCGCCGGCCTGATCGCCCTCGAGAAGCTGCTGCCCCGCAAGGAGCTCGCTAACCGCCTCGTCGCCATCACCCTGGTCATCCTAGGTCTCGGCGTTGCCCTCGCGCCGGGGCACGTGCCCGGTCTTACGCTGCCAGACTCGCCGCAGGCCAGGGCAGCAATGCACACGATGTCCGGGATGCAACGCGCCAGCGAAGCCATGCCGCGGCATCAAGTCACGCCGATGAAAGGGAGCCAGAGCTGGAAGAAATGAGTGGAGCCCTCGAGTGTCAGCGGGTGGCGCTGGGGTCCTCCATGACCTCTCTCTCCAACTCAAACAGCGCCGGGCCCGAGTGGGTTGCGGGGTGCGCCTCGAAGGCGTGCAGGCAATGCTCTGAGCAGAAGTAGAACGTCTCCTCGCCGAAGTCCATGCGGATCGCCTTAGCCTTATCTACCTTCATGCCGCATGCAGGGTCGGTGACGCCGCGTCGCATCGTCAGAGCAAAGAACGCGGCGAAGACAGCTACTCCGACGATATTGGCGAACAGCTTGTAGTCGATCTTGACCTGACTGAAGATGTCCGCTCGGGTCGGCCTGGTCTGGGGGATGAGCCCAGCGGCGCCGAACAGGCCATCTACGATGAGAGCCGCCACTACCATCGTCACGAACATGAGCGCGACGATCCGCTTTGCGTAGGCGTTGCCGTAATACTTGCGGTAGATCAAGACGATTGGCACCACGATCAGGTCGGCGAAGATAAAAGCGATTACCCCGGCGAAGCTGATGCCGCCTGACCACAAAACCGCGGCGAGCGGCACGTTGCCGACCGAGCAGACGAAGCTGAGGATCGCGATGATGGGGCCGACGATCGCGTTCTCGATCAGCTTCAGTCCGGCAGGGGCGTGCGTAATGAACAGAGCGTTGAAGAAGCTGTCGGGAAGCTGGCCGATGAACCCAGCGAGCAGGAAGCCGATCAGGATCTCCTTCCACACCATCGACCAGTCGTTGCGGAAGTTGTGCGCGACATCCGACCAGGCGCTCGCACTGGTCAGGCGCTGGCGGATCGTCATGTGTTCGCCCACGCTGTGGTGCCGATGTCCCGTATCGGCCTCTTGGGCGTGCTCGCGGGCCTGCTCCTCCAAACGCCTTGACACGAACAGGCGTAGGAGGACCGTCACGATCGCGATCAGCACGAGGCCGCCGATGAACTCCGCGAGCGTGAACTGCCAGCCGATCAGAACCCACATGACGATCCCCAGCTCGATCACGAGGTTCGTCGAGCTGAACTGGAACGCGAGGGCAGATGCCGCAGAGGCGCCCTTCTGAAAGAGGCTCTTGGCAATCGCGATCGCCGCGTAGCTGCACGAGGAGGAAGCAGCGCCAAGGCCGGTCGCTACCGCCACGGGTCGAAAGCCAGAGCCTCCGAGCGCGTTCTGGATGCGCTCGCGCGGCACCCACGCTTGGACGATTGCCGAGATCGCAAAGCCGAGCACCAGCGCCCACCACACCTCCCACGCCATTAGGAACGCATCCTTGAATCCATCGCCGATCGTCGTCAGTACGTCCGTCACGGGATTCCCTTCGAGGACATAGACACGAAACTAGCATACCCCCCTGGGGTGTCTTGCTAGAGTACTCCTATGAGCGCAAGGAGCACCGCGCCGGTGCGTGGCTACACAGCGACCAAGGACCAGCTTCAGACACGGTTGCGTCGCATCGAGGGGCAGGTGCGCGGCGTCGAGCGCATGGTCGAGGAGGACCGCTACTGCATTGACGTTCTGACTCAGATCGCAGCGATACAGGCCGCCCTCGACAAGGTCGCGCTCGGGCTGCTCGACGGACACGCCCACACGTGCGTGATCGGAGCAGAGACTGGCGAGCAGGACGCGCGAACCGCGGAGATGATGGCCGCTGTTGGTCGGCTCATGCGCCGCGGCTAACAGGTGGATGGATGAATGAGGCGCAGGATCGACTCATACGCCGCGACACACGCCGAGACGAAGATGGCCCCGACCACCGCCATGCCGGCTAGGCGCTCGGCGCTCGGCGCGCGGGGAGCGCAGCGCGAAAGCGATCGTTGCGGCAAACGTCCAGTGCGCGTATCCCGCAGGCGTGGCGCCTGTCAAGGCTCTGTGGTAGGCGTTGCGAAGCGCAACCTCGAAGTGTGCGAGGTCGCGAAGGACCGCCGCGCCGGCGCGGGCGTTCCAGTCGTATAGGGCAAGCGCCTTGGCTTGGCTCGGTTCTGACCTGCCTCATCCAGGTATCTCTGAAGGCGAGGGGCACTCAACCACTGCTCCAGCCACGGCCCGTCCTTGGGCTGCCCTGCATGATTGGCATCAGGAGTCATTGTGCTTTGCCGCCGGTGGGGTTATAATTCCATGGGAAAGCCCCGGTGGACCGCTGACTTCGGTCATGTCGTCTGCCTCAGATCCCCAGCGATCGCCTCCAACGACTCACCCGCCAAACGCCTACGCGCCGCCTCCCGGCGCAACGCCACCTCCACCTCAACCTCCGACATGAACACCTCCACGCTCGCTGAACAAGAGCGCGCGAGCGTGCCACCTCACGCCCGATGTCAACGATGTGCTGGCGGCTAGACGCTCAGCCCACGTAAACGATGTGCTGGCGGTTCGATGTAAACGATGTGCTGGCGGCCGTCAGCTATCCAGCCAATTCGGCATCGTGGCCGCCTTCCTGAAGGATCGCCAGAGGCTCTCCGAGGTCACCGTCGAGCAGGTGGACGTAGGTCGCGAGCGTGAACGCGGCCGAGTGATGACCGAGCCAGTGCTGGACCTGAACCGCGTTGCGGCCTTCCGCAACAGGATGGAGACGCGCACGAGGAGCAGCCCGGATGTTATGTCCGGGCTGAGGTAGCTCTGTCCGAGCAGAGGGCTACCTGCCCATGCACTCCGCTGCGCAATCTTGCCAGCAGCGCCGACAGGACCGGCGCGCGATCTGGTGTCGGGTGCGCCAGCTCCAATTCAAGCTCACGAGCAGCACCGGAGGCATCTATGAAGCCGAACATCCCAATCGAGCCAGCCAGCATGTGCGCTGTGCGCTCGGCATCTGCTCTGAGGTCCGCGTCCAGGCGATCCTCTTCGAGTGCAGCAACCGCGCGCTCGATCACGCCGATCCGATCGCTCACCCGGCTTCGCTGATGCTCCCAAACAGTGCGCAGCGCCTCCACCGTCCACGCAGCGCCCTCCAGAGCGGACTCGCTGGTTGGCCGGCTGTCGGCGGATGTCTCGGTGGGGCTCATGCGGGTTCACCTTCCGCGGATCGCATGGGGTCAAGTTGGGCATCGACAGTCGCGCCGAGGACGGCGATATGGAGTACCCGCAGCTTTGCCGCGGTGAAATACCGACAACGTGTCCTTGGTGGTTGCCGTTAACACCAACATGGCCGAGGCGCGTCTCATGCGCGGTGCCGCTAAAGCGCAGCTCACGCGACTGCCAAGCGCGGCGGTCGGCCTCGGCGCGCTCGTGGCGCTGTATCTGAGCTGGCAGTTGCTGCACTGGATCCCCGGCGCTCGTGAGAGCGTCGGGGATCTTCTGATCCTTCCGGTCGATGCCGCTGCGGTCTACGCGGCCTGGTGTGCGTCGCGGCGGTGCGCCGCCTCCAGCCGCCTGCGGTCGTTCTGGCGGCTGCTGGCAATCGCGCTGGCGGCCGAGACGCTCGGCGACATCATCCAGGCCGTCTATGACGTCGGCCTTCACCAGTCTCCATACCCGTCGCTGGCCGATCTGTTCTACCTCGCGTTCTACCCGTTGCTGCTGCTGGCGCTGCTGCGCCTGCCTGTCGGCAAGGCAACGCCGGCGAAGCTCGTCAAGACGCTGATCGACGGCGCCACGATCGTCGCGGGCGGGGGCGCCGTCGTGTGGTATTTCGTGCTGGGACCGACGGCGCTCGACGGTGACCAGAGCAGCTTGGCGATGGCGGTCTCGATGGCTTTCCCGGTCGGCGACCTGTTCCTGCTTGCGGGCCTTGCGGCGGTAATGCTGCGCCACAGCCCCGACGCGCTGCGGCTCCCGTTGAGACTGATCACCGTCGCGGTGCTGCTTGGCATCCTCGCCGACGTCCTGTACGGGTACGGTCAACTGCATGGCACCTACAGTGCCGGCGACTGGATCGACACCCTGTACGTGTTTGAGTTCGCGACGTTCGCGCTCGCGGGCATCAGCCAGAGGCACGTGGCGCCCGGAGACCCAAGCGCCGAGGTGGACGGCGCCCGGCAATTCTCCTCGCGTGCGAGCTGGCTTCCGTATCTCAGTGTGGCGATCGGCCTTGGCGTTCTGTTCGGAGTGGAGCGAGGCAATCCGTTCTTTCCAAACGTCAGCCTTGTATTGATAGTGATCGTGCTCGCGGCGCTGGTCGCTGTGCGCCAGTATGTCGCGCAGCGAGAGCTCGTCCAGATGCAGGCTGCGCTGCACGAGAGTGAGCGCGTCAAGGACGAATTCCTATCCGTCGTCGGACACGAGCTGCGGACCCCTTTGACCTCGATTCGCGGCTCGCTGGGTCTGCTGGGAGGTGGCGTGCTGGGCGAGCTGCCCAAAGACGCGGCCAACATGGTGGCCGTCGCCGTCCTCAACACCGATCGGCTCGTGCGGCTGATCAACGACATCCTCGACATCGAGCGCATGGCAGCCGATCGCCTGCAACTTCAGCCGGCGGCGATAGACACCGTGGAGCTGGTGAACCAGTCCATTCAGGTTCTTCAGGCGACGGCCGATGCGGCGGAGGTGTCGCTGCTCAGCGATGTGGCCCCCCTCACGGTCTCTGCCGACGCCGACCGCATCGTCCAAGCGCTCGTGAACCTGCTCGGCAACGCGGTCAAGTTCTCAAGCAGAGGGGGTGCGGTGAGGATCGCGGTCAAGCGTGATGCGGAGCGCGCTCTGTTCTCGGTCGCGGACACCGGCCGCGGCATCCCGGCCGATCGGCTGGAGGGGATCTTCGAGCGTTTCCGCCAAGTCGACGCATCCGATGCCCGCGAGAAGGGCGGCACCGGCCTTGGCCTTCCCATCGCCCGAGGGATCGTCGATCAACACGGCGGGCGCATGTGGGTCGAGAGCCACGAGGGCGAGGGCAGCACGTTTCGCTTCACGCTGCCGCTGGCCAGCGAGGATCGCGAACAGTCTCAGCCTCGCGCCAGCGATCCCATGATCGAGAGCGACACCGCTCCCTCACGTGTCCACGCCCGCCCGCGGGAACAGTTGGGCAGCGCTGTCCCGTGAGCCAGCGACTACTGCTTGTCGATGACGCAGAGGACATCCGCACAATCGCGTGCATAAGCCTCGATCGCGTCGGCGGCTGGACCGTCGTGCCCGTGGCATCCGGCCAAGCAGCGCTCGACGCCGCAGAGCGCGACGGGCCCTTCGACGCGGTTCTGCTGGACGTGATGATGCCCGGTATGGACGGCCCCTCCACGCTTGAGAGACTACGAGCCCACGGACTCCCCACAGAGGTGCCAGTGGTGTTTCTCACCGCCAAGGCTCAGAGCGCCGAGCGTCAGCGACTCATCTCTATCGGAGCGGCCGGAGTGCTCCCCAAGCCGTTTGATCCGCTCACCCTCTCAGACGAGCTCAAACAGATTCTCGAGAAGGCCGCTCGGGTTGAGGACAGCTATTCCACTTAATCGAGAACATTAATATAGGCAACTCGTGTAGGTAGAAACTCGCCGAGTGCTACGCTGCCAGCGTGGAAGAGGCCCGGGATGTGGAACTCCGGCCCGAAGACTAGAGGCTGGCAGACGTACCGCCCCACCGCTGCTGAGACTGAGCTTATGGCCCGGCCACGGGAGCTTGCAGCCCATATCGCCTTGCTCGACCTAGCGCCGGACGCGATCTTCGCGCGCGACGTCGATCGCCGGATCACCTTCTGGAACCACGGCGCGCAGAACACGTATGGCTTCTCACCCACGGAAGCGCAAGGTGTAGCTCCAGGCGATCTGCTGCACACCGAGTACCCGATACCGCTGGAGGAGATCGAGCGCCTCGTCGCCGAGACCGGCGGCTGGGAAGGCGATCTGGTGCAGCAGGCCAAGGACGGCCGCCGTCTGGTGGTCGAGAGCCGTTGGGCGGCTCGCTACGACGGGGCGGGCACGATGGCGGGGCTGATGGAGGTCAACCGCGACATCACCGCGCGCCTGGAGTCTCAGATGGCGCTGCTGGAGCTCGCCCCCGATGCGATCGTGGGGATCGGCCGTCACGGTCTGATCGTGCTCGTCAACGCGCAGGTGGAGGCGTTGTTTGGGTATGAGCGCGAGGAGTTGCTGCGGCAGCCGGTGGAGGTGCTCGTGCCCGAGCGCTTCCGCGGGGAACATCGCTCCCACCGGAAGCGATACTTCGCCGATCCCCGTACGCGGCCGATGGGCGCCGGACTGGAGCTGTTCGGGCGACGCCGCGACGGCAGCGAATTCCCGGCGGAGATCAGCCTGTCCAGCATCCAGACCGCGGCTGGCACACTTGGAATTGCCGCGATCCGCGATATCAGCGAACGAGTCGTGGCGGCCCGCGAGCGCGAGCGCCTGGAGGCCGAGGCGGAGCGGGAGCGACTTCAGAACCAGCTGCACCAGGCCCAGCGCCTTGAGAGCCTCGGGCAGCTGGCTGGCGGCATCGCGCACGACTTCAACAACCTGCTGGCCGTGATCATCAACTACGCGGCGTTTATCGCAAGCGACCTCGAGGAGGCGTCTAGCGCCGATGGCGGGGAGCGCTGGCGCGGGACGCGCGAGGACGTGGAGCAGATCCGCCTCGCGGGCGAGCGGGCCTCGCACCTGACCCATCAGCTGCTCGCGTTCGCCCGCCGCGAGATCGTCCAGCCGGAGGTCGTCGACGTCAACCACGTCGTGAAAGACGTCGAGCAACTGCTGCGGCGCACACTCGGGGAGCACGTCGAGCTGCACAGCTCCCTGGCGAGCAACCTGCACCCCGTGCTGATCGACCCCGGGCAGCTCGAGCAAATCCTCGTCAACCTCGCGGTCAACGCGCGCGATGCGATACCCGAAGGCGGGGAGCTTCGGATCGACACCGCCAACGTGGACATCGACGAGGAGTACGTCGCAACGCGTCCCGAGCTCTCGCCCGGCCCGCACGTGCGCCTGCGCGTCAGCGACACCGGCCTGGGTATGTCCCGTGAGACGGTGCTGCGCGCCTTCGATCCGTTCTTCACGACCAAGCCGCCAGGGCAGGGGACCGGCTTGGGGCTCGCGACCGTCTACGGAATCATCAAGCAGGCGGGCGGACGCTCGCAAATCTACTCCGAGCCCGACGTCGGCACCACCTTTACGGTGCTGCTGCCCGCGACCGAGCAGATCACCACCGCCGCTGAGCCAGCGGCGGACTCCCTGGTGCGCTACGGCGAAGAGACGGTCCTGCTCGTCGAGGACGAGCAGGCGCTGCGCGAGGTCACCCGCCGCATCCTGGCGGGAGCCGGCTATCGGGTCATCGTCGCCGGGAACGGTCCCGAGGCGCTGCAAGCAGCCGCCATGCACGAAGGCGAGATCGACCTGTTGCTCAGCGACGTGATCATGCCGCAGATGCCAGGGCCGCAACTCGCCAGACAACTGCTGGAGCAACGGCCTTCGCTGCGCGTGCTGTTGATGTCCGGCTTTGCCCAGCCTATCCTCGACTCAGGAGGACACCTGGACGCCGGCATGACGCTCATCGAGAAGCCCTTTTCCGGGCCCGTATTGCTCGCGAAGATCGCTCAGATCATCGAGCGCGGAGGGTGATGGCGGTGCCGGAGTTGCTGATAGTCGACGATGACGAGGCGCTGCGGCGTTGGGAGGAAAGAGTCGTTACCGATCAGGGCTACTCCTGTGACGGCGCGTGCGACGCCAGCGCTGTCCGCGATCGCTTGCAACAGAGCTCGTATCGACTCGCGCTACTGGACGTCAACATGCCGGGGGAGTCTGGCATGGATCTGCTCGCGCACATTCGCCGCGAGCACCCCGAGGTGGCGGTCCTGATGGTCACCGGCGAGGACGACACCACGCTCGCGATGAAGGCGATCGAGCTCGGCGCCTACGGCTACCTCGTCAAACCCGTCGGATCGGGGGAGCTGCTCATCAACGTGGCCAACGCCCTGCACCGTTGGCGAGCCGACGCGGCGAACCGGCGCCTCGTCGAGAGCTTGCAGGCGACGGTCAAGGAGCGCAGCAACAACCTTGAGGATGCGCTCCAGGATCTCGAGCTGTCTCAGACCCAGGTGTGGGTCTCCCAGGCCGAGACGATCTTCCGGTTGGCTCGCATGGTCGAGTTCCGCGACGAGGAGACCGGCCACCACCTGCATCGGATGAGCTCCTATTGCGAGATCTTGGCGCGCAAGACGGGGCTCTCCGCAGAGCGCTGCGAGCTCGTGCGCCTTGCGAGTCAGCTGTACGACGTCGGCAAGGTCGCGGTGCCCGACAGCATCCTGCTCAAGCGCGGCAAGCTCACCCCGGAGGAGTTCGAGGTCATCAAGACCCATCCCGAGACTGGCTTTCAGATGCTGGCGGGCTCAGCGGCGG
>CAAGKR010077441.1_pt1 | contig 20251 bp, 13 predicted proteins | sample 2556971 | NCBI WGS metagenome assembly CAAGKR01 (sample SAMEA5207829, study PRJEB30636) | soil metagenome | biome: forest; feature: boreal; material: soil | place: USA | collected 2011-09 | depth 1 m | reverse complement strand
GAGGCCGGTGTAAATCACTTCCATGCCGGCGTCGCGAAGGGCGCGTCGGTTCACGGCCTTCCGGCGTTGCGCCAAGTCCCCGGGAACCAAAACTCGCGCCGGACTGTGACAAATCCGTGACAGTACGCCCCAAAGTGCAGCAGTTGATTCCGAAAGTGTCACAAAGTGGTCGCTAACCCACAGAGTAAGTTAGAATTAGAAATGGAGGGGTGGGTGAGCGGTTGAAACCGGCGGTCTTGAAAACCGTTTGGCTCGAAAGGGTCACGGGGGTTCGAATCCCTCCCCCTCCGCCAGTCGGTCTTGAGTTTTCTTTATTTCCCTTTGAAAATGATCAGAAGTTCAACCGGACGGTAGATTTGGTGCCATTCGTAGAGGTTCAGCGGCGAAAGAAAGGAAACCCAAAGCTAGAAATCGATCACAGAATCTGCCTCCGAACGACAAATGCTTCCGGGTGTAGGGCTAATGCACTGCAATATTGCGCGCGCTTACAACGCGCTTTGGGCAGGACACGAACGAATCCGTGACACCACACGAAAATTGGGGCCAGGGTGATCCGAGGTTAGAGCAACGCTTACTCCGTGCCAACCCGGACGAACACCCGGACGACAACCGGCATCAGAATGGGTCCTTGACTTCGAGGAGGGATTTTCACGTCCGCAACGAAGACGAGTTCTGGAATTGAATTCGTTGAGCAGAAAGATCGAGCGGCTCATGGAGGTTTTGGCTAAATTTTAGAGGTGTGGATATGGGTGAATCGAAGATACAAGCGCTGCCACTTGTCCGGTTTTTGCCGAAGTGAATCTGGATTGCTTGTCCGCGGTCTTTCCATTAAATGCTTTGGCCGTTGATGCTTTGGCCATTCCGGAGCGAATCCGCGTCCTAGTGCCAGCTTCCCGCACATAAAATAGTAGAAAGCAAAATTATGAGTAATTCCCGTACAACCGCATGGCTGGTTGTGGCCTGGGCCATATTTCTGGGCCTTTACGCCGCGGTATCTCGGCATCTCGGACAGGGCCCCGCGCTAAATGCCTTTGGGAACATCGCTCAGTGCTTCGTACCTTTGCTGGCGAATGCGGGGCTATTGATCAATGCCGGTACGCCACACTGGCGGCGCAACATTTTTTGGATGTTGCTGGCACTGAGCTGTTCCATGTGGATGTTCGGTCAATTCCAGTGGACCTATTACGAAGTATATCTTCGCCAGGATGTGCCCGGTCTGTTTGCCGGAGACATCATCTTTTTTCTACGTGGGATTCCACTGATGGCGGCGCTGGCTCTTCGCCCTTACCTTAGGCGCGGGGAGATACGCATCGGCCTGGGTTACATGGATTTTGCTTTGCTACTGACCTGGTGGACCTTCCTGTACGTTTACGTGGTTTTGCCCTGGATGTACGCGACGCCCACACAGGCCAATTACGATTTCGGCTACAACATTCTGACGAATGTACAGTTTTCGATCGTGCTGATCGGTTTCGGAATTTTCTGGTATCGAACCCGTGGCGCATGGCGGGTGGTCTGCGCGCATCTTTTTGGCGCATCGGCACTGTATACGATCACCTCGCTGGTGGTGAATCTGGCGGTGGAGCATGGCAAATATTACACGGGAAGTTTGTACGACCTGCCATTGGTGACGGTGTTCTTCTGGTATACGCTGGCGGGCGTGATTGCGTACCAAAAGCGCCGCGAACTGGATTTACCAATGGAAAGCGGATTGGAAGAACCGGAACAGGGCGCCGGAGACAGCGTGTGGGCCACGCGATTTGCCATGGCGGCGGTGCTCTCCTTACCACTTTTTGCGCTGTACGCGCTACGCGTGGAGCACGATTCGCAGGCGGTGCGCGATTTCAGGTTGATGGTAACACTGATCGCCGCACTGCCGCTGGCGTTGCTGGTATTCCTGCGCATGCATCTGGCGGATGTGGATCGTGCGAGGCTGCTGGCCAAGTCCGAATCTTCGGTGATTAATCTGCAGCGGCTACAGGCGCAGATGGTCCAGTCTGAAAAATTAGTGTCGCTGGGACAACTGGCGGCAGGTGCAGCGCACGAAATCAATAACCCGTTGACTGCGATTCTCGGCTATTCGGATTTGCTGGCGGATGACCCACTCTTGCCGGAGCGAACCCGAGCGACGGCGGCGAAGATCCGGGAGCAAGCGCGGCGCACTAAAAATCTGGTGCAGAATCTGTTGAGTTTTGCGAGGCAGGTGCCCGCGGAACGAACCCTTCTGGATATCAATACGGTGGTGTCAAACGCTGTGCAATTGCGGGCTCTGGACCTTAACAACAGCCATTCGCGCATCGAGCAGCAGCTGGAATCGGTGTTGCCGGGGGTGCGTGGTGATAGCAATCAGTTGATGCAGGTGTTCTTCAACGTTATCAATAACGCGGTGTATGCGATGTCGGCCGGAGGCGGCGGGGTGCTAACCATTCGAACCATGCGCGACCGCAGTAATGTTGTAATTCTGTTCTCCGATACCGGGCCGGGGGTGAACGAACCGCACCGCGTGTTCGATCCTTTCTACACCACCAAGCCCGTGGGTAAAGGCACTGGGCTCGGCTTGAGTATTTGCTACGGCATCGTTCGCGAACATGGCGGAAATATTATTTGCTACAACGGACAGACCGGAGGCGCTGTTTTTCGCGTGGAACTCCCGGCGGTGATGGCCGCACTGCCCACGCGCGATTCCAGTTCCGGCGCACTCCCTTCGCTTACCAGCAAGCAATCTTGAACTGCAACCGCATTCAATTAGCTCGCAATTTACAGACGCGGAATGCGCAGGTACTCTTGGTAGAGTTTTCGCACAGGTCTCTCGAAAAGAGTCAACGATGAGCGATATCGCTATTACGACAGAAAATCTAACGCGGGTGTTTGGCGCCCTGACGGCTGTCGATAACGTGAACCTGCAGGTGGCTGCCGGGCAATTTTTCGGATTTCTAGGACCAAACGGAGCCGGAAAATCGACCACCATTAAAATGCTGACCGGTTTGCTGGCGCCCACGTCCGGCCAGATGCAACTGTTGGGAGTGGATTTTTCGCGCAATCCCATCGAGGTGAAAAGGCAGATTGGGGTCGTGCCCGAGGGAATGGGACTATTCGAGCGTCTGACAGGGCAGGAGTTTTTGCGATTCGTCGGACGAATGTACGGGCTCGATAAAGCGACAACGGAGAAGCGTGCGCAGGAGCTACTGGAATTCATGCAGCTGGCGGATCGCGAAAAAACTCTAATCGCGGACTATTCTCACGGGATGCAGAAAAAACTGGCGCTGGCTGCGGCGGTGATTCACGGACCGCGGATTTTGTTTCTGGATGAGCCTTTTGAAGGAGTGGATGCCCTGGCGGCAGGCGCTTTGAAAGCGTTGCTAGGAAGAATGACGGAGCGTGGAGCGACGATTTTTCTGACTTCGCATGTTTTGGAAATTGTGGAGCGACTCTGCAGCCACGTGGCCATCATTCATAAAGGGCGGCTGGTCGCGCAGGGATCACTGGAAGTACTTCGCGCGGGCGTGCCGGGGGCGGAAGGCGACAAGAAAACGCTGGAGCAAATCTTTTTGTCCATTGTCGGGCGGAGTGGGAGCGAGCAATCGAACCTGGAGGAGTTGACGTGGCTGACGTAGCGCAGCTCCCTGGCGTTCTGGAACAGTTACGGCTGGTGGCAGGCCTGCGTTGGAACCTGCTGAAAAACAGCTTGCGGCGGAAAAACAGCCGATGGGATTTGATCGGGATGATTTTTGCCGCAGTCACCAGCGGCCTACTGGTGCTGGGCTTATGCGCTGCATTTTATGCCGGGGCCTATTTTTTCTTGACCAAGGGGCAGCCCGGCTGGATAGCACTCCTATTTTGGGCGCTTTTTTTGTGGTGGCAGGTATTCCCAATCTTCGTTGCAGGATTTGGCGCAAATTTTGAATTTAAGAACCTGTTGCGGTTTCCGCTCGATCTAAGGGCATTCTATTTACTCGGGCTGGGCTACGGATTCGCGGACTTCGCAGCGGTTTCGTCGATCTGCTGGATTGCGTCCATGGTCGTGGGAGTGGCGATGGCGCGCGCCAAAGTGGTTCCGGCCCTACTTTTGGTCTGCGCACTGTTCATCTTGTTGAACGTCACGCTGGCGCGATTGCTGGGCTCGTGGCTGGAAAAAGTGTTGGCGAAGCGGCGTACGCGAGAATTATTTATGGGACTTTTTCTATTGTCCATGGTGTCGCTAAATTTTCTGTCGCCGCTACTCCAACGTTATGGAAGTTCAACGAAGCCGGCATTCCTGGAATTTGTGCCGCACCTTTGGTGGTTGCCAGGATCACTTGCGGGCAATGCGATAGGTGGAGCGGCCACTTCAGCGTTTCGCGAACTGTGGATTGGCGTGACCGGGCTACTTGTGTGGCTGGTGGTATTGAGCACTCTGTTGTGGCAGCGGTTCAGAGCACAGTATCTAGGCGAGGAACTTAGCGAAGGCGCGGCACCGGGCCAACTGCGGAAGAAAACTGCGACCGGCGCGATAATTGACGAGGGCAGAAGGAACGGCCTGGTTGGCGCAGGGACCGCCGAGGCATCACGCCTGATTTCGCCACAGGTCGCTGGAGTGATGGCAAAGGAATTTCATTATTTGATGCGGAATGGTTTTTCGTTTATCACTTTTCTGCTGCCGCCGATTATGGTGGTGTTCTTTTCGATGCAGTTTGCGGGGAAACACCCCTGGCTGAAGCAACATGCGATGGGGCCAGAGATGTTCTTTCCAGCGGTCATGGCTTATCTGCTTTTGATTCTCCTTGCGCCTGCGTATAACTCCTTTTCATTCGAAGGCAAAGGCATTCAAACGTATTTTATGGCGCCGATTCGCTTTCGCGACGTGCTCTTAGGCAAGAATCTGTTTCTGGCTTCGCTGGTGGTTCTGGAGGTAGGGATTTCTCTCGCAATACTAGTTTGGAGGGTTGGCTGGCCAACAACGCCGCGCTTCGTTGCGTCGATTGCGGCGGCGGCGTTCGCGATAACCGGGCAATTAACGATTGCAAACTGGTCGGCGCTCAGCTTTCCGAAGAAAATGGAAATCGGAAAGATGAAGGGTCAGCGAAATTCCGGTGTGGCGGTGTGGACCGCGTTCGGTGTGCAGATACTGATCGGCGGAATTGCTGCGACGGTGCTGCTCGCGGGGCGCTGGTTCGATAATCCGTGGTTGTCGGTGGAAGTATTCGTGGCGCTAACGATCGCGGCGGTGGCCGGCTACGTGGCTTCACTGGATTCGCTGGATCGCCTGGCAGAGCAGAAAAAAGAATTGCTGATCGAAACACTTTGCAAGTAGAGGCTGCTCAAAGACGGTCTGAGTCTGCGCAGAGGTTCAAAGAGGACTGGAGAGACTTTAGCTGGCTCAAGAGGGAGTCGTAAGGATAAGACTGCAGATTATCACTATTGCAATGGCGGCCGTTTCGTGGCACGGGCCGCTCGTGAGGTCTCAATCTATTCTTAACTTCCCTGGTTGGCTCGCATAATGCCCTACCGCCAGATTTTTGCTACAGCCAGGGCAAATTAGGTTTTCAGCAATGTGGCGAAGCAAACACCGATGACTGACCAAGAAAAGTAAAGTTCATAGGCGGTTCGGCTGCGCGATGCGAGTTCTGCGCGCAGGCTGGCATCAGATAAAACACGGACCAGTACGGCTTGGATTCGGTCCGGTTGTTCGTAAGGTACGAGAAGCACACCAGCCTCAGTAACCGGGGCGGCAGTTTCTGATCCAGAAAAGGCGATGATGGGTAGGCCGCAGGCGATAGCGGCGATGGCGCTGCTGCGTCGTGAAGAGATCGGGCCGCGTACGAACAACAAGAGATCGCAGACGGAAAGCTTATGGACCACTTGCTCGGGATCGATTACTCCTTCCACTGAGATTTCCACCTGAAAGTTCTGAAGACCCTGGCGAAGTTCGGCTTCCCGGAGTTCGGCGTGCCTGCCAAAGATTGAAAGGCGGAGCCTACCGAGCGCTTGCGAAGCGTAGCTGACTGCGGCAATTATCCGTTTAGTCTCGCGTGCGCCTGCGTCACCGCCGGTAATGCTGAAGACACCGATTGTCGGGATGGCGCTAGTGACTCGAGCAATCCCGGCCGCTAAGATCGGGAGATTGGGGCCGACAGGAATGAATGTGGCATTAGCGGGAATATCGATAAGCCACGACAACTTCTCAGGCGGCACGGTGAAGACGGCGCCGTCGGCGATCGAAAGGGCTTTTCGCATCGTGCGAATCTGGATCGAGCGCCTTAGACGATCGATCCAGCGAGTACCGGGGAATGGCTCGACGTCGTGAAACACAATGTTGATAAGAGCATGAGCAGACTTTAGAATTTCTAGTACACGCAGGAACTTCCCTGGAAACCCGCGAGCTGACCAGGCTAATGCGGTGTATTGAACTAATATATGCTGGCCACGCCAACCCATCGCGGATTTTTCGAGCTGCGCCAGAGCTAGCGGCCACCCTATTTTTTCCCAGGGAAAGGGCTGGATTTCTAAGTGAATATGGTGAGCAGTGAGTGCGGCGCCGAGGTAGCTGCAGTATTCCGCGACGGCGTCGGTGGGTTCGTCTTTACGCCCGAGAAGCGCGATCACTCGTTGCGTTTTCATTTTTCCACTCGGAAGGAGCAGAGAAAAAAGGCACCCATCATTGGCCAGGCAAGAAGACGATTCCTATTCTAACTTGAAGACCGCGCGGTTTACTATTGCCCGAGCATACTCGAGATCTTCGTAGCGGAGAGCGCGGATCAACCACGCCCCTGTAATATAGAACATCAAACCCAAAATGATTTGAACCGTGGCAGGTACTGAAATGGAAGAAGCCGCAACGGTAGCAGCCAGTGCCAGTAAGCAAAGGGGAAAAGCATGGTTCAGGCCTTGCCAGATTATTCCCCGAGTGCTCGCGAACGCCAATAGCACAACCATCCAGCCCAACGTGTAGCTGATAACCGATGCCCATGCAGAGCCACTTGCCGCGAATCGCGGGATAAGGAACAAATTCAACAACACATTAACGATGGCACCCATTGCGGTCGGATAGAGCAAGAACCGCTGGAGATTTCGAGCGATCAGAACGTTAATCACGACCGAAGCGAAGAAAATTGCAAATTCGGACCACACAAGTATGCGGAGCACTCGAGCCGTCGAAGTAAACCCTGGTCCATAGAGTACGCTCACTATGAGCCCTGATCCGAGGCTCATCACTACACACAATCCCCCAACAGAGACCATCATGTAGCGGAAGATCCGGTCCACGTAGGAATTCAAGAGAGCCTGGTCGTGGGCAATTCCGGCCAGTAGAGGGAACAGGGAAGACAGCAATGCAGCTGGAATCATTTCAAGTAATTCGCTTATCTTGACTGCGGCCGCGTATCCTCCCAAAACCTGATCCGACACCAGGTTGTGAAGCATCACTTGATCGACTCGGAGATACAAAGCCGCCAAGAGGGAACTAAAGGCGATTGGAATGCAGGCTCGCAGGTAAGGCTTCAGTTGGCGAGTCAAGACCCGCCGAGGCGGAGGAAGAAGCGAGGCGGTCACTACAAAGATGAGGAATAGCTCGGCCAAGGCTCCCCCTAGCTTGCCGAGGATAAAACCGGTGAGAGGAGAGTGCCAACGAGCAAGAAGAAAAATAGTCCCCAACCATAGGAGTTGGCGGATCAGATTAATAGCGACGGCGTACCACTGTTTAAGGTCCACCTGAAATACGATAGCAGGGAGGCGCAGCGGCCCAAGCAAGAGGAGCTCTACTACGACCAAAATAACCAGTAGCTGCATTTGTCCTGAGTACCCGACGTGCGGAGCGAGCAAGATCACAATGATTGACGCGGTCCCCGCGGAAAGACCGCAGAGAGCCATCCCGGTCGCCACAATGCTTCCGGCGTTTAGCCGGTTTCGCACCGCTTCGAGAGTGAGCACAGGTTCGATGCCCAAAGATGCCATCCATGCGAACAAAGTTACGTACGCATACAAAGCGCTGAATTGTCCCAGTCGCTCTGTTCCGAGAGAACGAACCAATAGGACCGTCGAGCCTGCACCCAATAAGACGCTCAGTAGACGGCCGGTCAAAATAGCAACGGTATTGTGAAAAACTTGCTTGGAATCGTGTTTACTTAGACCATTGGGACTTCTCTGATCAACCATCATATTGATAGCTTCATTCAACTGGTTCGCCTAGCTGCTCGGAGCCCATGAACCTGGAAGGGAGTTTTCTGACCGCGCCAATGGTCCCGAATTCAGTAATTGAATTCTACCGCAGGCTTGTCCCTGTTTGACCATCGCCGATCTTCGACGGCCGGTGCGGTGGCCTGACTGAGCAATCGCAGAGTTTTGTTTCCCGTCGATTGCGGCTAAATGCAAAGACACCTTGCCCTTCAGGCACTCCAATGAATGGTATTGGGGGATGGATACTGGCGGTGATATTCCAAAGTGATCCGATCTTGCACGATGAGCTAGTGAGATTGGGCAATACTCATGCCGTAGGAGAGAACGACGATTTAGCATTATATATACGTAACTGATCTAATAAAGCCAGGGACGGGCGGAGTGCTTCAACCTCGGAAAGCGCCGCGATTAGTCGGTTTTGGAGGCAATTTATTTTGCCAGACAAGTGTCAAGGAATCCGATCACGATCGGGACCGCGCCCTTCCGGCCGGGTCGCGGATGCCGCGAAAAACCAAAACGGCCGTGAGTTAGAGTGGCTCATGCCCCACTAGGTATCACGCGCAGCCCGAGGCCACCCACGCCTTTTCTTCGCAGCGGCTATAACTTGACTGCCCGTTCAGGCCGTCTCTGCGATATTCTAGAAGAAGGAGCTTACTCTAACCTATGAGCTGTGCGGAGACTTCCGCCGGAACAGTCCAGACTTCGTCGGAGGTTTCCTGGGAAGCTGCCTACTTGCGTTTCGAGACCCCTGAGCAGGAAACTCGCAAGTTCATTGGACGGCTGCGACGTTTGGGAGCTTCCTCATGGCCTAAGGATTCGCGAATCGTTGAACTTTTCTGTGGGCGGGGCAATGGGCTTCATGCCTTGGAACGTCTTGGTTTTCGCAATTTGGATGGTGTGGACCTTTCCCCACGGCTGGTCGCCGAGTATCAGGGCCCGGCGACATGTCACGTAGCAGACTGCCGCCTATTACCGTTTAGTACTTCCAGTAAAGATATAGCAATTGTACAAGGGGGATTGCACCATCTCGTACGGCTTCCGGAGGATTTGGATCAGGTTTTTGCCGAAATTCGCCGCGTGCTGACCCGCAACGGGCGCGTGCTGTTCGTTGAGCCGTGGCGCACGCCATTTCTAACGTTAGTCCACTTTATTGCGGAGAAACCTGTAGCGCGCCGACTCTCTGCCAAGCTCGATGCGCTGGCCACCATGATTGAGCATGAGCGCCAAACCTATGAGCAGTGGCTCAGTCAACCGGAACTGATTTCTGTCCTCGCCAAGAGGCACTTTGTACCGCTGCGCGAATCGTTCGCCGGGGGGAAGTGGAACTTTGTGGGGAAACCGGTGAGCTGAGCAATTCACCGCTGCCAAGGTTTACTTATCCACTCTTTATTTCGCTTCTAGGTACGGCACCGCCAGCGCCAGTAATCAACGAATATATCGAAGTGGCCCCGCTTGTGATCTGTTTTCTCGAATCTTTGCTCATCCTTGAAATTAGCCTTATTTTTATACCTGGCGCTCCCAAGGACGGCGTTTTGTCGAGAACTTTTCCATCGCGAGAACGTCGCAGCCGTCAGTGTTGAACATCATTTCTCACTTCATAGGTGAATACACAGCAAGTAACACCGCCCGGAGTTACCATCATGATCTTCCCAAGAAGCCCGTAAAGCTCGATTTCAGAGCGGGAAGATCTGGTATCCATCGCGAAGAACATCCAACACCCACGCCAAACGTAGCGCCGAAGTTACAAGCGCCAGTGCAGCTCGATCAGTCAGCCAGATCAAAAAGACTTCTTTCAAGGCAATTTTCGGTTTATCGTTTAGAGAGGTTGAACTCTGAGAGACCTCGGGCCAGCGAAAGAACGATGCTCTCGACGCCACCGACACTCGGCGCAAAAAAGTGGGAATACAAAAGGAGCTTCAAGCTGCAATTGTCATTAAAAAATCGACTGTCATGACCACAAATCCTACAAAAATTAGATTTTACATTTCCTGTAATCGGTCGACGCAAAAAAACGTCGCAATTGCAGATCAGGCCATGGATCTGGGCGTCGACATTGCTCAAGATTACCCTAATCGCTTACCGTGAAAGATTCAACCGCTTCGCGGTATTACCCAAGGGTTCGGAGTCACGCATACCTGCGTCGATCTTTCGCTTACTGAGCAGCGGAGAAAGCTTGTAAAGCGGCGTATACTGTTATCGTAATGGAACAGTTCTCCTAGGGACAGAAGAAATGATCGGTAAGTCATGGACTAAAGTTAGTAAGGCCTCTGTCCCGGCAGCATTAGGTCCGCAGTCCACTTAGCGAGGCACTAGAGCTTTGATGACAAACGCATTTGTGCGACGAGATGCCCGTTCATCACTCATATCTGTGCGCAGCTCTCCTCCTCGATCGTGAATATCTCTGGAGCACTAGCATCTATACGAAGTTCTCGAAGTCCCGGAGTCGCCATAGTCTCCTACATTCTGGTGGCGCTGGCGGCGTATCAGTTGGCGGAGTTCATTCTCAGCGGGGATATAAATTCTCTTCTTTACTTAGGGATGTTCATCGGCGGTGCTATTGGCGTTATCACCGTTTTGAATGATTGGAGAAAAGGGGTCTATCTCTTTCTCGCCTGGATCTTGTTTGAGGATTTCGTCCGCAAGTATCTTGGCAACAACATGGCCATTTACTTTGCGAAAGACTGCCTTGCCCTCCTTCTTTACCTTTCATTCTTTAGGGCACTCCGTGCTAATAAGGTTGAACGATTCCGGCCTTCGTTCTTGGTTCCGCTTCTCGCTTTTTTCTTTCTAGGCTTGATTCAAGTATTTAATCCCAGTTCCACTAGCCTTTTCTACGGCTTGATGGGAATGAAGTTGTACTTTTTCTATGTCCCTCTGTTGTATGTTGGTTACTATTTTATTGATTCTGAGCGAAGATTGCGTGGCTTTTTTCTTTTCAATTCCATCTTGATTCTAGTTGTTGTATGTCTGGGCATAGCCCAAGCCATAATTGGTCATACCTTTCTAAATCCGACGGTCATGCAAGAAGATATTCGAGAATTGAGCACGACCTACAGAATGTCTCCAATCTCGGGATTAATGGCTTATCGCCCCACTTCCGTATTTGTCAGTGCAGGCCGCTTCCAGAACTTTCTGATCGTCTCGTGGATTCTTACGCTGGGTTACGGAGGATTCCTTCTTCTGCGGAGGCGCAAAGGTCGACTTATAGCATTTACGTGCATCGGTGTTGTCGCAGCCGGCACTCTTATGACCGCATCTAGGGGTATCTTCTTGTGGAATTCAGTAGGCGCGCTCTTTATTGCCGCCGGATTTCTATGGGGTGCGCCGTGGCGCAACCGGGAGGGGTTACGAGTAGTCCGGACAATTCAGCGTGTGGCCATATTTGTTGGCGTGGCGATTATGGCGCTTATGATTTTTTTCCCCGACGAGCTTTCGAGTCGTCTCGCTATCTACTCAGAAACACTCGATCCAAGAAGTCCCGCAAGTGAACTCGTCTTTCGCTCTCGTGACTATCCTCTTGAGAATCTTCTGTCGGCATTCCAATATCCAAGGTGGCCCTATGGATATGGAATCGGCATATCGTCGCTTGGCGTACAGTACGTCGCCCGTATCATGCACGCGCCTCCCATGCAGATTGGCGTAGAAAATGGATATGGCCAAATACTCCTCGAACTTGGCATTTTGGGCTTGGTCTTGTGGATTACGTTGGCGACTGCTATATGTCTTTCAATTTGGAGAGCAGTCAAAGCTCTCAAAGGATCTCCTTATTTTCCAATTGCTTTTGCGATTTTTTGGTATGCGTTCCTGCTTGTATTTCCCCTGAGCTTTTATGGATTCATAGCCTATCAAGATTTTGTCATGAGTGCTTATTTTTGGCTTTTCGTCGGAATTGTACTCCGTCTGCAGATTGTTGCAAAAAATCCGGAGTTCCAACAGTCTTGAGAAGTGAAGCATCCTTTTGGATGTGGACCGGATTGAACTTCGGAAGGCAACGGCGGCTACCAAGACTGCATTTTCAAACCTGCAATCCGCGATGTAGACATACAGCCCTGTCATCAGCGGACGCTCAGCAACATCACACTATGTTACGAGGAAGATTGGCAATCGGGTGCCGCGTTTCTGACGCCCGACACTTGGAACCAGTCCGTCTCCACAGTCCGTTTGTGTGGTATAAATGTTTTCTCACTTCATGAAATGGTTCTTCCAGAATTTAGACCATCGAGTTCGCTTTGCGCTTGAGAATCCGCGTTATGCCTTGAACGCACTGTATCGTGAGTTAACCTTAGCCGATGAGAGATTCCTTAGCACCCTCACGAACGTCTCGGCATACCGAATTCGAGGCTTCATCGGCGAGCCGATACGGAATGGCTTTTTCTTTGCGCGTCTCCAATCAGTGAGGGCTGAACTACGGACCTTGGAGATTTACAGTGCTGATCTGTTCGCAAAGAAAATTCTTCTCCAATACGCTGTGGTTCGAGCGTTTCGGCCGAAAATCGTCGTTGAGACTGGTGTGGCGAATGGTGTCTCGTCCGCTTATATATTGCTGGCACTCCAAGCCAATGGCCGCGGAGCCTTATACTCCATCGGGCTAAACGATCCACAATATCTTCCGGCAAGCAAGCCTCTCGGTTGGATCGTTCCCAACGAGCTTCAGTCGCCGTGGACAGTACTAGTCGGCGATTCACGAATTATTTTGCCCAGGCTCCTTGCCGAGATTGGTTCTCCAGATATTTTTATTCACGATAGCCTCCACACCTACGAGCATATGCTTTGGGAGTATCGCGTCGCCTATCCACATCTTCGTCCCGGCGGTTTGTTGTTTTCGGATGACGCCGAGTGGAACTCCGCCTTTCCCGAATTCGCTCTCGAAATAGGCGCTCCGCGTGCAAAAATTCTCCGCGGTGTGGGATTCCTGCAAAAAACGCAAGAGCAGATTCCCTACGCATGAAGTCAGACATTTGAAAATTCTGAAAAGTGATGGCCCTAAGACGCTGTCGCTGAGCAATAGGCACCGTTGGTGCAAATAGGGCAAGGCGTAAGACACTTGAAGCATTAAGTAACGTATCATCGGGCCCGCGGGACACTGTAATTTAAGTTGATCCCGTTACCAAGGACCTGACAAATAGAGGCTGACTTCAGTTAAGCAGTTGGAAAGACAGACAGGCTGGGTGGTCTGCTGGCGCAAAACTGGAGTTGACGGTAAAACTGAGACCCGGAGCACGATTCATAATCGTGTAGGTTCGCCCGGTCGACTTATTGCAAGAAACCCGAAGTTTGTCTCCGAGCGAAGAATCTTCGATGACTAGGATCTGGCTGTTTGCCGTCACGGACGTAGTGTTTACTCTAGCAGTTGTAGAACCTACCTCCAGCACAAAACTACCAGCTGGGGCGGAACCACAGTTCGCAGGAGTGGAAGCCGAACTGCAATTTAACAATGTCCGGTAAGACGAAACAGCGACCGGATGCCCTTCCACATTGCAAATCTGCCCAACTTGGCAACCTGGATCGACCGAATTCATGCTGGATACGAACTCCAACACTTCGTTGTCGGAGAGCGTTCCAGCGGGAATGATGTAAAGAGTAGGTCCGTAGAGGGTAGGCGTAATTGTTTTGCTGAACGCCCCGGACAGTCCTATATAGGTACCGGACCCGGATGACACTTTGTTCGCGAACCACTGATACTGCCATTGACCATCGCCGATCAACATGCCCTTGTTTCTGGATGTTGTGATAGCTTCCGGAACTGGGTAGCCGTAGCAGGAAGAGGAGAGCCCTGTGATTGTTGGAGACCAACCCTTTGCCCAAACTCCGCCTACGATCCAGTCACCTGCTGCTGGTCGGTAGGCAGCGCACGCACCCATTTGAAGATTTTCAATTGTGCTTGCGCTGGAGGAGATCGACGCGGCACCGTTTCCGCCGTAGGGGTCGGTCAAGTCGCGTGTGAATGTTTGAACTCCCCGGACGTTTGTGTAGGTCCAAGTTGTGGTGTTCGGATTTGCTTTGTTGACAAAGCGGGCCGAAACCAATCCCCCTATCCTGCGAGCTACATCTGTTTCACCAACCATATAACCGTTGAAGAAACCTACCTGACCTTGCCGTAGCGGGCTGGTCGTAGAACCAACGACTGAGTTAAGCGACGTGTTAAGCACGGTCGCTGGTCCTTGTATAGGTCCAGTCCCATTAACTACTGTCGGACCGGATCCACCGGCAGCATCATTCTCAACGGTCGGTGTTGGTGTCGGACCATTATCGGCAATTTGAATATTGGTTAGCTTTGAATCCGAAGCGTTGGAAAAGCCTGTGAACCATACCACGGGAGGAATTTTATGTACGAAATCACCCTCCTCAATCACGTTGTCTGCATAAAGGCTGCCGCCGTTTGCTCCTTGAATAAATTTGATACCCCCGCCCGCTAAATTCGCATCGGTAACGAAAATTAAACCGTTTCCAGTGTTACCTGTCCCATCGATGAGGATCGCAGCGGCCTGATTGGACCGATAACCTCGTGAAGCCACATAAGCGTTTCCACCGCAGCCGAAGTCACGCAACCAAATCCAGAAAGAACTGCCCGTAATGTCCGTGCAAGGTCCATTTGAAGCGATTTGGTTAAGGACCGCTGTAGTGTTTTCAAGAACAACGCTTGTCGCTTGACAAATGCCCGTTCGATCGTGGTTTGAACATTCCCCGATGACTATTCCTCTTCCGGGATATTGAAAGCCTATATTCGCAATGTAAATAGGGGAATTTGTATTGGAGAGCCAGATGGCCGGATGGTTGGTATCAATACCTGAACCCGAGGTCACAAGCACCCTATTCTTGTGAGCGTTGGGACCACTATTATAATTGGGAAAACCGATTATGTTCACCGTGCAAGAACCGCACTTCAACCACCCCGCAGCCGGATTAATATAATTTGGATCATTCGCACCCATGAGCCAAATACCCGCGTTAACTGTGGGATTGGCCAAGGTTGCTGGACCAACATATACTGTTCCACTACCTACCTCGTTTCTACCCCCACCTGGCAATGATACTAATGCCCCGTAAATCGTGCGCTTGGCGGTCCTCCAAGACAATCCATCATTTGCATCGCTGCCACCATTATAGACATATCGCACTGAGATACTCTCAGGCGTTATAGGCTCTACGGTTTTCTGAGCCAAGGAACCTTCCGATGCAGCGACTCGAGGATTTTCTCGCTGATCGCGGCGATCAAAACGAGAAAATCCATTCACCGGGTTAGAATTCTGTCGCATTTCGATCACCAGTCCATCCAATCCTGGCACTCTTGATTGGCTGTTCAGGCGGCCGGTTTGAACAGAGGAGAGCTGATGTCGGGTATTGGCCAGGAAGAACGCTGTCGACGTCGGAGCAGTTCCAGATGTGCCCCCTCCATATTGCCCAGCATTTATTTCAATAACCAAAAAAGTGATAATGATCGCAAACGCAAGCTCTTTAAGCATCAGTTCTCCCCGATCCACTAGCCGACTACTTTAGAGGTGACGCTTTCCAAATTGACCAGTCGCGCAGGTCCCGGGAAAACCTTAAAAAGCTAAGAGAAGTGTTTCCTACCTGGAGCGCTTGTCAGTTCGGTACCACGCCCTGGTTGATCGGACCGTCGGCGCTCGGTTCGGCGCTTTCCCAAACCTCTCTTTCAATCGCCACAATCTGACTGTACCTCAAATAATGCTTTCACTTCTATTGTCATCGGGAGTTACAGACCAAACTGTGGACCCCTTGCCGAATTTAATGTACCGGTCGTGAATTCAGTTAATTTTCGCCAGGCCAAAATTCCCGCAAAACAGTATCACCAGATTTCGTCTGGAACACATCACGAACTTTCGACTTTTCTCGATAGATCTGGAGAGCATCATATGGAACGCCGCAACGAGTTCCGAGATATGAGTTCCAAGTGTCCTCTTGTTGGTCAAGAATACTGAGGAAGTAAACATGACCACCTCTCTCTCTCGTCTTCGAAATGACATCGCCCAAGCGAGAGACCGCTTCGACTCCACTTATCACGGCCTCCGTTGGAAAAGAGAAGTAGTGATCTTCGTCGGCCAAAAGAGAGCTGTATATGTCAGAAATTTCATCCCAATCCCCCACGAGAAGATCTCCTTTTTCGAGCATTCCCGACAGGCGTTGAGCCTCCGCAAGTTGATAAGGTTTTGATACATGAGCTCGCATAACCCAGCCAAGATTTGAGGCTAAGCCCGCTATGATAAGAACTGAAACTGTTCTCGAGATTAGAAACGACAATTTGGAGCCGCGAGAAATAACACGTAAGGAAATAACTAGAAATACTGCAAGACAGGCTAGAGGTTGGATCCAAAGTTTGTCGTACATCGGATCATAGAGCACAACTGGAAGCATCGTAAAGGTAAAGCCCACGGCTGCCGACAAAATACCAATTTTCTCGGAGTGATTGAGTCGCGCCCGCCCCTGCCAAAGCCGAACGCCGCAAAACAACAAAAAACCAGAGAATACGGCCACCAAGATCAGCGACGCTAGCGAAGCCAAATCCTTGCGAGCCATAAGGCCGTGTAGCCCATTGTACGAAGGGAGAATGGGGAAAGTGTTGCGTAGCATTCCAATGGGTATGTTCGCCACCTTACCGATGCTCATCCTCAAATAAACTCGCGCTTCTTGGTGCCAAAAAAAGCGACGCACCATCGCCCCAGGGCCGCCCACACCCATGTAGTGGTAGGCCCCCGCGAAAATTACGACTGAGGTAATAATCCCCGAAAACACAAACGCGCAAAACTTAAGAAATCGATGCCGATTGAAAACGAACCTGCCTAAATTTCCCGATCTGCCGGTAAACATGAGAACGACAACGATGAAAGCGAGAAGAATCGTAGATTGATATGTGGCCATGGCCAGTGCAAAGAGAAAGCCTGAGACGCAAGCTAACCAGCATGATATTCGTTTTAACGACAAGACAGCAAAATACAGAGCCGCAAAACTCCAGAATATCCCCAGCATCGGCTGGTTGGCATTTGTTGCCTGTGCAATAAAGGCCCTGCAGAACCCATATCCGAGTGTGCCGACGAGGGCGTGTGGCCAAGAAGAGGTCGCTAGGAATAGTAAAAAGCAAAAAATGGCCAAACAGCCTGCACCTGCAAGACAATTCATTATTTCAACATCCGAAAAAAATTGGAGCGGGGTTTCGTACCTAAAGCCAAGCCAGCGGGTGAATTGAGTCCAAGCAGATACATCAAATAGGTAGAGTAAGTGGTTGTTAATGTCAAACATAAAACGATGAAGGCGGTAGACGTCAAAACAACGAAAGGCTCCATCGACCGTGAAGAAATCGTTCGAGCGGAGGGCAACAAAAACCGACGCAAAAGCAAAAAGAGTCAGGACAGGAATGAACACTCGATGCAACCTAGCGTTTCCGTCCGCACTCGTATATGGAGTCATTTGCGAGCACCTTTCAACGTCCATCAAATCTCAGAAGTCGCCCTCACCTTCTTTCCTAGCAAAAAGAGGGATTACTGTGGGTATCCAGATAAATAGCGCTTGCCTCGATCGATAGACCGTCTGAAATTCCGCCTAAGATTTAAGTGATTTTCGGATCAACCTGATATCGTAGCCTCAAAAGCATCGCGCAATGCCAGCCCTTCATTTGTTCGCGACGTGGGAAAATCACGCCGATTTCTCAAGAAGAGCGACAAAGTGAAGCGTGCGACCGAAAATGCCGCTAAAAGGAAATGGGTAGATCGGAATATCCTGCTCCCAAGCTTTTAGCTTTAGATGAGTCGCTGAAAAATAGTCATCCCAAGCTGATCGGTTCTGGTAATTGTAGGGCAAAGGGACTCCGTGATGGTGATTTCCAACCCAGTCCATTAATCGAAGGGTAGCGTGATCAATCAAACTTTCACTAAGGTGGTCTTTTATCAAAAGAAGCGAGCCGCTCACGCGTGCTGCTTCCTGAAGGAGCAGTTCAACATCGTCTGTATGATGCAAGACATCAACGAAAAGGCAAACATCGAAAAATCTATCTGGATATGGCAAGTTCCTACCGTTGAAGGAGCGGCATGGGATTCGGCAATCGGGCCTGACACTGATCTCGACTCCCTCGACTGCGATATCTGAACGGCTCTGCGCCAACATATTTCCAATTGTCCCGTCTCCGCAACCAATATCGAGAACAGTCGCGCCTGCTGGTATCTGTTGTGTCAGCAATTTGGTCAGCACTCGAACACGCCGACCGAAAACGAGTGACTTATGGCAACGCCCAATCCAAGAGAGAGCCCAGAAATCTTTTGAAGATCTTTTCATACTCTAATCAATCGGAGATTTACTTCAGATCATAATCTCCGATAAAAGTCCCTCGACTGATGCCCAGCATGCTCAAGAAGAACGAAGCAAAGATGACTTGGATGCCTAGAAAAAGCCACATCGACCAGAAAAGAAGTTGACGGATCTGGTACAAAGGCCCGAAATCACTGGAGGCCCAACGCCACGTGATCCACCCACAGCCCGAGAAGCCAGCGAGGAATAACAGCCCTCCGACCGACAGGCCAGCTTCCAGCGTGATGCTTTTGAGCGAGCGTTTGAGGGAAATGGTTCCACGATCAAAACGCGAGGAGTAGCTAAAGACTTTGGCGAATGCACCGATGGATAGAATCTGCGAACCAAGCAGCGTAAAAATAACGCCGAAGATCATAGTTTGGGTGTCCAGCGTCAAGTGCGGAGTCACCCGACGTGGCCCCGGCAAGAGCCAAAAAACCAGAGCGAGGCCAATCACAATAAGCAAAGCCCCAGGCACAATGAATAACCAATTTGGGGCATATAAGAGCATGAATCTTAGACTTCGCCAGCCATCTCGGAAACTGCGTAAGTGAGGAGGGCGTCCCCTTTTGTCTGGCCAAAGAATAATTGGTATTTCTGAGATGCTTGCGCCAATCTGGGTAGCCTTTATGACAAATTCAAGAGCAAATTCCATTCCCGTACTACGGAGATCCAGTTTCTGATAGAGATCTCGGGTAAAGCCCCGCATTCCGCAGTAACTATCCCCAACTCCCGCCCCGAAAAGAACATTTACCAGCCACGTCAAACCGGGATTTCCGAAGTATTTGTGCAGCAGTGGCATGGCGCCCGGCTTAATTCCACCTTGAAAGCGATTTCCAACGACCAACTCGAAGCCCTGACGCAGCTTTTCAACAAACTCGGGGACTTCGCTGAAATCGTAACTGTCGTCGGCATCGCCCATGATGATGTATCTTCCTTGGGCCGCAGCTATTCCCGATTTTAACGCCGCACCGTAGCCCCGCTGGAGAACCCGGACCACTCTCGCCCCGTTGGCCTCAGCTATTTCCACCGAGCCGTCGGTTGAGCCATTGTCTGCAACTATGACTTCGCCACGTAAATCTCCCCGATGAAACGCATCCATAGCTTTTTCGACGCAAAACGCCAGCGAATTGGCCTCATTAAGGCAAGGTATTACGACCGACACGTCTATGTCGGGGAAGACTTGCCGAGATTGCTCCTGATTTTCACGCATTGGACAACTTCGATCGTCGGTCCTGATATTCCGTTCGCGAACGCGACCACATGTAGGCCTTCGTCAGGTAGCGCGTTCCGTCGATTAGCTTCTCAGGAAAACTATCTCGACGTTTCATTGCAGTACTCTACCATATCGAGTTTATTTGAGGATTCGAGTCCATGCTACAGAAGTTTAGGCGAGAAATTCGCATGACCTGCCCCCCGTTTTTTGGTCCAGACATAAGTTAGCATTCCGGGGTTCCTGCACATTTGAATCTTCCCCCGTCTGTGGGTTGGAAACGACCGACGTGGGGGGAGACGCCGGTCGCGCGACGACACTCGCTGCGAACTCTTCCGGCGTCAAATACCTCAGCGAGCTGTGCGGACGCACGGTGTTGTAATCCGCCCGCCAGGCTTCGACCACCTCGCGTGCGTGTCGCAGATCCACGAACCAGTTCTGGTTCAAACATTCATCGCGGAACTTTCCGTTGAAGCTCTCGATGAAGGCGTTCTGCGTGGGCTTGCCGCGCTCGACGTCGGTTGCCTGGCATTGGGATAGACGAGATCGCGCAAATCCCTTCAGCGTTCGGCCGCGAAAGTCTATGACCTG
>CAAGKR010076143.1_pt1 | contig 20251 bp, 19 predicted proteins | sample 2556971 | NCBI WGS metagenome assembly CAAGKR01 (sample SAMEA5207829, study PRJEB30636) | soil metagenome | biome: forest; feature: boreal; material: soil | place: USA | collected 2011-09 | depth 1 m | reverse complement strand
GTTCCTGCGCACCATGGAGACCTACAAGACCACCATCGACAAACAGAGCTGGCTGGTGCTCTCCACCGGCGCAGACGTCTTCCGGTACCTGCAGTCCGCGAATGCGGCCGGGCCGCCTCAACACGAACGCGCCTCGAAGCCCTGATGCCTCCGACCGAATGGGATCCGTATGTCGTTCTGAACGTGCCGCGGCGGGCCACCGCGGACGCAATTCGTACGGCCTATCTGGCATTGGCGGCGCGCTATCACCCCGACCAGCACCAGGGCAATCCGCTCGAAGAGCTGGCCAGCGCGCGCATGGCGGAGATCAACCGCGCCTACGAGATCCTCTCCGATCCCGCTCGGCGGGCCGCATTCGATGCCGGCTCGCAGACCCGAACAGCGCGCGCCACCGCCGATCGCCAGATGAGCGGGCGCTTCATGAAAGGTGCGGCTCTGTTGCTGGCGCTGCCCCTGGTGTTTCGAACCGGCGCCGTCATCCTGCGCGGGCTAGGTGCCTTGGTTCGCCTGTTAATCGAAGCCCTCGCATCGTTGCGCGGCCCGCGCCTCGCCGCAGGCGCCGGCCTGATCGCGCTCGTGGTCTTGCTCCTGGCGACGTTCCGACGGACGCGCGGTAACCGCCGCGACTGAGGCGCCGGCTAACGCGTCCGAAAGGTAAAGGGCCGCTCGACCCGCATCGGACTGCCGTGCGGCTGGGTGAACGACCAAAGGCTCATCTGGCGCTTCACGCAATCCATCACCCGGATGTCCACCGGCGACGTCGCGACCACCGCCGTGTCGGCGACTTGACCGCTGGGCAGAATCGTCCAGCGCAGGGTCAGCCGGTGTCCCTTGAGAGCAGACGGCGCGACCCGCAGGTGGCGCGCGACCTCCACCGGACAATCGTTGAGGAGCGTGAATCGCGAGTGGATCTGACGCTCGATAATCGGAGGATCGACCAGGCCCGCGTTGGCGGCCGGTTGCGCGGCCTGCCCCTGGTCGTTGTTCTCCACGTTTTCCAAGCGCGTCTTCCGAGGGGTCACCCGCCGCTCAGCGGGAGCGTCGCGGGTCAGCAAATCTGCGCCCGACGTGGGACTCGAGACCGCTCCGGATGCCCGCCCCACCCCCTGCCAAACGGCCGTCAAAGACAGAGAAATACCGGCGAAAATCGAAACCAGGCGCGGAAATGTCATGGTCGCCCTCCACTGCCCGGATGTCACATCCCCGCGTGGATGTCCTCGGCAGTAATAAGTCGGTGCCCCTTCCCCCAGGTTTTCATCGAACCTCATTGGACGGCCGGCCGTTGCGCCTCCCTCGGCCGGGCCGAGATCATCCTCCGCGGGTCGCGCGACAACGCAGCGATGTTGCGGCAGTTACTTCGTCGCGGTCAGGTCTGGTCAGGTGTTGGTGGACGCTTCCGCAGCGGCTATCCTGCCACATCGCGGCTTCAGGCGCGTGAGCCTCTGGGTTCGTCCACTCGCGGTCTCTCATTCGTTTAAAGTCTCGGATGGCGCTACTCACTCACGTGCCTGGCGACTGCGCGCCGCGGCATCCAGAGGCGGATGAAGCGGAATGGTTGAACGCATTCCACCGGGGTGATCGCGGCGCGATGGCCAGTTGCTATCGCGATCACTTCGATGGCGTCGAACGCGCCATCGGCGAGATCTTGCGTGGCCCCGACCGCGAGACCGTCATTCATGAGGTCTTCTCGCGGCTGATCGGCCAGGAGGACTTAAGGCGGTCATTTCGAGGTGGATCCATGGGCGCCTGGTTAGCGGCGGTGGCGCGCAATGCGGCCATCGACTATCGGCGACGGCTGGCGCGCGAGAAGACGCTTGTGGTCGCGGCCGCGGATGTCGGGCCGGACGCCACGCGCTGGGAGGACGCGGCACAGGCCCACCTGCTCATCGAACAATTTCGTCGCCAGAGCCTGGGGCGCGTCGAATGGGCGAAGGTATTCGATCTGTGCTTTCTGCAGCAGATGTCGCAACGCGACGCGGCGCGAGCCCTTGGCCTCAGCCGCACGACGCTGGCTTATCGAACGATGCGAATCGGGCGCGCCTTGCGCCGCTTTCTTCTGGAGGGTGATCCATGATGTCTCACGCCGAAGCCGCTCGTTCCATCGATCGCCACTTTGCAGGGACGATCTCTGCCGAGAAGGAACGGCTAATGCGCCTGCACTTGCCGAGTTGCTCTCTCTGCGAGACGCGCTATCAGCGCCATTTGCTCCTGGCCGCCCTCGACCGCCGCGTGCCTTCGGCCCGCAGGCGTCTGGCGCGCGGTTTGGGGTTACCGGTGCTGGCGGTGCGCCGAGTTTGGCCGGTGCGGGCGCTGCTGGCGGTCACCGTGTTGGCCGCCGTGGCACTTTTCGCGCGGCCTCATCACGGCGCCCGAGGGCAGCGAATAGAGGCCTTCGAGGCGCGCGGTGACACTAAGCAGGGCGGGTTTCTTTGGGTCTATCGCCTCCGCTACTCCCAATCGCCCCACCTCGCGGAAGATCATTTGGCGCCCGGCGACGAATTAGCATTCGCCTACGCCAATCCGTCGGGAAAAAGGTATCTGGCTGTGTTCGGGGCCGACGAGCACGGCCACGTTTATTGGTACTATCCGGGTTGGCGCGTCGGCACCCGACCGCCGGAACCTTTCCATGTGCGCCCCGGCGTTGGGCCGTACGAGCTAACAGAAGCGATTCGCCAGACTCTGGATGGCCGCCATCTGGATCTCTACGCGGTCTTCTCCGACGAGCCGCTCAGTGTCGGCGCCCTGGAACGGGCGATCGCTGCACCTGGCGGTCTAAGTCAGATGGTGCAAGACAATGGAGCGGTGATCGTTAAGCGCTCCTTTGAGGTGCGGTAGTGAACCGCCCGGCACTGGCGCTCGGCGTTGCGTTGCTGGTGTCGCTCGCCATCGCGGGACGCGCACGCGCGACCCCGCCCGCTGAGCCCGCTCTCGATCGCCAGAGCGCCTTGTTCGCGCTCATCATCGGCGTCAATACCAGTCCGGATCCAGACGTGCCGGCGTTGGAATACGCAGACGACGACGCCGCTCGCTATCTGGATCTATTCCGGGCCCTGGGCGCGCGGACATACCTGCTCGCTCACCTGGACGAGAACACACGACGCCTGCACCCGCAGGCCGCCGCCGAGGCGCAGCCGGCCCGCCGGGAAGAGCTGCGCCGGGCTGTCGCAGGACTGGCACACGACATCGCACAGGCCCGCGCCCGCGCGGTGCGCAGTGTTCTTTACGTGATCTACGCCGGACACGGCGACGTTCACGACGCGACACCCTACCTGACGCTCGAGGACGGCCGACTCGACGGCGTCTCTTTGATGACGGAGGTGGTCAACCCGCCCGGTGCCGATCAAAGCCACGTGATCATCGACGCATGCCAGGCCTACCTTCTGGCGTTTCAGCGCGGGCCAGGCGGCGCGCGACGGCCGGTCCAAGGCTTCGTCGAGCTGGAGGCCGCATCTCGTCAGGGCCGGATTGGTTATCTGCTGTCCAGCTCCGCGACTGGCGAGACCCACGAATGGGCGGGATTCGAGGCCGGCGTATTCAGCCACGAAGTGCGCTCCGGCCTCTACGGCGCCGCCGACGCCGACGGAGACGGCGTGGTCACTTACGCCGAGATCGCCGCCTTCGTGACACGCGCCAACGCTGATATCGTCAATGAACGTTTTCGCCCGCAGATCGTCGCTCGCGCGCCGGCCGGTGACGACACCCTCTTGGATCTGCGCCGGCGACGCGGGCGCGAGCTCCGTATCGAAGGCCAGGAGGCCGCCGCGCACTACCTGCTGGAGGACGTCCAGGGCGTCCGCCTCCTGGATTTTCACGGCACGGCGCAGACGCCCGTTCACTTGATACGACCGGCGGTGGTCGGGCCGCTCTACTTGCGGCGACTGGCCGACGGCGCCGAACGGACCATCCCGCCCGGCGACCAAGTCGTTCATCTCGAAACGCTACCCGTGGAACCGTCGCGTTCCAGCGTGCGCGGCGCGGCACAACATGCCTTCAGCTCGATTTTTGCTCTGCCCTTCGACGCGACGGCCGTATCGTCCTACGAGCTCGAGGTGAACGTTCAGATCGGCGCCGAAGCCGCGCAACAACAACACCGCGACATGCGTGGCAGGCAACTCCGGATAGCGGAATGGGTATCTCTGGGCACCGCGGCGGCAGCCGCCGTCGTCGCTGGGGCTTTGGAGCTTTCGGCAAGGTCGTTAGACGGCCTGCCGGCGACGGACTCGGAAGCCCAGGCCGTCACGCGCAATCAGGAGATCGCTACCCGCAACCACGCCGCCGTCGCGTTGCTGATCGGCGGCGCCGTCGCACTGACGGCAGGCGTTGCACTGCACCATTGGGCGCAACGCGCGACGTTAGGAGTGGGCGCGACGGCGGACGGCGCCAGCTTGAGCATGACGTTGCGATTTTGACGTTGACGTCGTCCAAACGTCGTTCGTGGTTCGTTCTGCTACTGGAGGTCCAGATGCAAGATTCACTCGTATGCCGCGCGCTATCGATGGTGCTTCCCGCTGTCGTGCTCGCGTCCGGTGCGTGCGCCCCATCGGTGCCGCTCGACAATCGGCCCTGTCCTTGTGCTGACGACTGGATCTGTTGTCCCTCGGACAACCTCTGCGCAAAAGAAATGAGCAGCTGTCCAAGCACGCTGGCGCCATCGGGAAACGCCGGAAGCGGGGCCCTGGCAGGAAGCGCCGGAAGCGGGGCGCTGGCAGGAAATGGCGGGAACGGCGGAGGGTCGACGCCGGACGCCGGGGCCAATCCCTCGTCGGACGCCGGTTTGCCGACCCTCCCTGACCCCCCCTACACGATCCCGCCCACCCTGCTCGGAACCTGGAACGGATACTTCGAGAACTTCACGTTCCCGTCGACGTCGGACGTCATTCAACTGGCGCTCTCGCAAAATCCCGACGGCAGCGGAAGGGTATCCGTCGTGCTCGGCATGGGTCCACCGCCGACCCCCGCGACCGATCCTGCGCAGACCTGGCCGCCCAGGTCGCAGCCCCTCACTGTCGATGATGCCATTCGGCTTAACGAGACATTAATCGAGGGCTTCGTCTTTGGTGGGTACGAGGTCAGCTTGGACGGCGAACGGTTGAGGTTCGTCATCAACAACTACGAGCCTTGGCAGCCCTATTGCCAGCTCCAGACGAGCTACTTCGTCCAGAACCTCGGCGGTTACAGCTGCGTACCGAGCGTTGTCGCCTCCTACGAGCAGCCCGACGGGACGTCGGTCTACGAGGCGAGCAATGGCCAGCAGTATAGCATTATGCAAGAGTTCGCCTGCGACATGGGACCGCCGCCGGTCTTTTGTGCCTGCAACTCTTCGGGCTGTGGAGCGAACGTCGGTTACACCACGTCGTTCGACATCACGTTTGCGGGCAGCACGGCGGACGGTAACGTCCTCATCAATGGCGGCGGACACGACGTAAAGCTAACGCAGGCCGCAAGCCCCGACGGCGGTCATCCGTAGCCGCAGCCTACTGAGCGTCCACCATGCAGCCTCCTGCGGAGAGGCGGCCCGGCGAGCTTCTCGCGCCGGTCCACCCGAACGACCCCTGGCGCGCCGGCTCAGCGCCGCAGGCTCAATATCAAACCGGTGCAGACGATCCAGAGCGCGATGGTGCCGATGAGCGGCTTGTCCTTGAGGAAGATCTCCTCGGGGCTGCCGCCCGCGTTCCGCGAGTGCGCGAGATAAAGGTAGCGGAAGAGCCCGAAGATCACGAATGGGATGGTCAACATCATGAGGTTGTTGGCGGGCAACCTCGGCGATGTGAAGGTGTAGAGCGAATAGGCCATGATGGTCGACGAGGCCACGATGCTGGCAAGGCTATCGACCAATGACGGCGTGTAACTCTCCAAGATCTTCCGGTGCTCGCCCGCGGTCGCGTCGAGCAGCAAGAGCTCGTTCCGCCGCTTGCAAAGGCCCAAGAACAGCGCCCCGAGCAACGTCACGATGTAGAGCCAGGGCGAAATCGCTGCCCCAATGACTACGGCGCCGGAGATCGCGCGCAGGACGAAACCAATCGCAATTACGAACACATCGATAAGCACGACGTTCTTGAGTAGAAAAATGTAGGCGAATTGCAGAATCAAATATCCCGCCGCGATTCCCGCAAACGGGCGACTGAGCAGGTAGGCCGCAATCAAGCAGCCGGGCATGAGAAGGATTGCGGCCCCAATGGCCACGCTCGGGCTGAGCTCCCCGGCGGCGACGGGACGATGGCGCTTCGTTGGATGCTGCCGGTCTCTCTCTGCGTCCAGCACGTCGTTAAGCAAATAGACGGAGCTCGATATCAGAGAAAACAGGGCGAAGGTGGCGGCAGAACGGCCGAGGAGGGTCCACATCGAGGCCGAAAACGGCCGCCACCGCTCATTGATGGTGAAGACGAAGGCCGCGAACACCAACAGGTTCTTGATCCACTGTTTGGGCCGCATCGTCCGCAGGAGGGCGAGCGGCAAGGGTCGTCGTTTGACGCCCGAAACACCCAGGAGGCCGTCGGCCCCAATCACCGTGCGGCCCTGGAGGTGGGGTTTGTCATGGCCTGACGCCGGACTTTTTAGGTTAGCCCAGACCGCGCGGCCGCGCCAGTCTGCTCGGGGGCGCGTGTGCCTCGCGTGAACTGGGCTACGGTTTCGGAAGCCAGCCTTGGGCTCGCAAAAACGCCTGGAGGTCCCGATCGTCACGCGAGAGTGGGGGCAACCAGGCACCGAGCCGGGTCCGCACCCACCAGAGCTTGGATCCGCGGGGGGCGAATGAATAGCGGTAGATTTCCACGTGGATGTAGCGTGGTGGTGCGCCGTCGAACGGGTCGGTGGCCAAAAGGCCGAGCGTGGCCGGGTCGGCCTCCAGCAGCTTCGATACCAGGTGGACGGCCCAAGGATATTCACGCGGGGTCCCCATCGCCGCGAACCAGAGCAGCCAGTCCAGGCGGTAGTGATAGGGGCTCATCCAGCAGGGTCGGCGCCCGAGATCTCCCGGCTGGCACTTGAACTCGTAGGCGAGCCACTTGGTGTCGGGCGTGATGGTTTCGTCGCGCGTCCCTTCGACGATCAATTGCGCGCGCTCGCGGCCAACGCTCCCGAACGCGCCGTACGTGTTCACGAGTGGCAACCGCGTGAACGACGTGTTCATGATCTGCCCCCCGGAGAGCATGTTGAGGACCGGCGAAAAGCTGAGCGCAACGATCGCGACACCCAGGACGACCCCCGCGACACCTTGGGCGCGTGACGTCGTCGCGGCGGCGCGCGCCGCATCGCTGCGGGCAACGAGCCGCGCGGGGAGCACGCGGCGCCACAAGCCGTCATCGAAACAGGCCAGGACGGGCACCAGAGTCAGCCAGTTCAAGAACGACAAGTTGCCGCTCAGAATCAGAATGACCTGCAACGCCACCATCAGCGCACCGGCCAGGTTGCGTATTCGCCGCGTCCCGAACACGAAGAACGGGGCCGCCAGCTCGACGACGTGATTGAAGACGACGCCCACCTTGTGTACCCCGGGCGGCAATGCGTGAAAAAACGGGGTCAGCGGATTGGGGATCGGTTGCGTCTCGAAGTGAAAATCGAGACAAGTGAGATCGCGCCAGCACGGGTCGCCGCGCAGCTTGATGAGGCCAGCGCCCCACATGATTCGCACCGCCAACCAACGCAGCAACCAAATGACCAACAGGGAAGGCGTCCGGCGCGGGAATGGCCGGCCGTCCAAAAGCGGACAGAGAAAGATGCAGAGGAAGCCGGTCTCGACGAGCTGTATCTCCCAACCGAAGCCATAGAACGTCTGGCCCACATTGATGATCGAGATCTGCAACGCGCAAAGCGCGATCAAGATGAGCGCGTTGGCATAACCCGCCAACACGACCAGCGACAGCCCGATGCCGACCCAGCCTGCACCACGGAGAGCGGCATCGCGCGCGCTCAGCCAAAAAAACGATGGCAGCTCGGCGAATCCGGCGGCCCGGGACCCGAGCTGCTTCGAGACGTCGGTCAAGAAATCGACCGCCGGCAGAAGTCCTTTTTCGCCGATCAGCGCCGGTCCCTGGTTGACCAGCGTGAGAAACGCCATCAGATAGACGATCCCGAGCAGCCGCAGCAGAACGAACCGCGCGAGCCAATGCCCCGGCGTCGCTGGGAGGTCGCGCGCGACCTTGTCGACAAGTCGCGTCAGTGCGGCGAGGAGACTCTGGAAGAACCCCTGGAAGGAACCCTGCACGATGGGATTCTAACCGGGGCGCACACGATGCTGGCGCCACCTTCCGAGGAAATGATAGTGTGCGCCCATGATCGACCACATCAGCCTTCGCGTGCAGGACTTCGAGAGGGCGCTGAGCTTCTATCGGGCCGCTCTGGCGCCGATCGGATACGAGGTGGTGATGGCGTTTCCGGGCGCCGCCGGCCTCGGCACAGCTGGCAAGCCCGACTTCTGGATCATGCAATCGGAACCGCCGTTCAACGCCACCCACGTCGCATTCGCCTCCGAGCGCGAGCTGGTCGACGCGTTCCACAGCGCGGCCATCGCCGCCGGCGGGAGCGACAACGGCGCGCCCGGCCTCCGCGCGCACTATCACCCGCACTACTACGGCGCGTTCGTCTTCGATCCCGAAGGGAACAACGTCGAGGTCGTCTGCCACGCCGATCCAGCCGCCGCCAAGGCGGCGCCGGCGAGCCCGAAGCCAGCGGCGCGGAAGGCCGCGCCGAAGAAGGTCAAGCCGAAGAAGGTCAAACCGAAGAAGGTCAAACCGAAGAAGGTCAAAGCGAAAGCCATGGCGAAGCCAAAAGCAAAAGCAAAAGCAAAACCCGCCAAAGCAAGCTCCAAGCGGGGCGCCAAGAAGCGACGCTAGCAAAGCCCCGCCGGGGTGCGGCGGCGCCGTTTCACCCGCCGTCGTTCCCGCCGGGCGTTTGACCCGGCGTCGTTCACTGCAGGATGTGGTAGTGTCGCGCCGCAAACGCAGGAGGTACGATGTCTGGCGCACAAGGTGAAAACGGCGTTTCGCTGCTCGAGAACATGCTGCTCATTCGCGCCTACGAGGCCAAGAACGTGGCCGAGCAGGCGGCGGGTCGGTCGCCTGGCACGTGCACGTCGGTGGGGCAGGAGGCGTCGGCGGTGGGCGTCGTCCGGGCGCTGGGGCCGGACGACCTGATTCTCACCAACCACCGCAGCGCCGGACATCTGCTGGCGCGCGGCGCCGACCCGGGCCGCATGTTCGCCGAGGTGCGCGGGAAAAAGACCGGCTACTGCAAGGGCAAGAGCGGCAACCTGCACATCTCGGTGAAGGAACTGGGCGTGATCCTCACCTCGACGATCGTCGGTGGCGAGCTGTCTCTCGTGACAGGCGTTGGCTTGTCGCTGCAGATGCAGGGCAGCAAGGGGATCGCCGCCTGTTTCTTCGGTGACGGCGCGGCCTGCGAGGGCGTGTTCCACGAGTCACTGAACCTGGCCGCCACGTGGAGCCTCCCGGTTCTATACGTCTGCGAGAACAACCAATGGCAGGCCTTCGTGGCCCGCAACGAGACGATGCTGACCGACAAGCTCGCCAGCCGCGCCGCCGCTTACGGCATGGAGAGCCGGACCGTCGACGGTAACGACGTCGAGGCCGTGTTCGCCGCCGCGACCGCGGCCGTGGCCGGCATCCGGAAGACCGGCAAGCCGTTCATGCTCGAGACCTACACGTATCGGCAGCGCGGCCACTACGAGCCGGATGACCAGTCGTACGTCGATCCTGGCGAGCTGGCGCGCTGGAAGGCAAAGGATCCGATCGCGACGATGACGCAGCGTCTGCTCGAGCGCAAGGAGGTCAACCAGGCCGAGCTCGATGCGATCTCCGCGCGGGTGGCCCAGAAGATTGAAGCGGCCGCGGCCTTCGCCGTTGATTCGCCGTTCCCGGGCCCCGAAGATCTCACGACCGACGTGTACGCGTAACGAGGACGACCATCATGGCCAATCTGAATCCCTTCATGGCAATCGGTCAGGCACTGGCCGAGGAGTTGCGGCGCGATCCGCGCGTGGTGATGTTCGGCGAGGGCGTCGGCACCAAGCGGCAGGATCTGGTGAAAGAGTTCGGCGACAAGCGGGTGCGCAACACGCCGCTCGCCGAGGGCATCATCGCGGGCACGGCGGCCGGCGCGGCGGCTACGGGGCTGCGACCCGTGATCGATCTGCTGTTCGCGCCCTTCATTTGTTACGCGATGGAAGAAATCGTGAACAGCGCCGGCAAGCTGCGCTACATCTCGGGCGGGCAGTTCTCGTTCCCGATGGTGACGATGGCGCTTACCGGCTGCGGCTGGACGGTGGGCGCGCAGCACAACCACAACATCGAGGCCTGGTTCGTCCACACGCCCGGCGTCAAGGTGGTGATGCCCTCCACGTCGGCCGACTTCAAGGGCCTGCTGAAGGCCGCCATCCGCGACGACAACCCCGTCATGTTCTTCATGGACATAGCGCTCATGCACACCGAAAGCGAAGTACCCGACGGCGAGCACCTCGTCGAGATCGGCAAGGCCGCCACGCGGCGAGCGGGTTCCGACGTGACCTTCGTGTCGTACGCCAAGCTGGTGGGCACCTGCCTGAAAGCCGCCGAGGAGCTGGCCAAGGTTGGCGTCTCGGCCGAAGTCATCGACCTGCGTTCGCTCAAACCGTACGACGAGGACGCCATCCTTGCGTCCGTGCGCAAGACGGGCCGCGCCGTCGTTGTGCACGAGGCCAGTCGCACCTGCGGAGTCGGCGCCGAAATCGCCGCCACGATCGCCGAGAAGGCCTTCGGCGCCCTCAAGGGCCCCATCGTACGCATCGCCGGTCCCGACACACCGGCACCCTCCAGCTACGCGCTCGAGATGGCGTTCGTACCGCAGGCGGGCGCAATCGTGGAAGCCACGCGCAAGCTGGTCGGCAAGTAGTTTTGGATGACCTCCGCGCGCACGCCCAGCGCGTGCGCCTCAGATCACCGCGGCTTCGCTAATAGGAGGCCATGCGCCTCTTCACATTCCTACTCGGCACATGGCTACTGGCGTCCGGGACGATCGCGTTCGCCAATGGCGTGGTGACCGGAACCGTCCGCATCGCCGAACCGGCGCCCAAGCTGCCTCCGCATCCCGTCCTCAAGGACGGCAACGTCTGCGGCAGCGCGGCGCCCGATGAATCGGTCGTCGCCGGCAAGGACGGCTGCTTGCGCAACGTCGTCGTGTTCGTCACCGACGCGCCCTTCGCCGGAAAGCCGGCGCCCGGGCGGGACGCGGCGCTCGACCAGAAGCATTGCCGTTACTCGCCCCACGTCCAGGCGCTCACCGTCGGAACACCGCTTTCGTTGATGAACAACGACGCGGTCCTCCACAACGTTCACGCGAACGACTCGGGCATGACGGTGTTCAACGTGGCCATGCCGATCAAAGGGCAAAAGCTGCCGATCCCCATGCGGAAGCCGGGTCTCATGAAGCTGCAGTGCGACGCCGGGCACACCTGGATGAACGGCTGGATCTACGTCTTCGACCACCCGTACTTCGCAGTCACCGACGGCGGCGGCACCTTCACCATCAAGGACGTGCCGCCCGGCGAGCACACCCTGGAGCTCTGGCACGAGCCGGCAGACGGCAACGGCGGAGGCGTCCGGACGACCACCAAGGTGAAGGTCACCGACGGCGGTGTGGCGCGGGTCGAAGTCACGATGAAGCTCTGACCCTCGCCCGCGCTCTGTTAGCCGCGCGGCGGCGTTACTTCTTGTGCATGCTGTCGAGGGCGCCTATCAGCTTGGGCAAGCCCTGCAGCATACCGTCCATGACCGGCTTCGGCACCTTCGGGTCCGAGACCGGGTTGTGGACAGGCGGGATCGTCTTCAAGAACGCGAACACCGCCTTCAGATCGTCGTCCGTCATGTTGCGGAGCTCGGGCCAAGGCATCGGCGGCAGAACGGGCCGCCCCGCGACCCCCATGTGCAGGCCCTTGTGGAAGACGTTCAGGAACATCTCCTCCGTCCAGTTGCCGATTCCGGTCTCCTTGTCGGGAGTCAGGTTCGCCGAGTAGACCGTTCCGAACGGCAGCTTGAAGGCGGTGAACGTGGCGCCTATGAACGCGAGATCGGTCTTGGGATCGAGCTTGGCCTGCGGCTCGGGCGCGCCGACTGGATTGCCGGACAGGAAGCGGGTCCCATCCGGCACCGGCTGGCCGAGATCCTTGTTGAACACCCAGGGGGTGTGGCAGTCGTTGCAGCCGGCGAACGATACGATATAGCGCCCGCGCTCCACCGGATCCTCCTTCGGCTTGGCGTCCTTGCTCTTGGCCGCCGCCGCACCGAGCAGCGCGACGGAAAGACCACCGGCGACCATGACCATCTGGAACACGCGACCTCGTTTCATCTCAGCCTCCTTTTCGGTTGGCCAAAGTGCAAGAAGCAGCGGTCGTTGTCAAATGTCGTCCCGACGCAACCAAACCGGTGCTCCGGACGAAGCCAGTCGGGCCATGCATGAAAACCCAGAGCTCACGACCCTCCCCCTGCACGCCCGAACCGACTTCGACGCCGGCCACCGTATCGATCGCTACGAGCTGCGGGAGCTGATCGGCCGCGGTGGCATGGGGTCGGTCTACCGGGCCATCGACACCAAGCTCGGGCGCACGGTCGCGCTCAAGACAGTGGCCGGCCGGCGCACGGGCGCGCGGCTCACCGACCGAGTGCGCCAGCGGTTCCTGCGCGAGGCCATGGCGCTGTCCAAGGTGGAGCATCGCAACGTCGTCCAGGTCATGGACTTCGGATTCGCCGACGACGGAACACCGTTTCTCGTCATGGAGCACCTGCGGGGTCGCGACCTCGGGACGCTGCTCGCCGAGTCCGGCACACCACCAACGGTCACCTACATCGTCGACATCATGCTCGGCGTCTGCGCGGCCCTGCGCGCCTGCCACCGGGTCGGAATCGTTCACCGCGATCTCAAACCGGGAAACATCTTCCTGGTCGACACCGACACGGGTGCCGAGGTCAAAGTCCTCGATTTCGGCGTCTCGAAGGCCCCCACCTCGGACGATCTCACGCGCGAGGGGCAGATCGTGGGGACGCCGCAATATCTGGCGCCCGAGCAGGTCGACGGCAAGGTCGGGCCCGCGAGCGATCAGTACGCGCTCGGCGTCCTGATCTACGCCTGCCTCACGTTGCGCCTGCCCTATGAGGATCACCAGAGCTTCGACCTTTTGCGCGCGATTGAGACCGGAAAATTCGAATCACCGCGAGTCTTCCGGCCGGATTTGCCGGAAGCGCTGGAGAGGACCGTGCTCCGCGCGATGCAAGTCTCGCCCATCGAGCGGTTCGAATCGGTCTACGCCCTCGGCCAACACTTATGGGAGCTCGCCAGCCCGCGCGGCAAAGACGAGTGGAAAAACTACTACTTCCCGGAGGCGTCGAGCGATCGCACGGCGGCGTTGGACTCCGAGCTGTCGAAGACGCATCTGCTGTCGAGCGCGATCGAGGGCCGCGCGCGCCGCGTGCGTTTTCGCCTGCCGGTTGCCCTGATCGGCGTGATTCTCATCGCCCTCGGCGTTCGGGCGACGACCGTGACGCCACCACGGCCGCCCAAGACCACGCCGCAGCCCACACAACCGCGGATGCCAGAGCCGTACATTGCACGGCCCCTTCCTGAGCCGCCGAAGGCTTCCTCGCGAGCGGGCGCGCCGATTCGGGGGCGGCACGCACCTTTTGGAGCCGCGCTGCCGAGCATCGACCACAACGGAATTGGAATCCCCGCTGATTGAGAGGTGTCCATGACGTGACGCCTCTTCCAGGCGCGGTTTTGAAGCAAGGCTTGAGCATCGTAGCCGATGGGGATATGAGAGCCCTCGGGACGAAGTGACCGTTGGAGATGGGCGTGACGGACGTCGAAACTGAATTCAGGCGCCTTGGTCCCTACGTGCTCCTGCGGGCATCGGGAGCCGGCTGTATGGCGCGGATCGATCTCGCGCTCCGGGGAGGCCCGGAGGCGGCCGACGTGTGCGTGCTCAAGCGTTTGCACGCGGATACCCGCTCGCCCGAGCAAGAAGCGCGGTTTAGGCGTGAAGCTGCCATCGCGAGCCGGCTCTCTCACGACGCGATAGCGCGGACCCTGGCCGTCGACGAAATCGATGGCGAGGTCCTGCTCTTGCAAGAGCTCGTGATGGGTGTCGACCTCCGGCGCCTCACCGCGCGCCTCGCCGCGATTGGGGAGCGCCTACCGGTGCCGCTTGCGGTGTACGTCGTGACCGAAGTGGCGCGCGCGCTCCACTACGCCCACACGTTCGCCGGGATGGGCATCGTGCATCGCGACGTTACCCCCGACAACATCATGCTGGCGTTCTCGGGCGCGGTGAAGCTGGTTGACTTTGGCATCGCGCGATCGAACGCGGACGCGACATTGACCCAGGCCGGCTTCGTCGTCGGCCGACCGATCTATACGGCCCCGGAGATCTGGAACGGCGCGCGCGCCGATAGCCGCTCGGACATCTATTCGCTGGGCGTGGTCCTCTGGCAACTCCTGGCCGGACGCGCTTTAGAGCTGGGTGACACCGCGTCCAATCCGTCCAAGATCAACCCCGACGTGCCACCCGCGCTCGCCGCGGTCAACCTGCGTTCCTTCGATGCCGGCCCTGCTCGCCGATACCAGTCCGCCCACGCCATGCGCGAGGCGCTGGCACCTCACCTGCCGGAGACCTTCGACGCGCGCGCCAAGCTGTCCGAGCTGATCGCGCGCCACTTCGACGTCGCCCGAGAACAACGAATGCTCGCGGAAGACGTTGCGCGGGCGACGCCCCTGCTGGCTGTCGGCGAACGGGGACAGGAGCCAGGGCCATCAACGGCCGCAGGGAGCCGGAGAAAGAAGCTGCTGGTCACCGCCGCCGCGAGCCTGCTCTTGTTCAACGCCGCGCTCATCCGGCTCGCCCATCGCGGGACGCCGCCCACCCCGAACGGCCGCCCGATCGCGAGAGCTCCGGTCGCAGCGGCGCCCGTCGCGACCGCTCCCGTGGCGGCGACACCGGTCGGGGTGTTGGATCCCACGCCAGAACAAACGCCGCCGCAACCACGGGTGCCAAGGCAAACGCAAGACCGCCCGCGTGGCACAACCGAGCGCGCACACGCCACCGCGCCCGTCAACGTCGAGAGCCTGCTCGCCGAGGCGCAGCAGGATTTCGATCGCGGTGATCTCCCGGCCGCGCTTGTTCTCGCGCGCAGTGCCACCCACGATGGCGCAGGCAGCGCGGCCTACATTCTCATCGGGACGATCCTGGTGAACGGACGCCGCTACGACGAGGCAGAACGCGCGTTCGCTGAAGCGGTACGCCTCGATCCCGGTGATGCGCGCGCGCCTCGCCTGTTAGCGATGGTGCGGGAAGTGCGCAAGACGTGGGACGGTCGTCAATGATGTCCGAGAGAGAAATCAAAGGGCGCCGGATCGATCGTTATGAGCTTCACGAGCTTATCGGCGAGGGCGGAATGGGTGCCGTCTACCGCGCGGTCGACAGCAGGCTGGGTCGCACCGTCGCGCTCAAGACGGTGCTCCCGGCGCGATCGGGCCTAGGCCTGACCGACGAGTTGCGGCAGCGATTCATGCGCGAGGCGCTGGCCGCCTCCAAGGTGGACCACCGCAATGTCGTCCAGGTCATCGACTTTGGCGTCACCAGCGACGGTACCCCCTACCTGGTCATGGAGTACCTCCGTGGCCAGGACCTGGGCGCGGTGCTCAGGAAGACCCGCGAGCTGCTCGCGATCGAATACGTTGCCGACGTGATGCTGGGCGTGTGCGCGGCGTTGCGCGCGTGCCACCAGCTCGGCATCGTTCACCGCGACCTCAAGCCGAGCAATATCTTTCTCGCCGACACCGACACCGGCCACGAGATCAAGGTCCTGGATTTCGGCGTCTCGAAAGCACCCATGGCGGCCGATCTCACGCAAGAGGGGCAGATCCTGGGAACACCGCAATACCTCTCGCCCGAGCAGGTCAACGGCAAGGTCGGTCCCGAGAGCGATCAGTACGCGCTCGGCGTGCTGCTCTACGTTTGCCTGACCAAGCGGCTGCCGTTCGAGGAGCACCAGAATCTGAGCTTGCTCCGCGCCATCGAGGTCGGCAGATTCCGCGGTCCCCGCATGCACCGGCCCGGCATCCCCGAGGCCCTGGAGGCGATCGTCTTGCGGGCGATGCACACCAATCTCGCCGAGCGTTTCGAGTCCGTCCACGTGCTCGGGCAGAGGCTGTGGGAATTCGCGAGCGCGCGTGGTCAGGTCGAATGGAAGAACTACTACTTCCATTCCCCACCGGTCGCGATGCCGGGCAAGGAGACGCTGCGCGGCAGGCCGCTGCCGCCGGTAGTGGATGCGCCCGGGGATGCAGCTGCGGCGGTCGGGCAGATTGCAAACGGCGAGGTCGAGCCCACGGCCGTTCTCCCGGCCGAGGCCAGATCGACGGAGCTGCTGCCGGGGGCCGAGCCGAGCAACCAGCTCTTCATTTCGACGAAGCTGGCCCGGCTCGCGGCCGACGACGAGATTTCTCGCTCGGGCGGCGGGCGTCGCCAAACCGCGCTCCTGGTCGCCTTCGCCCTGATCATCATCGGCGTCGGCATGGGGGTCGCGCATCGTTGGTTTCGAAACTCGCGCCCAGCTATCGCACCGATTGCGAAACAATCACACGATCCGGAGCCCTTAGCCGAACCGCGGACACGATTTGAAGCGAAGGGACCTGCGACGAAGACGGAGCCCGAACCGACGCCCCTGGAGTTGCACAAAAAACCTCCGACACGCCGCAGAAAACGCGAAACTCCTGCAGCCAAATCGCCGAAAATGCGGCTTGATCGGTACGGTATCGGTATTCCCTCTAACTGAGAGGCCCGCATGGGGCGGGTTCATGGTGCGACCCAATGATCCGATTTGCTGCGATCGTTAAATTCCTGGTCCTATTTTCTGCGGCAGCTTCGGCATCCGCCGCCGACGGGGCCAGCCCCGACCAGTTGATTCAGCAAGGGCTCGACCGCCGTCGAGACGGAAAACCGACCGAGGCGCTCGAGCTTTTCCAGAGAGCGCACGCGATTGCACCGTCACCGAGAACGTTCGGACAGATGGGTTTGGTCGAGACGTCGCTCGAACGTTGGGTCGATGCCGACATGCACCTCTCGGTATCGCTGACGAACCCAGACGATCCTTGGATCCGGAAGAACCGAGCGTTCCTCGAACAGGCTCTTGCCACATCCAAACAGCATATCGGCGAGCTGATCGTTAGCGGTCCGCCGGGCGCCGAGGTATTCGTCGGTGGCACATCCGTCGGAACGCTACCGGCGGTTCCCGCGCTGCATTTCGCGGAAGGCACGGTGTCGGTCTCCGCAACGGCCTCCGGGTTCAGACCGTTCGACCAGGTCGTGGTGATCCGACCAGGTAAGCGTACCCCTCTCGCGATCACGCTCAGCCCCGTCCCTCTGCGGCCTTCGGCGTCGATCGCACCGACCGCAGCAACGTCGCCGGCGGAAGCGGCGCCGGCACCCGCTCGGCCTCCAGCACGAAGCGGCTGGCACACGGGGGTCGGCGCGTCCCTCGCCGGCGTCGGGGCCGGGGTGCTCGCCTGGGGCATCGTCTGGATCGCAATCGACGGCAACGACGATTGCGGCGCAGCTCGTGGCGCGGCTTGTGGAACCGCTTACAACACGAAGACGCCAGGATGGATCCTGGCGGGTACGGGCGCTGTCGCGATCGCGACTGGCGGCATCGTTTTCTTCACGGGTCGCCATCCGGGGAGCTCGGTCGCAGTCGGTCTTGCCCCGACCTCGTTTATTCTTCAGGCGCGCTTCTAAAATGGAACCAACAGGCATCGTCATTCCCCGCAAGCAAGCTCTAGTCCTTCTCTCGGTGCTCGCTCTGGCCGGATGTCCCACCCGCTCGAAGAGCCTCCCGACCGATGGCGGGAGCGGCAGCGACGGCGGCAGCGACGGCAGTCTCGGCGACGGCGACGGCGACGGCAATCTCGGCGACGGCGACGCTAGCGACGCCCACGGTGGCGGCTCGCTGCCCACGCTCCAAATCAGTTCGCCAGCTCCCGACACGTACACGAACAGCAGCGTGACGGTGACGGTGGGGGCAAGCGATGGCCTCCTCGTTTCGGGGGTCTCCGTCTATGTGGACCAAGAGACGACTCCACTCAAGACCGCGAGCACCCCTTACACCTTCAGTTGGGACACAACCACCGTATCCGAGGGCTCTCACATCCTCACGGCCAAAGCGACGGTCAACGGGCAAGCGATCGCGTCAGCATCCGTTACCGTCCACGTCGATCGAACGGCGCCCACCTTCACAACAACGCCCGCCGCCAACACTCTGAATGTCGCCCTTTCCGATCCCATCGAGCTCGTTTTTTCCGAGGCGCTCGATCCGACCTCAGTAACCACCGCGGCAGTTACGCTCACGTCTGGGGGATCGCTGCTGAATACAACCGCGTCCCTTGCGGCCGACATGAGGACGGTCACGGTCACCCTCAACAGCCACTCGTCATTGTTGTTCCCGGCGACGATCACCGAAAGCGTGCTCTCCACGGTGAAGGATCTGGCCGGAAACGCTGTCGGGGCAGCACCGACTTGGTCTTGGACCGCTCCGCTCTGGGTCAAGCTCCCCGTTCTAGCCGGAGGAGGGCCCGCGCTCGCGCTCGATCCGCAGGGCACCGCGATCGTGTCGTCCCTCGTCGATACTTTCACCACCACTCAATTGTCCGTGGTCCGCTACGCCCCGGGCGCAACCTGGGATCTCGGCTTCGGTTCTCCTCCGGTCACCGCGGGGCTCTCCGTGACGGCGGCGAGCGTCGCCGTCGACAGCGACGGATCACCCACGGTTGGGTGGTCGCAAGATCATGTCTATGCAGCGCATTGGAATGGCACTTCCTGGGACCTCCTTGCCGGTCAGGCAGACGCCACGGCCGACGAGACCGCGAACCCTCCCTATCTCTCGACCATCGCCCTGGACTCGACCGGCGCTCCGCTCGTCGGGTGGAGCGAGCAAGTCGAGACTGACACCTACGGCTACGTGGCGAGATGGTCGAAACCCACCTGGCAAATTCTCCCTCTCGGCACGCGAGCCGGCGCCGGTGGTCCTGTTCTTCTGGTGAACAGCATGGGGGCTCCCGTAGGACTTTTCCCGGGCGCGTCCGGCATTCCCGGTCCCCAGATCCAAATCTATGAAGCAGGAAGCTGGCTCCCAATCGCCTCGCCCAGCACTGGAGCTCGCAACGGATTGGGAATGCTATTTGCGTTTGCACTGGATGCCCAAGACGAGTCGGTCGCCCTGGTGGAGACAATAGATTCGGTCTCGGGCGACGAAGTCATCCATGTCGAGGTTTTCAGGTCGAGCCTATGGATGGACCTGGCGCCGAGTCTGTCGACCACCGCAGCGGAGGGCACGATCGGCGAAGTGCACGTAGCGCTGGATGGCGGCGGCTCCCCGTTCATTTTGTGGACCCAACCCGACGCGACGTCCTCGATGAGTATTCATCTTGCCCGATCTGACGGATTGGGATGGGACACGACCTATGGAGTCTTGAACGGAATCTCAGCGGCATCCACGGACGCCACGTTCACATCGCTCGCCATCGACAAGAACGGAACGCCAACGGTGAGCTGGACCGAAACGGACCCCTCGACGGGATTGCCGAATGTCTATGTCTGGAAGAGCAACCTCTGACGCGGCTGACGCTGCGGGGCCCGCCGGGCCGCGCGGGAAGGCCCCAGAAGACCAGCAATCCCGTGTCGAGCTACAGGCTCGGGTGCGAAACGTGCGAAGCTCACTGGGGTGCGCCGCAGCTCATCCCCGCGGGTGAGCAGGGCGTGACCGCGCAGGTCGATGAAACGTCGACACCCCCGGTGTTCCCAGACGCGAGAACCCCGGCGCCGGAGATCGGGTTAGAACAGGTCAGACCGATCGGCTTGTTGTTCTGGATCGTGACGAGGCTCAGGCTCGTTGGACCGCTCACAGGGAGCGAGTTCACGAGGATGCCGCCCCAGGAGATCGCTCCCTGCTGTCCTGGACCGTTGTTCGTGACGATCGTCTTGTCGATTTCAAAGGCCGCCCCGTCGAGGAAGATTCCGCCACCCTTGCAACTGTCGACCGTCACGGTGTCCAGATGAAGCGTCCCGCCAGTGGCGCTGATGCCGATTGAAGCTGAAGGAGAGAACGTAATATCGCGGATGTACACCGACCCGCTCTGCATACTGAACGCGGGAGAAGCGCCGCTCGCGATGAAGGCGCTTTGCCCCACGATCGAAGTCACCGACGCGCCTTGACCCATG
>CAAGKR010182022.1_pt1 | contig 20282 bp, 23 predicted proteins | sample 2556971 | NCBI WGS metagenome assembly CAAGKR01 (sample SAMEA5207829, study PRJEB30636) | soil metagenome | biome: forest; feature: boreal; material: soil | place: USA | collected 2011-09 | depth 1 m | reverse complement strand
GAGACGCCGCCCAAGGTCCAATTCGACTTTAACAACGCAGCGCCGGCCAAGCCGTGATCCTTCGCGGCATCGGGCTTCTCCTGCTAGGTTTCGTCGGCGCCTCCACACAGGCTGCCGAGGTCATCCCCGCTGCCCCGCCGGCGTATTTCAACGACTACGCCTCGATTATCAGTCCGGCAACGGCCGCGTCGCTCAACAGCAAGCTCGACCAGTTCGAGCGTGAGACTTCGAACCAGATCGTGGTGACCATCTACCCCACGATGCAAAGCGACTCCTCGGTCGAGGACTACACGGTTCGGGTCGCCCAGTCATGGCATGCGGGGATGAAGGGCAAGGACAACGGCGCGGTGCTGTTCATCTTCGCGAAGTCCCACCAGATGTACCTCCAGGTCGGGTACGGACTCGAGCCCAAGCTGACCGACGCCATCTCAAAGGATATCATCTCGGATCGAATCGTACCGGCCTTCAGGAGTGGCGACTACGATGCGGGCGTTGTCGCGGGCGTGGATGCCATTATCTCTGCGGCCCGGGGCGAATATCATGGCTCCGGCCACACGGTCGACGACCGGCGCAGGCAGGGTTCGCCCTCCTTGGGGTTCATCTTTGGGGCTTTTGTCATAATAGTGATCATATCGACGATTCGCCGCCGGGCCGCCATGTATCAAAGTGGAGGACGGCGCGGACTGGGCGGCTTCATGCCCATCATCTTCCCTGGTGGCGGCGGGTTTGGCGGCGGCGGCGGGGGTTTTGGCGGCGGTGGCGGGTTCTCAGGCGGTGGTGGCGGCTTTGGGGGCGGCGGCGCAGGGGGGAGCTGGTGACGCCATGAGCTGGTCCATCTTCGCGCCCAAGATCGATCACGACCGCGTGGTTGCGGCGATTCGAGCAGCTGAAATGGGAACGTCGGGCGAGATCCGGGTGCTCGTTGCCCGACACAAGGCTGACGACCCGGTTTTGGCCGCGCAGGCCTACTTCAACAAGACGGGAATGGCGAATTCACCGCATAGGAACGGCATTCTAATCTTTGTAGCCCCGCGTTCGCGCCGGTTCGCGGTGATCGGTGACAGCGCGGTGCACGAGAAATGCGGCGATGCGTTTTGGACAAGCCTGACGGCGGCGATGGGCGATCACTTCCGCCGCGGCCGGTTCACCGAAGGGCTTGTTCACGGTATCGAGCGAGCCGGTGAACTGCTGGCCAGGACTTTTCCCCGATCGAAGTCGGACCCGGCGGCAAGAACGCCGGAAGCCACGGAAATTGACTGAGAATGGCGGCCTTGTGGACTCCGTCTAGCGGCGCCCGCCGCCACCGCCTGGATGGACGTAGCCGCCATGTCCACCGTACCAACCCCTGCCGCCGCCCGAGACGATGACGTCATTTTGGAACCACGGATCGCCGCCATAGTAAACGCCGCCTCCGGTGGCCACGTACCCGCCGACGCAGCCGGTCATCGAAGCGAGCTGAAAGCCGATCAGAAAAAGCGCTCCAAAGATGAATTTATTCGAGTGTTTCATGGGCTTTTCGCGGGATTCGCGCTTTCGATATATTGAACAAGGCCGAGGGTGCCCCCTGTCGAATCGAGGATGATTGCGAAGCGGCTTCCATATTCCGCCGAATGGGGGGCCACCAGAACCTCACCGCCAAGTCCGGCCACTTTCGCGAGCGTCTGGTCTAGGTCTGCGACGCGGATGACTCCCAGCCAGCGAGGCTTGCCTTCCTTTGCCTCCTCGGGAATCGGGGCCACCCCGCCGCGGGCGTTTCCATTGCTCGACAGGACAAAGTCGCTCTTCCGGTCAGACTTCGTCTCGGGCGCCACGTCGAAGCTCAGCGCCTGATGGTAGAAGTTGGTCGTCGCCTGAGGATTCTTCACGTAAAGCTCGAACCAGTTCCATGCGCCCGCCCTGGTCTCATCATCGGCCGGGTCGCCGGAGCTTGATTGGAGCAGGCCGATCGGATTGCCATCGCTGTCGGCGACGATCGCCTGGAATCCGCGGTCCGGAAATTTCTTGGCGGGAGCGTGCACCGTGCCGCCATTTTTCTCAACGGCTGCCACGGTTGCATTGATGTCGGCGACCGAGATGTAGCCGATCCAGCGCGACGGGTGGCTTTCCTTTGCGTAGGAATGCGGCGCCAAGCCGGCCACCGGTACTCCGTCGTTCGTGAATATGGTATAGGTCTTTCCCTTCTGGTCGATCGTTGTGGAGGTCCAGCCCAGGAGGTCGCAGTAGAACTTGGTCGCCTCGGTTGGCTGCGAGGTAAAGAGGTCTGCCCAGACGAGCTTGCCGGGGAGCACGGTGTTTGACGCCGAGGAATTGATTGCCGGGAACGGGGCCGCGCGAAGCGTCGCGGTTAGGCCGAGCGCCATCACGGCGGCAGTGGCCAGAAACTTTGCCATTCTTGAAGGGGTGAGCGTATGCATAATTTTTGATATCAGACGGAAGCGGTTAGCCTATCCCATGGACAGCGATTCCGAAATGGGGTGTTCCCCTGCCGGGCGTTTTTATTCACTTTCGCGCCCAAAAGGGCACGGAACCCGACCTGCCTGACCGATTTGCGAACTAGGGGCTGAGCAGGCGCCCGGCCAGCTGCGCCTCAAACCCGTCCTTGTTTTTCCAGCGGATTGCGACCCTTGCCTTGAAGGCTCCGGACGCCGAGCGGCGGGTAAATCCGTCGTCGGTGATATCAAATGCTATCGTCTCGGTGTCGACCAGTTCCTCCGAATAAGCGAGATAGACCGCGACGCAGTCAAAGAGCGTTGTCGAGCGGGTGGCAAAGTAATCGCACTTCATCCACGTCTGCCTCGGTGCGAAGATGCAATAGCTCTCGATTAGAGTGCGAAGCATCGGATCGCCCGTGGCGCTCCAGATTGCATGGTAACGCTCTCCGTCGAGGCCGACCGAGCCGCAGGTGTCGAGGGGGGTAAGAAGGACATCGCGCCAGGGGGCGGAAAGGGCTGCCCGCAGGGCGGCGGGATCAACCCGCACGTTTGTTTCCGCGGAAGGGACTCCGCCGCCGTAGCCCACATCGAAGCTCCCGTACATGCCGACAAGGCGGCATTTGGCCGCGATATCCGGGGCCCGCATGAGCGCCATGGCCAGACTGTGCACGGGTCCGATCGCGATGATCGTAACCGGTCCCGGCGACTTCTCAACGACATCGATCAGCGCGGCGATCCCATCCGGGTAAATTTTTCCAGGATATTTCGCCATGTTGTAGCCGGCAATCCATGGGATGAGCGTCTTGTTGTCGTCGCCCTTGGGGCCGCTGTTGTCGCCTATCCCAATCGGCACATCGCCGTGCCCTGAATCCTCGAGGAACTTGGCCGCAACGATCGCCCTGTACTGGGTGTCGGCGGGGTCCGTCAGAACGAGCTTAAGGTCCAATTCGGGCGAGCGCAGCGCGAGTGCGAGGGCCCAGGAGTCGTCGATGTCGCTGCCGATGTCCGTCACGAGGATGACAGGTGTCCTCGACGCGCCCTGTGCGGCGGCGAGTGATACGGAAAGGACAACCATAAGGAGGGGAATCTTGGGCAATTTCATGATCTGAGCTTGGCGTTGATCTCTCGTCGTGTGGGAATCGACGGCTGCGCACCCCGGCGGGTCACCGAGATGGCGGCGGCGGCGTGGGCAAAACGGACAGCTTCGATAATCGGGCAGCCCTCGGCCACGCGGACAGCGAGCGCGCCGTTGAACACGTCGCCGGCTGCCGTCGTGTCGACCGCCTTTACCTTGAAGCCCGGCACCCATTTCGCCTCGGCCCCGATTGCCACCAGGGCGCCGTTGGCTCCTAGGGTGACAATGACATGGCGTGCCCCGCGCGCCTGCAGTGCGCGCGCCGCTCGGGTCGCAGACCCAGCGTCAACGACATCTATCCCGGTGAGCAGCGACGCCTCGGTCTCGTTCGGCGTGAGAAGTGTGATCTTCCGAAGCAGGCTGTCCGGCAGGCTCTGGGCGGGCGCGGGATTCAGGATCACCGCGACGCCTGCCCTCCTTCCCAGATCGGCTGCCGCCCTTACAGTCGCAAGAGGCGTCTCTAGTTGGAGGAGGAGGACCCGCGCACCGGCGATAAGTCCGCCAGCGGCGGCGATATCGCGCGTCGAGAGCCGCTGGTTTGCCCCGCCGGCGACGCCTATGCTGTTTTCACCGTCGGCACCGACAAAGATGAGAGCCACGCCGGAGGGATAAACCGAGTCCCGCACGATGTGCGACAGGCCCATTCCCTCGCGCCTGAAGCCGGCCAGGGCGGTGTCACCGAGCGAATCCCGTCCCAACCGGGCGACAAATGACACGCTTCCGCCCGCACGTGCAGCGGCGACTGCCTGGTTCGCGCCCTTCCCCCCGGGAGCCGTGCTATACAGGCCTCCGAGCAGCGTCTCACCGGGCCCGGGAACCCGTGCAACACGCAGGATCATGTCCGTGTTGGAACTGCCGATGACGACGACGGAATTCCTTTTGGGGCGTGCCATTCGTTTTGCGCGAATTTCAGGATTTCGAAAGAATGAGAAGCGCAAGGCCCGCGATGTAGCAGGCAAACATGGCGGTCAGAAGGGACGATGTTCCCTTTGGTGCTCCCCTGAATTCCTTCCACACGAAGACACCCCAAAGTGCCCCCACCAGCGTGGCACCCTGACCAAGCCCGTAAGAAAGAGCCGCGCCGGCACGGGTGCTGGCGATGATGCTGAGCGCCATGCCCGTGCTCCATATCATCCCGCCGAGGATTCCAACCGCGTGCAAGCGTGCGGTACCCTTCGTGAAATAATCGGCGAAAGGCACCGGGTCGCCGCTGAAGGGCTTTATCATGATGGCCGAGTTCCAAACCAGATTTGAAATCAGGACACCCGCGCTGAAGATGACGATCGCTGTGTAGGGACTCAGCTTGCCGGACTCCAGGACAAGGTCGCTGCCCTGCGGCTCGATATGGCCCATGGACTGGGCCACGAACTTGTAGAATAAGCCCATGAGGATACCCGCCGTCACGGACAATATGATTCCCTTTGCCGAGGCGCCTCCGGCCCCCCTGGCAAGGCGTTTGTAGGCCAATGCGTCGAGAATGATGGCTGCTCCAACGAAGCCGACGCCCGCCGCCAGCATGGGGGCGTTGCCCTCCCGTGTGGAGAGGTAGGTCGTCAGAACACCAAGCACCAATGCAAGGCCGACCCCCACCGGGAATGCGACGGCCATGCCCGCGATGTCGATCGCGGCGACGAGGAGAATGTTCGAGAGGTTGAAGACAACGCCGCCTGTAAACGCCGAAATGATCCAATGGGACTGCGCCTGCTCCAGGTCAGCCATGAAGGGCCGCCCGTCCTGTCCCGAGCTGCCAAGCGTAAATGCGAGGACCAGCGAAAGCAGGAAGACGCCGATCGCATAGTCCCAGTAGAAGAGCTGGAAGCGCCATCCTGCGCTGGCGAGCTTCTGGGTGTTCGCCCACGAGCCCCAGCACAGCATGGTGACAACGCAGAGGGTGACGGCCAGGGGGTATGATTGTACGATGAACATGGGGTCCGTTCAGTCGGCCCCTCGGGCAAACCCGCCCTGGACCTTGCCGATGCAAACTCCTATCCGTCCCGGGCTCAAGCCCGCTGTCGCCTCCCTCTCGGGATAGTCGGGTCAGGACGTAACCGTCGTGTTCATCCGGTCCACTGCAATCTGAGACCGCTTCCATGCCTCGCCGACCTTGTCCTTTGCGTCGGCCCAGGTCTCCGGGGTCGTCGTTTTCTCGAGGTCGCTCATCATGCCCGTGAGATACGTGCGCGACTCTTCCACTTCCTTGAATGCGAGATCCCAATCCTTCAGGTCCGTGGTCATTCCGGCGCGCTTGGCCTTCAGCACGCGGATCTGCTCGTCCAGCCTGGCGGAGAGCCGGTTGATGCCTGCCGAGAAATGGGCGCGCTGGTCGTATGTGTCAGGCTGTATGTCGGTCCAAACCGGTGTCGCTGTTCCCTCCTGGGCAACGGCTGCGACAACCTCGGAGTTAGCGCGGGTTGCCAGGCCCGCCACGCAGACAAAGGCGGCGCCGAGAGACAGGAGCAGGCGTGCCAGGGCGGCTTTTGAGTTCATACCCTGATAGTATCCTCTAGGCCCGCGCGGTTCCCCTGAGAAAGCCTTCCAGGCGTTCCCTCACCACCCCCCGCCATTCATCGTCCGTGACGCTGTACATGACCGTGTCCCTCAGCGTCCCGTCACGACGGACGGCCTGCCTTCGAATGACCCCGTCCTTCGCGGCCCCGAGGCGCTCTATCGCCGCCTGGGACCTCGCATTGAGGTTATCGGTCCTCCAGCCTACCACGGCGCAACCTAGAGTGTCGAATGCATGCTCCAGAAGGCGCAGCTTGCACGCCGAGTTGACGTGGGTGCGCTGCCAGCTTCGCGCATACCAAGTGTAGCCGATCTCGACCCTCCGCGCCGCGGGAATGATGTCATGGTAGCTTGTGGAGCCGACGATCTTCCCGCCCGCCATTTCGCGGACCACCCATGGAACCCGGACTCCCTTGGCGCAGTCCGCCAGCGCGGCCTCGATGTACGCGAGCGTGCCCCCGGGCTCGGGAACCGATGTAAAATGCAGCTTCCAGAGCTCCCCGTCGGCCGCCGCAGCGGCGAGCGCACCTTCGTGCTGGAGCCGCATCGGCTCCAGCCGGACGCCACGACCCTCGAGGGTAACGTCTGGGTCGACTCGGATCACGGCCGGGTCAGGACGCCGGGAACGGCGTCACCCGGTGAACCAGCTGAAGCGGGATGCCCCAGGAGTCGCGCACCATGATGAGAAATGAGCCGTCGGGAAGCGTCTCCTCGTACGCAGGCGCCGCGCCTGCGGCCACCAGCTTCGTGCGGACCGCGGCGGGGTCGTCCGCGACGAAGGCAACGTGGAAACAGAGGGGGTGCGCCGCGTTGTAGTCGGGATAAGGGGCCGCGGGATTGCTGTACACCTCGAGGATCACGCGGCCCGTGTCGTCGGCCAGGAACGACGTGAAGGGTGAGTCCTTGCGGGTGCGCGCCACCCGCAGACCGAGGTGGTCCACGTACCATTTTGCGGTGGCCACGGCATCGGGAACGTTGAGTGCGAAGTGTTCGAATTTCATATGTTTAGGGTTTCGTTAGGAAGCCGGAGATGAGGGCACGGGCTTCCGCGCCCGCGTCCTCGAGCACGTAATGGCCCGCGCGCTCCAGGCGTTCCACCCGTGCATCGGGGTAGATTTCACGCCAGCGGGAAAGGAAGGAGTCGTCGAAGCAAAAATCGCGGCCGCCCCAGACGACCAGCTTCTCATTGCGGGAAAGGGTCTTCAGCCGCCCGGCGATCTCGTCCAATGCCGGCCTGCTCGGATGGTCGCGCTCCAGGGGAATGTCCTGGATGAAACGGTGCACCCCGATCCTGGCCGCCCAGCTGGCGTAGGGGTGCAGGTACCCCTTCCTCTCCTCCCATGACATCCTGCGGGCGGCCATCGCCATCCATGTGGCCGGCTCGGCGAAGCCGTTCAGGCCTCGCACGATGAATTCCCCGAGCAGGGGAGCCCGGCAAAGCGCGATCCTCTTGGGAATCCGAGTGGAAGGGAATGCCGCGGTGTTCAGGATGACTATGCGCCCAATTCTCTCGGGCCGCCTCACGGCGAGGCCGAAGCCAATCGCCCCGCCCCAGTCATGGACCACGAGGTGTATCCTCCGGAGTCCGAGCCCGTCGACAAGGGCCTCAATGTCATCTATTCGCGAAGCCAGCCGGTAGCCGTATTTCCGCGGTTTGTCGGAAAGGCCCATACCAACATGGTCCGGCGCAATGCAGCGGATGCGGGGCGAGAGCTCCCGCACGAGGTCGCGGTAGAAGAAGGACCAGGTCGGATTCCCATGAAGCATGACCACCGCCTCGTCCCGGGTCGGGCCCTCGTCCAGGTAGCTCATCCTTGCGCCCTGCGGCGTCTGAAATGACTTGGGCGAGAACGGATATATCCGCGCGAGCCATCCGGGGACTTCGCTCGGCTGTGGCGCGGTCACCATTCGAGCGCAAGCATCAAGCAGTTGAGCCCGCTCCCGATGCCCATGAGGGCCACGCGGTCGCCCTCTCGGATGGCTCCGGCATCGACGGCAGCCGAGAGGGTTGCCGGAAGTGAAACCGATCCCATGTTTCCCAGCGTCTCGAATGTCGAGAAGTCCTTCGCGATATCGAGTCCCAGCGTCTCGAAGAGACGCCGGCGGTGCGCGCTTCCCACCTGGTGGCAGATCGCGCGGTCGACTGTGTCCTTTGTCCAGCCGGTGGCGCCCAAGAACTCCTCCCATGTGTCTTTCGCGAGGCCGACCCCCGCCTCAAGCATCTTTTCAGAATCCGTCTGCATCGCGAGGCCGCCGGCGGCGGCCGTGTTGCCCTGGCAGAGCTCGCTGTGCTCGGTCGCGGACCGGCACACGCCGCCGAGGATCCTGTGCGCTCGTCCCTTCACGAGGTCGCGGTGGCAGATGACGGTGGCGACCGAACCGCAACCGATCGTCAGGTTGGCGAAGTACGGCTTTATGGCGTTTCGGTCGAGGCTCCCGGCAAGAAGGGTCCGCACGGTCTCCTCCACCAGGGGTCGGCCATTTTCCCCGGCGACAATGAGCGCGGCCTTGATCTGGCCGCTCTCAATCATCGCGGCGGCGACCACGATCGAGTTGAGGAAACCCAGGCACGCATTGGAAAGGTCGAAAATCTGTATTGAGGCCGGCAGGCCGATCTTGTGGTGTGCGAACGACGCCGAGGCCGGCTCGAGCATGTCCCTCGAGACCGCGGAATGGATGAAGAGCCCAAGCTGCTCGCGGCGCACTCCGGAGACGCCAAGGACCGCGCGTCCCGCGGCGGCGCTCCCCTCCGACGGAAGCGTGCCGTCGGGCCACACCCGGCGCTCGCGGATCCCTGTCATGAGCTCCAGCCGACCAAAGGGCAGGCGCAGGCGTTCGTAGAGGGGCCTGAGCTGCTCCTCTATTGCCGCCGATGTCCAAACCTCCCCGGGGAGCGCGACCGCGATCGATTCGAGGCAGACGTTATTGAAGCGCATGAGTCCCGGTTAGCCCCTTAGCGATCGGGCCGCATTGCCAGGCGAATCACGTCCTTGTCGAACATGTTGCACCCGAGGCCGGCGTCCACTGTGAGGGTCGCGCCGTTGATCCCGCTGCTTCGAGCGCTCAGGAGGAACAGGGCCGTGTTTGCGACCTCCTGGGTTTCCAGGTTCCTTTTCCTGAACGTGAGCTTTTCCGCGAAGAGGTAGCTTTCAAGGTAGCCAGGGATCCCCGCGGAGGAACTCGTCTTCAGTGGACCCGACCCGACCACGTTGAAGCGGACGTTGGACTTAGCGCTGAACGACTTGGCGAGGAAGCGGGTCGAAGACTCGAGGGCGGCCTTTATGGGCCCCATGTAACCGTAGTTGTCCGGGGTCACCAGGAGCGAAGAAATGCCGATCGTGACGACCGAGGCGTCGGAGGCCAGGTGGGGTGCGAACGCGCGCGATATCTCGACCAGCGAGAACGCCGACACCGCGGCCGCCTGAAGGAAGTCTGTCCGCTTGGTCGCGTGGAATGGCTGAAGCCCCTCCGAATAGTTGGCGAACGCGATCGAGTGGACAATTCCCGCCAGGGGCGTCTTTGCGGACGCGGCCACCTCAGGCGCGAGCCGGTCGGCGGCACCCTCCTTCTCGACGTCGCACACGTGGACCGGGCGGTCCCTTAGTAGCGAGGCAAGCGACTTCTTGCGCTCGTCGGAGCGCACGCTGTAGACGACGCGGGCGCCCTCCTCTTCCAGGGATTTGCCGACCGCCCACGCGACACTGCGGCGGTTGGCGACGCCGAAGACCAGGAACGCCTTTCCCTCGAGTCCGAGGAAGCTCATTGCGCTGCTCCCGGGCTCTTCCATGCAACTGAGAATTCCACGGTCAGTATCCGGGTTTCCCCGCGCTTCATCGCCCCGGCCATCATGAAGAACCCGCCCATGGTGTCCTTCTTCCTGACCTCAATCGTGACGACGTCACCGGGATAGACGGGATTGCGGAATCGAACGTCGGAGATCTTCACGAGGAGCGGCACTCCCGCAGGCGCGCCTTGCTCGGCAAGGACCCGTGACAGGTGCAGGGCTCCCGCCTGGAACACCGACTCGCAGAGCAGCACGCCGGGCGTGATCGGTGCGTTTGGATAGTGCCCGCTGTAGAAATCCTCGTCCGCTCGCCAGGTGCGGCGCGCCACCAGCAGGTCGGGACCTTCGGAGACGATCTCGTCCACGAAAAGGAAAGGGGGCCGGTGAGGTATCCTCTTAAGGATTTCGGGCGACACGGAGCTCACGCGGCCCTCCCCTGCTTCTGAGCGCAGACGTACCGGTCGACCTTGTTGGCGGTGATCACCCCGTAATTGATGGTCCCCAGCCATCCCGACATGATGATGCCGACCGAGCCCGCGTGGTAGAGCCCCGGAAGCTGCTCGGAGAGGTCCATCGATACCTTCAGACCCTCGAATTTCGTCCCGAACGAGGTGCCTCCGAAATGGGTCGTGTAGCGCTCGATCGTGCGCGGCGTCGCGGCTTCCTTCCAGTCGATCAAGCCCCTGACGTCCGGGATGAACTTCTCGAGCGCGATTATCGACTCTTCGATGAGGCGCTCTTTTTCGACGGCGTACTCGGCCTCGGAGAGGGCGCTCCACTGGGAATAGAGCCCATTGATCGACGCGACGACCGTGTAGCGCTCCAAGCCCGGACGGGTGTCCGGATAGTAGACTGAAAACGTCCTGCTGGTCGTATGGAGGTCTGTCAGCTCCCCGCTGCCGAACTTCGGGCTCGCGGACGTGAAGACCAAGTCCCCTATGTGCGGGATCGCCTCCCCTTTCCTTATACCGAGGTAGACCTGGCAGGAACTCGAGTTGATCCTGACCGCCTGCGCCGCCGCCACGTATTCCGGCGAGAAATTCTCGGCGCCCGCCAGCCGGAAAACCGTATTCTTGATGTTGGCGTTCGAGAGGACCGCCTTCGCCCGGATCACCCGGCCTCCCTTGGCGACAATACCGCACGCAAACTTCGCTCCGCCCCTGTCCTCGACGAGTATTCGCTCGACCAGAACCTTTTTTCGGAGCTCGACGCCGTTCTTCCTCAGCTCCGCCGTCATCTTCTCGATCAGGAGGTCGGAGCCTCCTTGGAACGTGTAGACGCCCGAGCCCATGAAATTCGAGAAGACGATGCCGTAGGTGATGGCCGGGTCGTCGAGGGTCGAGCCGTTGGCATAGGCGATCGGCTCCATAAGGAGCCGGATGACGTCGCTTCGACCCGGAAAAAAACGCTCCAGCATCTCCCCGGTCGTCTCGGTGTTGTTGTCGTAGAAGTTCATCCCGCGCAGGTACTCGTAGAACCTCTCGACGTGAGTCCGATCGAGCCCGAACTGCTCCACGAGGACGCGGGTGTAGTCCTCGCGGGTGAACGTCGTCCAAACGTCCATCTCGGGATTCACGAAGCGAATGTTCTTCAGCTGGATGATCGAGTCGGCGATCTCCCGGGTCCAGTACTTGCGGCAGGACTTGATCATGCCGACGGGAAAGCCGTGGAGCGAGATGTCGAATATGTGGCCGCCTTTCCGCGTAAACCATGTCGCCAGGCCGCCAAACTGGTAGTGGTGCTCGAGCAGCAGCACGCGGTGGCCGGCCTTTGCGAGCACGTTTGCGCCCGTCAGGCCGCCCAAGCCGCTGCCGATGACGATCACGTCATACTCGTCGGCGACCCCTTTGAGCCAGTCATACGCCATGGAGGAACAATGTTGGAGCAGCGCTTGGGCCGTCGGCAACTGGTTTCGGGCCGGCTAGGCAGCGGACGCGGGAGCCAGCAGGATGTGCTGGTTGGCCATCGATATCCCGCTCAGCATGGAGCCGACGATTCCTAGCATACCCTGGTCGGTGCCACAGAGATACAGATTCGAGAGAGCCGTCCTGCCCCCCGGATTCTTGTGCGGGGCCCCATAGATGGCGCCCCGGAAATGCCCCGTGAACTTTTCGACCGTGATAGGCGTGAACATGTCGGTTGCCACGGTGGCGCGGACGAGCGCGTCGGAAGGCTCCAGGCGCGGCAGAAACCGCTTCGCCGACTCTTGCACCGCGCCAAACCACCTCTCTTTGTCGTCCCTATACCTGCCTTCGGGCAGGCCCGCCCAAGACTCGTAGTTCGCGAGGCAGGTGACCCGAAAAAACCCCTCCGAAAGCCCGCGTCCCGGCCCATACTCAAAGTTGTTCGGGAAGCATATGATGCCGCTTCGAACGTCAACCTGGCCGGCCGGGTCGCGGTACGTGAACCGGTCTGAGTCATTGAAGAAGATGATCGTGTCGTCGCCCCAGCCGAGCTCGGCCGGTTGTCGATTGAGGACAGAAATCGTCTCGACGTAGCCAAGCGTCCGAATGTCGGCCGGAGGCCTGCCCATCAACGCCCCGGTCTCCGTGATGCCGATCGACGACAGAACCTGGGACGCCACGATCTCCTCGCCGGAATCTAGGACCAGGGCAGCCGCCCTGCCCTCTCGAACGACGATGCTCCTGACGCCGCACTTCATCCTGCGCTCCCCGCCCGCCTCGCGGTATTTGTCCAGGAGTACCCGCATCATCACCCTTACGCCCTCGAGAGGACGGGCGAATCCCTCGAGATAGAGGGCTCGGAACATGATCGCAAACTGCCCCAAGTCCATGTCGTCCTCCCGGGCGCTCCCGTAGAACATGAGCGGGCATAGAAGCATGTCCTCGAGCAGTGGGTCATCTATCGATTCCCGGATGAACGCGCGCGCCGACCTGCCTGCGGGCCCGCCGGACAGCGGTATCTCGCGCACAAAGCGCGCGATCTTCCGAAATCCAGGGGCCTGACCGGGGAAATGGGTCTCCACATCCGACTCGAGGAGCGCGAAATCATTCGTGAACCTGAGCGCTCGCTCGCCGTGCCGGCCGAATGCGACCCGTGATCCCTTCTGGGGACAAAGCGCGAACTCGTCCCGGTCGATCCGCAGCTGGCGCAGGATCTTGCTCAGCGGCGTCCCCTTCACGCCCGGCGGCACGAAATTGGTGACCGCGTGCAGGCCCACGTCATACTTGCGGCCGCCCAGGCTGTAGAAGCCGTTAAGCCCACCGACCGCATTGTGCCGCTCAAAGATGCAGACCTTCTTGCCGAAGTGCGCCAGCCTTATCCCCGCCGCGAGGCCGGACAGACCGGCACCGATGATGGCTACGTCGTACTGCGAGCCTGAATTCAACTCTTCGCCGCGAGCGCGTTGAACTTCGGCGTGAGGTACTCTGCGCAGCTGTCGAGGGATGCGAGCCGCATGTAGTCGGCCTCGGGAACCTCTATCCCATGGCGCTTTCGCAATTCCATGACGATATCGAGGAAATCCATGCTATCGAGCTGGAGCTGGTCGCGCAGTCGGACGTCAGGCTTGACGTTCGAAAGGTCCTCGTCGGGCGCAATGTCCGCGATGATGTCCAGAACAGCCTTTTTGCATTCTTCGTTGGTCATGTGGGGGTCAGCGTCCCTGTTATGTCACGAATCGCTTCACAATCAACGTGGAATTTATCCCAAGCATTCCGAACGAGTTGTTCAGGATTGTGTCAACTCGGCCGGCCTTGACGGGGGTGTTGAGGACGAGGCCGGGGATGGCGCACGCCGGATCGAGGTTGTCGACGTTGATTGTGGGATGAACCACAAGGTCGTCAAAGGAAGGAAGATTGCCAGCGAGTTCCAGAGCCCCCGCGGCACCCATGCAGTGCCCGATGAAGCTCTTCGTGTTGTTAATATGCGTGTCGGGGCAACCTTCTCCGAAAACGGCGCGGATCGCCTCGCATTCCTGGATGTCGCCGAGGGGCGTCGCCGTTGCGTGGGTGTTCACAATGTGGATGTCGGACGGCTTCAGGCCGGCATTGGCGAGCGATTTGCGGACGCATTCCGCCTGTCGGACCGGGTTCGGGAGGACGTAGTCGCTCGCGTCGCTGTTGACCCCGTAGCCCGCGATCTCGCCGTAGATGCGCGCGCCGCGCGCCAGGGCGTCGTCGAGGCGCTCGAGCGTGTAGAGGCATCCGCCCTCGGAGACGACGATGCCGTTTCGCGCCAGGTCAAACGGCCTGGAGGCCTTGGCCGGGACGTCGTTGGTCGCCAGGGCGCCCTGGGACTTGAAGCCTGCGAAGATGCCGAAAGTGTGGATGCTTTCGCTGACTCCCCCGCAGACCGCCAGGTCGACCTCGCCCAACCTGAGCATCTGGGAGGCGTGGATCAGGCCGAGGTTCCCGGCCGCGCACGCGGCGCCGATCGTGTATGCGGGTCCCGTGACCCCCAGATTGAGCGACGCCTCGCCCGCCGGGTTGTTGGCGACCGTGCGGGGATTGTGGTAGTGCGACCAGTACTTCGTGTCGTAGTTGAACTTCGAGATGGCGAAGATCTCGTTCTCGGTCTCGACATTGCCATGTTCGGTGCACCCGATGTAGATCCCCACGCGGTCCTTGGGAAACGCCGCGAAGTCGAGCCCGCTGTCCGCTATCGCCTCTCGCGCGCACCAGATGCTGATGCTTCCGGCCCTGGTCCCGACGCGAACCTCCTTCTTCTTCTGGTGCTTGAGGGGGTCGTAGTGGCACACGCCGGCCAGCAGCCTTCCCATGTAGCGGACGTCGAGCCACTCTATCCCGGCGACGCCGGTCAGCAGGTTGCGGCGAAACTCCGCCAGGCTGTTGCCGTTCGGCGCGGTCAAGCCGACACCTGTGATGACGATGCGCGAAAGGTTCATTCGTTGCTAAGGAGGAAATCGCTAGCCAACAACGGTACGAACGCAATAAAAGCTTCCTTTGCATGAACGTACTTGTCGTCGGGGGCGCGGGATATATCGGAAGCCACTGCGTGCGGCAGCTTTCCGAGGCGGGCCACCGCCCGGTGGTCCTCGACAACCTTGTCTATGGCCACCGGAGGGCCGTCGTGCCCGGGGTGACCCTTTACACGAGCGATCTCGGGGATGAGAAAGCCGTGGCGGACGTGCTCGCCCGCGAGAAGATCGAAGTGGTCATGCACTTCGCCGCGTACTGCTACGTGGGGGAGTCGGTGACGGACCCGCTCAAGTACTACCTGAACAACTCGGCCGCCACGATGCACCTGCTGAGCTCGATGCTTGGCTCGGGCGTGACGAAGTTCGTCTTTTCATCCACTTGCGCCACGTTCGGGATTCCTGAGAAGCTGCCAATCCCGGAGACATTCCCGCAGGCCCCAATCAACCCCTACGGACAGACAAAGCTCGACGTCGAGAACGCCCTGCGCTCCCTGGCGCACGCCGGAAAGATCTCGTTCGCGGTGTTTCGCTACTTCAATGCGGCGGGAGCGTCCGAGGATGGCTCGATTGGGGAGGACCACGACCCCGAGACGCACCTTATCCCGGTGGCCATCGACGCCGCGGTTGGAAAGCGCCCGTCATTGCAGCTGTTCGGAACCGACTACCCCACCCCGGACGGCACATGCCTGCGCGACTACGTGCACGTTGACGACCTGAGCCGCGCCCACATAGCCGTGTTCGACCGGCTGTCGGAGGCCGGCGCGGCGCACTTCTACAACCTCGGGACAGGGACGCCCACGTCCAACCGCGAGGTGATCCGCGCCATCGAAAAGGTCACGGGCAAGAAGATAAACGTGGTGGAAAATCCCCGCCGCCCTGGCGATCCCCCGGCACTCTACGCGGATTCCTCGAAGGCGAAGCGCGAGCTCGGCTGGAAGGTCAAATTCCCGGATATCGACTCGATCGTCGCGACGGCGTGGAACTGGCACCGGAACAACCCCAACGGGTTTGGCGGCCGCTAGAGCCTCTTCTTCAGCACGGCCCGGGTAAGGCCCAGCTTCTTCGCCGCGGCCGCCTCGTCGCCGCCGAACGCCTTGAGTATCCTCTGGATGATCTCTTTCTCGAAATGTTCGAGGAGGGGCTCGTCTGACGCCTTGAGCTGTTCGGCGACGTAGTCGAGGGCTGCGTCGATCGTGAGAGCAAATGGCGAAGTGGATTCCCCGGCGGAGCCGCGGATCTCCGACGGCAGATCCTTGACGAGAATCGCGTCCCCCTGGGCGACCACGGCGCTTCTGTAGACAACGTTTTCGAGTTCGCGGACGTTTCCGGGCCAGAGATGCCGGGTGAGGATGGCCATGGCCTCGGGCGAGACCCTCGATGTCCTCGCCTTCCTTTGCTTGACGAGGTTCTGCACGCAGAAATCGACAATCTGGGGGATGTCCTCGATGCGGTCGCGCAAGGGCGGCATCTTGATCCGGACGACGTTGAGGCGGTAGTAGAGGTCCTCGCGGAACGCCTTGCTCTTCACCATCGCCTCGAGGTCCTTGTTCGTTGCCGCAATGATCCGGACATCCACCTTGATCGTCTCGGTTCCGCCCACCCGCTGGATGTCACCCTGCTGGAGCACCCGGAGGATCTTTGTCTGGGTGGCTAGGGCCATGTCCCCTATTTCGTCCAGGAAGATGGCCCCCCCGTCGCACAGCTCGAATTTCCCGATCCGCTGGCCCGTGGCGCCTGTGAACGAACCCTTCTCGTGCCCGAAGAGCTCACTTTCGATCAGATTGTCGGGAATGGCAGCACAGTTGACCGCGATGAAGGTCTTTGCGGCCCGGTGGCTGTGCTTCCAGATGGAACGCGCGACGAGCTCCTTGCCCGTTCCGCTTTCGCCGGTGATCATGACAGTGACGTCGCTCGCGGTCACTTGCCCTATCACCTTGAAGACCTCCTGCATAACGGGCGAGGAGCCGACGATGCCCTCCTTGTAGTCCTCCGTGTTGAGGGTCGGCTTGTACTCCCCCACCGCGCTAAGGTCGGCATGGGTCTTAAGCGCGTTCTCTGCCAGGGCCAGAACCCGTTGCGGGTCGAACGGCTTCATGACGTAGTCGAGAGCGCCAAACTTCATCGCCTCGATGGCCGTCTGTGCGGTCCCAAATGCCGTCATAAGGATGACGAGCTGCTTGGGGTTTGCGGAGCGGATGTGTTGGAGCGCTTCGAGACCGCTCATCCCGGTCATCCTGATATCCAGGAAGATAAGGTCGGGAAAGGGCCCCTTCTTGACCATCGCCACGCCCTGCTCCCCGCTTGGAGCCTCGGAGACGACATATCCCCGTGACGAAAGGACCCGCGAGAGCGAGTAACGGATCTCGGCATCGTCGTCTATGACGAGGATTGTGGGTGCTTTAGCGGTGGGCTCCAAGGTTCGACTCGCGATTTAGCGCGTTCGGGTTTCATTAGATGGCATGTCTGGCTGGTCAATCAACTTGTTCCGTGTGCGCGGGATCATGATTTCGCTGCATTTCACATTCTTCCTGCTGCTGGCGTACGCCGGCTACCTGGGCTGGCAGGAGAACGGGATACCCGGGCTCTGGTGGAGCGCCGGCTTCCTGGTCGCGATTTTCGTGTGTGTCGTCCTCCATGAGTTCGGGCACGCGTTCACGGCCATGCGGTTCGGCGTTCCTGTCCGGCGGGTCGTCGTCACCTTCCTGGGCGGAATCGCGGTCCTGGACTCGATTCCGAAGCGACCCATACAGGAGTTCCTGATCGCGGTCGCAGGGCCGGCCGTGAATGTCGTGATCGCGACCCTCCTTTGGCTGACAGTCGGGCCGCCTGAGGACTGGGCGTCCTTCGGCATGTCCACCCCGGTCGACGCCCTGAGGCTGCTTTTGGAGGCGAACGTGATCCTGGTCATATTCAACCTGATCCCAGCGTTCCCGATGGACGGTGGCCGGATACTTCGGGCTCTCCTTGCGACACAGATGCCCTATGTGCGTGCGACTTTCTGGGCCGTGACGGTGGCAAAGGTTCTTCTGGCGGTGGGAATCCTGGCCTCCCTTTATTTTGGCAACTATCGTAGGGCCTTCATCTTCATCTTCATTTTTTCGGCCGGCGAGGCCGAATACCGCGCAGTTAAGAGACGTGCGGCTGCGGAGGCGCAGTGGCGCGAGTCCATGATGCAAACCGTCGCGAGCCCGCCGCCGGACGCCCTCATGTGACCCATTAGAAACTCCTTGCGTTCGGCATGGAAAGATCGAGTTTTCTCACCCTTCGCACACGCGAATGGGCTCGTAGCTCAGTTGGAAGAGCGCCTCAATGGCATTGAGGAGGTCGTCAGTTCGAACCTGATCGGGTCCACCAATTCATTGACATACAATGAGTTGCAATAATCTTATACCGAAGATTTAGAAGTAGATTACCTTCGAATTCCGATCGAGATTCATGGGGCTATTGAGCGTAAGCTTCGGAAAGAAGATCGCGGAGTGCAGCCTCCGATTTTGCGCTTAGATCCCCGATCTTCTTTGCAGTCAGTCGGTCTTTGCTGACGACTCGAATCTGATCGACAGCGATCTCAGACTGTTTGCCGTTGAGTTCGATCTGAAGGCGCGTCCGCCAGGTAGGATGGAGCGAACTTGTTAACGGGCAGATCACGACGGTATCGAGAACGCTGTTCAATTCGTCGCGGCTCACGATTACAGCGGGTCGAGTCTTTTTCAGCTCACGCCCTCGAGTTGGATCGAGGTCTACCCAATACACGCTGTAGCGCTTAAACTGTGTGAAGGCCATCGGCAGAGGCGTTCTCGAAGTCACTCCAGTCCTCCCCTTCGGTGGCCATAGCCAGAGCCGTCTCTGACCAGGAAAGCTTGGTCGATGGAGCAGCTCTAAGGAACAGGCCATCATGCCGTACCTCGGCTTCTAGCCCGGCACGATCAAGTCCGAGGCGACGAATTACTCCGGTAGGTATCCGGATCCCTCTGGAGTTTCCAATTCGGGTAAGCTTTACGGGCACTTTAGTTGGCATGGGTACTTACATGTAATTACATGCCTTGGATGTCAAGTCTACCATCCTAAATTGTAAGGTCCCGGGCGAGATCCCCTCTACCGGAAACTTTCGGTCTGTTTCGACACAGACGTGGAGGATCGCCACCGGGCTAGAGATTCAAATGAAATGCGAACTTCAGCCAGCCTTCCCATAGGTCGCTCCAGCCATGGGACAGGATTCCTGGCCTCAAGTTGTTACGCCATGACGCCAAGCCCCCATAGAGCACCCCAAGAATGCTGATTACAACGACAGCCTTCCATCCCCGTGGATGAATCAGTCCGAATACGATTCCCTGAAGGAGCACGCCGAGCCAGGGGCGGCCGGTGAGTGCACTGAACTGGCGTTGAAGGTAGCCGCGAAAGATCAGTTCCTCGCAGAACCCGGCGCTGAGCGAGACCGCGATCCAGACAGCGATCTCGAAAACTCCGCGCACTGGAAAGGTCTCGTCGTGCGGACCGGTGGGCGTAGCGAAAAACCGACCCAAGATAGCCCAGACTGCAATTGCAGTCGCTTCCCATACAACCCAGAAAGGCGCAGCAGTCGCGAGATCTTTCAATACGTCGCCTACGCTAGACCATCGTCGACCGGAAAGCTTCAGCAGGCTGCCACCTCGGTCTCGCACACCGCCCCAGACATACCAAAGAATGCCCCAATCAAAGATAAGTGACTCGATGAGTCCGGGAATGATTCTTCTCTGAATTGATTGCGGGCCTTGGGCTGTCTGCTCGGCTCCGGTGTCGACAGCGACATGTCCGTGCTGGAGCGCGAAACTGATCGCGAAAACAGCACACAGAATGGCAAGCAAACCAAACGTGTGTCCATAGCTGGCTACAGGTTCGAGACTTCGCTGGCCTGAGGTGTTATCCTGATCCTTTAAATCCTGCATGGCAGCCTCTATTGATAGAGTAAATAAATCAGACTTCGCTGAAAGAAGCGGTCAAGCGGCATCATTGCTCTTTGCCGAATCCTTGGCAAAAAACGCAGACCAAAGACGGACCGAGTCTGTCAGTCATAGGGAACGGGTGGACCTTGATCGGGTCCACCAACTCATTATAAAAAATGAGTTACAATATTTTCATACCAAGAATTTCGTCGCACATTTTGCTCGGATTTCGGCCTTAATTCTTGAGTTCACTGGGCGTGTGCTTCGGAGAGAAGTTCGCGGAGCGCAGCCTCCGATTTTGTGCTCATGTCTCCTATCTTTTTAGCACTCAGCCTGTCTTTGCTACGACTCGAATCTGATCGACTGCGATTTCAGACTTTTTGCCGTTAAGATCGATATGAAATCGGGTTCGCCAGTTTGGATGGATCGTACTTGTTAACGGACGGATCACGACAGTATTGAGGACGCTGTTTAATTCGTCGCGGCTCACGATGACGGCTGCCTGAGTCTTTTTAAGCTCACGCCCCCGAGTTGGATCAAGGGTCTTGCCGGCGCATGAGCCGTGCCGCCTACACAGACGGCTTCTGCCGCAGGGTTGAAGGATCCT
>CAAGKR010151629.1_pt1 | contig 20287 bp, 25 predicted proteins | sample 2556971 | NCBI WGS metagenome assembly CAAGKR01 (sample SAMEA5207829, study PRJEB30636) | soil metagenome | biome: forest; feature: boreal; material: soil | place: USA | collected 2011-09 | depth 1 m | reverse complement strand
GGCGAGCCCGGCTCGATGAACACGGTCCCTGTCTTCGCCATCACGCACCAGTCGCGGAGCGCGTGCGCGGTCATCTCCGGCCCGTTGTCGCAGCGCAGCAGCTCCGGGGTGCCGCGCTCGGCGACCAGGCGCTCCAGCGTCTCCACGACCGTGTCAGCGTCGATACTGCGCGCCACCAGCATTACCAGCGACTCGCGCGTGAACTCATCCACGATGTTGAGCAGCTTCAGTACCCGCCCGTCGGCGGTCTGGTCGAACTGAAAGTCAAACGCCCACACGTGATTCGGGCGTTCCGCGCGCAGCCGCTGCGCCGGGACCGTCGACTCCTCGAGCCGCCGGCGCTTGCGCTTGCGAGCCGGCACCCGCAGCCCCTCCTCGCGCCACAGGCGCTGCACCCGCTTGCGGTTGACCTCCCAGCCCTGCTGGCGCAGATGATGGTGCGCGCGGCGGTACCCCCACCGCGGACGATCCTTCGAGAACGCCCGCAGCTCGGCGCGCAACGCCGCATCATCCTCGGCCCGCTTGGGCTCGTGACGTTGCGTGGAGCGAGGCTGCCCGACCACCCGGCATGCCCAGCGCTCGCTGACGCCGAGACGGTCGCAGAGCATCGCGACCGCCTGGCGCCGACGGACCAGGCCTACCAGTTTCCCCGGGAAATCTCCTTCAACGCCCGCACCTCGAGCGCCTGATCAGCGACAATCGCCTTCAGCGACACGTTCTCCCGCGCGAGCTCCTTCAGCCGCTTCGCGTCCTGCGCCTTCATCCCGCCGTACTGATTGCGCCAACGATGATACGTCTGCTCGCTGACCTGCATCTCCTTCGCCGCCTCCGGGATCGTCTTGCCCTCACCGAGCATCCGCTCAGCCCCCCCGCAGCTTACGGATGATCTGCTCCGGCGTATGCCTACGTCGCTTCATCAGAGTTCCTTCCTCGCCCATCATCAATGGACGCGAGAAACTCTCACAAGGGCCGGACCGAACCTACGGGGTCAGGCCAATACCGCGGCTGCTCTCAACCTTGGTTCAGCGGCGTTCGATGGCTGATGGCGCGCGACGTGGGAGCGAAGAACATGAGCATGGCGGGGATGGTGCGAGCCAATGTTGCGCACGCTTGAAGTGAGGCCCACGACACCAGCGCCGGCGACCACGACCGCGGTGCCGGCGGCGGCCGCCTTCGCAGCGAACCCTCCACCACCCAGAAGACCAGCCGTGCGCTCCCCCGAGCCCCCGCTGCTCGGCAGTCGATAGTTGCTGGCGAACGCGGTGAGACGGTCGAGCAAGCTGCCGTGTGCGCTCGCAGCCAGTGCAGGGAGCGGCACGAACGCGGCGCTCGCACGACGCTGGAAGTCCCGCTCGCGCATCTCGCGGACCATCAGCACGTACGCACCCTGGCATCTGGTACACGCCGCCAGATGCGCTTTGGCCGCCCGCTCCTCCTGAGCTCGCGCCATGCCCTGCGCATGGGCGGCGATAGCTGGATGCCGGTACTCACACATACGGCCAGCCGCCGCGATCACCGCTATCTGCTCGAGCTTCTGACCGGCGCTGCGAGCAGCCGCCACGACGGTCTTGGTCGGGACTCCCAGGCTGCGAGCGGCGAGCTTGACCCCGATTCCTCTTGTCGCCATGAGCGTCACGACCTGCTGCTCGAAAGCGTCGAGCTGCGCCATGAAGTCCGCCGCCCTGGCGATCCGCTCCCGCGCCTCGACCATCTCAGACGGCTCGCTCCCGTCCGGCAGCTGCGCCGCCGCGAGCTCGAAGTCCACCCGACGACGAGAGCCAACCCGCACGGAATGACGCCCGCTGCGATGCTCGACCAGCAGAAACCGCACAGTGGCCCAGAACGAGCCCTCCAAGTGCTGCTCGTCGCGGATCGGATCGCGCGACATCACGACCAAGCTGATCGCCTCGTCAACGATCTCCTGGTGCAGCCCGGCCGGCACACCGGCTCCGTAGCGACGTCGGCTCAAGATGTCGATGAACTCTGTGCGGCGACCATTCAGAACGTGCGCGACCTCCTCCGGCGACCAAGCCCCCCGCCGCCCCGGCGCGCGCACCAACCGCAGCACGCCACCGCGGACCTGGACCAGCGGCAGACCCGAATGCCGAACATCGGCGGAGGGGTGAGCACGGGAGGCCATGCCCTTAATGCGAGCTGGACCCCCAAAGCTCCAACGGATTCGTTGGACGGGATCACCATCACCCCGTAGACGGCTTGAAAGGGACTGTCCTGACCGGCGTCTGCTCACTACAAGCCTCCCTCCAGACCGGCGACGACTGCATCGCAGCCTCCACGATAGAAGCTTAGGCCGCACCGCGTAGCTCATTGAGAACACCGATGAGGTGCCGCTTGGCGGTCGGGTTGAGGTGCGGCTCTGCCCTGATTGCGCCTGTCGCGTCAAGGGGAATTGTCTCGTGTCCCGTGAGCAGGTAGTCCGTCGTGCAGCCGAGTCTGCGACCGAGGTTGACGAGCACTTCGAGAGAGGGCACCGCCTGTCCGCCCTCAATGCGCGAGACGTGCTGGTGCGTGACGCCGAGCTCGCGCGCCAGCTCATTTTGGGTGAGCCCGAGAGCTTTCCGCTTTGCGCGGACGTGGCTGCCAATGTGCATATCTGCCTGGTTCCTCCGACCAAAGCCTCCCAGTGGGACGCATAGATGAGCAATCCGGCAACCATCAGTTGCAGAACCGATATCGTTGTGCCAGCGATGACACCTGCCGATAAGTGAGCAATCGTTTGGCCCATCTCAGAGCACCCAGCGCTTCGCCACGCTCTGTCGGGGAGCTATCCGACGGCGGCTCTAGAGGCATCACCGTTGTGCTCGGCTACTTCGATGCCCTAGTGGGTCGTGGCCTGACGGAGATTCTGCGCGAGGACCAAGACCTTCGGATCATCGACACCGACGTAGGCAACTCTACGCTTGAGAATGTCGTCGTTCGGCGGGCGCCCCAGGTCGTCATTCTCGATGAGGCGAGCACGGTCAACTCCTCTGTGCTTGAGCGCCTGAGGGCCGTCCAGCCAGCGATCGGAATCATCGTGCTAGTACACCGTCCCACTCGTACCTGCGGTATGCGGCTGCTCGCAGCCGGAGCCAGCTGCGTCTCCAAGGATGCCTCTGCCGCCAAGATCCTCGCTGCCGTTCACATCGCGCCGGAGGGCAGACGCTTGTTTGCGCCTGCCGATGGTCGCCTCGTCGAGCGAAGCTACCCAGCCAAGATCGCCTCCCTCACACCACGAGAGACGGAAGTGCTGGAGTATCTCAGCAGGGGCCAATCTCACGCCGAAATCGCACACGCTTTGCGGCTCGGTGTCGAGACCATCCGTACCCACTCCGCTCGCATCCCCAGCAAGCTCGGAGTGCGAAGTAAGCGGGAGCTCATCGGCGTAACCATCCCAGTCCAATCCGAGACGGAAGACCCGTAAGCGGCCTCCTTTACACCCGAATATATCACCCACAATCACCCAAAACTCACCTTGTTTGGGGGATAGACAAGACACGTACATCCCTCAAAGTCACCCAGAAATCACCCTCTTTCGGGGATAGGCAAGACCGCCAGCGTCCCATATCTTCCGTATAGCTGATCTGTGCCGGTTCTCGATAACCGGCCGTGGGCGGAATCAGCAGACTCGAGTCGGCGATATGGAACGAGGAGGCAGGGATGTCAGGTCGAGGGCTAGGTGCATCGGCGGAAGTAGATCAACGCAGGATGGCAGGAAGGGGCCGGATAGGCCTAGCGGCACGTCCTACGGTGCTTGTGACGCTACTGACCGTCTTCGTCGTCCTATTGGGGGCTGGGCATGATGCCGCTTACGCCACCTCCAGTTTCTATTGGTACGGTGAAAATAATTCAACCTGTTGGCAGGCGGGACAGCCAGGATCCTCCTCTTTTGCATGTGATTCTGTGGGTGCAGGCTATCTGCCTACGCCGGGCGGAGGTGCGGGGGGGCTCGCGCATATGTTGGAAGGTGGGATCAGCGCTGATGTTTTTGGCGTGTCATCCAGTGGCGATTATTGTAACTATTATCGACTAGGGGACCACCTTACCCTCCAAGACTCAACAAATGAGGGGCCGACCACAGGGTACACGACCCCCACTCCTTACAGCAGTTATCAAGAGAGTGACGCTTACAAAAACGTATGTCAAGCAAATGGGGCCTATTGGGGTCAGGAGGTGCGACGGTCAGCCCCGGAAAACGGTTGTTGGACGACCTGCGGTATGCATCATTATGTATCGTTCCATAGCCAGGGTACAAGCGATCGGCCGTGGAATAGTTTGTTTGGCGGCCCAACACTCGTGGTCTCTGCCGAAGCAAATCCTCAAGTCCTCAGCTACTCAAGTGAAGACGTAGGAGCTTGGGGGTACATATGCCCGGTACTTCAGGATGTCACGACAAGCGGCATACTTGAGTATTGCCTCCAGGAGTGGCGAGCCAAAACAAACTCCTCTGAATGGAGCCAAGAGCGGGTGGGCACATGCGCGGGTGCTGGTGGTGACTCCCTCGACACGATCCAGACCTTTTTCTGGCCGGGCACTCAATTTGTTACTGAGCGGGCAGGTTCGTCCAATACCTCGGTTCTCAACTACACGGGTTGGCGGTACTTTACAGCAGGAATCTCGACGGCCAATTTGCAAAACGCGATCAACGCTGATAATAAACAATGTGGCAGAGGGCTTTCATCAAATCCTGCAAACTACGCGCTTCTGGGGGTCGAGCAAGGACTTGAGGGTTGGCGTAACATCAGCGAAATCGGAGGCAGTTCCGCGAACCTCCAACTTCGGACCGAATACACACCCCTGCTGCCCATAGCGACCACCAGTGCGGCAACCGGCGTGCTCGAAGAACAGGCCGTGCTAAATGGCAACGTGAACCCTAGCGGTCTGGACACAAAATATCACTTTGAATACGGTACGAGTAACGCATATGGCTCATCTACCTCCACAGCTGATGCCGGATCAGGATCAGGGTCGAGTTCGGTGCCGGAGAATGCCACGATCACTGGCCTATTGCAAAACACCACCTATCACTATCGGATTGTCGCAAATAACGCGGCTGGGTCCAGCTACGGTAGTGACGGAACATTTAAAACATCATTCATTCATACCACGCCGACTGCCATACGCGAAGCCGGCACAGGGTACCAGTGGATATACTACATTGGTAGTGAACATGCTGTATACGAGTGGACCTGGAACGGCTCAAGCTGGTTTAATAGCCGTCCAGGTGGGTTTGTACTTCCGAACTCCAATCCAACTGCTGTGCGTGACAACACCTCGGGTAACCAGTGGGTGTATTACGGTGGAGGCGGCGACGATGCCATTTGGCAAGGATATTGGAACGGCTCGACCGAGACGCAAACTCACATAGGCGGCGAAATAGCGCTCAATTCCAGTCCCGTTGCACTGCGTGAATCACCCACTGGCTATCAGTGGGTGTACTACGTGGGTAGAAGCGACAACGCGATATGGGAGTGGACCTGGAACGGCTCAAGCTGGTTCAATAGTCGTCCGGGTGGGTTTGTATACCCCGGCACTAGTCCAGCTGCCATACGTGATACCAAATCGGGTAACCAGTGGGTGTATTACGTCGGGGGCGGCGACGATGCCATTTGGCAAGGATATTGGAACGGATCGACCGAGACACAGACGCACCTAGGCGGCGAAGTCGCTCCAAACACAAGCCCAGTCGTCCTGCGTGAAGAAAAAACCGGTTATCAGTGGGTTTACTATGTAAACAAGAGCGACAAATCAATCTGGGAGTGGACTTGGAACGGGTCGAGCTGGTCTCAGAGTCGCCCAGGAGGGTTCGTTGCCCCGAATACCACACCGGCAGTCGTGCGTGAAGAAGGCACTGGCTATCAGTGGGTGTACTACGTGGGTGGGGGCGACGGTGCGATCTGGGAGTGGACATGGAATGGCTCGCAATGGGTTGAAAGCCGACCTGGAGGCTTGACGGCGTCGGGAACTAGTCCTGCCGTCGTGCAGCCCTGGGCTGGTTTTCAGTGGGTTTACTACCAGGACAGTGAAGATCCAATGACTCAGCTGTTCTGGAACGGAGGGACTTGGAGCAATCTCAGTCTGTGAGTTCGCCGGCTGACCATACGGAGGAACTCCGGGGCGATGACCAACGGATAGGTGTCGGCGTGCGTGGCGGAGCAGCAATACTGCTCGGGCTCGGCGTCTTGGCGCTACCTGCTTGGATGGTGATATCTTCGGACTCGGGCGCTTCTGCCGTGCGCGAAGCTGGCCCCGCTGTGCGTGAACAGATACTCACGAGCCTCTACGGTCGCGGCCGGCCGGCGGTTGCAGTTTTGGTTTTGGCAAACGACCAGCACCGGGCGGCCGTATGCACCGCACCGGGCCAGGCTCGCTTCGTCCAAGAGAGACATGGGCGCTGGCGAGATGAAGGCAGGGCGATTACTTCGACTTGGGCCCAGGCGCTGATTGGCGCGTGTCCATATGTTCCTTGAGCGCGCTCGTATCGAACATCGTAGCGAGCGTCCACTGGTCCCTAGCACTTCAACGCCCGGTAGATGGAGACCATACGGTGCGATGAGCCGAGCGAACACGGTCCCAATTGCGCTTGGGACCGCTCTTAACGCTGCTGGACGCACTTGGTCGCCGCTGTGCTGTTCGCCAGCATCGCGGTGCCCCGCTGGTGCCCGCGCGCTCCTGTCGGCCGGAACAAGTGGCGCGCGCCAGCTCAGCGGCAAACTAACTCATTGCTTGCGAACAACTACAAGGAACTCTCCTACGCCCGCTTGAAGTAGCTCAAGCGAAAATGGCAGGTCGAGAGCGGCCAAGAATCCGGCAAATGTGACCGGCTCCCACACGTGGAAGTGTGGGTGCAGATTTTCGGCTTCCATTTCCAGCACACGCTTGGTGAGAGTCTCACCACGATGCCCCTCGATGTGTTGCGCGCATTCTTCATAATGTTCACGACGCGACACTTGCGGACCCTCCAGGTGATCTCGCAGCAAGTGCTCTGGCGTAGTTCGCTCGCGTGGTGCATCAAAGCTCTCCCGGGCGTCCGGCAGAGTCAAATAGAGAACGCCACCCGGTCTGAGCACACGCAGTTGATTTTGAAGGGCGTCAATCGGGTCCTCGACATGCTCAAGCATGTGGTTCGCCACGACAAAGTCCAACGAAGAATCCGGGAACGAGCCCAGACGTGCGCCATCGTCCACCACGTCTGGAACAACAAGAGGCCGTCCCCCGCGCAGAGTGCTGCTGTGGACGCTACGTAGCCCCTCCTCATCGAGATAATCGACATAGCGAACCTGCGTGCCACGTGGCAGTCGCAGAGGGAAGTCCAGTGCTCCGATCTCGATGCCATCTCCCCGTAGGAATCGCAGTGCGACATCCCCGCGGATCGTCTTGCGGTCAGACAAGCCACGGCGGAGCACCATATCTCGCGCCTCGCGCTGACTACGCCGAACAGCATAGGTGAGCCACGGTCGTAGCCGACTATATTTCCGTTGAATCACGAATCACCCACAGCCAAGCGATTGTTTCAGGTCGGCTCTCGACGGGAATTACGAAACGCTCGGCAGGTGGCAGGTTATCCGTCGGTTGCATGGGAGTCGATGCTTCCTGCGCCACGGCTCCGGGCGGGTTCCAGCCCGCGCCGGGACCAACTTTTCTTGGATGATAGTCCCTATGCGGCGGCCGGGGGGCGTTGGACTCCTCCCCTCCGTGTGGGGGAGTCGCGCGTCGTTGTCCGGCCAGCCTATATTGCTTCGGTCGCGAGTTGGTCCGCGCGCCTGGCGGCGAGCGTGGGGAACACGAACTCGCCGAGCCGGTGCACGAGGCCGTCCCCTTGGAGTCTGGCCACGGAATCCAGGGTGCCGATCCTGTCGCCGATCGTGCGCACCAGCTCGTCGGTGCTCCATGGGGCGCCCAGGGAATCGCAGAGAATCAGGTCCAGCACGGCGCGGTCGCGCTGCTCGTCGCTTACGTCGAACTCAATTGCCGCGTCGTCTGGCCGATCTTGCTGGTTGGATGCTGTCGTGTTCATGGCGTGGCTCCTTATCTTTCGGTTCCGGCACCGAAGAAGCTCTACGTCCGAGCACGACAAAACGAACCATGGCCGCAGAGAGCTACCGTTCGTTCGTGGCATCGAAGGTTGCTGCTTCGGTGTCCACAAGCCGGGCGGGTGTCTCACCACCCGTCCGGCCCTATGATTTTTTGGCTTACTCGCGATCAGAGCAGAGGTTGCGTGGTATAGCGGCTGATCCCGATCATGTCTGCCAACTCGCTGATCCGCAGCACGGGCTGCTCGGCGGTGAAGCATTCGAGCATCGCAGCGCCGTATTCCAACGAGCGTGAGAATCGCGGCTGTGCGTGTGGTGATATGTGAGTGCTCATCGCGTCGGCCACCTGTCTCGCCGTCTGCGCCGCCCGCGGCGCACCGTCGCGCGTGCTGCGCGATCGTCGGCTATCGCTGCGGTGGCGATGACCTCCTCGACGCTGGCCGTGGAGAGTACGAGCTTCTCGGCGAGATCACGGGGGCTTGGCCGGTGCGCCAGGCTGCGATCAACTCGGCTTGGTGGCGCTGCGCGGCTGCGAGCTCTTCGGCGCGCCGCTCCGCCGTGGTCGCGCGCTTGTGCTCCTTTGCGGCTGGCGGTGTCCCTCTGAGGCCGAAGGAATAGTTGAGGAGCTGGCGGACACGCTCGCTCTTGATCCCGAAGCGTTCTGCGATCGCTTCGAGGCTCAGACCCTCCACGACGCGCAGCCGGAATATGTCGAGTTCTCGATCGCTCGGGAGGCGCTGACGGCGGCTGATCGGCAGGCTCAGCCCACGACGGTTGAGCACACGCACAAGCTCGTACAGCTCGGTGCCTTTGCTGAGCTCCGGATGCCGGATCAGGTCGCTAGCTTCCCCGAGCTGGCCGACCTCGTGGATATCGGCGGCCTGGAGGCGGTCGAGGGTATCGAGGGTCAGGCCCAGCTCCACGATGCTCGTTTGGGGATCGAGGGGGTGCTGTCCTTCGGGGGTCCACTTGCGGGAGCGAAGCTCCAAGTCGATATCGAGCGCGTTAACGACAGCCAGCACCACCCGGAACAGCGCCGTGTCCTCGCGCGCCCTCTCGAGCTGGCTCACAACAGCGCGATCCACGCCAGCGGCATCGGCCACCTCCTGCTGGGCGAGCTTCAGATGCCGTCGCTGGAGACTGATGGCGATGCCCACCGTCTCTGCAGACTCGACGGTCATCGGTTGGGACCTCATCGCGGGCCGCACTAGATGGCTCCTTCGTACAGCTCGTCCGAGCGTCGCGCGGCGCGCGTCGGGAACACGAACCCGTCGAGGCGATGCACCAGCCCGGCTCCCGCGAGACTGGCGACGCTATCGACAGCGTGACCCTGATTGTCTAGTTCGCGCCCGATCTCCTCGACCGTCCACGGAAACGGGTCTCCCAACAGCAGGGCCAGAACCGTTTTCTCGCGCTGGTCCATACGCTCGCCAGGCGTCTCCTCATCTCGGCTGCTACTCGTCGCGCCCATGTGGGGCTCCTTTCGGTTTCACACCGAAGAAGCGTGCGCGAGCGAAGCACGACTTCAACCGTCTGCTCGGAGTACGGTTTCGTCCGTGGCATCGAAGGCTCGTTCTTCGGTGTCACAAGGCCCGGGCGAGTGCTATCAACACTCGTCCGGGCCGCATGTATTTGGTTTAGAACCGAACGTGTAGCTCGATCCTCGAGGAGTCTCAAGTCGATCCCACAAATCCGCCGGGTGCGCAGTGCCCCCCGCTCCCGGCCCTGTGGCTGATAGGGACGGGTGCGAGGGGCGCGCGGGTCCGTTAGGCCGCAAGGCTGTAGCGGCGAGGCTTGGTACTGACTTCGCGCACTTGCTTGGTCCGAGCGAGCCGGACTAGGCAGTTGCCGACCGCTCCTGAGGAGCGCTCGAGCGCCTTTGCGACGGTCGTCGGCCCATGTGGGCCGCTGTCGGCGTTCGCCTTGAGGTAGGCGAGCACGAGCGGCTCGAGCTGGCCCGGCTTCAGCCGGTCGGCGTCCCCGGAGGGCTTGTCGTCGGTCGCGCTCGCGGGCTTCGCGCTCGCACCGTTTGCGGCGGGCCGCTTGCTGGCCAGCGACCAGAGATCGGGCAGCCGGCGCTTGCCGTCCCGACCACCTTCGGTGCGGCGCACCTTACAGTCGCTTTCCAGCTGGGCGAGCAGCTTGCCCGCCGTCGAGCGGCCGACGCCGGCGCTCACCGCGATCTGCGCGACGCTTGCTTGCGGCTCGACCTTCAGGACCTCGAGGATCGCCTGCTTGGCGGGCGGTGTCTTGGGCTTGCTCATCGTGATTCTCCTTTGTCAGAGCCCTTTCCGGGCCTTTGCGGGTGGACGTGGTAGCTCGACCCTTGGGGGAAGTCAAGTCCTCTCTTTCGGCGGCGGCGACCGTGTTCGCGGGATCCGTAGCACCCGCCCAACACAGGCCGCCCACGGCCATCGACACATCGACAGGCGCCCTTCCGGGGCTCCCGGTAGCCCGTTGCGCGGAGGTGGAGCGCCACGGCGCCGACAGCGCCTCGCGGCGGCTTTGGGCGCCCGCCGCGAGAGGACTTGACTTCCCCGGAGGGTCGAGCTAGACGTGTGCAGCGACCCGACAAACCCCGAGCCACGGAGTAGGCGAATGGCAACGAGTGACCAGCAGGTGGATCTTTGCATCGGCGAGCTGTACCGCGACGAGAAAGGCCACGAGGTATGGCGCATCAAGGAAGCCGAGACCGGAAATGTGCTGCGCGAGGGCATCGCCTCAGACCGCGACTATCGGTGGCTGTTGGACGTCTTCAACCACGGCGATGACTACGCCGACGAGCAGCAGGCGCTACGGGAAACCGCCGCCTGAATCCGGGGAGCGCACGAGCGATGCCCACGACCGCACCCCCAACTATCCGCAGCAACGTATTCAGCGATTGGTCGCTCGGGAAGCAGCGACCCGCCCGAGGTGCGCGATGAGCGGCCTGGTGAGTCTCGCGGCCAGCGGCGTGCTGGTCGCGCTCGGTGTGTGGCTGCTCGGAGGAGTCGTCCTGCGTGCGAGCGGCGCGGTGCTGGCAGTCGGCGGGCTGCTTGCCACCGCGTCGACCGGATCGCTCACGATGGCAGCGGCGACGATCACGGGCGCGGTCGCCTGGCTCGCCGGGCACTGGCTGTTCGCGTTGCGCCACCACTATTTCCGCTCGCCGCTCGCGCGGCGCATCTTTGTCGATGGGCTGCCCGCAGCGCTCGATCCCACGAGGCGATGGGGCGTGCCGACCATGCCGCCGGGGTGCCGCCGATGACCGAGCGCCAGCCCGAGATCACCACGCACCGAAAGGGCGCCACCATCGGCGTGAATCGTGACGGCAAACCCATCGGCGTCGTCACCGACCTCGGCCACCGCCGCTTTGCCATGACGCTCTACACGGCCGAGTGCCCGTGGGACGCACGCTGGCGTGGCCACCTCCGAAGCTGAGGCCGTAGCGACCGTCGGGCGCGGCGGCGAGACGCCCGAACCACATGGTGACTCTATGAGCGTAGTAGTGGTCACCTTCAAGGACGAGGGCGCCGACGATGGCCGGCCGTTCGGCCCGGTAGTCGTGATCCGAGCGCAAGGCGAGGACGCCGAAGCTGCCGCAGCAGCCGGTGTCTCCTTCGCTTACCGGCCCGAGCAAGCCGACGAGGTCGGCTGGAAGTCTTACCGCGAGGCGCTGGTCATCGCGGAAGAGCACGGCGTCCCACTAACGCAATGGTGAGGGCCGTGATGCGACTTGTAGGCGGCGCGCGGGCCATCGCTCACCGCGCTCGTCAAACTCGCGACCGAGGCGCCGAACATCGCGAGCTGACCCGGCGGCTATGACGCGCGGTAGGGAGTGGCGAGAGGCGGACTTGAACCGCCGACACCTCGATTTTCAGTCGAGTGCTCTACCAACTGAGCTATCTCGCCGGGGGGACGATCCTAGCGCCTCGGCGGGGGTTGAGCCACTGGGCGCGGGCTGCTCAGGCCGACCGGGCGATATGAGCGACGGCGAACTTGACGAGCTGATCCTCGGCCGCCTGAGAAACGGACGGGAGCAGGCCGCTCGCGTCGAGATCATCGTCGCGACTCAGAACCCGGCTGACTTGGCCGTGTCGTTCAACGAGCCCGAGAGCCGCGTAGAGGAGCGCCTTCTGGCCCTCGCCAGCGAAGGCAGGATCAAGGAATCGGCGGCAGCGCCAGGCCGCTGGATGATCGCCTGAACCGTCGTACCCGCCAACCACGAGGAACGAGCGGCACGCTCGGCACAGAGACGTGCGGTTGTACCGGCATCCAAGGCGTCCTGGTAGCTACCGGATGCCACCACGACCGTCGAACCAGGCGCGGCGCCCGCGCGGGCGCCGTCAAGTCCGCGAGCATGAGTTGGACGCCATACAAAGAAGACGCGGTCCCGGGCCGCTTGAGGAACCCTGCTCCGGCCCGGTCCGAGAACCTTCCCGTCACTTGGGTGGCGCGGCCTCACACCTCTAATGGCCTCGCTCTTTACGGCTCAGTCCCGCGTCTGCGCATGAACATACTCGCAAGGCCCGTTGCACTACAAGACCCCCTGCGGCAACGATCGCGCATTCTTCGACAAAAACGTGACCTCGCCCAAGGACGACCAGATCACGCCGGGGCGATGACTACCCTGCGCAGCTCTGAACCCCACAAGGAGGAAATGGTCGTGCCGTTGACCCAGACACAACTCGCCAGCGCTGTCGCCGATCGCGCCGAGATCACCAAGGCCGAGGCCAAGCGCGTACTCGACGCTCTGGAGGATGTCGTGCTCGAGGAGATCGCCAACGCCGAGAAGGTAAAGATCGGTGGGCTCGTGCAACTGACGGTGCGCGTAAAGCCCGCTTCGAAGGCGCGTAAAGGGCGCAACCCCGCGACCGGTGAGGAGATCACGATCGCCGCGAAACCCGCGTCCGTGGATCTGCGCGCACGGGCACTGACCAAGGCCAAGAGCGCGCTACCGTCGGTGCAGAAGGCACGGCGCCGGCTGAGCTGACACGCACACGACCCTTTGTACTCGTCGCGGCGGGGTCTGCTCGATGAACTCGGATTTAGAGCTCGGCAGCGCAGCAGGGACCAGCATCGTGTCGTGTCCTTCCACTCTTCTTCGGATCGTCAACGGAGTGTTCAGCGCTGCCGGGCTGATCCCAACCGGGCCGCCGGCCCTCGCTCAGTGACATCTTCGGCACGATCACCATGCTCGGGCTCGTAATCTTCGCGGCATTGTTCTGGCTCACCTGACCGAGCGTCAGCGCGCACGCTGGGTTCGGCTGATTGGCATGGCCGCCGACGATGCGGACTCCCCTCAGATCCGGAGTCCCGCTCGACGTTTATCGCATACATAAGAGTGGGGAACACGCCCGGCGCTGCACCAGCCCCGAGCGTGGAGCGCGGCGGACCAAGCACTTCCACTATCCGGCGCAAGCGAGCGTCTACCTATCCTCGGTCGGCGCTCCCGGAGGTCGTCCGTTGGGGGAGCCTCGTCGTTGAGGATGCGTGTGGGTGCCGAAAACTCGTCAGGCGGCGATTTGGTACTCGTGGATGAGCCCGCCGAGGACGTCCTGTCGGGTGACCGGCGGTGGATCTTTGCCGACGGCGCGCAGCGGCTGTCTTGGTGCTGGTGGCTGCATGTCGAGTGCGCGGTGTGGACGATGGCCGTTGTAGTGCTCGGTGTAAGCACTTAGCGTCGCCTGGAGATGCGGTCGGGAGAGCGTCAGCATCCGGTCCAGGCACTCGCGACGGACGGTCCCTACCCAGCGCTCGGCGATTGCGTTGGCCTGCGGCGCACGGGGCGGCGTGGAGATCACCCTCATGCCCTCGGCTTCGAAGACCGCGTCAAACGCGCGCGTGAACTTCCTATCGCCGTCGCGGATCAGGAACCGGAAGGCGTCATCTCGATCGTCCAGCGTCATCGCAAGGTTGCGCGCTTGCTGCACGGTCCACTCGCCGGTCGGGTTGGCGCTCACGCCAGCGATGTGGACACGGCGTGTTGCGTGCTCGATGAAGAACAGCACGTACAGCCGGCGCAGCATCGCGGTTTCGACCGTGAAGAAATCGCAAGCGAGGATGCCCTTGGCCTGCGCGCGAAGAAACGTAGCCCAGCTCGGCCCGGTGCGCCGCGGTGCCGGCTCCACCCCAGCGTTCTTGAGGATCGCCCAGACCGTCGAGGGAGCGATCTCGGTCCCGAGCCGCTGAAGCTCTCCCGCGATCCGCCTGTAGCCCCACGTGTCGTTCTCCCTCGCCAGGCGCAGCACGAGCTCGCGCGTCGCTTTCGGCTTACGTGGCCTCCCCGGCGGCGATCCGTAGCTCCAGCGGCGCGCGACCAACCGCCGGTGCCAACGCAGCAACGTGTCCGGCTCTACGAAGAACACCTTCCAGCGCTCCCGCGACAAAACCCGCGAAAAGGCCGCCAGCAGAGCGCGATCCGCCGGCTTCAGCTTCGGCCTGCCGACCTCACGACCAAGCACCGACAGTTGATGGCGCAACACTAGGATCTCCAGCTCCTTCGCCCCACGCTCCTGGAACAGCAGCGAGACCAACCCCATACCGCGGCGAACTGCCAGATAGACCAGCGCGAACACTTCGAACCCCAAACGCTTAGAAACCATCAGCCACCGTAGCGACCACCCGCCGATCGAGTTTTCGGCACCCACACGTTCAGGATCAGCTTAAGGAGGACATGCCAAAGCACCTGGCAGCGAGCGCGAGCAGTGTCGGTGAGCGGAGCATCGGCGGCGCTCGCGGCGCTGGGCGTCACGGGCGAGTGCCTCCCAGTGCCCGAGCTCTTCGCAATAGCAACAGCAGGCGCTCTGTGCGGCCCGGCACGCGGAGAGGCCCTCAAGAAAGGTGCAGGCGGTGACTACAATACTCGGCGCCGTCTGGACGGCCAACTATACGCACCGCATCTACAGCCCTCGTGACCTGGCCGCTCCCGGCTGAGGTTTCCAAAGATATTCGAGCCTCCTGTAGGGCGCAGAGACTCTGACGCCCTGTCAAGCGAGTGACACGAGGATCTCGTAGGCCAGGCGGAAGCTCGACGCGTTGCCTGCCTGAGGCGGCGCGCTCAGCCGAAGGCTTGATATCCCGGGAAGCAGCCATGAGGAGGGCCAGGGTCCGGATTGTCCACCGCACAGGTTGTCCAGTTGGAACTTCTTTGGCTGACAGGTGGTTGCAGTGTCCCGAGGTAGTAATACGACACGTTGCCCTGGAAATTTGGCTGAGAGTACCCGTAGACAAATAGACCGTTCCCACCGCCGCAGCTGTACGAAGCGCGCCACCACCAGCCACTGATATTGTAGTCCTGGTTGGGCCAATATGGGATGTTGTACTGGACCCACTGACAATGCTGATTGTATCCGTCCACACGGGCACTGTTGTAATAGCCCGCTACGTCGTGGAGGGAGAGCTGCTGTCCGTTCGTGCCAGCATGCGCCGCCGGTGCTCCCACGACCACCACGATTGTCAGGAAGCCAGCCACTGCAGCCGCCAGGCGCTTACTGCGACCCTTCGCCATCGCCGCCCGATCCGTCTTCAACTGCACCATTTCCAACCTCCAGCTTGATGCTTGTCCTTTGACTTGCGCTCGTCGACTTCTATTTCGCTTGGTCTTGCCTTCGTGCACATAGTATATCTCAAGGAGACTGCTCATCCTTTGATATTGGGTCAACATCTCGTCGCGACCGCTGGGGCGAGTGCGCTATCGCGGGCAAGCGCCCGGTTGTCTGCACGTAGTAGGCCCCAGGCGCGGTCGAGGGCGCGAACGAGCTAGACGCGCAGATCGCGACCTACTCCAAGCTCGACGAGCACGCCCACGGTTGTGTCTCTGCCACGGGGTCAACGTCTCGGTGTGCTCATCAATCGCGGTGTACAGGACCCGGTGGAAGTTCGGCTACCAGGTCTCAGGCTTGGGCTGCGCTCTCGAGACAGGTTGCGATCGGTCGACGGGATCGCCGTTCACCGCCGGTGACCAGGCCATCGCGACCGTCGATGAGAACGGCACCACCCGACTGTGCGCTTCCCGCCACCCGCCAGTTACCAAACGACCGGCGCCGCCTACACGATCGACTACACCACCGACGGACACGAGCTGGCCGCCGTGATCGGCGGCCCAAAACGGCCAGGTGCCGATCTGGAACACCAGTGACCCGGTGCTATCGGACGGTGACTGGCGTGTTCTGCGGCTGGACCTGACACGCGGGGATGCCTGTGCCGATCTGTGGTGTGTCGACATGGAGATCAGTCACATAGCCGCCGGTCTTGAGCTTGTCCCAGATACTTGTACTCACACCCTGGGCGTTGGTTTGAGTTTCTCCAACGGTCTGGCAGAGGACTATCACGCTGTCGCCGTCGCGCAGCTGTCCGAGTGGCGCCGAGTGCTTGGTCGGCAGAGTTCGCTCGTTGAGCCCGGGGTGGCCTGTAGACGTACCGTACACGTGGTAGCTGGCCCCGGAGAACGCGTGGTTCTCGGACCACGGAGTACCGAGGACGATCAACACGATCGCCCCGATGACGATGCCGCCGACGAAACCCACTGAGTAGCGCTTGACGCCCCGGAGCAGTGAGCGCGGGATCCCACGACTGCCGATGGACTCTACGTGTGGCTCGGCCGGATGAGTCGTGGCCTCCTGCTTGCGTATGTGCGCTACTGCGATCCCCCCAAGGACGACGAGTCCCACGAAGATCATCCCCGCTCGCCAGTCCGGGCGTAGAGGCTTGTTGTGCCATATCGACGACGTCACGACGCACAGCAGACAAGTCACAATCGCAAGAGCCGTCGTGCGGCCACGCCTCGAGCGTCGCTGTATGCGTTCATCGTAAGCGATCTGCAACAGAAGACCCAGCAGGGTCGAGAAGATAACTGTCATGGTCGCGTAGAAGATGGGACCGTCCGAGGCGGCTTTCGCGATTTGCTGAAGCTGTGCCTCCGTAAAATTCCCAGGAGTCGTCCCGCTCGGTACGAGCAAGGGAGGCAACGGATCGCTCAGCACTGAGGAATCGGTGGGCTGAAGGCGCCGAACATGGGTGTGTCTATGAAGTAGTCAGCGGCCCAGGAGCCGTCCTTGAGCTTGTCCCAGATGTCGCTTGAGCCTTGCGCGCCTGAGACTACTTCTCCGTGCGCTTGACAGAGGATGTCGACTTCTTCGCCCTCGTGCTTCGCGCCGACTAGCCCGTAGCTTCTGCCGGGACCGGATCGGAGATTCAGTTCGCACGAATTTTCTCCACACGTTCCATACACGTGGTAGGGGTAGCTGCCGTCCGCGCTGGGGTTCTCGACGTCGATTCGATGCTCGTCCTGCGTGCCGGTGGGATTGCCGGTGCCGTTGAGCGCCGTTGCACGGACCTGCACGGTGCCTTGTGTAGGCTGTCCCTGGTTTGGAATATGGGTTGTGTCCCAAGAGATTGTGAATGTGCCGTTTGTGGATTCAGCCGTGCCGATGGAGTGCCAGGTCGCGCTGTCATGAGTCCCGGGAGAGGTCGAGTAGTAGGCTTCAAACGCCACCTCGGACTCGTTGGAGGTGGCCGAGACTTGGACTGTCCCCGTGAGAACGCCACCGGCGGTAGGAGATGTCAGATGGACTTCGGGTGTTGGGGGCGGTGGTACCGACGGGCACTGCGGGATGGGCGAGCTGAAGCCTCCTGGGTTGGGGGTGTCGATGTAGTCGTCCGAAACCCAGCTTCCATCTGAAAGGCGGTCCCAGATGCTCGTGGTTCCAGCGGCTCCAGATATGGTCTCACCCGATGCTTGACAGAGGATGTCGATTTCTTCGCCCTCGCTCTTCATGCCTACGACGGGATAGGCAGAGTAGCCTGGCCCAGCCCTGAGTTTGAGTTTGCAGTTGCTTTCCACACACGTTCCCAACACGTTGTAGGGAAACGTTCCGTCGGGTCGGGGGTTTGCGACGGCGACGCGTATCACGTCCTGTGACCCGGAGGGAGTGCCGCCGCTGTCGATGGCGGTGGCGGCGATTCGCACAGTGCTTTGCCCGGGCTGTCCCTGATTGGGTGCTTCCGAGGTGTTCCAGGTCATGGTGAATGTCTGATTGCTCGGAGAGCTGTCCGTTCCGATCGTGTGCCAGGTGGCAGAGTTGGGAATTGCTGGCGTAGTCGAGTAGTAGGCGGCGAACTGCACCGTCGGTGCGTTGGAGGTCGCCGACAGCGTGATCGTTCCTGTGAGCGTTGCGCCATTAGCTGGGGAAGAAAGCGATACAGTCAGTGGCCCGCTCGTGCCACATTGTGGCAGTGGGACGCTGAACTGATCGTTCTTTTCAGGCGTAGTGACGTAGTAGTCAGATACATATCCACCGTCTGCTAGGCGATCCCACACGTTCGTTGAGGACGCGTCGAGCCCTATGACGCGTTCTCCATAGATCTGACAGACGACGTAGATCTTGGTCTTATCGGGGTAGACGTGGTCTTCGCCCATCGTGGGCGCGGTCTGCTCAGGATCTTGGTACTCCCGCAGTCCGCAATGGCCGTTTGCACACGTCCGAAACACGTAGAACGGGAGCGCGTTGGCAGCTGTGTTCACGGAGGGATGAACTGTGGTTGGGCTGTAGATGAAATGGAGGTCTCTGCCACGCCAGGTGAGCTTTCGTTCGTCTTGCCGCCCCGGGCCGAGGAGATTCGACTCGACGATGGTCATCTTCGGGCCATCTACATGCTTCACGAAGGCAACATGCCCATATTGCCCCGCATATCTAGCGATCCCTTTGTAGACGCCCTCTGCTTGCCCGGGTGCGAATACGAGGATGGCGTGCGTGCGCGGTCGCTGGCCCGTGTCAAAGCCGGCATGTTGCGCGCTCGCGATCCAGTTGGAAGCATTGCCGCTTGGGCCGGGGAAGAACGGCAGGTCCGGCCTGAGGTGCTCGGCCAGCCATGTGCACTGACTCCGCGGGTAGTAGTTCGTTTCAGCGCCTCCACCTTCGCCTTCACCTGTGGCATAGCTCGTCCAGGCCGCACCGTTCACCTTTCCCTGGACGAGGTTGTGTGGATGGTGGCGTGTCCGAGGACCTGCTGACGCCGTAAAGGACGTGCTACTCGATAGAGCACCAGAGGAAAGGCCGCACGTAACATGCACTGCCCAACTGCCCGCAGGCACACCGGCGCCCACGCTCCAGGTCCATTTGCCACCTCCAGCGGCGCTCGTTTGCAAAGGCGGCAAGGTCGCGTGCATGCCCGCGTGTGAGACGTCTCCACTGCAGGTGTGCGCTCCGCTTGGCGCTGCGACGTACACGACCGCCCGCTCGCCATTGTCGCCTGCCGTGGCGTTGGCTTTGAGGTCCAGGGTTTGCAACGCCAGCGAGGACGGCGCAGCCACCAGCACCACGACTGCCGCCATGGTGGCTGCGAGGCCGCTACGGACAAAGTGGCGCACGAGCTGCCCGAGAGTTGCGACCATTGGAGCCGAGAACCTACCACAGTGACCCGAGTAGTGGGCGAGTTGGAGAATATGGGACGGTCGATGCTGGCCTAGTCAAACCGACCTGCTCGCCTGCTACAGGATCGCGTTCGGCGGGCTCGCCGTGCTGTGGCCCTCGTTGCGTGGCCTGCTATGCACCGGAACGGTGCGTGGCAGGTCCGGGGCTGCTCGCGCTGGGCAACGCCGTGGTGCTCGGCATGGCACTCGGCCTGCGTGCCCGCCACGTCGGTGCAGGAAATCGGGCGAGCAGGTCAGCTGGAGCTCCGTCAGCGAAGAGCTGACCCTCGCCGTCGTCGCGGCGAACAACCCCGGTGTGCCGTGCGCGTTCACCCTGGCCGCCGACAACGGCACGACGCTCACCCCCAGGCCACATCTTTGAAGGAGGGAACGTCGGCGACTGGAGCGGCTCGACCAGCTTCACGCCGCCCACCCCAGGCGCCTACATCCTCTGCGGCTGGCTCGAGGCTCGGGCGCAAGCCGGTCAAGCCACCGCCGATGACTTTCCGATTAAGGACTGGCAGCGGCTGAAGCTGCTTCGCAGCTACGGCGACCTACTCGGAATCAAGGGCCTGCGAGCGCTACGCGAGATGTATGTCCGCTCGGGTGGGCGGAACGACCGCTTCCTCGACTGAGCAGCGACATGGTTTGTGCCGTCGCCCCCGCATCGCGGCACAAACCCACCGGAATCCGCACGTATCCGCAGGTATCTTGGTGGACCGCACCGTCGGCTGCGACTGCTAGCGGCGTCCCAAAAATGCCCGCAAACGAGCCACTTTTCGCTACGATCCACACGGCGGGTTGGGCTGGCTGCCCCACCCCTGAAAATCGAGGTGTCGGCGGTTCAAGTCCGCCTCTCGCCATC
>CAAGKR010538466.1_pt1 | contig 20291 bp, 16 predicted proteins | sample 2556971 | NCBI WGS metagenome assembly CAAGKR01 (sample SAMEA5207829, study PRJEB30636) | soil metagenome | biome: forest; feature: boreal; material: soil | place: USA | collected 2011-09 | depth 1 m | reverse complement strand
TTTTGGATCGCGGAGTGTTCGCGAGCATTAACCAGGCACTGGATGTGGAGACGGCCACAGACTTGGCGCAATCGTTTAATGGCGTGGTAAGCGTGGTTTCCTTTGAAGAAGAAATGGTTTTAGAAGTTGCGCAGGAAGAAACCAAAGAGAACCTGAAGCCGCGGCCGCCGGTTGTGACGGTGATGGGCCACGTGGACCACGGCAAGACCAGTTTGCTGGATGCCATCCGCACGGAAGATGTCGCGGCGGGCGAAGCGGGCGGCATTACGCAGCACATCGGCGCGTACAAGGTACAGGTGGGTGAGCGCGCCGTGGTTTTCGTGGATACCCCGGGCCACGAAGCCTTCACGCGCATGCGAGCCCGCGGAGCGAAGGTTACGGACATCGTAGTGTTGGTGGTGGCGGCTGATGACGGAGTGATGCCGCAAACGCGCGAAGCCATCGACCATGCCAAGGCCGCGAAGGTTCCAATCATCGTGGCGATCAACAAGATCGACAAGCCGGAAGCTCAAGTGGAGCGGGTGAAGCGGCAGTTGAGCGAACTGGGATTGATGCCCGCGGAATGGGGCGGAGACACGGAATTTGTCGAAGTCTCGGCGAAGCAGAAGAAGGGCCTGGACAAGTTGTTGGAAATTATTTTGCTGGTGGCGGATTTGAAGGAGTTGAAGGCCAATCCCGATGCTCCAGCGGCCGGCACGGTGCTGGAATCGCGCGTGGATCGCGGGCGTGGGCCAGTAGCGACGATTTTGATTCAGAACGGTACGCTGAAGATCAGCGATTTCTTTATCGTTGGCTCGGTCTTCGGGAAAGTGCGCGCACTGTTTGACGAGCATGGCAAGCCCGTGAAGGATGCGTCTCCCTCGACACCGGTAGAGGTGCTTGGTTTGCAAGGTATACCGGAGGCGGGCGATCACTTCCAGGTTACGGAAGAAGCAAAAGCACGCCACGTCGTGGAATTCCGTCAGGGGAAGCAGCGCGATGCGCAGTTGCGGGCAAGTTCCGGTGGACGTATTACGCTGGACCAGCTGCACGAGCAGCTGAAAACCGGCGAAGTGAAAGAATTGCCGATTGTAATCAAATCGGATGTGCAGGGTTCGGCGGAAGTGCTGGGCGAAATGCTCCCAAAGCTTTCCACCGATCAGGTGAAGCTGAAGATTATCAGTACCGGAGTGGGTGCAGTGACGGAGAACGACGTGCTGTTCGCGTCGGCTTCGGGAGCAATCATTATCGCGTTTGGCGTGCGCCCGGACCGCAAGGCTTTGGATCTGGCACAACAGGAACACGTCGACATCCGGACGCACAAAATTATTTACGAAGTATCCGACGAGTTGAAGAAAGCCATGGACGGGTTACTGGAGCCGGTGCTGCAGGAAACCTATCTGGGCCGTGCGGAAGTGCGCAACGTATTCCGCATCAAGGGATCCGGTGCGGTGGCCGGTTGCATGGTTACAGACGGCATCATGAAGCGCTCGGCGCAAGCCCGCGTGGTCCGCGATGGCGCCGTGATTTATACCTCGCAGCTCAGTTCGTTGAAGCGCTTCAAGGATGATGCCAGCGAAGTACGCACGGGATTTGAGTGCGGCCTGGGCATCGCCAATTTCAACGATGTGAAGATCGGCGACATCATCGAATGCTTCCAGGTTGTAAAACTTTCGGCCGCTGAAGCGGCCGCTCAAGGTACCGCCTCCGCCGGGCGCAAGTAGGTTCCCCTTGCGCCCACAGTGCTCCCGGAGTTAAAAATGGCAGTTGGACTGCTTACCCTCGAGCTGTATATCGCCGAAGCGCAATCTTTAAAGGATAAGCGGCAGATTCTGCGCAGCCTGAAGGAACGTTTGCGGACGAAATTTAACGTAGCGGTTGCGGAACTCGATTTTGAAGACAAGTGGCAGCGCTCGGTGGTGGGCGTGGTGACCCTGGCCAACGAAGAACAGCACGTGGAAGAATCCCTGCAGAACGTGCTGGCTGAAGCGGACCGCGAGTTGGGACCCGTTCTTATTGGACACTCCGTAGATTTGCTTTAGGGCCGCAGCTGGCTTTGGCAGAGCGGCATAGGATCGAAGCTCATGAGCCCCGACAATCATCGCCATGAACGTGTGGGCGAGGAAATCGCCCACGAAATCAACGCCATGCTGGCGGGGGAATTGAAAGATCCGCGGCTGGAGACATCCGTCACCGTGAGCGAAGTGCGCGTGCAGCCGGATATGAAACACGCTCGCATCTACGTTAGTGTGCGCAATGCGACGGCGAAAGAACAGACCGACGCGATTAAAGCGCTGGACCACGGTTCGAAGTACATCCGCCGCGAGCTAATCGAACGGTTGCAATTGCGGCGTGTGCCGGAATTGCATTTTGTGCTGGACGTATCGCAGGAGCACGTGGAGCGAATCGAGCAATTGCTAAAAGAAGTGAAGAAAAATCCTGCGCCGCCGGCGGAATAACTTCGCAAGTTATTCCAAGTGAGTTCCCTTTTTGGATAAAACGCAAACCCAAGTAAAGGACGGAATGCATGCCACGCCAGCCCCAAGCGGCGCCATTTGACGGCGCTCTGGTCGTCGACAAGCCGCAAGGGCGGACATCGCACGATATGGTGGACGCTGTGCGCCACCTGGTAGGATTCCGGCAAATCGGACATTTGGGTACGCTGGATCCTTTGGCTACCGGCGTATTGGTGCTGTTACTGGGAAAAGCGACGCGGCTGGTACGGTTTTATACCGGGCGGAGGAAGCGTTATTCGGCGGGATTTCGCTTTGGGTTTGCGACGAACACCTATGATTCGGAGGGCGAAGCCCAGGGGCCGGATAGCGCTCCAGCTCTGGATCGTGCGCAGTTGGAATTATTTGCCGCGGAATCGATGGGGAAATTCACGCAGATGCCGCCGCAGTATTCGGCGAAGAAAGTGAAGGGCCGCCCCGCTTATGAGCTGGCGCGGCAAAATGTTGAGTTTGAGCTGAAACCTGCCGATGTCGAACTGTTCGAGTACCGGCTGATTGAAATCGATGGAAGCCTTGCGCGATTTGCAATTGAGTGTTCCTCGGGAACGTATGTGCGGTCGCTGGCGCACGACATGGGCAAGAGGCTCGGCTGCGATGCCCACCTGACCGAAATTTCGCGGACCGCGGTGGGAGAATTTTCCATCGAGCAGGCCATTACCATTGAAGAGATCGCTGAAGCGGCACGAGCCGGGAAATTAAAAGAGCTGATTATTCCGCTCGAAAATTTGCTGGCGAATTATCCGCGGGCAAATGTTCTGCCAATTCTGGAGAAGCGCGTGCGCCACGGTGGAAAATTTAATGTCCTGATTTCGCAGGTGCAGCCGGGTCATTTGGAATTGCCGCCGGGAGCCACTGCGCAACTGGATTCGGATGGGGAGCATCCGCCACGGCTGCGCGTATTCAACCAGGAGAGCAAGTTGCTGGCGATTGCAGAAGCACTGGTGCCACGGACGTATCAGCCAGTGGTGGTGTTTGATCCCCTGCCGTGAGGGGGCGAAGTCCTAAGCTATTAGCATTAAGTTTTAAGTAAAGAACGGAGAATCCTGCCGCGTTGGCAGGATTTTTTTGTAGGGATCCAGCGGTACTGGACCACAGGTGCGCACGGTTTTTGGGTGTAGGTGGATTGCTTGGCAACGAGCGGGTGGGTGCACGGTGCTTGAGGCTGGGTTATATTTGGGCGGGAGCTATTCGATGAGCACAGGGACGTCTGCTGTCGGTCAGGAAATCCCTGTTGGGTTCAGCAGACTGGTTACCGTGGAGGCGGGTGAGAAACCGCAGGCGGATGATGGCGCGGAGCACGGCCGTTCGCTTTGCGCCGAACTTGAAATCGGGAATCTTCTTTACATGGAGAATACTCCATTCTCGATTCCGGCAGAGGACCGGGAATTGCTCCTCGGCCGAAAACAGATCAGTTCCGCTTATCACAAGAATATTGCGTATCGGCCGGGCGAAGACCGCGTCACCGGTCTGGATGCCTCCGAGCAAGCCGAAGCGGAGCAACTGCGGCGTATTTTGCGGAATTACTCGCAGCAAGCCAGCGATTTTGTGAACCGCGTGCTTGCCCCTTACGCTCATCAGTGGAAACTCGACTACGCCAGCTTCCGGCCGATAGAGGAAAAAGGCCGCCCGGCGCGGGTCCATGCACGGAATGATTTGCTGCATTTCGATTCGTTTCCCACGCGGCCGACCAATGGTGCGCGCATTCTGCGGGTATTCACGAATCTGAATCTGAGTCAGAAGCGGGTGTGGCTGACTTCGCAAACGTTTGAAGCGTTTGGCCCTCGCTTTGCCGCGGCCGCCGAAGTATCAAAATCGTTCAGCGGAAATGCGATCGTGCGGGGACTCCGTTCGATTGCGCGTGCTTTACATTTGCCCGGGCCGCAGCGGCCTCCGTATGACGATTTCATGCACCGTTGCCACAACGCGATGAAAGAGGATGCGCATTTTCAGGCGACTACGCCGAAAAACAGGTGGGAATTCCCGCCGAACTCCACCTGGTTGGCGTTTACGGATTGCGTAAGTCACGCGGTGCTGGAAGGGCAGTACGCGATTGAGCAAACGTTCATCGTGCCGCAAAGCGCATTGGTGTTAAGAGAGCGATCGCCTTTGGCGATTTTGGAGAAGTTCGCTGGGTCACGATTGACGATGTAGGAGTGCGTGTTACGACAAGAAACAATAGGTGAGGATTCCTACCACAGAGGTCGCAGAGGAAAGAGCGCAAACAAACGGCAAAGAACAAGCGCCGATCTAAAGATCGGCTACTACTGCGGTGGGCGTTATTCGGTTTCTGGGGGTTGTTGTGGTGGCGGCTGCTCTGGCGGCGGTTGCGGCGATGGTTCCGGATTCCCGGGCGCTGGCTGATCGGGAGACGGTTGTGGCTGCTGTTGCGGAGCGGCTGGTTGCTGCAAAGGCGGCTGGTTGGCCGGAGGTTCTGCAACGGGTGGCGCTGGCGGAGGCGCAGGCGTCGGTTGTTCGGGCTCGGCTATCGGAGTTGGAGGCGCGTTTGCGCCAATGGAACCTCGTCCACCGGTATCGCCACGCCCAGCGTAAATCGATTTCGATACGCGAGAGGGCATGCGAACGCGCCTGGGTGTGACCAAAATCAAGAGTTCCTCGTCGGTCAACGAATTATCCCGCCTGCCGAAAAAGTAGCCCGCTACGGGCAGCGGCGCCAATCCTGGCAGCCCGGTAATTGTTTTTGTTTCCTGCTGATTTAACAATCCTGTCAAAAGAGAAGTCTCATCTTCCTTCAAACGCACCGTTTGCGTCAGGCTGCGATTGGAAAGCACCGGAATGCCATTGATGCTGGTGCCGGAGAGCGCCTTGATGTCGAAGTCGAGTTGCAGCGTGACTTCGTTCTTGTCGTGAAGATACGGAGTGGCCTTTACCTTGACCCCCAGGTCGACGTATTCGGAACCTGGGTAAGGTTGCTGACTGGTGGCGGGATTGGAAATCAAGCTGGTCGGGCTGACGATCAGGGTGATGTCTCCAGCGGCGCCGGAAATATTGTTGGTGACCACGACGTCAGGAAAGGTATTGCCGGAAAAATCGCCGGCGACGATCGCGGTGGGATTGACGCCCGCGGCAGGCTCGATCGCCTGCAGCAAGCCCGTGCCGAGATCGACGTAAACGGTGACCGTTCCCGCACCGGTGTTGGCGACGGCGATTCCGCTGTTGGTTTGCTGCAGAAAATTTCCGATAACCACACCGGTGGGAGTTGTGCCGGTGGCTAGCGGCGAACCAGGCGCGGTGGTGAACGTGCCGTCGCCATTGCCAAGAAGAACGGTGAGCGAATTGTCGTCTTGATTCACGATGGCTAAAGCCGGGCCCGTGCTGCCGTTCAACGAGCCGTTCGCGATGGTCACGGGGAATTTGCCGACGGTGATCGGAGAGCCGGGGAACTCTTTGAACGTGCCATCACCATTGCCTTGCAAAATAGTGACCTGATTGGTGCCTTGATCGACGATCGCCAGATCCGGATAGCCGTCGCTGTTGAAGTCCGCCACGGTTAGTGCGATGGGGTTGGTAATTGAGTCGGGCAGGAGAAACGGCGACCCGGTGACTTTTGTGAACGTGCCATCGGCATTGCCATTGAATACGGAATAGGAATTATCCTTAAAATTCGTGACCACGAAACCAGTGTTGGAATCGGAATTTTTAATATTGAAAGTGCCGGTGGCTATGGCGCTGGGTTGATTGCCGACCGGAATGGTCGCTTTGAGCAGGCCGAAGGTGCCATCACCGTTGCCAAGCAGGACGCTCACGGCGTTTCCGACAGGGTCAGTGACTAACAAATCCGGAAAGGAATTGTTTTTGGTATTGAAAGTACCGGTGGCGATAGCGGCGGGAACCACAGGAATAGTGGTGCGCGGGTTGCCCAGTGCGATGGGGGAATTCGTGGCCTGCAGGAAGAGCGAGACGGCCGTGGAACCCTGATTCAGCAAAATCGTGACCGTATTGTCGACTTCGTTTAGAACCGCAAGGTCCTGCGTGCCGGCGTCTCGGAAATCCGCGGTGAGCAGCGCTACCGGAGCCTGGCCAACGGTGAATTGCTGAGTGGGAATGGTGACGCCGGTGCCTCCGGGGTTTGCGGAAAAGCCGGTGGAGCCAAGTGAGCCAGACAACAGGGACAAAGTGATGGGGTAGCGGTCGCCGACGAAAAACGTCGCGGGCTTGCCATCCTGCGCCCGGAGCAGAACTTCCTGACCGCTCTGCACCAGAGACAGCGCATCGGAGAAATTCGCAGACACGCTCGGAAGAGTGAGCAGGAAAGTCGACTTGCCGCCGCCGATCGCGGCAATAGGAGGAATGGTACTCGACAGGCCGACCACACTATTCCCTGCCATAGAGGCAAGCGGCCCGCCAAAGATGGTGGCCAGAATAGTGAGCAATGCAGTGACACTTTGCGCAGAGCGAATCTGTTGGGCCAATCCCGGGCTAAGGGTGATCAATTGCGTACTCGCGGGGGGCGTGATCCCCAAGGATACGGCCTTGCTGCGATTCACTTCGAGGATGTCGATTTCCAGCAGGACTTCGCCGCGTACCTGTTCCACCTGGCGGATGATCGCGCCCGCGAGTTTCACGCGCTGCACGGTATCGCGAATGGTGATGGTGTGCGAAGGCGCGGATTGCTGGATGTGCTGTATGCCGGTCAATTCACGGATGGCACGGACAAGTTCGGTGACCTCCGAGGAATCCACGGAGGTGGGCAGCGGGAAAGTCTGCTCGATCTCCATGTCAAAGGCTCTGCGCTTTTCCGTAGTGTCGGCAAAAGCGAATAGGAGTTTGGAATTCAGCGGGCGCCAGGATGTGCCGGTTTCGGCGACCAACACCTTCATAGCGGTATCAAAATCGGTGTTCTCCAACTGGAAGCTGACATTGCGAGCGGGTAAGTCCGGGTCGAAAGAGGCTTTGATGCCGTAGGCAGCGGCGATTTGCTCGTACGCGGAGCGAACATCGGTACGCAGATTGAAACTCTTCGTGATCCGTTGCGGCTGCAATACCGGCAAACCTTCCGCGGGTTCATCGGGAAGTTCCTTTTCATCGTCGTGCATGGCTTCGATTTGTTTCAGGCGCTCCATCAAGATTGCGTTGGAAGGATCCACGTGCAGCGCGAAGGCGAACGCTTCCGCGGCGCCGTTCAAGTCACCTTCCCGGGCGAGGCGTTCGCCATCGTCGACGTAGCCGCGCACCAGGTGGGAACGAAGCGTCACACACTTGTTGACGATGGTGGCATCGAAGGGAGCATAGCGAGCGGCTTCCTCGTACGCTTCCAGTGCGCCTTCAAAATCACCCGCGGTCTCGTGCGCGGCGCCGATTTCAGCCAGTTTTTTGGCTTGCTTGGGGTCCGGCTTGATGATGGCGCGCGGGTCCTGTTGCTGCGCGGTGGCTTTCCCGGCAGGCGAAACAGATTGTGCGGCAGACTGCGCAAACAGGGGCTGGCAAACCAACAGCCCCCCGAGAAATAGCGCGAGAGAGGAGCGCGGGAACGATGAGCGCATGCTAAGAGTTAGACGCAAGTATCCATTCTAGCGTGAGTACCGAGCTTGCGGGGAGGAAGGGGCCAACGGGCTGATGATAAAAGGTGAAGATGGTTTGACGCGAGTGGATACGCGGAGTAAGCTTAAAGTGTTCTTGCAAATCATTATCAACTGGAGATTTTTTGCTTTCTGCTTTCCTGATTGCCCTGCGCGAGGGCGTAGAGGCCTCGCTCGTCGTCGGCATTATCCTAGTTTACCTCTCGCGAACCGGCCGTTCCCATCTGGCACGCTATGTTTGGGGTGGCGTAGCTGCGGCCGTGGCATTGAGTCTTGGGGTGGCAGTTGCTTTGGAGCGATTCAGTATCAACGAGGATGGCTTCGAGGGGCTGATGCTCTTGGTGGCTTCGGTTTTTGTGGTGTCCATGGTCTTCTGGATGAACCGCATTGCCCGCCATCTGAAAAAAGAAATTGAAGCGAAGCTGGAAAGCTATGCGGTGCGTGCGGGCTCCGCGGCGGGCTGGGGCATCGCGCTTTTTGTGTTTCTGATGGTGGTACGCGAGGGCGTGGAGTTGGCACTGATTTTGCGCGCGGTGGAGCTGTCCACCGAGGGACTGCAGACGTGGATTGGCACGGCCTTCGGGATTGCCGCGGCGATTGCGGTTGGCATTTTCTTTTTCAAAGGCACACTGAAGATTCCCCTGCAGCGGTTCTTTGCAGTGACGAGCGCGATCCTGATTCTGGTCGCGATTCAGCTGGCAGCGACCGGTTTGCATGAGTTGAGCGAGGCTCGCTGGTTGCCATCGAGCAAAGCGGAGATGGCGCTGCTGGGGCCGATCGTCAGCAATGAGCTGTTCTTCTTTATTCTTGTTTTTGGCGCGGCGGCGTTGATGATTTTACGGGAATGGCAATCCGCCACGCATTCGAAAGCAGCGACGGCAGCTGCGAATGATGCGGAACGGCGACTAGTGGAGGCGCAGAACCGGCGGCAACGGCAATGGATGGCCGCAGGAGCGGTGGCCAGCCTGGCGGTGATTCTGGTGCTGACTGCAGATTTTATTTATGCGCGGGCGAGTTCGACGCCGCCGCAAGCGCGAGTCGTGGAAGCGACCAATAGTCTGGTGCGCATCCCGGTCTCGGAAGTGCAGGATGGCAGCCTGCATCTGTTCACGCTGAAAGAAACCGGTGGCCGGATAATTCGTTTTATGGTGATCAAGAAACCCAACGGATATGGCACGGCGCTGGATGCCTGCCAGATTTGCGGCGCGGAAGGTTACCGCCAGGACGGGCAGAACGTGATTTGCCGGCACTGCGCTTCGGCGATTTTCATTCCATCGATCGGGCAAAAGGGCGGATGCAATCCGATTGGACTCAAATCGCAGATGGATGGCAGCGACGTGGTTATCGACGTGTCTGCGTTGACAACGGCTGCGCAGGAGATTCCGCAATAACAGCGGTCGTTCTCACACCGAGGTTCAGCCAGCGCAAATGTTTCTTCGACTTGTAGCGGATTCCTTTACGCGCCAACCACGGCGAAAGCTGCTGAGTATGGCCGCGCTGGCATTGGGAATGGCGGTTGCTACAGCGGCGCTGAGCGTGTCGCTGGACGTGGGCGACCGACTGTCACAAGAGTTCCGCAGCCTGGGCGCGAATCTGCTGGTTACGCCGGCGGCGGATTCTTTGCCGCTGGAAATCGGCGGCGTCGATTACAGGCCGGCGAATACGGGTGCGTACCTGCCGGAAGCGGATCTCGGCAAACTCAAAACAATTTTCTGGCGGCATAATATTGTAGGTTTTGCTCCTATTTTGGAGACGCGTGTTCTGGTCGATGTGGCCAGGAAAGATCCGCAAAATTCTCTTGAGCGGATCGAACTTGTTGGAACCTGGGTCGATCATCAAGTCAAACTTCCCGACAACACCGTGTACGTGACCGGAATCGAAAAAACCAACCCATGGTGGCGGCTCACCGAGGGCGCGTGGTTTCAGGACTACGATGCAAACAGCCCACCCAGTGATTCGTTCCACCCTTTTGATGTGCAGGCCGTTGCCGGAAAAAAGCTTGCCGAACGCCTTGGGATCCACGCTGGAACCAACCTGGAAATTTTGGAACAGTCGATTTCGCCATTGCCGTTCCGCGCACAGATCGTGGGCATCCTGGCTTCTGGTGGGGCGGAAGAAGACGCGCTGGTTGCTCCCATCTCATTTGTGCAGATGATCGCCGCGCAGCCCGGCATGTACCGGCGATTGTATGTGAGCGCGCTAACCAAACCGGAAGATGCATTCGGGCGCAGGGATCCGCGGACGCTGACCCCAGCGGAATACGACCGGTGGTATTGCTCGCCGTATATTTCTTCCATCGCGCTGCAGATTGGGCAGGAGTTGAAGGGTACGGATGTGCGCGTGATTCGTCGCGTGGCGGAAGGCGAAGGCAATGTACTGACACGCGTGCGCCTTCTGTTGTGGCTGGTGACGATTGTGGCGCTGTTGGCGGCGGCACTGGCGGTGGGCGCGTCGGCGGCTGCTTCGGTCTTGGAGCGACGCGCGGAAATCGGACTGATGAAAGCGCTGGGTGCCGGCTCAGGCTTGGTCGGAGTGCTACTGGCATCTGAACAATTGCTGTTGGCGCTGGTTGGCGGCGGGATTGGGTATACCGTGGGAATGCTATTCGCGCGGCTCCTGGGCACGAAGGTTTTTGGATTCGCGCCGGAGCCAAAATTGTTTTTGCTGTTGATCATTCTCGGTCTGGCGGCGTTAATCACGCTGCTGGGCAGCGCGTTGCCCTTGCGCAGGGCTTCGCGGTATGAACCGGCGCCGATTCTGCGTGGCGAATGACGGACGAGGAATGATGGGTAACTCCGCAATGTTCTGGCGCATCGTACGCAGGCTGCTGACGGCGAATTATGGCCGGTTGTTCCTTATATTGCTGGCGCTGGGCGCCGGTGCGGCGGTGACTGCGGCGCTATTGAATCTGCAGATGGATGCGAAGCGGCGGTTGACTGCTGAGTTCCGTGCGCTGGGTGCGAATGTGATCATCGCGCCGCGCGATTTCCATGGGAGCACAACGGATGCCACATTGTCCGAGGATGCGTTCGAAGGTGTTCCAGTGAATTACAGTGGTGGCACGGTGGCCAAAGCAGAGTTCCTGTACTTCATTGCAACTGCAACCGGCGCCGACAAAGTTGGGAAACCCAGTACGCCTTCGGCAACTTCGCCGGTCATCGTAGCTGGAGTTCGGTACGTTGCAAAAAATAAGACACAAATACTTCCGCACCGGGTGGTTGAGGGTGGCTATGCAATTTTCGATGTGGAGACCTGTGCAATCGGACAAAAGGTGGCTTCGCAGTTGCATGTCCATGTATTGGACATTCTGAATTTACACACTGACAAGTCCGATCTGAGCTGTGTCATCGCCGAAGTGCGAGCATTCGGCGGTGCAGAAGATAGCCAAGTCTTTCTTCCCCTTGCAAATGCACAAAAGTTGGCTGACCTACAAGGGAAAATCAGTCTTATACAGGCCAGCGTGCCTGGAGTACCTGCGCAGATTGATAACTATGTGAAAGAACTCGCGCAGTCGCTGCCGCAAGCCGACGTTCACGGCATCAAGCAGTTCACGGAGGCCGAAGGTCGAATCTACAACCGCATCAGCGGGCTGTTGACCTTCACCGTGGTGCTGGTGCTGCTGCTCACTTCACTGTGCGTCATGGCGGGAATGAGTAACGTGGCCATCGAGCGAAAAAATGATGTGGGACTGATGAAGGCTATTGGCGGCTCGGTGCGGCGCGTGGTGGACCTGTTTCTCGCCGAGGCGATATTGATGGGGATTACGAGCGGCATCGTTGGCTCGCTGATTGGCATCGTGCTCTCGATTTATCTGGGGCGAGCGGTGTTCGGCGTGGCTGCGCAACCCCGCTGGATTGTGTATCCTTTTTCTGTGGCCCTCACCATCATCGTTTCGATTGCCAGCGCGTTTCCGCTCCGCCGGTTGGCGGCCATACGACCGGCCAGCGTGTTTCGAGGTGAAGAGTGACCACGCAGGTCAAAATCGATTCGCTGGTGAAGGAGTACGGCTCGTTGCGCGCGCTCAATGGTATTTCCATGAACGTAGATGCCGGCGAATGGGTGGCCTTGATGGGTCCCTCGGGCTCCGGAAAAACAACGCTGATCAATATTCTCGGCGGCCTGGATACGCTGACATCCGGCCACGTGGTTGTGGACGGCGTCGATCTTGCCAAACTTTCCGAAAGCCAGCTGGTGCGGTATCGGGCGGAGAAAATTGGTTTCGTGTTTCAGCAATTTCATTTGGTGCCGTATTTGAATGCGCTGGAAAATGTGATGCTCGCGCAATATTTTCACAGTGTCACGGATGAAGCGCAGGCTGCCGAGGCGTTGAAAAAGGTGGGACTGGGAGACCGACTCGCTCATCTCCCCGGACATTTGTCCGGCGGCGAGCAGCAGCGCGTGGCCATAGCGCGCGCGTTGATCAACCAGCCGAAACTGATTTTGGCGGATGAGCCGACCGGCAATTTGGACGAAGCGAACGAACAAATTGTGATTGGACTGTTTCGCGAACTGCATAACGCCGGGCACACCATCCTGATGGTTACGCATGATCCGGATATCGCACAGCAAGCGGATCGGCGCATTGAGCTGGCTCACGGGCATCTTTCATTTGATACTTCTTTGCACGGGCCGAATCACCCGATGGCTTGCCCGCTGGCGAATACCGCGGATTGCTGCACGCCTGTATCGGGCGACGACGAAATTCGTTTCGATCACATGCTCGAACAGATTTGGGTTTACGGAGAAGAAGGCAAGCCGGCGCAAAAGGAACTGCTGCGTTCGGAAGGGCCCGCCGGACAGATTCCGATGGTGCCTGCGGAACCGGCAGCTCGTTTGCTGGCGCGCATGGCAGATTTACGGCTCGTGGAGCAACAGAATGGAGTGGTGCTGCTGACCGATGGCGGCAAAAGCCGGGCTCGCGATGTGGTGCGTCGTCATCGGCTAGCGGAGCGGCTTTTCAAAGATACCTTTCGCATTGAGGATCATGAAGCGCATAGCCAAGCTTGCAAATTCGAGCACATTATCAGCCCGGAACTGGATGAACGGATTTGCAGTTTTCTGGGTCATCCGACTTCATGTCCGCATGGAAATCCAATCCCGCCTGGCGAGTGTTGCGATTCGCAGAAGAAGGATTGATCTGTAAAGCCGGCCCCACGATATTTTATGGCCATACCGATTGATCAACGTAGAAAGCCGACGGCGGTGAAGATTCACGTGAAGACAGGAGCTGGTGTCGATATTACCTGGGCAGACGGCCACGCCAGTCATTTCGATTTTCCGCTTCTGCGCGAGAATTGTCCGTGTGCCACGTGCAACGATGAGCGTGGCAAGAAGGAAGAGGCGATCCCACTGACGCCGGTAAGTTCGCCATTGTTGCCGATGTTCAAGCCTAAAGCGCGCGCCCAGTCGGCGACGCAAGTGGGCAACTACGCCGTGCAAATCAGTTTCAGCGACGGTCATTCCACCGGGATTTTCAGCTACGAATATTTGCGGATGCTATGTCCGTGCGAGGAATGCGCGAAGGAATTTCGGTCGAAGCCCGAAGTAAATCCCGCTAGATAGTTTCTCCGGAGTTTCTTGCAGAATGCCAACCGGCAGGAATGAAGTCGCTTCCGCATGCAGTATTTTGGGGACCATGGCTGTTTATATGTTCTGGCCGGGCTGAAGCCCGGCACCTGCTATTGCGCGGTTCAGTTAGGGATCTGATCCTGCTTTGGATCGCTAATCTGTTGGCCGTAGTCTACCGAGAAAATCTGATAGTTCGAAAAAGTGTGCAGATGATGGAAGCGCTTTCCGCCGGAATCCAAGAGGATATCCGCCTTCTGCGGAAGCCACAGGCTGATGTCCCGCGCTTCAAAACGGACTGGGCCGTAATCCACGGCCTGATGCTCGGTGATCAACCGGACTTCGGGAATGGTCTGCAGAAGATCGGTTTCGAGGTGGATGATCTGAAAACTTTCGGAGTCAATCCAAGCCGTCCCCATCAACCGTACGGGATAGGATTTATTAGCCACGCGCAGGCTGCTCATACGCGCGGGCCTGTCCTTTCTTTGGCGGAAGTGCACTTCCCATACGGGGCGATCGCGCCAGGTGGAAAGGCCTTCGCAGGTCATGTCAAATTCGTCTCGATGATCGGAATGAAAGATGAGCGCCAGCGCCGGCATCCCCATGGTTGCTAAATCGCCGGGGAACCCGAATTTCCCCCCATTGCCGTTTCTGTATTCGTCTAGGATCAGCTTCCCGGGCTGCGGTTCCTGGATTACGACAACATAATTGAACTTTCTGCGTTCATGTTCTTTACTCTTGCCGGCTCTATTTAGGCGTTCGTGCACGAGCACTTCCGTGGCCGTGATCCTGTTCACGTTTTCCACGAATTCCTGCAAGCGCATGTTCGCGCGCAGAATGATCTTGTCGAGATTGCAAGAGGGAGGTTCGTTGCGCGGAATGTCCGCCATCGCTGGATCGGCCTGGTGAGAGGTTTGCTGGATCTTCGAGTCTTCGGGCAAGCTCGGGGATTGCGCTCTCCCAAGAAGTAGCAGTGGTGCGAAAGCGAATAACAGAAAGGCGATGAGTACGCGCATGAAGGTCTTCTGCGTGCGGATTAAGCGACTACCTGAGGCATTGTAGCGCCGTTTCCACTCGTAAGGTGGAACTTTGATGGGCTAGTACGAGGCAGACCGAAGACGCCGGAGACTACGATCGCTTCCTAAGGCGCCGCCGCTGAGCCTTTCGACCAGGTCAACCGATCGCCGCCTACCAACGCAAGCGAGAGAATATGGGGCTCTAGAGCATCGAAGCGCACTTCATAGTACGAATTCATGAACCGTCTTTGGATTCTCAGAGATTTCAGAAAATTCTTCGGTAGAACCTGCTGCACTGAAGTTCCCCAATCGACAAACTTGAGTTGGCCATTTAACTCTACGTTGATCTGAGCGCTCACCGTCACGAATCCGTTGAACTCAACACAATCAGCGCCCTTTGCCGCGGCGACGCTCTTGCAGTCCTTTTCAGGGTTAGCGCGCAGCGCCTCCTCGAGTTGATCCAGATGGCTGGCACTAACGGCCCCGATGACAGTCGCGAAGGTACGTCGGTCGTTGGGGACGAGATAGGTGTAGAAGAGCAGGCGGTAGTGAGTTTGCTGCGCAAGGCCGCGCAACGCGACATCCTGGCGGCCTGAGTCGCCGGTTTGCTCCAAAGACTTTGGCGAGTATTGGATCTCGCCAATCTCCTGGAATCGAGTCTTGCCGTCGCTTCCGAGCCCGACGTCAAAATTGACGGTGCTGACTCCGAGATAATTCTTTACCGCATGTTCCTCCTCCCCAGGTTCGGCGGGCCGGAAGTAGGCACGTTCGATCTTCAGCCGCAGACCCGGCTTCAGGTCCAGGCCGCTGCGCTCCAGGCGATAGCCATAGGCATTAAAGAGGCTGTCGGAGGGTTTCATCGGAAGGCTCTGCAAGATGTAGTCGCGAGGCGGAAAGTTGGCTTCGGCGAAACATCCTGTTTGTTGGGATCGATCCAGGTCCGCGAGAAATAGGTAAAACGCCTCCATTCCGTCACTACTATCCGGCTGCGTCCCGCCCTTTAGAATGTCAAACCATTTATCTGGCGACGGCAGTGTGATTTGAATTTCCGCAGGATCACCAATTACCTGTTCGAAGCGGAAGGGGCCTTCTTGCGCAGCGCATTGGGCCGGAACAGCGGGATCCGCGGTGTTGCGCTTCAGGTCGAGTTTGATGGATGCGCTGCTTGCCTGAGATTCAGATATGGAAGGAGCGAAAAGCACCGAACCGCTGGTCGATGACTGCAACCGGAAGGCGGGGCCCGCTGGGTAAATTGGTTTCTTCGCCGCGCAACCCGTCGTCATCGTTAATGCACAAAGAAAAGCGTAGCGCGAAAACTGGTTGATTGTTCTTCTCATTTGGCTGCGAGTAGTGACGCGTCACGATGCAGGTGGTATCAATACCATTGGACACCAGTAGGCTGAGAAAGTGCCAGATAGAGTAAGGATTCTGTTGCGGAGACTAAGTAGAAATTTCAATGACGGTCTCGCAGATGACTGCACCAAAACTGTTCGTTGGCGCCAACTGGACTTGATTTGGAAAAAATGCGAGCATGGTTTTAGCAGGTCACTAAACCCGATTAATGAGTAGCACCCCCAACAACCCTGTTGCCTCCGGCCGACAAGGGAACGGAATTCCGCGTGTTTTAGTCGCGACCACCGCGCTCTTGAGTTTTATTTCTTTCTGGCGAGCGGCGGCAATCGTTCTGAATGACCTCGCCTCCTCTGCCTACTACGCCGGTGGCGAATCCGAAGCTTACATTGGCAAGGCCGCGCCCTGGTTCATTCTGGGCATCATGCTGTTCTCCTACTCGGTCCGCGCGATCTACGTGGAGAGTTGCAGCATGTTCGTGCGCGGGGGCGTGTACCGCGTGGTCAAGGAGGCCATGGGTAGCACCCTGGCCAAATTCAGCGTTTCTGCGCTGATGTTCGATTACATCCTGACCGGGCCGATCAGCGGCGTGTCTGCCGGGCAATATCTCGTAGGACTGTTTAACGAAACGGCGGATTATTTCCACATCGCCATGCACGTTTCACCGGGGTTTGGCGCGGCATTTTTCGCGTGCATCTGTACCGCATATTTCTGGTGGTACAACATCAAGGGAGTCCACGAATCCAGCCAAAAAGCGATGCGCATCATGCAGATCACCACGGTAATGGTGGTGATTCTGATCAGCTGGTGCCTGTACACCGTCTGGATACGCCATCCGGCTTTGCCACCGTTTCCCACGCCGCACAATTTGAAACTGGGCCCGAACGCCATGGGATGGCTGTACGGTGTCCAGTTTGCGCACTTTGCGGGCATCATCGCGATATTCGTGGGCCTGGGTCATTCCGTGCTGGCCATGAGCGGAGAAGAATCGCTGGCGCAGGTATACCGTGAAATCGAACATCCAAAGTTGCCGAATCTGAAGAAAACCGGGCTGGTCATTTTCATCTACAGTCTAGTATTCACTTCGCTCGTTTCATTTTTTGCGGTGATGCTGATTCCCGACGAGCAGCGCCAGAACTACCTGGAAAATCTGATCGGCGGCCTGGCCATGAATCTGCAAGGGCCCATTTACATCCGCCTGATTTTTCACGCGTTTGTGGTGGTGGTGGGGACTTTGATCTTGGCTGGGGCAGTGAATACCGCCATCGTCGGCTCGAATGGTGTTCTCAACCGCGTTTCCGAAGATGGCGTGCTAGCCGGGTGGTTCCGACAGCCGCACCGCAAGTTCGGTACATCCTATCGCATCATTAACATTATTTGCCTGCTGCAGGTTATCACCATCATCATCAGCCGCGGCGACGTGACCTTTCTGGCGAACCTCTATGCCTTCGGCGTAATCTGGAGCTTCGCGATGAAGGGAATGGCGGTTCTGGTGCTGCGCTACACCCATCCCGGCGACCGCGAATACCGCGTGCCACTGAATTTCCACATATTTGGCGTGGAGATTCCCCTCGGGCTGGGACTGATAACCCTGGTGCTCTTCGGCATCGCCATCATAAATCTGTTCACGAAAAAAGAAGCGACCATCGCGGGCGTAACGTTCTCCATTTTCCTGTTCATCGTTTTCACCATTTCCGAAAAATACCTGCAACACCAGCGCGGTTCTTCGCAGCACGTGGAAGTGGACCAATTCCACCTAGCCATGCAGGGAGAACTCACCCCGGAGGCGGTTGGTGCGCGCCCGGGAAATATTCTCGTGCCGGTGAGCAACATTCACGCCTTGTATCACCTTGGAAATGTATTAGACCGCGTAAAACCGGGCCGCCGCGACGTGGTGGTACTGCACGTGCGGATTCTGCGCCGTTCCGCTGCAGGTGAGTATGACCTCGAAGCGGAGCAATTATTTGGCAGCATCGAGCAGCAGCTATTTTCGCAAGCGCTTTCGGTTTCGGAGAAACGTGGGAAAACGATCCGGCTAGCGGTGGTGGCCGCGAACAACTTGTGGGACGGCATTCTGCGTGCCGCGAGCTCTCTGGAATCGAGCACCATTGTGCTGGGGCATTCGCCGAAGGAATCCACGGAAGAGCAGGCGCGGGAAATCGGCGACGCGTGGGAAAAGTTGGGCGACCCGAAACCGCAGTTCAATCTTGAAATCCACCTGCCGACCGGTGACAAGGTTTACAAAGTTCTGGGCCCCCATGCGCCTAATTTGACCGCCAACGAAGTGAATTTATTGCACCGGCTCTGGCTGCGCTTCAGCGAGACAACCGCGCCGCTGGAACTTCATCATCACGATGTGGTGCACTTTGCACTGGAAGAAGTGCAGTTGGAATTAGATGACGGGGAGGAAGAGCGAGTGGTGGAGCGGTTACGCGCGCACCTGGAAAGAAATTATAAGAAGAAGCCGGAGAAGATGTAGGATAGATCTGGCTTCCGACTAGAATCAAAAGTAGAGAAGAACCGATCTGCAGGATCGAAAAGCGGGAGCCTGGCTCCCGCACTCCATATCTAGACTGCGCTGGTGCAGTGGCCGCACTTCTTGGCGGCTACTGGAATTGGCATTGCGCACTGGGGACAGTCTTTGGTAGTGACTGGCGCCGCGGGTTTGGGCATCCAGCGATTTACGGCGCGCACTACCAGGAAAATAGCAGCCGCCACGATCAGGAAATTGATGATGGTGTTGATGAAGAGGCCATAGTTAAGCGTCGGTGCGGAATGGGCTTTTGCATCAGCCAATGTGTCGAAATGAGTGCTGCTCAAGTTGATGAACAGGCTTGAGAAGTCCACGTGACCAATCAAACGACCCAACGGTGGCATGATCACGTCCTCGACCAGCGAGGCCACCACTTTTCCAAACGCAGCGCCGATAATGACACCGACGGCAAGGTCCAGTACGCTTCCGCGCATTGCAAATTCTTTAAATTCTTTCAGCACGATTGTCTCCTTGTAGAAGTTCGGCGTCGCGAATTTTCTGCTTCGGTCCCCTGGGCGGAGGAGGTTGATGTTGCGGAATTATAGCTGAACGGGCTTAAGACTGTTTGAAAATCAGCAGGGAACCCACCAGTCCGCGAAGGATCAAGATGACTCCGAGCAGCATCAGAAGCTTAGGAACAAACAGGAAGGGAACGCGGCTCATGGCCAGGAGAATCAGACCCAGCAGGACCAGCGAGCCGCCGCGATTCCATTTTTGCCACCTGGCCCAGAGTTGACCGGGACGAGAGAAAGCCATCAAACCCCAGGCGATCAGCGCGACCCCGAGCACCAGCACGGAACCGCTTCGAGGATCAAAGCGGATTATATATTTAGCACCGAGCCCCACGACCAGCAGGCCAAGCATCAGGAAAATAATCTCCATGATCAATTGCGTCAGGCGTGCGGGTGAAAGCATAACGGTTGCAGCGCGCAATAAAAACCTAGGCAACGCGCTCGATTTTTACTTTCTGCAAGGTAATCGGGGTGCGCGGGCGGTCGCTGCCGTCACGCGGTGCGTTAGAAATCTTATCGGCGACGTCCTGACCCTCAACGACTTCACCGAAGATGGTGTGTCGATTATCGAGCCACGGTGTGGCCGCGACCGTAATAAAAAACTGGCTGCCGTTGGTATTGGGGCCGGAGTTGGCCATGGATAATTTGCCGGTTTTCGAATGCTTCAACGACGAATTGAACTCATCGGCAAAGGTATATCCTGGACCGCCACGTCCGTCTGCGCGTGGGCATCCGCCCTGAATCATGAATTGCGGAATGACGCGATGAAAAGTGAGCCCGTCATAAAAATTGCGTTTTTCCTTCTTGCCGGTCGCTTCGTTGGTGAATTCCTTCGTTCCTTCTGCCAGACCGATGAAGTTCTCGACGGTCTTGGGCGCTTCTTTTTCCAATAATTTTATGACAATGTTGCCTTGCGAGGTCTCGAAAATTGCGTATTTACCTGCTGCGCGTGCCATTTAATTCTCCTTGTTTGCTTATATATTCATGGTACACGAGGCGTCGGCGTGGTGCTACTCGCAGGTAATGGGCTCGCATGAAAAGCTAGCGCTGTAAGGAAGGCGCAGATAGTCACATAGGAGCATGCGGTGACGGAACAGGAGATGTGTGAAGCCATATTTGAACGCCGCTAGGAATGGAAAGCGTCTCGCGAAATAGTTGACGCACATGGCTCCTTAAACTCTTTGCGCATAAGACAGATTGACTCCACTATATATTGTTCCTCCTATGTTGATGCCGTTGCGAGTGTTGTAGGGAATGACCTCAAGCTGAGAAATTAGCATGTTTTT
>CAAGKR010137997.1_pt1 | contig 20311 bp, 21 predicted proteins | sample 2556971 | NCBI WGS metagenome assembly CAAGKR01 (sample SAMEA5207829, study PRJEB30636) | soil metagenome | biome: forest; feature: boreal; material: soil | place: USA | collected 2011-09 | depth 1 m | reverse complement strand
TAACGTTTCGCAACTGGGACCGCCCCATACGCCGCCAGATATTTGCCGGTGTGCGCCTTGCCCGCGAGGTGGCACGATGACCGGTCTTCCTATGCGCGGTCTTCCTATACGACCAAGCGCCGATCAAAGGGGAACGTGAACCGATGGAGCCCGTGATCGACCCGACTTGCGAGGCGCTCGCCGAGAGCGCCATAACGATCGATTCCTACCTGCACGAGGGCCAGGAGCGCTCGCTCGCCGACGATGTGCTCGACGGGCTCACCCGCCCCTTCAAGGAGCTCCCGCCGAAGCACTTCTACGACGCGCGCGGTGCCGAGCTGTTCGACAGGATCTGTGAGCTGCCCGAGTACTACCCCACGCGCACCGAGCGCTCGATCCTGCAGGAGGCAGCCGAGGGGCTCGCGTGCGCGACCGGCGCCGAGGAGCTGGTGGAGCTCGGCTCGGGCACGGCCGCCAAGACACGGGTCCTGCTCGACGCGCTGCACCGCGCGGGCACATTGAAGCTGTACATACCTGTGGACGTGACCGAGAGCATGGTGCGCGACTGTGCGCAGGAGCTGACCGAGGAGTTCCCAGGCCTGCGAGTGCACGGCGTGATCGGCGACTTCGAACGTCATCTCGACCGTGTGCCCGACCCGGTGGGCCCGCGCCTCGTGGTGTTCTTGGGCGGCACGATCGGCAACTTCCCACCCGGTAGCCGCCGGCGCTTTCTGCGCCAGATCGGCAGACTGCTGGGACCGGATGACCACCTGCTGATGGGCACCGATCTCGTCAAGGACCCGCAGGTGCTCACGCAGGCCTACGACGACGCCGAGGGGGTCACGGCCGAGTTCAACCGCAACCTGCTCACGGTGCTCAACCGCGAGCTACAGGCCGACTTCGACCCCGAGGACTTTGAGCACGTGGCGCTCTTCAACCGCGAGCACGAATGGATCGAGATGCGACTGAGGGCACGCCGCGAGCACACCACGACGGTGCACGACCTCGGCCTGTCTGTGCACTTCGAGCAGGGCGAGGAGATGCGCACCGAGATCAGCGCGAAGTTCACCCGCGCACGCGTCGAGGACGACCTCTCCTCGGCGGGCATGGAGATCGTGAGCTGGCTGACCGACCCCGAGGAGTTGTTCGCCCTCACGCTCTCGCGCCTGTCGCGAAGCGCCACCGGCCCCGTTTGACCCCGGGAACGTGTAGCTGTCCAAATCGCACCCCACCGCCGCAGCCGCCCCGCGATGTGTGCCCCGGTAGGCTCCCCGTCTATGCGAATCGAGGGAAGCTCAGCGCTCGTCGTCGGAGGCGCGTCGGGGCTCGGCGAGGCCACGGCACGGCGCCTTCGCGACGCGGGGGCGAGCGTGACGATCACCGATGTCAACGCGGAGAAGGGCGCCGCGCTCGCCTCGGAACTCGGGGTCGAGTTCGTCGCGTGCGACGTGCGCGAGGAGACGCAGGTCCAGGCGGCGGTCGAGGCTGCCGCCGCGGTCGAGGGTGGGCTGCGGATCGCCGTGTGCTGTGCCGGCATCGGCTGGGCCCAGAAGGTGGCCGGCTCGAGGGGCCCGCACGCGCTCGCACCATTTGAGACGACCATTCAGATCAACCTGATCGGGACGTTCAACGTGCTGCGATTGGCCGCCACCGCGATGATCGCGGCGGAGCCACTCGAGGACGGTGAACGAGGAGTGTGCGTCAACACGGCATCGGTCGCCGCGTTCGACGGCCAGGTCGGCCAGATCGCCTACTCGGCCTCGAAGGGGGGCATCGTGGGCATGACGCTGCCCGCCGCACGCGATCTGGCCCATCAGGGCATTCGCGTCAACACGATCGCCCCGGGCCTGTTCGACACACCCTTGCTGGCGGCGCTCCCCGAGGAAGCTCGCCAGAAGCTCGGCGCAGGCGTCCCCTTCCCTCAGCGGCTCGGCAGCCCGGCCGAGTACGCACACCTCGCCTGTCACATCGTCGAGAACCGGATGCTCAACGGAGAGGTCATCCGGCTCGACGGCGCGCTGCGCATGCCTCCGCGCTGAGCGTCCTACGACAGCCGCTCCACCAGCATCGCCATGCCCATCCCGCCGGCGACGCACATCGACTCGATCCCATATGTGCCGTCGAGCGTCTCGAGGTTGTTGAGCAGCGTTGTCATGATCCTCGCGCCGGTCATCCCGAACGGGTGACCGAGGGCGATCGCACCGCCGAACGGGTTGAGCTGCTCCTCGGTTATGCCGAGCTCCGCCATGCACGGCACGATCTGGGCGGCGAACGCCTCGTTGATCTCGACCACGTCGATGTCCTCGATCTTCATGCCCGTGTTCTGGAGCAGCTGTTTGATTGCCGGGATCGGACCGAGGCCCATGACCTCCGGGCGGATAGCGACGACCGTCGAGGCGATGATGCGCGCCTTCGGTTTGAGGCCGAGCGAGGCGGCCTTTTCCTCGGACATCACGAGCACGGCCGCGGCCCCGTCGTTGAGCGGGCACGCGTTGCCGGCGGTGACGGTGCCGCCCTCCTTGAACACAGGCTTCAGCGCGGCGAGCTTCTCGAGTGTGGTGCCGGCGCGCGGGCCGTCGTCCTTGGTCATGACCGTCTCGGGCACGTCGATCTCGTTGCCCTCCTTGTCCACGTCTTTGTGCGCGGGCACGGTCACAGGAATGATTTCCCTGTCGTAGTGGCCCGACTCCTGGGCCGCAACGGCACGCGTCTGGGAGATGAGCGCCCACTCGTCCTGGGCCTCCCTGCTCACTTTGCGTTCATCGGCGACGTTCTCGGCGGTCATGCCCATCGGGATGTACACGTTGTAGAGCGAGCCCTCCGAGCCGTCCACCAAGGGGTGGAACTCGAACTGGGCGCTGCCCCGGCCGGCCCTTGAGACGGCCTCGACGCCGGCCGAGATATAGGTGTCGCCCTCGCCCGCTTTGATCGCGTGGAACGCCATCCGGATCGTCTGGAGCGAGGAGGCGCAAAAGCGGTTCACGGTGGTGCCGGGCACCCTGTGGTCGATGCCGGCGATCAGGGTGGCGATGCGCCCGATGTTGTAGCCCTGCTCCCCCTCGCCATATCCGCAGCCCATCATCACGTCGCCGATCGAGGTCTGCTCGACCTGCGGGTTGCGCTCGACGATCGCCCTCAGCGGGATCGCCGCAAGGTCGTCGGCGCGAACGGACTTCAGCGACCCCTTCACGGCCCGCCCGATGGGCGTGCGTACGGCATCGACGATCACGGCTTCAGGCATGTGGTGCAATCTCCTTGGTTGGGGGACCGGGAGACTATAGATCGAGGCGCGACACGCCCAGCTCGTCGAAGCCCACGTGGTGGGCGAGCTCGTGGCGCACCGTCTTGGTCACCTGCGCGCGCAGAAGCTCCGGATCGTGGCCGAAGTCGCGCCTGATCGTGTCCCTGAAGATCACGATGCGATCGTGGGCGCTATTCCGCGCTACGGTGGCGCCCTGATAGAGCCCATAAGCGCCGCGAGCGCGGCCCCCGTCGGAGACCACGACCGCGACGTGGGAGAGCGCGTTGCGCAAGAGGTCGGGCAGGTCGTCGAGCGCGTCGCGCACCAGCTCTTCGAAGTCCTCGTCGTTGAGCGGGTCGAGCGCCATGAACTCCGCTTCGTCTGGGTCCACCGCGAGCCCTTCGCGGGCGAGCTCCTCGGAGTGGCGCACGAGCTCTTCGAAATCGTCCTCGGACTCCGGATCGCGCCAGTCGGCGAGGTGCACGGCCACGAACGCGACCGCGCCGGCGAGCACCGCCACAACGATCGCGCCCAGCGCCATCTCCTCGACCGCCCTGACGATTCCGTTCGTGCTCAGACCCTGCCCCACGACGAGCACCATGAGCCCGAGGGCGAGTGCTATCGACGCCGCCACCGCGACGCGGCGAGCGTGGCCGAAGGCGCCTTGCGACCTCGACGCACGCATCCCGATTCCTACTTCAGCGTGCGGGCGATCACGAGCCGCTGGATCTCGTTCGTGCCCTCGTATATCTGGGTGATCTTCGCGTCTCGCATCATGCGCTCCACCGGGTACTCCTTGACATAACCGTAGCCGCCGAGGACCTGGACCGCCTCGACCGTCACCGCCATCGCGGTATCCGAGCAGAACACCTTCGCCATCGAGGAGTACTTGGCGCGCTGGGGATGGCCCTGGTCGGCCATCGCGCACGCCTTGTAGAGCAGCTCCCGCGCGGCGGCCGTGCTGGTTTCCATGTCCGCCAGCTTGAACTGGATGCCCTGGAACTCGTTGATGGCCTTGCCGAACTGCTTGCGCTCGCGCGCGTATGCCACCGCGTAGTCGGTCGCTCCCTGGGCGATCCCAACTGCCTGGGCGGCCGCCCCGAGACGGGTGCGCTCGAGCGTGGTGAGCGCCACGCGCAGGCCCTTGCCGACCTCGCCGATCACATTCTCCCGGGGCACCCTCACGTCCTCGAAGATCGGCTGGCCGGTCGGCGATGCCCTGATGCCGAGCTTGTGCTCGAGCTTGCCCACGCTGAAGCCGGGCCGGTCGGCCTCCACGACAAAGGCGGTGATCCTTTTGCTCTCGCGGTCGGTCACGGCGAATGTCACGTAGAAGTCGGCCACGCCCAGGTTGGTGATCCAGTTCTTGGTCCCATTGATCACCCATTCCTCGCCATCCAGGACGGCCGTCGTCTGCATCCCTGCGGGGTCCGAGCCCGCTTCGGGCTCGGACAGCGCGAATGCGGGCGAGCACTCGCCGCTTGCGCACCTGGGCAGCAAGCGCGCCTTCATCTCATCGGAGCCGAACAGCTGGATCGGCAGCGTGCCGAGCTCCTGCACCATCAGGATCAGCGCGCACGCGGCGTCGACCTTGGCGATCTCCTCGACCGCCATATTGAGCATCAGCGTCCCCGTCCCGGTACCCCCGTACTCAGTCGGAAACGGTAGGCCCAAGATGTCCTGCTCGGCGAGCACCTTGCGGATGTCCCACGGGTACTCCGCCCGCTCGTCGATCTCCGCCGACCGCGGCGCGATCTTCTCCCGAGCGATCTGTTTGATCGTGTCGCAAAAGTCCAGGTGCTCCTGCGGGATCGTGTAGATGTCAGTGAGCGTCTCTTGCATCGCTTCTTGATCCTAATGACCCCGCTACGCTCATGCTCCTATGGACACACCGCTCGAGATCACCCAGACCGACGTTGACCCCGAGCAGCTCGCCGAGTGGATGGCGAGGGAGCCCGAGCTGCAGGTCGTGGACGTGCGCGAGAGCTACGAGCGCGAGGCGGGCTACATCGCCGGATCGCGACACCTGCCGCTGGTGGAGCTCTCCTCGAGGGCCGGGGAGATCGAGCGCGAGCGTCCAGTCGTCTTCTACTGCCGTGTCGGCGCACGCTCTGACATGGCCGCCCAGGCCTTCCGGGCTAGCGGCCTTCAGGCTCTCTCGATGAGAGGCGGCCTCGTGCGCTGGGCAAGCGAGAACAGGCCGCTCTCGCCCGAGGGCGGCGTCGTGGCTGACCACTGACGGCCCACTCACTGACTACCGAAAAGGAGATCCACATGGAGGCATCCGAGTACCCCAACGTGACCACCGGCGTCGGCTATGCCGTCGCCCCGAACCTCGACGCGCTCGGCGAGGGCTACGGTTTTCGCAAGCTGCGCAAGGGCCTTGGCGTGAGCGCCTTCGGCGTCAACGCGATCGCAATGCCGCCGGGCTTTGAGTCGGGAAGCCACTACCACGACAAGCAGGAGGAGCTCTACTTCGTGCACCGCGGCACGATCGAGATTGAGTTCGGCGACGGCGCCACGCACCGCTTGGACGAGGGCGGATCAGCGCGCGTGGACGCCTCAACGCTGCGCAAGATCCGCAACGTTGGAGACGGCGATGCCGTCTACCTGTGCGCCGGCGGCAAGGACGGCTACGTCGGGCGCGACGGGCGCATGCCCGAGGGTGAGCAACGCGTTGGCGGGCCTCCGGGCGCCGCCTGAGCGCCGGCCCCGCGGGGGTCAGTAGAGAAGTTCCTTGACATAGCGCTGGTGCAGGCGTCCCAGCGATGTCTTCTCGGGGTGGAAGCCGATCGCGTTGAGGGCGGTGCCGGCGATCGGCGCCCAGGCCATGATGAAGTAGACGCCAAGCAGCAGCGCCGTCGTGCGCAGCCGGCGCGAGCTTGACAGCGCCGTGAGGGGTAGGACCCACAACACGTACCAAGGCAGCACCCAGCTGAGCGTCACCAGCAGTGCCACCGACGCCCAGCCCGCGGCGGTAAGCGAGTCTCGCCGCCGCCACGCGAGCAAGGAGCAGGCCGTCACCGAAGCCAATAGAGCGCCGCTGAGCAACAGCCGCAGCGTGTTGGTCTCTCCCCCTTGGCCGAGGGCGAGCCCGAGTAGGTTGGGCAGGCTGACCATGGTCACGAGCCGACCCTGGGTGGCGAGGTCGGGGAAGTGCGGACCGAACGCGGCCACGCTTGCTACTCCCAGCACGACCCCCGCCGCCAGCATCCCGAGTAGCACCTGCGACAGGTCGCGTCGGCTGCGCAACAGGGAGGCCAGCACAACCGGCAGCAGGATGCCGGCCGAGGCCTTGATCGCAACGGCGGTCACAAGTGCGGCACCGGCACCCATCCTCCACGCGGTGGCACGGCTACCCGTCATGGCGTGGGTCACGTCCGGCTCGGACGCGCGGGCCACCTCGGGCACAAGCGAGTCGGACACGGGCCGATCGGGCACGGGCGACTCGGATGCGATCGCCGCTGACGCGGGCGCCCGGGCGCCGCCCCTTGCGAACGCTCCAGGTAGAGAGCCGGTGCGCAGCAGCAGGTAGAAGGCAAGCACCACCAGAAACATCATCAGGAAGTCGTTGTGGTCGCCGCCCAGCCCCCACACGAGCACGATCGGGTTCAGGCCGACGAGCACGATCGCGGCGACCGGGTCGCGACCGAGCAGGCGCGCCGAGCGCCACACGAGGAGCACCGTGCCGAGGCTCGCGAGCATCAACAGTCCCTTCAAGGTCCAGAACGAGGCAGCCACACCGAGCGGCACCACGGCGAATGTGATTAGGGTGAACATGGGCCCATACGGGCTCAGGAGCTCGTGCCAGTTGCTGAGCGCGAAGCTCGGATCGCTGTGGGGCTCGAGGATCGGGGTCGTGGTGTATGGGTTGAGATGGTGAACGATCTCCATGCGCCCGTAGTTGACGTAATTGAAGATGTCGGTGAGCGCCAGTGGAGGCGCGAGGAACATGATCGCGTGAACGCCGATCACCGCCGCTATCGCCCAGCGCGCCGGCAACCTCGGCACGTACCTCAAACCCACGAGGTAGCTCGCATACATGACAACGATCGCGGCGCTGAAGATGTACCTCAATCCCTGGGTGCCGCGCGTCAGCGATGGCCAAAGCCCGCCTAGCGGCCCCGCCATCCAACGCGGGTAGAAGTGCGGCGTGGTGGTGGCGGCGAGCAGGCTGGGACGGTCGGCGGCGACAAGCACGAGTAGCAGACAGCCCCCCAGGATCGCGATCAGGGCCCCCGCCCCCAGGGTCACCTCGATGCGTCGCCTGCGCAGGTCCGCGCTCGGCAGCGCCCTAACGTCATCGGGGCCCCGCAGGGCCCCGATGACATGCTCCGCACTGCCTTGCACATATCCCGTCATAGACACACGTCCCAGCCGGGGTATGGCGTTCGTGCGATCAAGCAGCTCAGACCGTCGTTACGTTGACGGCCTTCGGACCCTTGTCGCCCTGCTCCGCGTCGTAGGACACCTTCGTGCCCTCCTGGAGCGAGCGATAGCCTTCGCCGTTGATCCCTGTGTGGTGGACGAACAAGTCCTTCTCGCCATCATCGGGGGTGATGAAGCCGAAGCCCTTGTCGTCGCTGAACCACTTCACTGTGCCGGTAGGCATGTGACTTTCCTCCACGATATGTGCGTGCTGCTACGCGGAGGATGCTTCTAGAGCTTCGACCTGCGAGCGCTTGCACTGCTTTCGCCGGGTTTTTCTGGCCGGCCAGACCGCACGACGGTAGCACGTCGATCCCCATATGTGTTAGCAAGTGGTATATGCCCACTGACCCAAAGGCGCCACCCCACGAGCCCGAGCCGGCGCTGCGGCGACTGCTCCCCCTCGGCGAGCCGATCTCGGTCGAGCGATTCGTAGCCGAGCTCGACTTGGCCGACCGCGCCGGCGCCCTTACGGACTCGCGCCCGTATCTGCTGCTGAACATGATCGGCACAGCCGACGGACGCGCCACCCTCGACGGGCGCTCGGGCGATATCGGCGAGGTGGCCGACAAAGCGCTGTTCCTGGAGTTGCGCACCGCCGTCGACGCCGTGATGGTGGGCGCCGGAACGCTTCGCGCCGAGCGCTACCGACGGCTCGTTCGCGCCGAGCGACGCAGGGAAGCACGGCGCGAGCGGGGCCTCGCCGAGGAACCGCTGGCGTGCATCGTCTCTGGGCGCCTAGCGCTCGACAGCGAGATCCCCCTGCTCGCCGATCCCGATGCCCGTGTCGCGATCCTCACGAGCTCCGAGGCAAGCCTCTCCGAGGATTGCGCCGCAGAGATCGAGTACGTCCGCGCTGCGCGCGACGGCGTGCTCGACCTGCCTGCGGCGATGGCCGAGTTGCACGAGCGCTTCGGCGTGCGAACCCTGCTGTGCGAGGGCGGCCCCCATCTGGGCGCCCAACTCTTGGCGGAGGGCCTCCTGGACGAGCTGTTCCTGTCGCTGTCGCCTAAGCTCGCGGGCGGCGACGCGATCGGCGAGACGCTCAGGATCCTCAGCGGTCCCGAGCTCGACCCCCCGGTCGCACTCGAGTTGGTGAGCGCCCTGGAGCACGACTCGCATCTATTCCTGCGCTACCGGGTCGCGGCGAGGCGGCGGGGCGCGTGAAGCGGCAGGCCGTGGCAATCCGTCGAGCTGGAGTGTGAGGGCTCGCAAAACGGCTGCCCCACGCGCGCGTGGGGCATTGCCATTTGGACTACCCACCACCACCGCCCCCAGTCCGACCCCTGGCGAGTACCGCCACGCTCAAGACGACGCTGTTGGGAACCATGACGGAGCCCTCCTCCGTGGAGAAGGTCGTATAGAGCAGTCCGAGCGAGCCGATCGTGCCCTCGATCTGCCCGGCGATCTGCCCCCCCTGCAGGCGCACGCTGTCGCCGACGCGAAACGGCCGCGCGCTCAGCAGGACCGTTCCGGCGATCACGTTGCCGAGCGTTTGCTGCGCCGCAAGGCCCACGATTACGGCTGTAAACGCGCCGCCCAGCGCGAGCGTACGCGGATTGACCCCCGCGATGCCGAGCGCCACGACAAGCGCGACCGCCACCGTGGCGAGCCGGATCACGAAGCCGACGGTGCCGGCCGCCGCCGGGTCCATGCGCCGGAACAGCGCGGGTCCAAACGCACGGCCCACGTCGCGCGCTATCGCCCAGCCGAGGATCAGCAGCACGATGACCGTGATGAGGTCGATCGGTGTTTCCACCCACGCCAGTTCGCCGTGGCCGTGCTTATTGAGCCCAAGTAGGCCGCGGCGGCTTTCGTAGAGCACCACCACACCCACGAACAGCGGCACGAGCAGCAGCGCCTCCCGGCGCGCCCGCCGTACCGCTCCCGGGCTCACCTGATGCAGCAGTCCGGCGTCGCTCCACGCTTGGCTGCGGGTCTCGAACATCCGCTGTGGGGTCTTCGGTCGGGGAACCATCCTGCCAATCATCTACTCTTCTGCGGCGATGAGCGTCACGACCCTACGCAAGCTGATGATCCCGGCCATAGTCCTTGGCGTCGTGTTGATCGTCGTGGCGATCGTGTACTTCGTAGAGCCGGCCCATTCGCTGCCCTCGTTCTTCCCCGGCCACGTGTCGGCGTCGAGCAGCGAAGCAGGTCACCACCACACCAAGCATGGCATCGCCGCGCTCGTGGTGGCGCTGGCCTGCTTCGCGTTCGCCTGGTTTCAGAGCGGGCCGAAGACCAGCAGCGCCTGAGCCCAGGAGTCAGGCGACGCGCCCGAGGCCAACGCGGGCACTCAGTTGATCGCGAACGCCAGTGTGCTGGCGACGCCGAGCACGATGCAGTAGATGCCGAATGGGGTGAGGCGGTTGGTCTGGAAGTAGCGCAGCAGGAACTTCACGGCAAGGAATGTCGTCAGCGCCGCGCACAATCCGGCCACGAGCGCTTGACCACGAACGCCGTTGCCCTGCGAGCCGAGCAATTCCGGCACCTTCAAGGCGGCTGCCGCAAAGATCACCGGGGTCGCGAGCAGGAAGCTGTAGCGGGCGGCGTCCTCGTTTGAGAGACCGACGAGCAGGCCGCCGCCCATCGAGAAGCCCGAGCGCGAGATGCCCGGTATGAGCGCCGCGGCCTGCGACACGCCGACCGCGCCCGCCTGGCGCCAGCTCAGCTTCGCGACCGATCGGAGATCGGCCAGCACATCGCCGTCGCCCAAGTAGTCGCCGGGGCGCGGCTGGCGCTTGCGCAGGCGCTCGAACAGCAGCAGCGCGATCCCGTTGACGATCAGGAAGGCGGCGGCGACCGAGGGCGAGGCGAACAGTTTGCGCAGGGGTTCCTGGAGCAGAAGCCCGATGATGCCCACGGGGATCGTGCCGACGACGAGCAGCCACCCGAGACGGGCATCGGCGTCGTCCTCGCGGATCTCCCGCATGCGCAGCGAACGGAAGATGCCCTTGACGATCCTGACCCAGTCTTTGAGGAAGAACAGCAACAGCACGATCGCGGTGGCGAGGTGCGTGGCTATCAGGAAGGTCAGGAAGTAGGGGGCGTCCTGGTGGATGTTCCAGCCGGCCAAGCCCGGCAGTACGACCGCATGGCCGAGACTGGAGATCGGAAACGGCTCGGCGACGCCTTGCGTGAGGCCTAGAATGATCGCCTGGAGGTAGGAGATGGGACCGTGCATCGCGGCGAGAGCATATGCGACATAGGCGACGCGAGATGCAACGGTCATACGTACAGATCCTCCGGAGTCACCAAGCGATAGCGCTCGGGATCAGCCTCAGCGAGACGCTCGAGCGACGGCGCGAAGCCTGATCGCGCGTAGAAGTAATGACGGGCGATGGGATCGGCCCTGGGAACATGAGGTGCCAGGCGCGAGAGCAAGGACTCCTCCCCCAGCCCAACCCGCGAGGCCGTCCACTTGCAGCTTCCGAGCGCCGTCGCATGTCCGTCGGTGTCGAGTGCCACGACATCGATCTCGCGCTGCTGGGTACGGCGACCCTCACCCGTCGGCACCGCCCCCCACCAGGCGCCGACGGCGCTCGCGGACTCCGCATGGCGCATGTGCTCACGGCAGATGTCCTCGAAGGCGGGCTTGGAGACGAAGTGGTCGAGCGCGGGGAGAACGGTCTGGCGCAGGTGAAGCTCTGCGCCCGCTCGCGTGCGCAGCAGCGAACGGTAGGGGTCGACGAAGCGGAAATAGAAGCCCAGGAAGCCGTCGACGATCGCGTAGCTGGTCTTCTTCGAGCTCTGCGACGAGGTGACGGGGCGGCGCTGCTCGACCAGCTGAAGCCGTTCCAGGACGCCTGTCATTTGACGGACCTGGGCGGCGCTGAGCTTGGTTTGACCAACGATCTCGCTGCTGCGCGTGCGCCCGCTCGCGATCGCGCGCAATACCGAGAAGTAGTTGTGGGGATCGCTGAGCTCTTGGCGCAGCAGCAGCCCGGCCTCCTCGTGCAGGAAGCCGTCGCGATAGAGGATGTTGCGCAGGATGTTCTCGGCAAGTGGCACGCTGTCATCGAAACGCTCGAGGTAATAAGGCATGCCCCCGCACACCGCGTAGGTGCGAATCTTCTCCTCGGCGGTATAACCCGGCACGAACAGCCCGGCGGCGCGATGGTCGAGCGGAAGGAGATGGAGCTGTCCGGTGCGACGGCCGTACATCTGGCCCGCGAGCACATCACGCTCGAAGAACGAGACCTCGCTGCCGGCGAGGATGAGCACAAGGCCGAGTCGCCGCGCGACCTTACGCCACCACCTGTTCAAGAGGCTGCCGAGTTGGCGATCTTGAGCCGCGAGATACTGGAACTCGTCGAGAACCACCACGGTACGCTCAGACGCGGCGTATTGCTCGATTGCCGCAAGAGCCGCCTGCCAGCTGGTGAGCGGCTGCCGAATGAGCAGCTCGTTGTCCCATACACGCGCCAGCTCGAGCGAAAGGTCGCGTAGCTGATCGGCACTGGCAGCATCGGTCGCCTCGAAGTAGAGCGCGCGCTTGCCCTCGACGAAATGGTTGAGCAGCTCGGTCTTGCCGACGCGTCGCCGACCCCAGAGCACGAAGAAGCGTGCGTCGTCAGCCGCCCAGCTCTCGTTCAACGCGGAAAGCTCGTCTATGCGATCCAGAAACTCCATCAAGAAATCTTAGTACAGAATATCTTATTGCGTCATAAATTATTATGGAATGAGATTCTATGCACGTTCTGGCGTCCGACGCCTGCCCCCGCCAACCTCATACCCTGCCGCCAGATGTCAGCCCCGAGCCTCAAGCCGGTCCCATCGATCGCCGAGATCGTGCGCGAGTGGGGGCGGATCGGGTGCATCGGGTTCGGAGGGCCGCCCGCGCACGTCACGCTGTTGCACGAGCTGTGCGTGACGCGGCGAGGGTGGCTCTCAGAGGATCAGTTTGAGCGGGCGCTCGCGGCGGTCAACCTGCTGCCCGGTCCGGCATCGACCCAGCTTGCCATCTACTGCGCATGGCGACTGCGCGGCAATCGTGGAGCGCTGGTGGGTGGGCTGTGCTTCATTGTCCCTGGCCTCGTCCTGATCCTGGCGCTCTCGACGCTATTCCTCGCCGGCTCGCCACCCAGGTGGGTGCGCGGCGCGAGCATGGGCGCGGGCGCGGCCGTCGCTGCCGTCGCCGTCCGGACGGGCTTGGGTGTGGCCGGTCCGATCTTCGCGCGCGTACGCGGGAGAGTGCGCGCGCGTGTCACCTTCTACGCGCTCGCGGGCATCGTTGCGGCCGCGACCGTCGGCCCGGCGCTCGTGCTCGTGCTGCTCGCATGCGGCACGCTCGAGCTGACGTGGCGCGGAGCGACCAAGCGGGGGCTCGGCGTGCACGCGTGGCCACTGCCGGCTACACAGATGCTCACACGCTCGCGCACGACCGGCGCGCATCTGGTCGGGTCTCATGCGAGCGGCCTGTCGGCGTCATTGCTCGGACGGGCGACGCTGCTCGCGGTCGATCCCGGCGGGACGGGAGCGCTCGCGTGGACCGCCCTCAAGGTCGGCGCACTGGCGTTCGGGGGCGGCTTCGTGATCGTGCCCCTGATGCAAGCCGACGCGGTCAACACCTACCACTGGATGACCCACGCGCAGTTCGCCGGCGCGGTAGCGCTCGGCCAGGTGACGCCTGGCCCGGTCACGCAGACCGTGGCGGCGGTCGGCTATTCGGCCGGCGGCCTGCCGGGCGGACTGTTCGCCGCGCTCGTGGCGTTCGCGCCCTCGTTCTCGTTCATCCTGATCGGCGCGGCGCGCTTTGAGCGACTGCTCTCCAACGAGCGCATGCTCGCGTTCCTCGCGGGCGCGGCGCCCGCCGCGGCGGGGGCGATCGTCGGCTCTGCCGTGCCGCTCACCGCAGCCATCGGCGAGACGTGGCAGTACGCGGTGCTGGCCGGCTCCGCGATCGTCCTGCTGGCGCTGCGCCGCGGAGTCGTGCCAACGCTACTCGGCGCGGGCATCGCCGGCGCCTTGGCTGTGCTGCTGGGAGCGCCGACGCCAGCGTAGACAGCCTCACGCCGATCGGACGCCTCAGAGGACGGAGCTCACCCTCGCCGTGAGGCGCTGCGCGCCGCGCGCCAGATCGACAGCGAGAGTAGCCCGAGCACGGCGGCCGGCATGACCCACCAGGCTGGGATTGAAGTTTCAGCGATGAGAGTCGTCAAGCCGAGTGCCAACACCACCCCGATCGCGGTGCGCCAGTCATCCCCGACAACGAACTGCCACGCGCCGGCCAGGAACGCCTGAACGCGCGTCACGCGCTCCCCGCCCGGTCGGCCGCCTCGGAGGGCCGCTCGATATGGCCCATCAGCGCAGGCTCATATGTCCCCACCGCCGCACTCGGGCGACCGTCGTTCAGCGCCCGGACCATCGCGAGCGAGGCCAGGAGCATGCATGGAACGATCGCCAGCAGCGCGGCATCCCCTCCAGGCCAGCTGGCCCCGGCGCCCTCCGCGCCCCAGAACATCCCAAACGAGCTGAGCATCACCCCGACGGCGAACTTCAGAGTGTTCTCCGGCACATGGGCGAGCGGGGCTCGCGCGGCTATACCGGCGATCACGACGACAAGCACGGCCAGCCCAGCCGCTGCCGCGGCAAGGTCGACGCGGTGCTGGTTGGCCCCAAAGGTGAGCACAATGAAAGCGACCTCGAGCCCCTCGAGGAGCACTCCCTTGAACGCGATCGTAAAGGCGTATCCATCGAAGCCCAGGTGTCTGGCGCCCGCCAGGCGTGCCGCTTCGGTTTCCTGCCTGAAGGTGTTCAGCTCGTCGTGCTTGGCCTTGAGCCCGGCCGAGCGCAGGATCGCCTTGCGCAGCCACTGAAGGCCGAAAATCAAGAGCAGGCCGCCCACGACAAGCCTCAAAGCGTCAATCGGCAGCGACGTGAGCGCAGGTCCGAGCGCCACCACGATCGCGGCCAGCGCAAGCGTGGCCGCTGCGACCCCGCTGAGGGCCGAGGACCAGCTTCGCGTCGTGCCGACCGCGAGCACGATCGTGAGCGCCTCGACAGCCTCGACCGCGCAGGCGAGGAAGACGGAGAGAGCGAGCCCTATCTCCGCGCCGCTCATATCTGTTTTCCAGCGGGTTGAATGCTCATGATGCTCCCTCATCTTGGCGCATTTGATGTCACAACTCTTTCACACGATCGTTCCCGACTGGTCACAAAGTCGCCCATATGCAGGGAGAACCTATTGGTATACGAGAAAAGAACGAGAGGAAGAGAAATGAGCGGTTCGACCATACGGGTCGACACAGATGGCTCATGCACCCGAGCCGACGCGCGCTCGGCCGCCGGAATCGACCGAGCCTCTCACCGCCGCAGCCGGGCCGCCTCCAGCCGGTCGGTGTCGCCGAAGGCGGCTTGCCTCATTCGGTGGGCTCCGCCGCGAGCGGGCGGAACGCCTCGACGATCTCACGGTTGGCGAGATATCCGTCGCCTGACTTCCGTATGAGGCCCTCTTGCGCCAGCGCATTTACGTCGCGCGTCAGGGTCTTGTCCGTCTTGTCCGCATAGGACTCCGCCAGCTCGGGACTGAGGTATCTGAGCGTGTCCTTTGGAACAGGCTGGGTTCCCCGCTCGGAGAGGTCGAGCACGAGACGCCGTCGTCGTTGCTCCGCCGGCCCTTTCGCTTGACCGAACCTTTGGTACACATACTGCTCCCAGCGATCGCGAAACTGCTGAGCGCGAATCGCCGCCAGCTGCTCGCGCAGCCCGTCCACGAAGCCCTCCACCCCGTAACCGACGAACGAGAGAACGCCATTGGGCGACTTGCTCGCGAGCGCGAGCTGACGGTAGTACTCGGTACGTGTCTGGTTGTAGTGGTTGCTGAGCAGGTGGGTCGCCGGGGTCGGCACACCTGCCTCGAACAGGACGCGAAGCTCGATCAGCCTCGCTGTCCGGCCGTTGCCATCTCCGAACGGATGGATCCAGGCCAGATACAGGTGTGCCAGGATCGCCTTGAGGATCGCGTATGGCAGCACCCACTCCGGTGAGGGCGCGACGAAGTCCCCCGACGCAAGCCAAGCGCACAAGCGGTCCAGCAGATGCTTGCAATCATCCGCGGGCGCGCCGCGATAGTTGGCCACGAGGACCGAGTTGCGGCGCAGCTGTCCGGGGACGACGCCCTCTTCCAAGCTCAGGCTCGCGAGGATCATGGCGTTGTAGCGCTCGATGACCGAGCGATCCAAAGGAGGAACCGACCCGTCGATCACTTCGCTGGTGATCGCGTTGAAGGCATCCACGATGTTGCGTATCTCCTGTGCCAGGTACTCGCGCGAGGGAGGCAGACTCAACGTGCCGTCGATCAGCTGTCGAGCCTCCTGCTCTGAGAGCGTGTTCCCCTCGATTGCCGTCGTCGCGAGCACGCCCTTGGCCAGATACACACGATGCAGCTCCCGCGCGCTCTCCGGTCGCAGCAGCGAGCCGGCGATGTGCTCGACCTTCGAGCGAGCCTCCCCCAACAGCATCCACAGGTCAGGATCGGCCCGCCGAAGATCGAGTCGAAAATCGATCCAGGGATGCGTCCGCGTGTATGTCCGACTGTTGGGCATTCTTTCGACCTAAAAAAACCTACTCTTTGCAGCAACTCTTCGATTATAGGCCAAAAAATGTCCGAACAAATGTCCGCTCAGATGACCAGCCTCATGTCCGCTGTCTCGGAGGTCACCATACGGTTTGCGCGAGGCGATGCAGGAGAGCCAGACAGATCGTCAGACGGCGCCTCAGGGCGAGGAGCTACCTCACCAGGGTGGACGAAGGCCGTCGAACATCGGGAAGTGGCGAACGTTGAGCGTCCACAGCTCCAGTCCGTTCAGGAGCGCTGACGCGGCCACGCAGTAGTCGACCGCATCGATTCCGGAGTGGCTAGGGGCATAGCGTCGCGCGAGCGCATCGGCCTGCTCGGTGACCGCTGTGTCGACCGCCAGCCAGCGCAGCGCCCCAACCAGCGCATCGGTGGCGCGTCGCTCCGCGGCGCGCATGCCGATCGAGAGCTCAATCCGGGTGAGCACCGAGGCGGCCACTACCTCCTCGCGCTCGAGCGCCGACCGCAAGAGCTCACGCGCCGGCTCGACTCCACGCAAGTAGTCCACGAGCACCGAAGTATCGACCAGCGCGCTCACCCGGTCGAGCTAAGCCTGCGGGCGGTGCCCGAGCGAACCCTCTCAACGAACTCGGCGCCACTCTCGCCGCGATGCTTCCACGCGCCGAAGGCGCTGTCGAGCAACCGCAGCCGATCGGCCTTCGACACCACGTCATGGCGCTCGTCAAGCGCGCGGCGAACAAGCTCGGCCAGTGAACAGCCGCTCCTGGCGGATTCATCCCGCAGGCGCGCATATTGGGAATCGGTCAGGGTGATCTGGGTCCGGTGCATAGTGATGTAATGCTACATCGTCTCATCAACGTCACCGTCCACGATCGAGCGAAGCCTCCGCATTGCCGCCGAGGGCCAGCGCCGTCGCGCCAGATGGAGGCTTGGGTAGCGCCTCGATGGTGTAGACCCCGCACCGAGCGCCACGCCCGGCCACCATCGAGCAGGCCCGCCATGGGATAGGGATCCAACTGTAGTTGGATGCGCCCCGCCTGATCCAACTCTACGGTAGATATAGTTGGATCATGGATGCGGCTGCGTTTCGAGGCTCTCCGGTGGGAAGCCTTCTGCCGATCAACGGCGTAGACGGCAGAACCAGGGAGCACTATGAGAGCGTCGCCTTCCTACCACATCCGCTTCCCGAGTCCGTTGAGCTCACACCGGCGACCTGGACGACTGTCGCTCGAACCGAAGCGGACCTCGCACGACTCGACCAAGCGGCGAGGCATATTCCAGACCCCAGACTCGTGCGTCAGTCGACGATCCGTCGCGAGGCGCAGAGCACCAGCGCCCTCGAGGGGACGTTCGCCCCGTTCGAGGATGTCCTCGCATCCGACCTCGAGGAGCGCGCAAACCTTTCGCTGGAAATGCGCGAGGTGCTCAACTACATAGTGACTGCAACCCAAGCCTTCGAATGGATCGAGGAGCGTCCGATCACGGCGGGAATGCTCTGCAGTCTGCAACGGATCCTCGTTGACGGCACGCCGAGCGAACTCGGCGATGCTGGGCGCATCAGAGACAGGCAGGTTTACATCGGAGCGAGGGACGCCCCCATCGAGCAGGCGCGATACGTGCCTCCCCCGCCGGGCGACCAGCTCGCCGTCGGTCTCGAGCAGTGGGTGGCCTGGGTGGCCGAGCCGCGAACGGAGATGCCCGCGATCGTCCAGGCTGCGCTCGGCCATCACCAATTCGAGGCGTTGCACCCATTCTCCGATGGCAATGGGCGAATCGGGCGCCTGGTGATAGTCCTACAGCTGATGCGCCTTGGCGTCCTGCAGGACCCGCTCCTGGTCGTCTCACCATGGTTCGAGGCTCGTCGCGAACGCTACCACGACGAGTTGCTCGCGCTGGTTCGCGACGGCGATTGGAACCGATGGGTCAGCTTTTTCGCGACCGGGGTTGGTGCATCGGCCGTAAGCACTCGCGAACGTGTCGATGCGCTGCTGGCATGGAGAGAGCAGGCGCTCGAGCAGGTGCGGGCGGCTGGTATCTCCGGTACCGCCGAGCGCGTGGCGGGCGATCTGATCGGAGCGCCAACCGTGCGCGCCGGTCAGGTGGCGACCCACCACGGGATCACCCACCAGGGGGCTATCCGCGCGCTTCGACGACTTGCCGACCTTGGCATCGTGTCCGAGCGGGCCCGCAACGGCGGTGTCGCTTTCACCGCGACTGCCGTGGTCGAGTTGTTGAGCCGCTGAACAGCTGAGCAGCTCGCTGCCCACAGCGTTGTTGGCCTGTGGCCGGTGGGCCGCGCCCGCGGGCGCGGCCCCGGGCTCTACCGGTTACTTCTGCAATGCCTTGACTGCATTTTCACCGGCCTTCAGGACGACCTTCGGGATTGGCGCGAAGTCAAGCGCCGCCCCGAACTGCTGACCGCCCTTTAGCGCGTAGTAGATCCAGCTCGCCAAGAGCTGCTTCTGCGGCGCCGCCGTGGGAACGATCGCGTAGGTGAACGTCGACAGCGGGTAGGCGATCTTGTACTTCTTCGGCGGGTTGACGATGTGCATTTCGTTGTCCGCCGGGACATGCTTGACCGACTGCGCTGCGTTCTCGATGTTTTTGAGGTTCGGGTACTCGAAGTTGCCGGCCGCGTTCTTCAACGCCGCGGCGCCGAGTTTGTGCGCGATGATGTACGAGGCCGAGATGTAGCCGATCGCCCCGTTCGTCGAGGACACGACGGCTGTGACGCCCGAGTTGCCCTTGCCGCCCACTCCCGTCGGGAAGTTGACCGAGGTGGCGTTGCCCACCTGGCTCTTCCACGTCGGACTGACGCGCGACAGGTAGTCCGTGAACGCGTAGGTGTCTCCAGATCCGTCGCTTCTGTACACCGGCGTGATCTTGAGGTTGGGAAGAGTGGTCCCTTTGTTGATCTTGGCGATCGCCGGGTCATTCCAGGTGGTGATCTTCCCGAGGAAGATGTTCGCGACGATCGGCCCCGTAAGGTCGAGCTTGCGGATGCCTTCGAGCTTGAAGGCGATACCGGTGGCCGTCAGCGCCCACGGGATCTGGACGCATCCATTGCACCCGGCCGCCTGCGTCGATGTGAGCGGAGCGTCAGACGCTCCAAAGTCAACCGTCCGGGCGGAGATCTGAGCGATTCCAGCGCCCGAGCCGACAGCCGCGTAGGTGACGGTGTCGCTGTACAAATGCTGGAATTCCTGCGCCCAGTACGCCTCGAGCGGAGCGACTAGACTCGAGCCCGCACCGGTGAGCGAGCCGGCCGCCGCGGCACTGCTAGCCATAATGCCCGTTGCCAAGCATGCTATCGCCGCCGCAACGGCGAGCTTTGGGTGTCTTGCGCGTGTCAAATGTCCTCCTGGTGAATGTTGTGTTATCGGCCGCGCAGAGCATCCCATCATGCGTACGGCCAGCTGTGGCATTCTTGTGAACGTTCCCAGGCAAGATGTGTAGAACTTGTAAAAGACGATGTATAAAATTTGTGAACGAAGTTGTGTAAATGTTGTAAACGCAGGGCGGGGCGCGGCACCCTCCCGTTAAGCTCCGGGCCGCATGAAGGTCGGCATGAGATCAGCGGGCCCTCGGCCCGACAGGCCCAGCAGGCTCGGCTCTCTGGTCCGCAAGCGGCCGACCCGGCGCGGGAGCCGTGGAGCGGTCGATCGGATCGGCGACGGCGTGCTCTACGGCCTCTGCATGATCGCGTCGCTGCTCGCCGTCGTCACGATCGCCGCGATCGTATACAAGGTTCTCGACGGCGCGAGCCTGTCGATCTCGCGCTTCGGCCTGGGCTTCCTCACCCATACGGCGTGGAAGCCCAACTTCAGCATCTTCGGCGCCGGCGTGTTCCTGTACGGCACCGCGGTCACCTCGCTTGCGGCCCTGCTGCTCGCGGCTCCGATCGGGGTCTCGATCGGGCTCTATCTCAGCATGGTCGCTCCGCGGCGCATCAGCAGCGTGATCGCGCCGCTGGTCGAGATGCTGGCGGCGATCCCCAGCGTGATCCTCGGGTTCTGGGGCATCATCGTGTTCGCACCGTTCCTGCAGGCCCACCTCGAGCCGTTCCTGCACGGAGCGCTCGGCTTCCTGCCGATCTTCGGAGTGGCGCAGACGACCGGCAC
>CAAGKR010085377.1_pt1 | contig 20316 bp, 19 predicted proteins | sample 2556971 | NCBI WGS metagenome assembly CAAGKR01 (sample SAMEA5207829, study PRJEB30636) | soil metagenome | biome: forest; feature: boreal; material: soil | place: USA | collected 2011-09 | depth 1 m | reverse complement strand
GGGGAGCCGGTCCTCGAGGTGCGGGGGCTCGCTATCCCGGGCCGCGTGGTGGACCTGGAGTTCACCCTCCATCGGGGTGAAGTGCTCGGGATCGGCGGCCTCATCGGCTGTGGGAGCGAAGCGTTGGCGCTCGCCCTCTTCGGGGATATCCAGCCGACGGCAGGCGAGATCCGGATTCATGGGAAGCGTGTCCTCTTCGGCCAGCCTCGCGACGCCATCAAGGCGTCGATCGGCTTCGTGCCGAGCGACCGCGAGCGCGAGGGCCTGATCCTGAACCTGTCGCTCGAACGGAACATCGGCCTGGCTTCGCTGCCATGGCTCCAGCGCTTCGGCGTGGTCGGGCCACGGGTGGAAACACGGATCGCCCGGCGGCTGATCGACGAACTGGCGATCGTCAGCCGAGGACCGGGCGATGTGCCCTTCAGCCTGAGCGGCGGCAATCGCCAGAAGGTGGTGCTGGCGAAGTGGCTGGTGCGCAAGAATGATGTGCTAATCCTGCACAACCCGACGCGCGGCGTCGACGTGGGTGGCAAGGCGGAGATCTACCAGTTGATCCGGTCCCTGGCCGATCAAGGCGCCGGCATCCTGCTCGTGAGCGACGAGCTGCCTGAACTGATCGGCCTGTCCGACACGCTGCTCGTGATGCGGCACGGGACTGTCACTGGGCGCGTTTCGCGGGCCGACCGACCGACCGAAGAGACATTGATTGGATACATGCTGTGACCGTCCCGTCCGATCCGGCCCGGGACGGCGCGCTCGCGGATGCGGCCCCGATCGGCCGCCTGCCGCGCTGGTCGCGGCCACGGCGCGGCTCGGGCAGCATCGTACCGACCCGCCTCGTGCCCTATCTCGCGCTGATCGTGGTCGTCGTCTTCTTCAGCGCGACGGGTGGCACGCGATTCCTGAGTTTCGACAACGCGAGCTTCCTGCTGCAACAGAGCGCGATCATCGCGATCCCGGCGTTCGGCGTGACCTTGGTGATCATCGCCGGGAGCATCGACCTATCGATCGGGTCCGTGGTCGCCCTCACCGGGGTGGTCGCGGCCGTCGTGGCCGACGGCTATGGGCCGATCCCAGGCATGCTCGCGGCGCTGCTCGTGGGCACCTCGGCGGGCCTCTTTAACGGCGTCGTCTTCTCGATCTTCAAGGTGCCGTCGTTCATGGCCACGCTGGGGATGCTGTCAATCGCACGCGGTCTGACGATCATCGTCTCGGCATCGCAGCCGATCAACGTCGACTCGACCTTCCAGGTGGTCGGACGGATGCCCGGGATCCTCATCTTGTTCGTGGTCTGCTTCATCGGGGCGACGATCCTGTTGAACTTCAGCACGTTCGGACGGCAGGCCGTCGCGATCGGCGGCCAGGAACGGGTCGCCCGCCTATCGGGCGTCCCGATCACGCGCCTCAAGGTCCTGCTCTTCGTCTTCGCCGGCTTCATGTCGGCGATCGGTGGCGTCGCACTCACGGCCCGCGTCGGGGCCGCGACACCGACCGCGGCTGTCGGCCTGGAGCTCGCGGCGATCACGGCGGTCGTGCTCGGAGGGACGCCGCTGACTGGCGGCATCGGCAGCATGACCAACACGGTCGTCGGCGCGTTCATCATCTCGATCCTGCTCAACGGCATGGTCATCCTCGGCGTGCCGTCGGAGATCCAGCTGGTCGTCCAGGGCCTCGTCCTCGTCGGCGCCGTCTACCTCTCCCTGGAGCGGACCAAGATCGGCATCATCAAGTAGCGAAGGTTCGGACCAGCGATGCCGAACGGTCAGGAGTGGACAGTGCTCGATCATCAGCGGTATCTCGAGATGGCCGTCGAACAGGCGCGGCTCGCCGGGGACGAGGGCTCGACGCCGGTCGGCTCCGTCATCGTCGAGCCGGACGGCACCGTCGTCAGCGTCGACCGCAACCGGATGGTGCCGTTGGGCGACCCGACCGCCCACGCCGAGATCATGGCGATCCGGAGCGCGGGTCCGCGATTGATGCCGGCCGCCGGCGGTTCGTATGTCCTCTACTCGTCCGGCGAACCGTGCCTGATGTGCCTGGGGCTGGTGCTCCTCTCCCCGATCTCGACCGTCGTCTGGGCAGCCGGCCCGATCGTCGTCGCGGGCAGCGCCTACGAAGCGATCGTTCGCTCGGGCTATATCCCGGCGCGCCTCGAGCAGCTCGAGATCATCCGGGAGCCGGACCCGGAAACCCGGGCGCAGAGCCGCCAGATCCTGTTCGACTTCTTCACCGCCCGCGGCGACTACGCTCGCGCCGCGGTCTGCCGGGGTTGAGCTTGTCGTCCCGGCCGGCGAAGCTGCCATCGATGCAACGCTTGGGAATCCTGACCCCGTCGTCGAATACCGTGCTGGAACCCGCAACGATCCGGCTGCTGGAACCGTTGCGTGATCAGCTCAGCGTCCATTTCGCCAGGTTCCGCGTGACCCAGGTCTCGGACGAGCCGGCGAGCCATGGACAATTCGCCCTAGCGCCGATGCTCGAGGCGGCACGGCTCCTCGCCGATGCCCGCGTGGACGCACTCCTGTGGGCCGGCACGGCGGCGGCTTGGGAGGGGATCGAGACCGATGAACAGCTCGTCGCCACCATCGAGGACGCGACCGATCGGCCCGCGACGACGGCGACCCTCTCGCTCCTGGCCGCGTTCCGGGCACTCTCCGTCCGCCGCTACGCGCTGGTCGTGCCCTATGTCGAGTCGATCGTCGATGCGATCGTGGCCAATCTCGACGCCGCTGGCTATGCGTGCGTGGCGAGCGACCATGATTCGCTGCTCGCCAATTGGGAGTTCGCCTCGGTCGCCGCTGGCGCGATCGCGGCACGAGTCCGGAAGGTCGCCCGCTCAACGCCCGATGCGGTCGTGATCCATTGCACGAACCTGCGCGGTACGGAGGTCTCCGAGGCGCTCGAGGCCGAGCTCGGGATCCCGGTCCTCGACAGCGTCGTCGTCGGGCTGTGGGGCGCCCTCGACCTGCTCGGGATCGACCCGCCCGCCATCGGGTTCGGCGCGCTGGCGAGCGTCCACGGGTTGACCGTCGATGCCTGAGCTCGCCGTCGTCCTCCGTGGCGTCGACGCCGTCTTGCCGCACGGACGCGCGGTCATCGACATCGGGATCGCCGACGATGGCCGGATCGCGGCGATCGCCGAGCCGGCCATGCTGGCCGGCCGCGAGACGGTCGAGGTCGCCGGCCTGATCGCCCTCCCGGGTGGGATCGACCTGCACGTCCACATCAACACGTTCTTCGGTGGGACCACGACCCGCGATGACTTCTTCAGCGGGACGACGGCCGCCCTGTTCGGCGGGACCACGACGATCGCCCAGTTCGCGATCCCGCGACCGGGCGAGACCTCGGTCGAGGCGGTCGAGCGGACGCACGGCGAGGCGCGCGACGACGTCGTCAGCGACTACGTCGTCCACGGGTCGGTCGTCCGTGATTCGTACGAGTCGTCGGTCGAGCAGTTCGGGACGCTCCGAGCGTCGGGCATCGGCACCGTGAAGGTGTTCAGCGCCTACACCGACGTGATCGGGCTGTCGCTCGGGCAGATCCATCGGTTGCTGATCGCGGCCGCCCGGACCGGCATCACGGTCTTCGTCCATGCCGAGACGGACAGCCTGATCCGCGAAGGCATCGAGGATGCGGTCACTCGGTCCGAGCTCGGGCCTCGCGGGCACGCCGTCTCACGGACGACGCTCGCGGAAACCGACGCGGTCCGGAGCATCAGCGACCTCGCTCGCGACACCGGGGCGACCGTCTACTTCGTCCACGTCTCGGCGGCTGACAGCGTCGCAACCCTCGCCGAACGCAGGCTTGCGGCCGAACGGGTCCTCGCCGAGACCTGCCCCCATTACCTGTTCCTCGATGCGTCGGTCTACGACGGGCCGGCCGGCCAGCGCTGGATCTGTTCGCCACCGATCCGTGGGGCCGAGGATCGCGCCGCGCTCTGGGAAGGGCTCCGCGAGGGGGTCATAGACGCGGTCTCCAGCGACCACAACTGTTTCGACATCGCCCAGAAGGACGCCGGCGCGACGGACTTCCGGGAGGTCCCTAATGGGCTGCCCGGGATCGAGAACCGGCTCCCGCTGCTCGTCGGGGCGGCCCTCGATGGGCGGCTCGACTGGCGACGGCTTGTCCAGGTCAGCGCGGAGACGCCGGCCCGGATCCTGGGCCTCTGGCCCCGGAAGGGCGCCCTGGCCGTCGGAGCGGATGCCGATATCGTGCTCATCGACCCCGCACGATCGACCGATCTCGGGGTCGGCCACATGGCCGGCGACTTCGCGCCGTATGCGGGGATGCGTTCGTCCGGGAGCATCGAAACGGTGTATCGCCGCGGCGAGCGGGTGATCGCCGATGGCGAACTGCGGGCTCGACGCGGCTCGGGTGCCTGGCTACCGGCCAGCGGGCAGATGGCGGCTCGTCGTGACCAGGCGGTGCGCTGATGCGGTTCGCGACGTTCACCCGGAACGACGGTCGGCCTAGCCTGGGGGCGATCCTCCCCGACGAGCGCGTGGTCGACCTCACCGCCGCTGCGGCCGGGGATGCGACGTTTGCCTCGATGCTCGCCCTCATCGAGGCCGGAGCCGCCGGTCTCGCCCGCGCGCACGAGATGGCCGAATCGGCAGCGACAGGCGGCGAACTCGCCCTCGTCTGCGCGCTTGCCGACGTCCGGCTCCTCGCGCCGATCCCCCGACCGCGCAAGAATGTCTTCTGCGTCGGGCTGAACTACCAGTCGCATATCGAGGCCAACGCACTCGCCCTCGGGATCCGGCCGGAGGTCGGCGAGGTCCCGCTCTTCTTCACCAAGACGACGACCGCAGTTGTCGGCACAAACGCGCCGATCCACCTCGATGCGCGGCTGACGCACATGCTCGACTATGAGGTCGAGCTCGGCGTCGTGATCGGCGAGGGCGGCTCCTGGATCGACGAAGCGGATGCGCTCGACCACGTGTTCGGGTACACCCTCGTCAACGACGTCAGCGCCCGCGACCTGCAATGGCGGACGAGCCAGATGTTCATTGGCAAGGGGCTCGACACCTATTGCCCGATCGGGCCGTGGATCGTCGACCGGGAGGAAGCCGGCGACCCCTCCCGGTTCGAGTTGGTCTGCACGGTCAACGGCGAGGAACGCCAGCGAGATACCGTCGCGCACCTGATCTTCTCCGTGCCGTGGATCATCGCCGAGCTGTCCAAGGGCCTCACGCTCGAGCCGGGCGACATCATCGCCACGGGAACCCCCGGCGGCTGCGGCTATCAACTGACGCCTCCCCGCTTCCTCGCCCCGGGGGACGTCGTCGAGTGTTCCGCGGAAGGGCTCGGGCGACTGGTCAACCCGATCGTCGGGGTCGATGCGATGGACGCCCGGGTCGGGCGAAGTGCGGAGGCGATGCTGTGAAGGTGACGATCCACCGGCTCGCGATGGCCAGCCCCGCCGATGGCTCCGGACTCGCGCGGTTGTTCGAGACGAAGGCGGTCGACCCGCGGTCGATCATCGCGATCATCGGCAAGACCGAGGGCAACGGCGGGGCGAACGATTTCACGCGGGCACTTGCGACGCTGAGCACCGCTCGCGTCATCGCCGACGCGTCTGGCGAATCGGCCGAGGCTGTCGTCGAGCGGGTCGCGCTCGTCTGGTCCGGCGGCTGTGAGGGCGTCCTCTCCCCCCACATGACGGTCGTCTGCCGCGATGACGATGTCATGCCCGACGGTCCCGGAGGCGGCCTAGCGGTCAGCGTCCAGCGAACGCGCGATCTCCTGCCCGAGGAGGTCGGCACGCTCGTCGAATCCCGGGAGGTCGCCGCAGCGACCCGTCGCGCGCTCGATGACCTCCGGATCGACGACCCTGCCGACGTCCACTACGTCCAGGTCAAGGGGCCGCTCCTGACCCCCGCGGGGATCAAGGAAGCGACGGCTCGTGCGGCTCAGGTCGTCACGACCGACCCCAATGCCTCGAAGGCCTATGCGCGGGGCGCGACGGCGCTCGGCGTCGCGATCGCCCTTGGGGAGGTCGATGCCGGAGCCGTGACCGACGCCTCGATCACCCGTGATCGCCACCTGTTCTCATCGGTGGCATCGACGTCCGCCGGCGGTGAACTGGTCGCCTGCGAAATCGTCCTCTTCGCGAACTCAGCCGCGGCGGTTCCCGGGTTGCGGATCGGGCACGGGGTCCTCCGCGATGCGATCGATTCGGACGGGGTCCTCGACTGCCTCCGGTCAGCCGGACTCGACATCGCATCCGGACCGACCGCTGCGCAACGCGAGCGGATCGCCGCGGTTTTCGCGAAGGCCACCGCCAGCCCGACGGGCGAGATCCGGGGCCGCCGGACCACGATGCTGTCAGACGCCGACATCAACTACGAGCGCCACGCCCGCGCTGCGGTTGGTGCCGTCATCGCGAGCATCACCGGAGATCCGGCGATCTTCGTGTCCGGTGGCACGGAGCACCAGTGCGAGCTCGGAGCCGCACCGATCGCGGCGATCGTTCGAACTGACTAGCCCTCTCCAGCAGCGAAGGACACCTCCACCATGGCCAGTGCTACTACGGTGATCGAGCATCTCGACTGGCTGGTGCCGATGGGCGCGGACGACGTCGAGCTCTCCGATGGCTATGTCGTCGTCGAGGACGGGATCATCGCGGCTATCGGGAGCGGCGAGGTCCCGGCGGAACGACGCGTCGGCACGATCGTCGACGGACGCGGCGGGGTCGCGCTTCCCGGCCTGGTGAACACGCATCATCATTTCTTCCAGACGCTTACTCGGGCGCTCCCCGCGGCGCAGGACGTCGGCCTCCTGGCGTGGGAGGCCGCCAACTACGTCTACTGGTCCCGCCTCGACGAGGACGCCGTCTACGCGACGGCCCGGGTCGCGGTGGCCGAGCTGCTGCTGTCGGGCTGCACGACGACTTCGGACCAGCTCTACGCGTTCCCGAAGCATTCGGGTGGGGCCGTCTCGATGCTCGGCGCGGAGATCGAAGCGGCCCGGACCCTGGGGATACGCCTTCACGCGACCCGCGGGGCGGTGGACATCGGTCCCGACAAGGGCGGAAGCCGGGCCGTCGAGTTCATCGAGGAGACCGACGCGATCCTCTCGAGCATGGACGAGGCCATCACGCGCTACCACGATCCCTCGCCGGGTTCGATGGTGCGGATCGGGCTCGGCCCGAACGGCGTCACCGTTTGCACGGAGCAGCTGATGCGCGGTTGCGTGGAGCTGGCCGCCAAGCGGGATGTGACTATGCACACCCACGTCGCGGAGATCCCCGAGGAAGCCGAGTACTGCCGCGAGCATTTCGGGATGCGTCCGATCGAGAGGCTCGCGGAGCTCGGCTGGATCGGCGACCGGACGTGGCTGGCCCACGCCGTCCACCTGAAGAGCGGCGACATCAAGATGCTCGCCGACGGCGGGACGGCGGTGGCGCATTGCCCGAGCTCCAACATGCGCCTGGCGTCTGGGATCCCACCCGTCCGCGAGATGCTCGATCAGGGTGTCGCTGTCGGTCTCGGCGTCGATGGGAGCGCCTCGAACGACACCGGCCACCTGCTGGCCGAAGCGCGTCAGGCGATGCTGCTCTCTCGAGTCCATGACCGGGATCACCTGATGACCGCGCGGCAGGCGCTGCGGATGGCCACGGCCGGCGGCGCCCGGACGCTCCGGCGCGACGACATCGGCTCGCTCGAGGTCGGGCGCCAAGCGGACATCGCCCTCTTCCGACGTTCCGGCGTTGCGGCGGCCGGTTTCGAGAACGACCCCGTGGCCGCGCTCGTCTTCGGCTCCACGCCGCGCGTTGAGCATCTCCTTGTCCAGGGACGCTTCGTCGTCAGGGACGGCCAGCTCGTGCAGGGCGACGAACGGGAGATCGCGGAGCGTCATCGGGCCGTCGTCGCTCGCATCGTCAACTAGGCCGGTCGGGGATCGGTTAGCCGCCGCTACTTCGCCGTGACGAAGCCCACGATCGCGTGGACGAGGCCGTCGGCAAGCGGGTGGTCGTCGTCGGCGTAGCCGGCCACGATCTCGTTCTGGCTGATTGTCGACGGCGCCCGCGTCTCCGCCTTGTAGACATGGTTGGCGTTGGCGATCGTCACCCGCGTCTTGTTGTTCACGTCGCTCGCCAAGGCCGCGAAGATCTTGTCCGCATCGGACCCGGGCACCGTCGCGGTATTCCTGCGGACTGATCCAGCCGCGCTCTTCGACGAGGTCGCGCTGCATGTACCCGGCGAGCGCGACCGGACCGCCGAAACCGAAGGCGCCCAAACGCAGGAAGTAGCGGCATAGAGCGCCGACCGTCGCTTCGTCGGCATGCCGCGCCTCCTCAGAGGCCGGCGAGGAAGGCATACGAGGCCGGGATCGGGCTGGGAAGCTGGGCGGCGGTGCCGATTGCCAGGACGATCTCTTCGTGGGCCCTGAGAACCAGCGCACGCGCATCGTCTGTGTACGGCTGGCCGTTGAGGAAGACGGAGAGCATTTGGCTGAGTCTGGCAGTTCGGTCCGCAGGCGGTTGAAAATCCTCGACAGGATCGTTGACACACAGGCCACCCGATAGGGGATCCGACACCCTCGGTCAGGCCTCGTCGAAGCTCGGTGCCACGGCAATGATCGCCCGGACGGGTTGGTCGGAGTAGTTGCAATACCGGTGTGGTACTCCGACCGGGACGTAGAACCCATCGCTCGGTCGCAGCTCCGACCACCTTGGTCCTTCGCCATTCGGGATCTGCACGTTCAGCACCCCCTCGAGCACATAGAGGCTCTCGTCGCCGCCATGGATTTCGGAGTCACTTGACCGACCGGGCTGGAGTTCGAGCATCGCCACCGTGAGGTGCTCGGTCGATGCGAGAAGACCGACGAGGACCTGCTGGCGCTGGCCCTGGATCCGCCAGAGCAGGTCCGCCGGCCGAACGACGTGGATCGTGTCCATGGCCCGTGATTCCATCGCCGCCTTCGGCCAATGGCCGAGCAATTCCGGACGCTCGTACCTCGGGGACTCGAGATAAGGGCGCGTTTGGGCGTATGCGCCCGAGGTCCCGGCAGCCGGCGGTGGTGCGAACATCTCGAGTACCCGGAGCTGCTCGGTGCTCATGTTGAAGACGTGGTGCCAGGTGTCCCGCCGGAAGAACGCCGCCTCGCCCGGCATCAGTCGATGGACCTCCCCAGTCTCCGGATTAGCGATGACCATGACCCCACTGAGCACGTACAGGATCTCGTCCGCGGCGAAGATCGTTCGGTACTGCTGCGAGTGGCGAAAGGCGCCACCCGGTGGCAGGCCGAAGACGATCTGGTGGATCCGCTCGCTGGAGACGTAGATCCAGTCCGCGACCTCACCGGACTCCTCGTCACCCCACAGGTGGCGCGTGACGGTCTCGTACGGAATATGTGCGGGGCCATCGAAGGTCGGTCGAGGTGACGGTGCGTAGTCCATATCTCCTCCACGAAGGCGAATCGGGCCGCCCGAGGCGGGTCGGCATTGGCTCCCTAATGTTTCCTTGCGGAAATAGCGCAACGAACGGACCTAGCCCACGGGCGAGCTCAAGGTCTTGCGGGGCGATCCTCAATCAACCAGCCATTTCCAAATCGCGACACTAGACGGTATCGAAGAACTGTGGTGGTGGCGCGGTCGCGGTGAGCCGCTCGACGACCGCAGGGGTGAGGGCCGCGCCCGCGTGCTCGAACGCTTCGAACAGTGCCCCGACGACCGGCTCGCGCTCGGTGGGGAGCAGGCGGACCCGGGGCACGATGGCGTGGACCGCGGCGGCCAACGACTCGCGGAGAAGATCGCCCGACCCGCGGAACAGCCCACCTGCGAGAAAGACGTCGACATTATCTCCGACGAGGCCGAAGCGCTGGATGAGCCCGGTGACCCAGCGGGCGATCTCGCGCCCGAGGTCCACGATGATCCCGCCCGCTACAGCGTCGGCGGTCTGGGCGTGGGTCCGGAACAGGAGCGGCGCGAGGCGCGCCGTGAACCGGTCATCGACGGCGCCGCGCGAGACGGCACGCAATAGCTCCTCGGGCGTCAGACCGGTCGCCTCGAACACCGCGTCGGTCAGCGCCGTCGGCGCTCCCCGGCTGTCATAAGCGTGCAGGACGGCCCACAGCACCCGCCGACCGGCCTCCGCTCCACCCGGCCCATCGACGCTCGACCAGCCCGAGAACCACTCCTGCCCGTCCTCGGTCCGGAGGGCGACGCTGAGATGCGTCCCGGCGGAGATCACGAGGCCCGCCCCGCTGACCGACGCCGCGCGAAGTGCGATCTGGGCGTCATTCCTGACTAGGACGTCCCGTGCCAGCCCGCGCTGTAGCAGGCGGTCGTGAAGCAGGACGAAATCCTCCGGCCAGTCCGCGCCGGCCAGTCCGAAGCAGCCTACATCGAGGTCGCCGCGCGTCAGATTCGCCTGGATCGTGGCGGCATCAACGGCGGCGACGATGGCCTCGATGGCCGCGGCGACCGGGACAGCCGCCTGGTCACTGGCGCCACTCCGTCCCCATCCCACGATCGTCCCAAGGCCGTCGGCCAGAAGACACACGGTCTTCGACTTGCCGCCATCGACGCCTACGAAGATGCCGGTCATCCTACGGGCGTCGGTCGCGGGTTGAGCGTCATCGTCGTAGGTCGTGCATCAGGTGGACCGGCTCGTCCGCGGGCCGGGCCTCGAACGCGAGGGGAGCGAACACACTGGCCACCTCCTGGGCTCGCCCCGTGGCACTCGCCTCGCGAGCCTTGAGGACAACTTCCAGGGCGTGATACGCGTGCGCAGGCTGGATCACGGGCGACGTCCCCGTTCGGATGCAGTCGACGAGGTGGCGTAGGCCGTCCGTCCACGACCAAGCGGGGTCGAGATCCTTGTAGTAGCGCCACGCGCCGACGTCGTTGTGCCAGAGTTCGTAACCTTGGGGCGCCCAGTCGTCGCCGAGCATCTGAAGCGTCCCATCCGAGCCGTAAAGTTCGAGTGCCGGCGACCGGTACTGCTGCATTGTGAAGCCGGTCGTGATGACGGCGAACGTCGCGCCGCCGAAGTCGAGAAGGACGTGGGCGTTGTCCTCGGCCTGGACACTCACGGCGGCGTCCCCCACCTCACGCTCGGCGATCGCGACCCCCGACAGCGCCATGACGCGGCGTACCGGACCGAGCAACCCGGTCAAGCTGGTGATGTTGTAGATCGCCATGTCGAAGAGGGCTCCTCCGCCAGGGCGATAGAACCACTCGTTCCAAGTCGGCCCGGCCCATCCATACCGAGCGCGGGCCAGATGGATGCGCCCGATCGCGCCCTGGCGAAGCCGCCACCAGAGTGTCTGATACGTCGGGCTCATGATGACGTGCGGTGCACACACGAGGTATCCCGGTCCGCGTTCCGCGAGCTCCACGAGCCGGGCCGCCTGGTCCATGGTCGTGGCCATCGGCTTTTCGACAAGGACATGCTTACCGTGCTCCAAAGCCGCGGCTGCCAGCTCCGCATGTGAGGGGATAGACGTCAGCACGAGGACGAGGTCGACGTCGTCGGCCTCGATAACCTCGCGAGAGTTGGTCGTAAAGCGCTGGATCCCGAAGACGTCCTGAATCAGAGCCCGTCGGGATTCGTTGCGGTCAGCGGCCACTACGATCTCGATTAGACCCCGGCCGCGCAGGCGTCCCAACTCTGCCATGTAGGGGCCCTGCATCACGCTGCCGCAGCCAATGATGCCGACCCGAACGACCTGCCGTGTCACCCTCACCTCTACTTTCGGGCGGTCGTCGGCACGAGTCCGTACCGACGACCGCTGGTATCAACGGTTATTTCCCATTGGCGATTGCTGTGTCGTATGTCGTCTGCAAGAACGTCATGTATTGATCAAGCGTGGTCTTGCCGGCAAGCAGTAGCTCCAGCTGACTGCCCTCGCGATCCGCGAACGAACCCGGCGCCATGTAGCTGAGCCATCCGATGGGGGTCTGTGTGGCCGCAGCCGCGAGCTCATCCTTTATGAATGGCTGCGGAAGCGTGACCGTGGACAAGTCGAGCCGTTGGTCCGGGATTAGCCCGTTCTGGGCCTCGATCATCCCGACGGCCGGTGTCGTTAAAAAGTCCATCACGGCCAGTGACGCATTGGGATTCTTGGAGGCCTTCGGCAGCATCAGGATCGAACCGGGATCGGAGATCGAGAGCTGCGGTGCCCCGGCCACGATCACCGGCCAGTTCATGAACCCAACATCGAGCCCTGAGCCGGCGGCCACGATGTTGGCGTTCATATTGGCGCCGTTTGACTCGGCGAAGATCTTGCCGGCGAGGAAGCCCGCATTCGGGTCGTCCGAGTTGATGGCCGCGTAGTCGGTGTTGAAATAGCCCTTATCGCGCCACTCGAGAAGCTTGGTCATCGCTTGGCGGACGGCGGTGCCGCCCCACTGGATACCGGCTTGCTGTTTCATCGTGCCTTGGGTGAACGACTGCCAGTCACCCGAGGCAAGGTATGCGAGGGCCAAGTTGAGCCAGTAGTAATCAGCCCCATACTTGTCGAGGTTCCCCATCGCCAGCGGGGTGTAGCCGGCGGCCTTGACGGTAGCTAGCAGCGTATCGAATTCGTCGAGTGTCGTCGGGAGCTGACCGCCCACGGCCGCCAGGATCTTCTTGTTGTAGAAGATCCCGCGCAGCGCGGAGGCCAATGGGACCCCATACGTGCCCCCGCCGTAGAGCGGGTTGTAGAACTGGAGGACACCCGGCTGCAGGCGGTCCGCCCAACCGCAATCCTTGACAATTTGGCTGAGTTCGACGAGCTGGCCGGCTTTCACATAGTTCGGCGCATTCGGGGCCGTCGGATCACCGAAGGTGAAGTCTGGCGGGTTCCCGGCGGCCAGGGCAGCCGGCATCGCCTGGGTATAGTCCGCGTAGGTGTAGAAAGTCAGCTTGATCGTTACCTGCGGGTTGGCAGTGTGGTAAGCCGCCATCGCTTGGTTGGCCGCGCCGGTGATCCCAGGGTCTGTGCCAATCCACCACACGTTGAGTGCGACGGGTGCTGCAGTTGCCGTCGGGCACGAGGAGGCCGAAGGTCCGAGCGACTGAGCGCCGCTCGCGGGCGCCGACGTCGGGGCGGCGGCGAGACTCGCAGGGGCCGACGTCGAGGCGCCGGTGGAACACGCACTTATGAAGAGCGCCAGCGCTATAGGCACGGCCAAGGCCCGCACGCCCCTCGGGATCGTTGACACCATTGGGTTCCTCCTTGCTGAATATTTCGGCCGAAGCGGCCAGCAGGACTCGTCCGGGGTGGGGGCGATCACCTCCTCGTGTCATAGAGACTTCTCGCTACTTGAGCGCGCCTGCCAGGTTCACCTTCAGGACACGCCGGTGAAAGACGACGTACACCGTGAGCGACGGGAGCAGCGCGATGACAGCGGCTGCCGCCAGGGACGTGTAGTTGGTCCCGAATCGGCCGATGAAAAAGCTGAGGCCGAGGGGAATCGTGCGCAGATCACTGCTCTGGACCATGACCAGCGCTACGAGGTAGTTATTCCAGCTCCAAAGGAACTGGAAGACGGCCAGGGCGATCAGGGCCGGCCGGATCAAGGGAATGGCAATGTCGCTGTATTGCGACCACAGCCCGGCACCGTCGATCTCTGCGGCGTCGAAGAGCTCCCCGGGCAGGTCAGCGATGAATCCGCGAAGCAGCAGGATCCCGAAGGGCAGCCCAAGGGCGATCTGGGGGAGGATCATCGAGACGTACGTGTTGAGCAGGCCGAATTCGCGGAACGTATAGAAGATCGGCACCATTAGGACTTCGAACGGCAGGACCAGCCCGATGGTCAACAGGATCGGGAAAACACGTTTCCCCCGAAAGCGAAGACGAGCGAATGCGAACCCTCCAAGGCTCGCCAGCACTAAGGTCCCGATCACGACGGACGTGCTTACGATGAGGCTGTTGACCATCAGGCTGCCCATCCCGGCGTCGTCCCACGCAGAACCGAAGCCGACGATTGTCCAAGCGTTCGGGATGCCGAGCGGGTTGGTCACGAGTTCGGCTTGGCTCTTGAAGGCCGTGAAGACCAGGATGAGCAACGGATAAAGCACGACGGCCGCGATGAGGACCATGAGAGCGAAGGCGACCCCGGACTGCATCCGGAGCCGTGGCCGTCCCCGAAGTGCTGCCATCAGGTCCCCTCCCGGATGGCACGGCGGATCGAGATGACGCTCGCCAGCGAGACGATAACCCCCAGCAGGAGCATCGCTATCGCCGCCCCGAGACCGACATCCCGGATCAAGAACGTGTTCGAAAAGATCCCGATCGCCAGGACCTGGGTCGCATCACCCGGGCCGCCCCGGGTCGTCAGGTAGATCAGGTCGAAGATCTGGAACGACCAGACCGCGGTCACGATCAGGACCGTGACCATAGCGGTCCTTAGTCCCGGGATGAGGACGTGCCAGACCTCCTGTCGGAAGTTCGCGCCGTCGAGCTTGGCCGCCTCGAAGAGGCTTTCGTCGATGGCTCGGATCGACGTCTGGAAGATGAGCATGCTGAAGCCGTAGGCCACCCATGCATAGGCAACGAAGATCGCCGCGAGAGCGAGGTTCGCATCGGCCAGCCACAGCGGCTGCGCATTGATGCCCAGTGATCCGAGGGCCGCGTTGGCCGGGCCGGCCGGCGCGTAGATCCACCGCCAGATGATGGCGACGATCGTAGACGCGACCATTTGCGGAAGGAAGAACACGACCCGAAAGAACGTCCGGCCCCATACCCTGGTCCGCTCCAGGAGAATGGCCAACCCGAGACCGACCGCCGGCGGGATGATGAGCGCGGCCACACACCACGACAGGTTGTTGCCGACCGAAATCCAGAAGCGATTGTCGGCCAGCGCTCGGGCGAAGTTGCCCAGCCCCACGAAGCTACTCGGTCCCAGGCCGTCCCAGCGCAGCAGCGACAAGTAGGCCAGGAAGACGACGGGCCAGAGCACGAACAGAGCCATGACCGCGAATGGCGGCCCGAGAAACAGCCAGGCTCGCCACGTGCCATGGCGAGCCTGACCCAGCGACGACCGATCAGCGGAGGTCAAAGGACAGGGCCTGCGTCGGCTGGCGAAAAGGTCGTCGTCAGATCATGAGTGCGCCCGTCACGCCCGGCCTCGTGGGCAAGCAACATGACCTCGAGTACGTGCAGAGCATGCTCGGGTGTCAGGCTGGGCTTGACGCCCTTTCGGATCGATGCCACCAGATGCCGGAGCCCATCAGCGTAGTCCCAGTTCGGCGCGGACTCGGGCATCAGAGTCCAAGCGCCGATGCCGTTCTCCCAGACCTCATAGCCGGCCGGTTTCCAGTCGGCGCCGAGCATCTGGACTGTGCCGGTGCTCCCATACAGCTCGACGGCGGGTGTCCTGAGTTGCTGGATGGTGAACCCAGTGGTCAGCGCCGCAAAGACCGCATCGCCGAAATCGAGCAGGATCTGGAAGTTGTCGTCGACATCGGCGGTGATCAGGGCCCCGCCGACGGAGCGCTGAGGGACTGCGATCCCGCTCATCGCGGCGACTCGTCGGACGGGGCCGATCAAGCCGGTTAAGGTCGTCAGATTGTAAACGCCCAGGTCGAACAGTGGACCGCCTCCCCGGCCCCGATAGAACCACGGGCCCCAGTCGGGACCGGACCATCCGTAGATCGCCCGAGCTGTCAACACGCGCCCGATCCGACCGGCGCGGAGCGTGTCCATCATCGCCTGGTAGGTCGGGCTGAGCGTCACGAAGGGAGCGCACACGAGGTGGCCTGGACTGACGCGCGCGGCTGCGATGACGCGCTTCCCGTCGTCGAGATCCAGGGCCACCGGCTTTTCGACCAGGACATGCTTGCCGGCGGCTAGAGCCTCGATGGCGAACTGGGCGTGACTTGCTGGGGTGGTCAGGATCAGGACGAGGTCCACGTCGTCGGCATCAAGAACGACGCGGTGGTCGGTCGTGAAGCGCTTCGCGCCAAATGCCTCACGGACAAACGCCTCGCGCTCGATCTGAATGTCGCAAGCGACCGTAACCTCAGCTGTAGCCTCCTCGATCAGCCGGCGCAGGACCGGCTGATAAGGACCGCTCAGGACCCGACCGCACCCGATGATGCCGAGGCGAACCGGAGCGGCCGGGGCGGCCGCCGCGTTCGTCACTGACCGACCTGAGTCAGGAGTGGCGTGATCATCTGACGCGCTGGGTCGCCGACGTCGCTGCCCGCGCCTCGGCTCTCGAAAGCGAACTGGAAGCAGTCGCCGCGGAAGACCGCCTTGAAGTACTCGATGGCCAGGTCGCCGGCCCCGTAAGTCACACCTTCGAGCAGGAGCATCGCCGTGCCGACCGGGACCCCGAACAGCCCGGATTCGTAGTCGTTGGCGGTTGTCGCCACGAGCGTCTGCCGGCTGCGCAAGGGTCGGAGCCGATAGCGCTGTTCGAGGAGACCGTAGAGTGAGACCTCGTTTAGGTCCTCGAGCTCAAGGCCCGGGCAGGACTCGTGCGGCAGGTAGACCGTCTCGAGCAGGACCGGGAGGTCCTGGGAGAACCGAAGCCGGGCGACCTTTACAACGAGGCGGTCTGGCCCGATCTCCAGCCGGGCCGCGACCTGGGTCGGCGGCGTCAGCGCGGCCTGCTCTAGGACCCGCGAGGAAGGCTGCCGCCCCTGATCGATCATCTCCTGCGTGAAGCTGAGGAGATTGACTGCGTGGTAGGTGAGCTTCGGCGCCGCGACGAACGTCCCCGCGCCACGGCGAACCACGAGATAGCCCTGCCGCTCCAGATAATCGAACGCCTGGCGGACGGTCATCCGGCTGATCCTCGCTTCTTCGCTGATCATGCGCGCCGAGGCGAGCTGCTCACCGGGCTGGAACTCCCCCGACACGATGCGCTCCCTGATCAGTTCGGCCAGTTGGTAGTAGAGCGGGACCGGGTTGTCCTTCTGGACGGCTAGCGCTCGCACGACACCTTCCAAATAAAGAGGTCCAGTAATCTAGTCCACTAAGCTACTGTATCGCAACCTCAGGTCGACAGTCGGGGGCGTGGGCCGGCACCAACCGGTCGGGAGCCCCCATCGAACCGGCGCCACCCGCTGGTGCACGCGGGTGGCGACCGTCATCCGAGGAGGCACGGTGACACGGATCAGCGGCATCTGGACCGAGGGCCGAAGGGACCCCCTGGGGATTGACGAACCGCATCCGCGATTGTCGTGGCGGCTGGCCAGCGACCGACCGTCGACGTGGCAGCAGGGATATCGAGTCCAGGTCGCGACCCGCGCGGACTTCGCCGACAAGACGATCCTGTGGGACACGGATCATGTCGTCCGGTCCGATGCCGTTCGGGTTGCCTATGGCGGGCCGCCGCTCGCTCCCAGGGCGCAGGCGTACTGGCGGGTGATGGTCACCGACAGTCGCGGAGGGATCAGCCGCTGGAGCGATGTTGGGTCTTGGGAGGTGGGGCTGCCCGCCGAGGCCGAATGGGTCGGGCGGTGGGTCACGTACGTCCAGCCGGATCTCATCTCTGAACCTGCCGAGATGTGGAAGTACCGGCCTGGTCCCTACCTGCGGCGCTCGTTCAGCCTGCCAAGCGAGGTGGTCCGGGCACGCGCATACGTCACGGCGCTCGGTCTGTACGAGCTGCGGATCAACGGCCGGCGCATCGGCGACCGACATCTTTCGCCAGGCTGGACGGACTACCGGCGGCGTCTTGAGTACCAAGTCTATGACGTCAGCGACGTGTTGGAGCCAGGCGAGAATGTCGTCGGCGCGGCACTCGCCGACGGCTGGTGGGCCGGTAATGTCGCTTGGTTCGGCCGGTCCCAATACGGTGACGCGCCCGCGCTCCTGGCTCAACTCGAATGTCTCTTGGCGGACGGGTCGACGGTCGTCGTCGCGACCGATCACGGTTGGTCTGGCAGGCCGGGCGCCTCGCTCGTTGCGGATTTGATTGCCGGTCAGCGGATCGACGGTCGGGCCGAGCCGGTCGGCTGGGACCGGCCCGCGTTCGATGCCGCGGGGTGGTCTGCCGTTGAGCTCCGAGCGGCGCCCGGCGTGCCCCTCGTCGCGGCCCGCGACGAAGGGGTGCGCATCGTCGAGACTCTCGCCCCGATCTCGTTGGTCGAACGGGAACCGGGACGAACGATCGTCGATTTCGGCCAGAACATCGCCGGGACCGTGACGCTCGTCGCGAGCGCCCCGGCCGGAACGACCGCGACACTCAGGTTTGCCGAGGTCCTCGACGATGACGGAGGGCTGTACACGGCGAACTTACGCGGCGCCGATGCTCGGGACAGCTATACGTTCCGAGGCGATGGACAGGAGGCCTTCGTCCCGGACTTCACATTCCACGGGTTCCGGTACGCGGAGGTGACTGGCCTCTCGACGCCGCTCGCCGCCGAGCAGATCCAGGCGCGTGCTATCAGCTCCGCGACGGCGATCATCGGCGAGTTCGAGTGCTCCGATCCAAACGTAACCGCCGTCCACCGGAACACGGTCTGGAGCCTCCGCGACAACTTCATCAGCATCCCAATGGACTGCCCGCAACGCGACGAGCGGCTAGGGTGGGCGGGCGACATCGGGATCTTCGGTCCGACCTCCCTGTTCATCGCGGACGTGGCCCAGTTCCTGGAGAAGTGGCTCGTTGACCTGGCGGACGCCCAGGAGGCGTCCGGCGCCTATCGGGACTTTGCACCGGCCTTCCCGCGGGCCGGTGCGGGCAACGCGGCGTGGGCGGACGCCGGGGTCATGCTGCCGTGGACGATCTATCAGCACACAGCAGATGCGACGGTTCTCGACCGACAGTACGCGTCGATGCGCCGATACCTGCTCTATCTCGAGGCGGACCACACCAGCGGGTTGCGCCAGGCCGGCCGCTACGGGGACTGGGTCAGCATCGGTGACCGGACCCCGAAGGACCTCATCGGAACGGCCTACCTGGCGCGCACCGCCGACGTCTTCGTGCAGATAGCCCGGACGCTGGGCAACGACGCGGACGCGCAGCGATTCGGACGGCTCGCCGCGCAGGCTGACGGCGCGTTCAAGCAGTCCTTTGTGCAGGACGACGGGACAATCATCGGCGACACCCAGACGGCCTACGCTGTGGCGCTGGAGTTTGGCCTGCTTCCGGCCGACCTTCGACAGCGGTCCGCGGATCGGCTTGCCGAGCTGGTGCGGGCCGCCGGGACCCATCTGACGACCGGTTTTGTCGGCACACCTCTCCTGCTTCCGGCCCTGTCCGAGCACGGCCATCATGAACTCGCCTGTGAGCTGATGCGCCAAGAGGAGTCCCCGGGCTGGGTCTTCGAGGTCCTGCACGGGGCCACCACGATTTGGGAACGGTGGCACGGCTGGTCGCCGGAGACTGGATTCGCCGACCCGCGGATGAACTCGTTCAACCACTACGCCTTCGGGTCGGTCTGCGACTGGATGCACCGGTACTTGGGTGGGTTGGCGCCGGCCGAGCCGGGTTACAGGCGGACAATCGTCCGGCCGCGCCCGGCGGCGGGCTTTACCTCGGCGCGGGCCAGCCACCTCTCTCCGTACGGGCGGCACGCCGTGGCCTGGGAGAAGCGCGGGGATCTCCTGAGCGTGCGTATCGAGGTGCCCCCAAACACCTCCGCGGACGTCGGCGTACCGGTCGGCTCGGAGATGATCACGGTCGACGGCCATCAGGTCGCGCGGGTCGTGAGCGTCTCGCCGACCGACGCATCAGTCGATCTCGAGACGACGCTGTCGCTCGAGTCTGGTGGCCACCTCGTCGAGTGGGTCTTGCCGCGCGGCATCAGGTCGATGTAGGTCATCTTGACCTTGCCATATGCGACTTCTGCACAAGCCTCAGCACTTCGAGGTCTCCCATCGATGATCGGGTTCTCCGTTCCTTGCTGACATCCACCGGCCCATGTCTCAGCCTGTGCGGGCAATAGCGAGCCAGGCAGTCCCGAGCGTGCGAGAATCGGCCATCCGCATCAAGGACCTCCGTGAGTATCGGCCCTCGTCGAAGTAGCCCGTAGCTTCACCGACCCGGAACTCCATCCCCGCTGTCGCCACGATTCGACCGAAGTCCCAGATGCGCCACGCGAGACCGAAGAAGTAACGCCCGGCGCCCAGCCGAACCCTGCCCCGCGACAAGGAGGTTCCATGGAGCCCGTATTCGACGCAGCCGACGAGGCGCTCGCCCGCTGGCACGCCGCGATGCGCGACCTATTGGCAGCCCCCAAGGGCTCGCCCGAGGCGGTCACGCTGCGGAAGGAGGTCATCCGCCTGCGCGACGAGCATCAGGCTCTGACCGACGAGGCCCGTCAGCAACGCAGTGCCCGCTTCAACGGTGTGTGGGAGCGCTGACGGCTGACCGACGCGGGACGCCCGGAGGGCGCTGGGTCGTCTCCGGGCGTCGGATGCGAG